>Ga0136846_1216701_pt1 | contig 18934 bp, 15 predicted proteins | sample HopSoiMetagenom2_FD_96841 | JGI IMG/M metagenome (GOLD analysis project Ga0136846, IMG submission 96841) | Grasslands soil microbial communities from Hopland, California, USA - 2 Assembly 2016 (version 4) | ecosystem: Environmental > Terrestrial > Soil > Grasslands | place: USA: Hopland...
CAGCGCGCCGATCTGCGCGGCCGACAGCCTGCCGACCTGGGTCGAGGTCAGGGTGCCGATCTGGGTATCGGTCAGGTTGCCGATAGAGGTCGTGCTGAGGCCGGTCAGCTGGGCGGTCGAGAGCTTGGTCAGATCGATGGCGTCGAGCGTATCGCTCGCCACGGCATTGAGCTGGGTCGTGGTCAGACCCTGAACCTGGGTCGAGGTCAGCGCGCCAACCTGGGTGGTCGACAGGTTGCCGAGGACCGTGGTGGTCAGGCTGCCGAGTTGCGTCGAGGTCAGCGCGTTGGCCTGGGTTGTGGTGAAGGCCTGGATCTCGGTCGAGGTCAGCGCCCCGATCTGTGCAGACGTCAGCCTGCCGACCTGGGTCGAGGTCAGGGTGCCGACCTGGGTATCGGTCAGGTTGCCGATGGCGGTCGTACTAAGGCCGGTCAGTTGGGCGGTCGAAAGCTTGGTCAGATCGATGGCATCGAGCGTATCGCTCGTCACTGCGTTGAGTTGGGTGGTGGTCAGACCTTGGACCTGGGTCGAGGTCAGCGCCCCAACCTGGGTGGTCGACAGGTTGCCCAGGGCCGTGGTGGTCAGGCTGCCAAGCTGCGCGACGGTCAGCGCCCGGATCTGCGTGGTGGTGAAGGCCTGGACTTCGGTCGAGTTCAGCGCCCCGATTTCGGTGGAAGTCAGAACGGCGACCTGAGTGGTCGTAAAGTCGTCGAACTGATCATCCGCGAAGGACTGGATCTGAAGAGTCAACAAATGACTGATGACGGTCGTGGACAGCGCCGCGACCTGGGTGGCCGCCAAAAACTGCAAGTCGGTGGAATTCAGCGCGTTGACCTGGGCCGCAGTCAACGCAGCGGTCTGCGACGTACTGAGCGCTGCAATGTCGGTGGTTTGTAGGCTGGCAATGGCTGTGGTGGAAAGGGACGCGATCTGACTTGGGGTCAGCGAAGAAATAATCGACATCTAAAAGCACTCCGAGTTGACGTTCTGTCACCCGAGCCCATGACGTGCTGTCACACGGTCCCGTCCAGTGCGAATGCCTGCAAGACACCCACCCCTTCGGGAACATTCACATCCAGAGGTTAATTCTCTGTAACGATTGCGGTCGGGTTGCCCGAATCCGAACCGGGCGAATAAAAAAAGGACCGCGTGAGAATCGCGAATTCACCTAGGTTGTTGTGGTGAATTGCGAGAAGCCAAAAGTTAACGATTGGTAAATTGGAAATCTCGAATCGTAGACATCATAGGTCGCGCACGTGCGGTAGAACGTCGTCGGCAAAAACCTGTAGCGACCGCATGATCTCTGCCTGCGGCAACGAGCCGAAGTCGACCAATAGGCCAATCTGGGTGATGCCGACGTCGCGCAACACGCGGATGCGCTCGATTGTCTGCTTGGGACCACCCATCACGACGCGTCCCGGGTAATAGGTCTCGAAGCCGAAGCTGCGCTGGCTGGCCTCGCGCCGCTCATACCCCTTATACGCGGTGGGATCGGGCGGCTTCCGCGCCGCTTCGACACCGGCGGCGGCATACTCGCTCATCGGACCATGCACCGTCCGCCGCAACCGATCGTCGTCATCGCCGTCCAGGAAATGGGCATGATAGACGCAGCAAATCTCGTGATCTTCGACGCGGCGGCCGTTCTTGCGCAGAGCCTCGCGATACCAGCCGATTCGCTCGACCGCGACCGGATGGTCGACGTGATAGGCGACATACAGCAGATTGTGGCCCTGCTGCGCCGTCCATTCGAAGCTTTCCGGCGACATCAGACATGCCACCCAGATCGGCGGATGCGGCTTCTGGTAGATCGGTGGCAGCAGCGGCAGACCCGACAACGGTGGCCGGAATTTGCTCTGGAATTCCATGGTCGGGCCGGCCCAGGCCTGTTTCACCAGTTCAACGCCCTCCTCTACCCGCTCGCGGCTTTCCTTCATGTCGATACCGAAAATGTCGAACTCGTCGCGGATGAAGCCGCGGCCGACGCCGAAATCAAAACGGCCCTGGGACAACTGGTCGAGGGTCGCCGCCTGCTCCGCCACCCGGACCGGATCGTTAAGCGGGAGCACGGTGGCGCCGGTGCCGAGCCGGATGCGCTTGGTGCGCCCTGCAAGATAGGAGAGGAACGCAAAGTTGGACGGAAACAGTCCGCCGTGGCGGACGAAGTGATGTTCGACGATCCAGGCATAGTCGATGCCGATGCGGTCGGCGAACTCGATCTGCTCAATGATGCCGCGATAGTGCGTCTGGGCGTCGCGCACGGCGGGCAGATAGGTTGGCAGGTAGAACAGCCCGAACTTCATGGAACGCTCCCGATGCGGTCAGCACGGATCATCCCGCCGGCCGCCCGGCGACACGACAATGGCGACGGCAGCCCTATTGCCGGTACTTCTTGGCCGCCGCGAGCAGCGCTTCGTAGTCGTCCTTGACCTTGGGATTGGCGGACAGGATCGAAGCCGCGACCGGGGAAACCATGTCGACATAGCGCTTCGATTCCTCCGGCGACATGGTGATCACCTCGCCGCCGTTCTTACGCCAGATCTCTTCCTTGGCTTTGATGTCCGCGATGTTGTAGTCCGAAAACAGAACCTCGGCCTTGGCGGACTCCTCGCGGACGATCTTTTCGAGTTCGGGCCCGAGCGATTTCATGAACTGGCGGTTAGCGACGACCGGCGCGGCGAACAGCGTGGCGGGCAGAAACGTCATCGGCTTGGCGATGTCGTAGTACTTGAACGCAACATAGGGAGCGGCCGCACCGACCATGCCGTCGATGGTCTTGTTCTGCATCGCCGGCAATGCCTCACCAAGCGGCAATGACACCGGAATAGCGCCGGTTTTCTTGAGCGGCTCGACCTGGATCGGCGCACCGCCCTGGGTCCGGATCTTCTGCCCCTGGAAATCGCCAATGGTGCGGATTGCCTTGTGGCTCAAAATCATCAACGGGCTGTAGAGACCGGGCGTCAGAATCTCCACACCTTTGTCAACGCCCCAGGTCGCCATTCTGGCGCGAATACCGGGATCGTTCAGCATCTTGTTGCCGTGGATCAGATCATCGAACAGCCCGGGCGCGTCGAGCACCTGGAAGCGCGGCTCCAGACTGACCCAGAATCCGTTGGCGGACGCGGCCGCCTCTATGGTGCCGAGCGCAACGCCCTCCACCACGGCGGGAAGCTGACCGAGCTGGTTGGATGGATAGATATCGACCTTGATCCTGCCGCCCGACCGCTGCTCGATTCCGGCCTTCATTTGCTTGAAGTATTCGTAGGTCACGTCATTGATGGTCGGCATCGACAGCTTCATGGTGAACTGCTGCGCTCCTGCAGGCAGCGCGGAAAGCAGACTGCCCGCTACAAGACCGGCGACGATCGAGCGTCTGGATGTCGCGTTCATTTGAAGAATCCTTCCTGAAGTTTGTCTGTTGTCTGCATCATCCACGAGCGAGCAGGTATTTCACGCCGATCAGTGAGATTTCCGGAATGTATGTGATCAATCCCAACGCAATCAGATAAATTACCACGAACGGGATGATGCCGCGATAGATCGTCTCCAGCTTGAGTCCAAGCACGGACTGCGCGACGAAGATGTTGATGCCGAACGGCGGATGGAACAGACCGATCGCTAGATTGACCGTCACCACGATTCCAAAATGGACCGTGTTGATGCCGACCGCCTTCACCATCGGCACCAGCAGCGGGCTGAGCAAGAGGATCGCCGACAACGGATCGAGGAAGCAGCCAACCAGCAGCAGCAGTACGTTGATGGCGAGCAGCAGCACCCATGCCGAAACGTTCAACGATTGCAGCCAGGCGGTGATCGTCGCCGGCACCTGGTTCACGGTGAGGAGCCACGCGAACACCCCGGCGCAAGCCACGATGATAAGGATCTGGCCGGTGAACATCACGGTTGACGCCGCCGCCTCGACGATGTCGCGTAGCCCGAGTTCGCGGAATACCAAGGTGGTAACCAAGGCCGCATAGACACAGGCAACCGCGGCCGCCTCGGTCGGCGAGAATACGCCGCCGTAGATGCCGCCGAGGATGATCACCGGCGCACCCAGCGCCCATAGACTCCGGCCGGCGGCATTGAAAAAACGCTTGCGATCGAACCGCTCGCCGGCGCCGAAATTCTCCCGCCGCGCCCGCCACACCACATAGAGGGCGATCATCGCCGCGATCATCAGGCCGGGCACCACGCCGGCGGCATAGAGCCGTGCGACCGACTCCTCCGCAGCCGAGCCATACACGATCATCGGGATGCTGGGCGGGATGATCACATCGATGGCACCGACCGAGGTGATCAGCCCCGCGGTGAAGGTTTCCGGATAACCCGCGCGCCGCATCGCCGGCACCATGACCTTGCCGATGGTCGCGACCGTCGCGGCGCTCGCACCCGAGATCGCGCCGAAGATCGCGGAGGTGCCGACCGCGGTGACGCCGAGGCTGCCGCGCACAGAACCCACTCCGCCCTGCACGAAATCGACGAGCCGCTGTGCCACGCTGCCGCGCCCCATCAACTCGCCCGCATAGATAAAGAATGGCACCGCGAGCAGCGGCGTCGCATTGACCGAGCCGAACAGATTTTGATGAATTACCACGAGCGGCACGTGCATGAAGAAGACGAGCGCGACGGCGACGGCCGTGAGCAGCACCATGAAAATCGGAAAGCCGATCAGCAGCAGCACAACCGGCACGACGAACAGCGCGAGCGTCATTCCCGCACCTCGCCATCCGCGGGCGCGGAATGCTCGGCCACGCCCCGCGTTATTACGGTGACGAGACGCCAGGCCGCGATCAGCAGGATCAACGCAAATCCCAACGCCACCGAGCCGTGCGGGATCCACATCGGCACCCCCGCCATGTCGCTGGTGCGGCCGATTCTCAGCATCTGGGAGGCGTAAAAATACGACTGCGACAGAACAAAACCGGCAAGAACGATCAGCAGGATTTGTTCGGCAATCCGCAACGCGAGGCGCACCGGGCCCGGCATGAACTGAACCAAAACATCCATCCGCAAATGCTCGTGGCGGCGGGTCACCACGGCAGCGCCGAGGAAGGTCATTCCGACCATGACGAAGACCTGCACTTCGTCGGAGGCGAGAAACGAGATGCCGAACAGATAGCGCCCCACCACGTTGGTGAAGTTCAAAACAACAGCCAGGATAAAAGCGACCGCAAGCACAAGCTCGATGGCGCGCGCGATCCGGTCGAACGCCTTGTCGATCACCGAACGCTTCCCCTCGCTCCGGCCACGCCCTACAGGCAGCCATCATGCCCCCAATCAATCCTCTCGAACAGCCGCCGCAGATGCACTAACCTTTGCTCTGATGAGTTCCTTGAAGTCCTCTAAAACCGAGGGCGTGTCGGACGTCGAACGCGGCTTGCTGCGGGATTCGGTGCGCGAACTTCTGTCGAAGCGCTGGCCGCCCGACCAGGCCGTGGAACGATCGGGCAACGCCGATTCCATCGCGGCGTTGTGGCGCGATCTGGCCGGCCAGGGCCTCGCCGCGCTGGGCGCCGATTCCGCGGAGGCGGGAGTCCGGGAAATTCTGCTGGTGTTCGAGGAGTTGGGCCGGGCCTCCTGCCCGGCGCCGCTGCTCGGCGCGGTGGGAATGAACCTTGCGCTTGCCCGTCAGCAGTCAAATGCCATGCGCGCGATGCTGGAAGATTTGCACCAGGGCAAGGCAACGGTTGCGCTGGCGCTTGGCGCCTTCGATGGCGACGCGGCCGCGGGCCAGGTTGAAATGCGCGGCGATACGCTGTCGGGCAAAATCGCGTTCGTGGAAGGCGCCCAGACCGCGACGCATTTTGTTGTCCTCACCGGCAGGCCCGCGGGCGTGGCGGTGGTTGCCAGCGGCGCACCGGGATTAAAGATAGACGTCACGCCCGGTCTCGCCGTGCCGCCGTTCTCGGAACTGACGTTTGACAACACGTCGGCAACATATGTGGCTCTGTCGCCGGAGGCTCTCGCCGACATTGTGCTGGTGGCGAGGCTCGCCTGCGCCGGCAGGGCGCTCGGCGCGGCGGAACGCGCGTTCGGGCTGGCCGTGGACAATGCGAAAATCCGAAAACAGTTCGGCCAGTTGATCGGCCAGTTCCAGGCGGTCCAGCACAAATTGGCCAATTGCCTGATCAGTCTGGACGGTGCCCGCCTTTCGCTCGAAGCCGCCGCTGACGCTCGCGACAATGACAATCCGGATTGGCCGGTGTTCGCGGCCTCGGCACTGGCCTTCGCAGGCCCCGCGCTCCGCGCGGTGTCGATCGAGACCCACCGGGCTCTCGGCGCCATCGGCTATGCCGAGGAGCACGAGGCGCCACGGCATTTCCGGCGCGTGCATGCCGACCTCGCCCGTTTCGGCGGCGTCCGGGCCGCCCGCGCCGCACTTGCCGATTTTGCGCTCGGGCCCGCCGAATGACCGCGCTGCCCGCGCTCAATATGAGTCCCGCCGCCAACGCCTTCCGCAAGGAGGTGCGCACCTGGCTCGCCAAGCATTGGACGCCAGAGAAGCAAGCCGCACACCTGCGCAAGCCGTTCAAGGATCGTGGCTACGACAACGAGTTTTCCAAGCTGATGGGCCGCGACGGCTGGATCGGTGTCGGCTGGCCGAAGGAATTCGGCGGTCAGGGCCGCAGTGCGAGCGAACAGATCGCTTTCGTCACCGAGGTTGCCAACTCTGGCGCACCCGCCCACGCCCACAACACCAGCGAGTCGATCGTCGCGCAGGCGCTGTTTCTGCATGGCACCAAGGAGCAGCAGGAGCAATGGCTGCCCTTGATCCGCAATGGCGAATGCTTGTTCGCGCTCGGCTACAGCGAGCCGGAGGCCGGGTCCGATCTCGCGGCGCTCCGCACCCGCGCGGTCCGCGACGGCGACCACTGGGTCGTCAACGGCCAGAAGCTGTGGTCGACTGGCGGCGACAAGGCCGACTACATGTGGCTCGCCGTGCGCACTGATCCGGAGGCGAAGAAGCACGCCGGCATCAGCGTGTTGATGGTCGATTTGCACTCGCCCGGGGTCACCATCCGCCCCAGCATGGCGCTGTACGGCAAGACCTTCAGCGCGCAGTTCTACGACAATGTGCGGGTGCCGGCGAAGAACATGGTCGGCGCGGCCAACAATGGCTGGAAGGTCATCACCGACGCACTCGCCGCTGAGCGCGTGATGATCGGCGCTACGCGCATGGCTCATCTCGAACGCGGGTTTGACCATCTCACCGAATACCTGAAGACTGCGGTGGTCGGGGGCAAGGCCTTGAAGAACGATCCGGTGATCCGCGATCGTATCGGGGAATTGGCCGCCGATCTCGAGGTGGCGCGCCAGTTCCAGGTGCGCAACGCGCAGTTGGTCGAGCAAGGCAAAGTCCCGATTCACGAAGCGGCGATGGGCAAGGTGTTCAGTAGTGAATTGCAGGAGAGGCTCGGCCAGGCCGCGCTGGATATTCTCGGCAGCGGCGGCCTTTTGTCCGAGGATTCCGCCAGCGCCCCGGTCGGCGAGATGGAACAACTGCTGCGCCACTCCATCATGGGCATGATCGGCGGCGGCACCAACGAGATCCAGCGAAACGTCATCGCGCAGCGGGGGCTGGAGTTGCCCCGATGAACCAGGAGCGTCTCAATGAGTGAAGAAAACGTCGTCACCTACGAGTTGGAGGGGGAGATCGCCCTGGTCGGCCTCAACCGGCCCGACAAGCGCAACTGCTTCAATCCGGACGTGATGAAAGGATTGCGCGTCGCCATCGAGCGCGCCGGCGAAGAGGCCAAATGCGGCATCATCTTCGGCCACGGCGACAACTTCTGCGCCGGCCTTGATCTGCGCTGGGCGGCGGAAAGCTGGAAGACCGGACGCTCCGAGCGGCTGCCGTTCCAGTTCAACCGCAACGGCTTTTTCGAGCCGATGGCGCGGGGCAACATTCCCTTCATTGCAGCGCTGCATGGTGCGACGCTCGGCGGCGGACTGGAGACAGCCGCAGCGGCGCATATCCGCGTCGCCGACGAGACGACGTTCTTCGGATTGCCCGAGGGCACCCGCGGCATCTTTATCGGCGGCGGCGGCTCGGTCCGCGTCGCACGGCTGATCGGTTTTGCCCGCATGCAGGACATGATGCTGACCGGGCGCGTACTCAAGGCCGATGAGGCCGAGCGCTACGGCATCGTGCAATATGTCGTGCCGAAGGGACAGCAGATGGCAAAGGCCAAGGAGCTGGCCCTGAAAATCTGCAAGAACGCGCCGCTCTCCAACTTCGCCATCACCAACAGCCTGCCGCGCCTGCAGGACATGAACTACGACGACGGACTCTACTTCGAGCGCATGGTGGCGGAATACACCCGCAGCCCGGAATCGATCCAGCGGCTGCATCAGTTCCTTGACAAGACCGCGCCGCGCGTGCGCCCCGACTGAGGCAAAGCCATAACCGTCGCTGCAAAGTCGGCGGAGCATTCAAGAGAATAAGGGAGTGAACGATGAGTTTGCGTGACAACGCCATTGTGGCCTACGCCGAAACCAAGGTGATGAAGAAGAGCGACCGGGACGTCTGGGTCCTGATGGGCGAGATTCTCGAATCGCTCCTGGATAAGACCGGCTTCGAAAGCAAGGAGATCGACGGGCTGGTGATGTCGGGCCTGACCGGCACCGGCGGCGCCAGCATGTTCTGGGCGCAGAGCACCGCCGACATGCTCGGCCTCGAAGTGGGCTTCTGCGAGCAGGTGCACACCGGCGGCTGCTCGGCGGCGGGCGCCGTGGCGCGCGCCGCGGCCGCGATCGATGCCGGCATGTGCGAGGTCGCGGTCTGCATGTTCGCCGACACCCATGTCCGCGAGCACAACGGCCGCAACGACCGCAACTACCGTCGCGACTGGACCGACCCCTACGGTCTCTTGGGCCCGCCCGGCGCGTTCGGCCTGCTGCAGCGGGGCTACGACGCCAAATACGGCGTCGATCTACGGGCGCTGGGCAAGCTTGCGGTGACGCAGCGCAACCACGCCATCATGAACGAGAATGCCTGCGAAGAACTGCGCGTGCCGATCACCATCGAGGATTACCTGAACTCACGCATGATCGCCGATCCGATCCGGCTGCTCGACTGCGTGATGCTGGCCGACGGCGCCGCCGGCCTGATCCTGACCAGCCAGAAGCGGGCCAAGGAAAAAGGCATCAAGAAGTACGTCATCCCGCTCGGCTATGCCGAACGCACCAACTTCCTCGGCGGCGAGGGCCTTGTCGACGTGACGCGAAGCGGCCACGAGGTCGCCGCCAAGAAGGCGCTCGCCACCGCCGGCTGGAACATCAAGGACGTGCGCTCGTTCCACCCCTACGACGACTTCCTGATTGCGCTGGTTATCCAGCTCGAGGCTTTCGGCTTCTGCAAACCGGGCGAAGGCATGGCGTTCGTCCGCGATACCGACCTCTCGTATAAAGGAACGCTGCCATTGAACACCGGCGGCGGCCAGATCTCGGCCGGCCAAGCGGCCTGCTCGTCGCACAATCTGATCGAGGCGGTGCGGCAGCTCATGGGCGAGGCCGGCCAGCGTCAGGTCAAGGACACCACCAACGCGCTCGTCACCGGCATCGGCTGGATAAATTACGGACGCAACTGGGGCACCAGCGCCGCGCTGTGCCTCGTGCCGAACCAATAGTCGAGGAACATCATGGCCGTCACATTAAACGATACACTGACCGTCAAGCGCGAGTTCAAGACCCCGCACTACGATTTCGGCATGCCGTACTGGGAGGCGACGCGGCAGAAAAAGCTTGTCATCCAGTACTGCAAGACCGCCAAGAAGTTTCAGCACTTCCCGCGCCCGGTCAGCATCTATACCGGGCGGCGGCGCGACATCGAGTGGCGGGAGGTGTCGGGCAAGGGCAAGGTGTTCTCCTACACCATCGCCCACCGTGGCACGCCGCCGTTCCACGGCGCCGAGCCCTATGCCATCGCGAGCGTGACGCTTGACGAGGGCGTCAACGTGATCGCCGGCATGGTCCATTGCAAGGCCGAGGACCTGAAGGTGGGCATGAAGGTCAAAGCATACTGGCATCCGCTCGACAGCGGCGAGCATCTCCTGATGTGGCAGCCCGACAAGGACGCGAAATGACGGGTCCGGAATCCGCCCGCGGGCCGAAGGCCGTTGCCAGGTTTCTGCGCCCGCGGTCGGTGGCGATCGTCGGCATCTCGTCGCGCCCCGGCAGCGCCGGCCAGAACATCCTGCAATCGCTCAAGCTCAACAAGTTTGCCGGCGACATTCATCTGGTCGGCCGGAGCGAGGAACCGATCGACGGCCGCCCGGTGCTGAAGAGCCCGGAGGAACTGCCGGAGGGGGTCGACCTCGCGGTCTTCACACTGCCCGCCGCGAGTGTCCGCGACACCATCGCAGCCTGCGTCAAGCGCAACGTCGGCTCGGCGATGATATTCGCCGCCGGCTTCGCCGAGGTCGGCGAACAGGAGATGCAGGACGACATCGCCAAGACCGCGCGCGACGGCGGGCTCGCCATCGTCGGCCCGAACTGCCTCGGCGTCACCAACAATGTCGACGGCATGATGCTGCACATGCTGTTCGCCCGCGAGGCGCTGCGCTTCGGCCCGGGCTCCAAGCCCGGCCTCGGCTTGGTCGGGCAAAGCGGCGGCATGCTCGGCCACTTCCAGCGCGCCGCCGACGGGCGCGGCACGCCGATGTCCTACATCATTTCGACCGGCAACGAGATCGGCCTGGAGTCGACCGACTTCATCGAGTTTCTCGCTGACGATCCGGCGACCAGCGTTGTGGTGGTGTACACCGAGCAGGTTCGGCGGCCGCGCCAATTCCTTGACGCGATCCGGCGCTGCCGCGCCGCCGGCAAGCCGGTCGTGCTGATGTTTCCGGGGCGCAGCGTGAAGTCGAAAGAGGCCGCCCAATCGCACACCGGTGCGCTGGTCGGCGACTACGCCACCATGCGCACGCTGGTCGAGGACGCCGGCGCCATCGTCGCCACCACCATGGACGAGATGATGGATCTCTCCGAAATCCTGGTGCGCTATCCGAAACCGCCGGTGAAGGGCCCGGGCATCCTGACCGCGTCCGGCGCGTTCGTCGGCCTGAGCAACGACATGGCCGAGGAGCTCGGCTTCGAGTTCCCCCCGGTCGAGCCGGCGACCCTGAAGATCTTCGAGGACACGCTGCCGCCTTACGGCAACTACGGCAACCCGCTCGACGCCACCGCCGGGTTCACGCCGACCCAGCTGCCCGGGGTGGTCAAAGCGCTGATCGACGATCCCAACATCGGAATGCTGTTCATCTCGTTTCCGATCAACACCGGCCTGGTCGTGCAGAACTTCAACAAGGGCATGGAAGGTTCCGACAAGCCGAAGGTCATGGTCGCGCTCGGCGATACCTGGCCTCTCGCGCCGGACGTGATGGAGGCGGTCAGGCAAAGCCCGGCGGTGTTCGGGCGTTCGTCGGATCGGATGATGCGCGCGATTGCGACCTACACGCGCTACGGCCGGCTGTTGGCGCGCACCCGCAGCGCGGCAAAGCCCGAGCCGATCAAGGGCCTGCCCAAACTCGGCAAGGGCGCGCAGCCGGAGTGGCTCGGCAAGAAGGTGCTGGCCGCCGCCGGCATCAAGGTCCCTGCCGGCGATCTCGCCCGCACGGCAGACGACGCGGCCGCGGTCGCCAAGCGCATCGGCTATCCGGTGGTGCTGAAGGCCCAGGCCGCGGCGCTGTCGCACAAGACCGAGGCCGGCGGCGTGATGCTCAACCTCGCCGAAGAAGCAGCGCTCCGCGCCGCCTGGGACACCATGATGAAAAGCGTCAAGCGCGCGGCACCGGACGTCACCCTCGACGGCGCCCTGGTCGAGAAGATGTCGCCCAGGGGCATCGAGTTGATGGTTGGCGCCAAGCGCGATCCGGGCTGGGGCACCGTGCTGCTGCTCGGCCTCGGCGGCATCTGGGTCGAGGCGCTGGGCGATGTGCAATTGCTGCCCGGTGGCGCCAGCGAAGATGAGGTTCGCGAGGCGCTGCGGAAGCTGCGCTCGGCCAAGCTCCTGGCCGGCGTCCGCGGCGCACCGCCGGCGGACACCGAGGCTGTGGTCCAGGCCGTCATGGCGATCGGCCGCGTGATGCAGACCATGCCGGAGGTGATCGAGGTCGACGTCAATCCGCTGATGGTGCATGCCAAGGGACAGGGAGTGACTGCGCTCGATGCGCTGATCGTGACGGAGTAAGGGGGAGACGCCGTGACATTCAAGATCGCCGGGATCGTTGCCGCGATTGTGCTGAGCACCGGACTTTCCGCGCAGGCACAGACCTATCCCAACCGGGAGATACGGGTGATCGTCGGGCTGCCCGCGGGCAGCGGCGGCGATGTCGTGGCGCGCTACTACGCCGACAAGCTGTCCCAGCTCGCGGGCAAGCCGGTCATCGTCGAGAACCGGCCGGGCATGATCCTGTCGCTCGGCGCCGACGCCGTGGCGAAGGCGCCACCGGACGGTTACACCATCCTGATCACCTCGGTGACGTCGTCCCACGCCGCCAACCTGTTCAACTTCAAGAAGCTGCCGTACGACCCGATCAAGGACTTCACGCCGGTGGCCACGTTGCAGAAAAGCTACTTCATGCTGATGACGCGCGCCGGCGCGCCGTGGACGACCGTGACGGAACTGACCGAGGCGATGAGGGTCAAGGGCGACAAAGCGACCTATGGTTATGGCGCGCCGCCGGCGCTGGCCTCCGCCGAGCTCTACAAGGCCCGCAAGGGCCTGACCGCCGTCGGCATCCCCTACAAGACCTCGATGGCCTCGCTGCCGGAGATGTTCAGCGGCGAGATCGATTTCCAGTTCATCGACTCCACTGCCGGCACGCCGCTGCGGCAGAGCGGCAAGGTGCGTGCGTTCGCGGTCACCTCCGGTCAGCGCGTGCCTGGCGTCGACCTGCCCACCATGGCGGAGGCCGCCGGCATCCCCGAATTCGACATCGCACCGATCTGGGGCGTGCTGCTGCCCGCCGGAGCTCCGCTCGCCATCGTCGCGCGCCTGGAGTCGTGGTTTGCCGAGATCAGCAAAATGGACGCGACGCGGCAGTATCAGGCCAACACCCACGCCGCGCCGTTCCCGGGCGGCGCCAAGGATTTGGCCGAGCTGATCCCGAAGGAAATCAAGAAGTGGGAAGAACTCTCAAGGCTTGCGAAAATCGAGCCGCAGTGAAGCCTTAAGATCATGACGCCGGCGAGCGCACAAACCGCGCCCGCAATGCCTCGGCCCAGCCGTGTCGACGCTGCCGACCCATTTCGATGGCCATGAGGGCTGCCGGGGTGACGAACAATGTCAGCACCGTCGCAAAGCCCAATCCAAACACAATCGCCGTGGACAGGCTGATCCACCACTGCGTCGCCGGCGCACCGACCGAAATCTCCCGCGTCAGGAATTCGATGTTGACGCCGAACGCGATTGGCAGCACGCCGAGCACGGCCGTCACCGCGGTCAGCACCACCGGCCGGGCGCGCTCGCGGCAGGTTTCGACGATGGCGTCGTAGGCGTCCCAACCTTCGCGGCGCAGACGGTCGTAGGTGTCGATCAGCACGATGTTGTTGTTGACGATCACGCCGGCATTGGCGATGACGCCGATGCCGGTCATCACCACGCCGAACGGCTGGCCCATCACCATCAGCCCGAGCAGCACACCGATGGTCGACAGAATGACGGCGGACAGAACCAAACCGACCGACGTCAGCCGGTTGAACTGCGCCAACAGGATCGCAAAGATCAGGAAGATCGCGGTACCGAACGCCTTCATCAGGAATGCGCCGGCCTTGGCCCGCTCCTCGTCCTCGCCTTTCAGCCGCCAGGTGACGCCTGCGCCCAGGTCGGTGGTCGAAAGCTCCTTGGCGATCTCCTCCTGGATCTTGGCGGTCTGCACGCCCTGCGCCACGTTCGCCGACACCGTCATGACGCGGTTGCCGGCGACGCGATTGATGAAGCCGACCCGCGGCGCGGCGACACGCTCGACGAAATTGCTGATCGGCACCGAGCCCGAAGGTGTCTGCACGCGCAGCTCATCCATCTGATCGAGGCTGCGGCGGTCCTCGGGAAAGCGCACCAGGATATCGACCGCCTTGTCGCTACCGGCCGGGCGGTATTCGGTGGCCTTGATGCCGTTGGTGACGAGTTGCAGCGCGGTGCCGACGATCGCCGGATTGGCGGCAAACTTGGCGGCCTCGGCCTGATCGACATGGACCTTCCAGTCGATGCCGGGCAGCGGCAGGCCGTCATCCAGATCCTGGATCTCCGGATGGATGGCCAGCATCGCGGCGACCTTCTTGGCCGCCGCTGGCAACAGCTCCGGATCGAGCCCGCCGATCTGGACCTGGATCGGCTTGCCGGTCGGCGGGCCGGCGCGCGGCGCCGTGACCTCGACCAGGACGCCCGGGATTTCGGCCGTCGCCTTGCGGATGCCGTCCATGATCTGGTGCGCCGGCGGACGCGTCCGCCAGTCGGAGAACTCGAACTGGATGACGCCAATGGTGTCTTCGCTCAGTTCGTTCGAGCCCTTGGGCTGCTCGCCGACGCGGGTGTAGACGGTCTTCAGCCCCTTGGCTTCGAGCACGTGCTTCTCGGCTTCGGCAAGGAAGCGGTTCTTTTCGTCGAGCGAGAGATTGCCGCGGGCGTGGACGATGACCTGCCCGTAGTCCGGCTCGACCGGCGGGAAGAATTCGACGCCGCTGCCGAATTTGGCATAGCCCACTTGCACCACCACGAGCAGCAAGGCGGCAAAGCCAAGCGTCGCGCCCGGCCGGCGCAACACCAGCCGAACCGCCCGCATATAGAGGCCATCCTCGCGGGCGCGCTCGTCGTGCGGCTTGTCCGACGCCTTGCCGAGCAGAGCGCCGAGCGTCGGCGTGAAGAACAGCGCCACCGCAAGCGAAGCCGACAGCGTCGCGATCAGCGTGATCGGCAGATATTTCATGAACTCGCCGACCACTCCCGGCCAGAACAACAGCGGCGAGAACGCCGCCACGCGCGTCGCCGTTGCGGCGATCACCGGGCCGGCCATGCGCCTGGCGGCGAGTGAATAGGCTTCCTTCGGCGGCATGCCTTCCGCCATGCGCCGCTCGGCGAACTCGGAAACGATGATCGCGTCGTCGACCAGCATGCCGACCGCCAGGATCAACGAGAACAGCACCACGATGTTGACCGTCAGTCCGGCGAGCTGCAGACCGAGCACGCCGGCCAGGAACGATGCCGGGATCGCGATGCCGATGAACATCGATGCGCGAAATCCGAGCGCGAACAGGATGATGACCGCCACCAGCAATACGCCGGTGATGACCGAATTCTGCAGGTCGGACAACATCTGACGGATGACCTTCGACTTGTCCTGGGTGAAGGTCACCTGCACGCCTTCGGGCCACGTCGGCCGCAGCCGTTCGATCACCTTCTTCACGCCGTCGACGGTCTCGATCAGGTTGGCGCCGGTGCGCTTTGACACTTCGATCGTCATCGCCGGCATGCCGTTGACGCGCGTGACCGACGTCGCGTCCTTGAAGGTCGGCCGGATGGTGACCACGTCGCCGACGGTGACGGCGGCGCCGTTCGAGGCCGCCATCGGAATTTTCAACACGTCTTGCGGCCGCTCGATGAGGCTCGGCACCTTGACGGCGAAGCGTCCGGTCGAGCCTTCGAGCGCGCCGGCGGCAATCAGACTGTTCGAGGCGTTGAAGCCGGTGATGAGCTGGTCGAGCGGCAGGTTGTAGCTCTTCAGCAGGGTCGGATCGACGATGATCTCGACCGCCTCGTCGCGGGAGCCGCGCAGCTCCGCCGACAGCACGCCGGGCACCTGCTCGACGGCGTTCTTGGCGGTGCGGGCGATCTGCAGCATGGTCCGCTCCGGCACCTGGCCGGACAGAGCCACGACCAGCACCGGATAGAGCGAGAGGTTGACCTCCTGCACATTCGGCTCGTCGGCATCCTTCGGCAGATCGCGCTTGGCCTGGTCGACCTTGGCGCGGACGTCGGCCAGCGCCGACTTGGAATCAAAGCCCGCCTCGAACTCGAGCAGCACCGAGCCGCCGCCTTCGTAGGCGGTCGAGCGCATTTCCTTGACGTTGCCGACCGACTTGAGCTGGGTCTCGACCGGCCGCAGCAGCAGGCGTTCGGAATCCTCCGGGCTGATGCCGCGCTGGGTGAGCTGGACATAGACGATCGGAATGCGAACGTCGGGCTCGGCCTCCTTTGGAATCGTGACATAGGCCACAAAGCCCGCCCCGAGCAGGAACATCAGCGTGACGATGGTCAGCCGGGCATGACTGATGGCGTATTCGATCAACCTCGACATGGCCGGCTGTCCCCCAAAAATCCGTCAGCGCTGCGCGGATTGGCCGGAGGCGGCGGCGACCGGGTCGACCAGATTGCCTTCGCGAACGAAGTCCTGGCCCTGCACGATGACGCGCGCGCCATCGGGCACGCCGGTCAGCCACATCGAGCCCTGATCGTCCTCGACGATGGTCGCATTGATGAATCCGACCTTGGAATCGGCATCGACGGTGCGCACGCCGATGTCGCCCGCGGACGAAACCACCAGCGCCGAACGCGGCACCCGCGTCGCCGGCATCGGCGCGAGCGGAATGCTGACCTCTGCCGTGATGCCGTCCGGGATCGCGCCGTCGGCGTTGGGCAATTCGACCTCGACCCGATAGGTGCGGGTCGCCGCTACCGCCGACTTGGAGACATAGCGAATGCGGCCCTCGCGGGTCTGGCCGGACACGAGCTTCACCTCGGCGGTGTCTCCGACCTTGACGCTGGCGACCTTGCGCTCGGACACTTCGACCACGGCGAGCATCGGATCGAGACCGACGAGCTGGGCGATTTCCTTGCCGGCGAAGGCGAACGCCGATGTGCCTACCTCGGAAACCTCGGTGATCACGCCATCCCAGGGCGCCGTGATGACACCGCGTTCGAGTTCAGCCTGGGCGGTCGCGAGCGCGGCCTCCGCGGCCTTGTATTGCGCTTCCATCAGATTGAGATCGAGCCGCGGGACGGCGTTGGTCTGCACGAGCTTCCGCTTGGCGTCGAGCTCGGCGCCACGCTGATCGAGCAGCGCCTTGGCTTGTTGGACCTGGGCCTCGCGCGCATCGTCCGAGAGGACGGCGATGACGTCGCCCTTCTTCACATGCGAGCCGCGGCGAACCCGCAACTCCTGGAGCAATCCGTTGGTGCGCGCGAAAGACACGACCTTGCGGTCGGCCTCGGTGCGGCCGGACAACAGCAGCTTGCGGCTGTGCGACACCACATTGGTGTCGATGACCGCGACGCGGAATCGCTTCTCGACCTTGGCCTCGTTCACCTGAAGCGCGGCTTTGCTTTCCGCCGATTCATGCGGAATGAGATAGCCGGACAGAATCCATACGGCGGTCGCGGCAACCAACCCGACAGCGGTGATGCGGCTCGCCTTCATGACGACTTCCCCTCATTCACAACAGAAAGCGACGGGCGGCCGCGCAGCAGATGACGCGCGACGTCCATGAACACCGGCACCATTGCGTCGGCCCGGAATTGCGGATCGAGCGCGCGACGCCACCAGACGCCGTCGGCGATGACCATCAGCATGTCGACCGCACCTTCGATGTCCGCCTCTTTGGCGATGTCGCCCTGCTCGGCGGCAGCCTTGAACATGTCCGTCAGCCACTTGCGGACGTCCGCATCGAACGCCGCCGAAATCCGTGCGATCTCCGGATTGCGCCGGGCCTCGGACATCACCTCGGTGCAGAGCTTCACCTGCTCGATCGAGCGGACGGTGAAATGGTGACGCGCCATGCCTTCGAGCACGGCGAACAGGCCTTTCGACAGGTCGGCCTGCGCGAAATCCTGCCCGACCTCGGCGCGATCGCGCTCGGCGATGCCGGCGATGATGGATTCCTTGGAGGGGAAATAGCGGTACAGGTTGCCGGCGCTCATGCCGGCCTCGGCGCAGATCTCCTGCATCGAGGTCTGATGGAAGCCGGAGCGCACAAAACAGCGCTGCGCCGCGCTGAGAATCTCGTCCCGGCGATCGGCCTGTCTTTGAATATTCGGTCGATTCATAGGGTTACCGCGCCGCAATATAGAGAATGAACGTTCATTCTCATACGCGGACTGGCGGGCCCGCGTCAAGTCTCGGGTTCGTTTCGCCAAAATGGGCCGGTTTTCTGGCAAACCGCGTTGTTGCCGGTGCGACCATCAAACGCGACCCGCGGAGCGGAGATTGCTTCGTTGCGCGCGCTCCTCGCTATGACGCTCAGCGCGGCTTGGTCCCGTCATCCCTCTTTCCTTGGGCCATTTCCTTGAATGCCTCCTCCGCCTCGTGGGTGGCGTGATTGCCGGCGGGCGCGCCGCAATAGGCGGTGGCCTGCATGATGATTTCCTTCAACTCGTCCTTGGTGAGGTCGCCGGTCGCCAGGCCCGATCGCACATGCAGGCGAAACTCCGCCCAGGCGCGCAGCGCGATCATGATCGACAAGGTCATGAAGCGGCGCGTCTTCAGGTCGATGGCGGGACGGGTCCAGATGTCGCCCCAGACGTGGCTTGTGATCTGCCGCCCGATCTCGGCGTTGAAGTCGTTGCGGTTGGCAAGCGACCGGTCGACCCAGGCGTCGCCGAGCACGCGCCGGCGCACCTTCATGCCGTCCTCGTAACTGTCCTTATGACTGTCTTGCGCCATGTCGTTCTCCTTTCGAATTGCACCAAATGAAATCTCGGGTTCGTTTCGCCAAAATGCCGCTCCGAAGTCCTCTCGGGTTCGTTCTGCCCAAACCATCGTTCGTCCGGGCGTGACGGTGGAAAGCTGAGTGCGCAAACTTCGACATCGTCATTTCCTCTCCGTAGATCTATCCAGCCGCGGGGCATCGTTGCCGCGCGGCGCATCCCGGCGGGCTGTCGTGCCAAATTGTCGGTTTCGAACCCTTCGCATCCCCATCAGAGGGTAGCGGAGCGCCGAAATTC
>Ga0136846_1233228_pt1 | contig 18911 bp, 18 predicted proteins | sample HopSoiMetagenom2_FD_96841 | JGI IMG/M metagenome (GOLD analysis project Ga0136846, IMG submission 96841) | Grasslands soil microbial communities from Hopland, California, USA - 2 Assembly 2016 (version 4) | ecosystem: Environmental > Terrestrial > Soil > Grasslands | place: USA: Hopland...
CGGATATTGCGGCACTCTTTTGGACGCAGTGCTGCCCTCCGCGTCGGCGAAGCTCGAGAATCCCCAGACTCCGCCTGCGGTTGGTACGGGTCAGCACCTTTACCATCATCACTACCATCACCACTATTTTTCTGACTCTGCCGGCAAAGCTGTGCCGGAGACTAAGACTGTGGTTCACCGCACAGAGGAAGTGGTTGATGCCTCACGGCTACAGCCGCTGCCAACCGATCCGGAGACCGTTATCCAGCGACTGGTGCAGAATTGGGCGCTGTATTGCAATGCCAGGCGGCTCGACGATTTGGTCGCTCTCTATTCTGCGGACGCAATCGTGATCCGGCCGAATGCAGACCTTGCGCACGGAACGGCGGCGATCCGGCAACTGCTGAGCGCGGCGCTTCAAAGCGGCCTGGGTGATGTGGAACTGGAGTGCGCCGACATCGGCATTATCGGGGAGTTTGCCTGCCTTACCGGTCTGAGCAAGATGCTGGTTCCGGTCGCCACTGGAAAACGACATGAGCAGGCAGGGAAGTATCTGATGGTCGCGCGGCGCTTTGCCGATCAGTGGAAGATCGTGGCTGATTCCTGGTGCATGGATCCACCGTTTGTGCCGGGTCCGGCGCCAACTCAAAAACCTGCACCGGCGCGTTCCGTGCGCAAGTAAGTTACGGATCCACTCCCAGTTTTTCCAGGTCCTGCCGTAATTGCAGCGCCGTCTGCATCTGGATGGCGTTCATTCCAACTGCGACGGCGCCGGCAACGTTCGCGGGGCGGTCGTCGATGAAGCAGCACTCTTCTGGAGCATGCTGGGTCAAGTCCAGCGCAAGTTTGTAAATGCGCGCATCCGGCTTGCGGATTCCTACATAGCAGGAGCTCACGAAGGTGTTGAACAATTCGGCCAGTTTGAACGTTTGAATCCGGTACTGGTTCAGATCGCGGGATTCATTGTTGATCGTGGCCATCGGATATCTGCGCGCAAGAGTACGCGCAATTTCGATGACTTCGGTCTTGGGTTGGGAGAGCGAAAACATGAAGCTGGAGAATTCTTCGGAAGAGAAACTGCGCGGCTTGTAAAACACAGACTGCCGCAAATATTCATCGAGGCTGAATTTTCCTTCCTCGAAAGGGGCCGCCAGGTCTTTGTGCCGGGCCTCGAACTCAGGCTTGTCCAGGCTGAAGTGATTGATCGCGAGATCCCGCTCATCGTGGTCCCAGGCGTTGTTGAGCAGCACACCACCGATGTCCCAGAACAGCGCTCGTATCGCGGCCACACTTCCTCCAGAAATCTTAATGATACAGGTGGAGTTGCGAGGCGACGAAGCGGCCTAAGCTTTAGCAGCTCGCGCAGCAAGTTTTGCGGGAGCAGAGCGGCGCGTGCTTGGAACGTAAGCGCAGGATCGGAAATCGTAGTGATCGGCGACGCAGCTGCCGCAGATATGGATCTGGTGCACGCGGCAGTGAATGACCGGCATTTCAAGGCCACACAGATCGCAGCCACCGCGCTGGCGTTTCGGCTGGGCTTTGGCGGCGCTTGAAGTCGTGTTGGATTGCAGGGCGCGCGCTTTCAGATAAATTCCGCCAGAGCAGGTCAGCGTGCCAAAAGCGAATATCGCGACTCCGGCGGCAAGCATGCTCTCGTCGGCGTGCGGTCCGAAGGCAGCGGGCAGAAAGCAAAGGCCGAGCATCATCACGACGGATCCACCGATAATCAGCCAGCCGCTTGCCTTGCCCATGGGTTTCCTTTGCCAGTAACCAGAGAAGCGGTTACATAGGGAACATAGCGGCTTTAGGAATCAAAATCGAGATGACTGAAGTAACCGCCGCAACCGAAGGTCAGGCGCGAAGTGCGGCCTCGGCAGCGATGGCTTCCCGGAAATAATCAAGCGACATGCGAAGGCCGGTGTCTAGATCGATCTTCGGGTCCCACCCCAGCAGGTTTCGTGCCTTGGTGATGTCGGGCCGACGCTGTTTGGGATCGTCCTGGGGAAGGTTTTCGTAGCGAATCTTGCTCTTGGAGCCGGTGACTTCGATGACTTTGCGGGCGCACTCCAGAATCGTGAACTCCTGCGGATTGCCGATATTCACCGGAAAGTGTTCGTTCGACTCCGCCAATCGCAGGAAACCTTCGACCTCGTCGCTGACATAGCAAAAGCTGCGCGTCTGCGAACCATCCCCGTAGACGGTCAGGTCTTCGCCGCGGATTGCCTGCTTCATAAAGTTCGGCACCACCCGCCCGTCATTTAACTGCATGCGCGGGCCGTAGGTATTGAAGATACGGACGATGCGAGTGTCCACGCCGTAATAACGGTGGTAGGCCATGGTAAGGGCTTCTGTGAAGCGCTTGGCTTCGTCGTAAACCGAGCGCGGGCCGATGGAGTTCACGTTGCCCCAGTAAGTCTCTTTTTGCGGATGTTCCAGCGGGTCGCCGTAGCACTCAGATGTCGATGCCACCAGATACTTAGCGCGATATTTGTGCGCCAGGTCGAGGGCGTGCATCGTCCCGAGCGATCCCACCTTCAGCGTATCGATTCCGTGGACCATGTAGTCCACGGGACTGGCGGGGGAAGCGAAGTGAAAAACGAAATCGATCTCACCGCTGTCAAAGTGGCGGTTGATATCCAATTGCAGAAATTCGAATTGACCTTCGCGCCGCAGGTGCTCGATGTTGGAAAGCCGCCCGGTGAGCAGGTTATCGACAGCAATGACGGCATAGCCCTGAGCGAGCAGAACTTCGCATAAATGCGAGCCGAGAAATCCGGCGCCGCCCGTTACCAGCGCGCGGGCTCTCACGGCCGAATGCTCTTTCTTGCCGGCTTAGCCGGAGGCGCGGGGAATAGCTCAGGACTGGCCGAAGGCCGCCCCACACTGTAATAAGTGAACCCGTTTATCGCCATGATTTCGGGATCATACAGGTTCCTGCCGTCAATGACGATGGGATATTTCAGCTCATTGCGCAGCCGTTGCAGATCGAGTGCGGCAAACTCTTCCCACTCAGTAAGGATCAACAGAGCATCGGCATCATGGGCGGCGTCGTAAGCGTTCTCGGCGAGGCGGATGCTGGAATTCAAGACCTCCCGCGCGCGTTCGTGTGCAGCGGGATCGTATGCAGAAATCTGGCAACCCTCCTGAAGCAGAGACTGAATGAGCAAGATCGCCGGCGACTCGCGGATGTCGTCTGTACCGCCTTTGAAGGCCAATCCCAGTACGCCAATCTTTTTGCCGCGCAGCGTCCACAACGCACTGCGCACTTTGCGGATAAATCGCTGGCGTTGCTCTTCGTTAATTCGCATGACTTCGTCGAGCAGGCGGAAGTCGTAGCCACACTCGCGGGCCACGGCGCGAAACGCCATCAGGTCTTTGGGAAAACACGAGCCGCCGTAACCGATGCCTGGGTTCAAAAATCGCGGACCGATGCGCGTGTCGGTACCAATTCCCTGGCAAACCTGTTGCACGTTCGCGCCTACGCTTTCGCAAATGGAGGCGACCGCGTTGATGAAAGAAATTTTCATCGCCAGAAATGCATTCGAGGCGTGCTTGATAAGCTCCGCGCTCTTAGCGCTGGTGACGATCAGCGGGGGAGGAATCTGCGCTCGATCGGGGCGGGGAATCGCGTCAGGCCGCAGGTAATAGGTGCCGTCGGCCAGCGGCGCATAGATTTCGCGCAAGACCACGGCGCAGCGTTCGCTATCGGCGCCAACTACAATGCGATCGGGATACAGGAAGTCGGTTACGGCCGTGCCCTCGCGCAGGAATTCGGGGTTAGAGGCAACATCGAATTCGGCGTTTTCGGCAGTGTTCCGCAGAATGATCTTGCGCACCCAATCGCTGGTGTAAACCGGGACGGTGCTCTTTTCGACAATGACTTTGTATCCGTTAATCGCGCCGGAAATGCTGCGCGCGACCGATTCCACGTACGAAAGATCAGCTTCACCTTGCTCAGTGGGAGGAGTTCCAACCGCCACAAAAACAGCGGCGCTGGCGCGAACTGCACTCTCCAGGTCGTCGGAAAAAACCAGCCGGGTCCCGCGATGGCGGTGCAGCAACTCGGGAAGGAAATTCTCGTGGATAGGAACCTCGCCGCGATTCAGCGAGGCCAGTTTCTTTTCGTCGTTGTCCACAAGAATGACGTCATGGCCAAGGTCGGCAAAACACGCGCCCGCGACCAGCCCAACATACCCCGAACCCACGACTGCGATCTGCATTCTCTCGCTCCTCTTTAATGTAAAAGCTTACTTTATCAGTTGCGATTTGTGGCGGGAATGATGACCAAAACACCTGACAATTTTCGTCTTTTAACAACTTTGCACATTCCAAAACGGGAAGAACGTATCGGGGTCTGTTCAGGCCAGTTCGCCAGGCAACGTGAAGCTACGGCCTTTGCGTTCCCAGCCGAGGGCCAGAACAAGAATCAGCAGGGCGATGTTTGCGGTTTCGAATCCGGCGAGCGCCCACGGATATCCGAACCGTGCGCGTAATGCGTATTCAATGGTGTTGATCGGCGCCGCGATCAAGATGCCCAGTTGGTACGCGAGCCCGGGCAACAATCCTCGTGTCTGATCGGGAGAGAGTTCGTTCAGATGCGCTGGGATCACTCCCCATGCGCCCTGTACGCCAGCCTGCATGATGAATGCGGCGATAGCAATCGCGAAAATAGTTCCGCCGAAGGCCCACACCGGAATCGTCGCGAGCGACAGCAGAAGGGCCGCTATCATGCTGCGGCGGCGCCCGATCACATCTGACAGGCGTCCGAAAATGATCGCTCCTAAAACTGCGCCGATGTTGTACCAGATGGCGATATAGGAAACCGTGTGGCGGCTCGCGCCGTGAGTTGTTTTCAGGAAGTCGGGATAAAGATCCTGGGTGCCATGCGACAGAAACATCATCAGCGTCATCATGAGCACCAGGTAGATTGCCGGCTTCCAGTAGTTCCTTACGATGGCCAGAATTGCCGCCGTAGTGGGAGCCCGGTGTTGCTGCCAAGCTTCCGACTCAGGAACCTTCGAGCGGATGTAGAGCGCCAGAAGCGCTGGAATGCCGCCCACCCAGAACATTGCCCGCCATCCCAGGTTCGGTTCGATGAAACGCGCGGCCAGAGCAGCCAGCAGATAACCGATTGAATATCCACTCTGCAAAATTCCTGAAAGGATTCCCCGAAACTTGCCCGGGGCGGCTTCCATGGCCAGCGACGCGCCCACGCCCCACTCACCGCCCATGCCGATGCCGTAGAGCATTCTCAGGATCAGGAACACGGTGTAGTTCGGAGCGAATCCGCAGAGTAGCTCAACCAGCGAAAAGAAAATTACATTGGCCATTAGAGGCCGCCGGCGCCCGTAGCGGTCAGCCAGCAATCCGAAGATAACCGCGCCTACGGGACGCAATGCCAGTGTTGCGGTGAGGGTGAATACTATGTCGGCCTTAGTGACACCGAAGTGCGAAGCCAGCGTGTCCACCAAAAACACGAGGACAAAGAAGTCGAAGGCGTCGAGGGTCCAGCCAAGGAATCCGGCGCTGACGGCGTGCCAGGAGGTTGCGCGGGATTGAGAGCCGGCTGACATCGGCGAGGTAGGAGAACATGTTTCCGTTGACGATTGCAATGGCTGCTTGCTTCCAGACACTCTGACAACCCATCACGGCAGAAAGGCTTGCCAGCAACTCTCTTATGCTCAACGAGTTGAAGTGTGATGAACCGGGGAGTGGCAAGCATCTACTTACCATATACAACACCTTAGAACGCCTACCCATCTTAGAATCTGAAGTTCAGAGGGGGAAGGTAAACCACGCAATGCGGAAACTCCTGGTGTGCGTTGTAGTCGGGCTGGAAGCGATCCTTGCAGGGTGCCATGGGCTGGTGAACTCGCTGCCCGCAACCCCGCCTCCTGGTCAAACCACGGCCGTGAACCACATTGTTTACATGATGCAGGAGAACCGCTCCTTCGACCACTACTTCGGGCAGCTGAATAATTATCGTCAGTCAAAAGGGCTCAATCCGGATGTTGACGTCACCCCGGCGAACGCTTCGCAACTCAGCTTCGACGGCACAACATCGTTCACCCCATTTCACATGAGCTCCAAGTGCGTCGAGGACCTGAGCTCCTATTGGAACGAAAGCCATAACGACTGGAACCACAACAACAAGACTTCGGGGACTCCGGCGATGGACGGCTTCGCCCACTCGGCGGGGAATGACTCGCGCAACAGCAATCCCGTCGGGGCCGACATTAACGGCCAGCGGGTTATGGGCTATTACGACGACACCGATCTGCCTTACTACTACTTCATGGCGACTCAGTTTGCCATGTCGGATCGGTGGTTTTCACCGGCGATGACCAATACGCCGGCGAACCGCATGTATGCGGTTGCGGGAACTTCGCACGGGATTGTGAATAAGCAGACAAACCAGAACATCCCTAACATCTTTGACGAGCTGGAGGCCGCTCATATCAGCTGGAAGGTTTATGTTCCGGATTTTCCCAACGGAACAGTGATGAAGGGCTTTCCCACGTACGCGCAATTCATTAACACAAAGATCGTTCCCATCGCCGACTACTTTACCGATCTGCAAAATGGCACTCTGCCGCAGGTATCGATGATCGAACGTGATTCACTCGGCGGAACCGATGAACATCCCGGTCCGGGTGCAAGTGTGCAGAAGGGCGCTGCGTACGTGCGTACCATTATCGAGGCCTTGATCAACAGCAGCGCGTGGAAAGACTCGGTCTTCTTTTTCACATATGACGAGGGCGGCGGAATGTATGACCACGTGCCACCGGTGCAGGCTGTATCGCCTGACGGCATTCCGCCGTTGCTGCAACCGAATGACGTATGCGTCGCGAGCACCGGTCCAAGCTGCGATTTTGTGTACACCGGCTTCCGGCTGCCGAATTTTGTGGTGTCGCCATTCGCCAAAAAAGGTTATGTGGACCACACGCCGATTGACACCACCGCGATTCTCCGATTCATTGAGATCCGATTCGGATTGAACGGCCTGACCGAGCGCGACGCGAATCAACCGAATATCAGCTTCTTCTTCGATTTCAGCGGCAAGCCGAATCTGAATCCGCCGAGCCGTCCCGCACAACCCGTTGGCGGAGCATGTTATACAAACGCGCTGCCGTAAGTCAGCGTGCGCTTTGCGGCCGCGCGGAAGATTGACTCGCGAGTTCTATAAGGTCTTTTGCGACATGATCGGTCGCGTGGCGCGCTACGCTGTCTTCATAGAGATAGTCGCCCAGAACCGGGCACACACCCATGGCCTCGATGGCGTCAAGGTCGGCGACGATCTGGGTCGCCGCTTCCAGCGCGTATTTTGCTTTAAGGTCATTCGACATGGGCGCGCGATTAATTAGCGCATAGTCAAAGATCTGACCCCCGGCGTGATCGTTCAGCGCGCGGATGTGGTCGGCAGCGGTGCGTCCCAGGCTTTCATTGGCCTGAGTCATCAGGTTGCACACGTAAACTTTGATTGCCGCCGAATCGCGAATCGCCTGTGGAATGCCCCGCACCAGCAGGTTGGGAATCAGACTGGTGAAAAGCGATCCCGGTCCGATGGTGATCAAATCTGCGCGCGCGATCGCGTCTAAAGTTTGCGGGAGAGGATCAGGACCCTCGGGAACCAGAAACAGCTCTTCGATCCGTCCGTGACTGGCCGTGATTTTGGTTTCGCCGCGGACTCGAGTTCCGTCCTGCATCAGGGCCTCAAGTTCCACGTTGGCCGCGGTCGCTGGAAAAATGTGGCCGCGAGTCGCCAGAATTTCCGAAGACAATCGCACGGCTTCGCCGAAATCTCCGGTCAAAGACGTCAACGCCGCCAGAAAAAGGTTCCCGAAACTGTGGCCTTCCAGTCCCGGGCCTTTTTCGAAACGATGCTGAAACAACTTTGAGAGCAGCGCTTCGTCTTCGGACAGTGCCACAATGCAGTTGCGCACGTCGCCGGGCGGAAGCATGTTGAAGTCTTTGCGCAGGCGTCCGCTGGAACCGCCGTCGTCGCTGACGGTAACTACTGCGCACAGTTCTGAAATGCGAAGCTGGTCGACTGCCGCGGACGAATCGGCCGAAGGCGAGGCAATGCCGGTGTATTTCTTGAGGCCCTTAAGAAGAGTGGAAAGCCCGGTACCACCGCCGATGGCTACTACGCGCAAGTCGCGCTTGCGGCCGGGCATGGAGTCTAGCCGATCTCTTCCCCGATTACGCCCTCCTCGGGCAGAGGCATGTCAGCTCCGGGATCGGGGTAGAGCAGTTCGGTGAAGCGTGGGTCCTCGGACAAATTTTGAAAATCGGAATCGTTGCGTGCCTGAAATCGCAGCGCCGCATTCAGGCTGATCGCGCGCGAGAGATTCTTTAGCGATTCCTCGATGTGTCCAGTCAGGCAATCCAGCGCGGCCAGTCCGTAGGCCACGTAATCAGCCTTGGGCACTTGCTTCGAAAGTTTCTCAATGTGCTCGCGCGCGCTTACGTAGTCGCCGAGATTCATCAGCGACACGGCGTAGTCGTAGTGTTCTTCAGGGCTCTTGAACTGGGTTGCGCCCCGCTCCAGTTGCTGGTTGCAGGCATTCAAATGAACCCCGGCGCGGTCGGCCAGTTCGCGATTGCCGCCCGCCACCACCTTCGCCAGCAGTGTCTTCGCCTTGTCATACTTATGTTCCTGCATGGCGCGCAGGCCGCCCTCGTAGGACTGCAGCATCTGCGTCAGTTGCGGGTCACTCACCAGAGCGTGCTTAGCTGTTGGTTTCTGTGCCATCTGAAGAATTTTTCCTGATTGAGCCATTCGAATTGAATCAATGAATCATTGAGCGATTAAATTTTTGCGGCTACGGTTTTCGTTCCGGCTGATTCAATGGCGCAATGATCCAATTCCTTACTGAATTGTTGCTGCCGATTGCAGATCGATCTGCTTCCAATCACCGGCGACGATTCCTTTGCGGATCTGCGCCGCGGTTTTGTGCTGCTTCGTCATCTGGTAGGAGTAGTAAACCTCCTTCATGCAGGTGGAGCATTGCGCACCGTGAGTGCTCTCGACACAACTGTGCAGACTTTTGTGTCCCATGCGGTCGCAATAGCAATAACATGGCTGTTGATAGATGACATTTGGGATCTTCGCGGCTATTTCGTAGGAATGAGATTGATAGGGGTATTGCTCGTTTTCTCCCCAGAGCTGCTCTTTTCCCAGTATTGGCGGCAGGTTGCCCCCCTTCGCGGGCGGAGCGGAATGAAACGCCGGCACCCGGTTCGGGTCCTCCTGGGAACTGGCCCCCGGAGCGGAAACCGCCGCCGTCAGCAGCGCTACACATCCCAACATCAACCAACGCTTGAGCATACAGATCCTCAAAGGCGTATTGTAACCCGAATTGCAGGGCGGCGCATTTCCGGGGCAAATAGGTGGCACGCGATTTCGTATGTTTGTCACAATCACTTTCTGCGCTGTAAATGCATGGACTATACTTCCGAGTCGCGAAGGTTCAATCAAAGAGTCAACTTAAAACAGGGTGAAAATGCGATGAAATCTCTTCTTGTTCTAGGCTTAGTATTTTCGTTGCCTCTTCTGGCTTTTGCCGAAGACAAAAAGCCCAATCCAACCCTCAAAAGTATTCTGCTGGAACAACTGCGCTCCACCCATAACAAGGCAGAATGGTTTGTACCGGCCAATACTGCGGTGGAGGGACTCACCGCCGAGCAGGCTAGTTGGACGGATGGTAAAGGCAACCACTCGGTCGGGCAGCTGGCGAACCATCTGATCTTCTGGAACACGGAAGAACTCAGAAAGTTTAAAGGCGAACCAGAGGTCAAATTCAGCGGCGACAATAATGAAACCTTCAATAGCTTCGACGCCAAAAAATGGGACGCCACAGTAAAGGGACTCGATCAAGTCCTTACCGAGTGGGAAAAGGCCATCGAAGCCGCCGACGAGGCCAAATTGAAAGACTGGTATTCCAACATCGCCCACATCGGCGCGCATAACGCCTATCACATCGGCCAAATAGTTTTTGTGCGAAAAGAGCAGGGAAGCTGGAATCCGGAAAAAGGGGTGAAGTAGGAGCCCTTAGTCCAATTCCAAAAATCTCAGCTGCCTGAACTGTGCGCGTTCCTAGATCAGGCAGTCCATTTGCGTCGCGAACTCTTGTCCATTCCCGCAATCCTCAGTATGGTTAAAGCATGTTTTGGCTTCGCCGCGTTCCCCTAATCTCCGCTCTTTTGCTCGTGCTGATGGGAGCGCCGGGGTGGACACTTTCCGAGGAGCAACCGTCGGCGGAACCGCCTGCGAGCAACCAGAATCCTGCCGCCGAGGGTGAAGCGAAGCCGCAAACCAAAATCACTCCCGAGCAAGCCGAGCAACTCTTCCGCGACGTGGACACCATACTCGACTTTGCCAGCAAAGATACGGCGCTTCCCAAAAAGCACGACGTAAAGCGTCGACTCGCCAGCCGTGAAGAAGTTGTGGCGTATCTGAAAAAGAACATGGCTGAGGACAAGGATGTCCAGCGCCTTCGCCGTACGGAGCTCGTGCTGAAAAAATTCGGGCTGCTGCCGAAAGATTTTGATCTCCAGACGTTTCTGGTTGGCTTACTGGAAGAGCAGGTGGCGGGATATTACGATGCCAAGACGAAGACCGTGAATCTGCTGGATTGGGTTCTGCCTGATTTGCAGCGCCCCGTGTTAGCTCATGAGCTGACGCATGCTTTGCAGGACCAGTCGTTCGGCCTCGACAAGTGGCTGAAGAAGGGCAGCGAGGACCTCGACGCAAAAAAAGATCTCACGCCTGACGACATCACCAAAGATGAATACAGCGAGGCGCGGCAGGCAATCGTCGAGGGGCAGGCCATGGTGACGCTGCTCGACTACATGCTGGCGCCCATGCATCGTACCGTCGCCGACTCGCCTGAAATTGTGAAGACACTCAATGAAGGCATGCAGTCGGGCACGGCGGATTCGGTGCAGTATCGCAAGGCGCCCATTTTCCTGAAAGAAGCGCTGACCTTCCCGTATCGTTATGGGGTCGAGTTTGAGGCGCAGTTGATTCGGGCGCAGGGAAAGGAAAAAGCCTTCAGTGGACCGTTCCAGAATCCTCCGCTCACCAGCCGCGAAATTATGCAGCCGGAAACCTACATCTCCGGTGAGCACCTTGCACCCATGCCGCTGCCCGACTTCAAGCATATCTTCAAGAGCTATGACCGTTTCGACATTGGTGCGATCGGCGAATTCGATGTGGCGGTGCTCGCCAAGCAGTATGCCGGCGAAAAATTGTCGGGCGAGATCTATCCGAACTGGCGTGGCGGTTATTATTACTCGGTTCACCTGAAAGGAAATTCGGCGGGTGCGCTGGGACTGGTCTTCGTGTCCAAGTGGGCCAGCGTAAAAGCGGCGGCGCAGTTCGCAGCCGTCTACGCGCGTGGTATTCAGCAACGCTATAAGAAAGTGGAAGCCCCGGCGGACAGCACGCTTCCCGCTGACCTGAAGATGCTGGGAAGCCTGAGCGGTGACCATACCTGGACGACCGAAGAGGGTGCGGTCGTACTCGTCGTTCGCGGCGACACTCTTCTGGTGACTGAGAGTCTGGATCCAGCGATTACCGAACAGTTTCGCGCTGCTGTGCTGAATTCCAAAGCAGCACCCGCCGCACCCGCAGAGATTCACTGAGTTCGGTGGCGTTCCTCCGTGGTAAAGCTTTTGATCTCCTCTTTTGTATAATCACGGTTCACTCCAAATAGCACGAGGACAATTTGTCGGAAGCAGAGATTGGCATTATTGGCGGCAGCGGGTTGTACTCCATGCCGGGGCTCACAGATCTTCGCGAGGTCACGCAGGAAACGCCATTCGGCGCGCCGTCGGATGCATATGTTTTGGGCACCCTGGAAGGCAAGAAGGTTGCATTTCTGGCGCGCCACGGACGCGGCCATCGCCTCCTTCCCAGCGAGCTCAATTTCCGCGCCAACATTTTCGGATTCAAACAGCTTGGCGTCGATCGCATCGTCTCGGTCTCCGCCGTCGGATCGCTGAAGGACGACCACCGTCCGTTGGAGTTTGTGATTCCCGATCAGTTCGTTGACCGTACCCGCCACCGCATCGATACTTTTTTTGGCGATGGCGTGGTCGCGCATGTGGCCTTTGCCGATCCCGTGTGCCCACAGCTTTCCGAGGCGGTTGCGGCGGCCGCGAAGAAAGCGAATGTGGTCGCCAAGCGCGGCGGAACTTATCTCTGCATGGAAGGCCCGCAATTTTCAACCAAGGCGGAATCGAATCTTTACCGCAGTTGGGGCATGGACGTTATCGGCATGACCAACCTGCAGGAAGCAAAGCTGGCGCGCGAGGCCGAGCTCTGCTACGTGACCATCGCAATGGTCACCGACTATGACTGCTGGCATCCCCATCATGATTCAGTGACCGTAGACCAGATCGTCGCCGTGCTGCTGAAGAATGCCGAGAACGCCTGTAACGTCGTGCGAGAGACGGTGGCCGCGATGTCGAAGGACCGAACCTGCAAGTGCGGATCCGCGCTGGCCCACGCGATTCTTACCGATCGCGCGAAAATTCCGGCAGCGACCAAAGAAAAATTAAAACTGATTATCGGGAAATATCTGTAAAAGCGAAACTTGCCGAAAAGCAGCGTCGGAGGCTCCAAGTGAGATTTCGAAAATTGCCGTTCAAGACCTCACTCGCGGCGGTGATTTTGTGTGGCGCGATGGTCGGTGTGGCACAGAAGCCGGAGCCCGCTGGTACTGAAATGATAAAGCTAGCCGGCGCATTAGCTGGACAGTGGTTGATCGTCGAAAAGGATGAACCCACCTCGCGGCAGCCCCAAGGGGAAACTGCTCGAGGTGAAGAAGAGTGGCAGGTTTTGCCCGGCGGGATGCCGCTGATGGAGAAATTTCACGCGAAATTCGCCACCGGAGACCAATACGATTCTGCCCTGGTTTGGTGGGACGCGAAGACAGCCAAATTTCGGGGCATCTGGTGCGCCGCTTTCAATCAGCAGGGCTGTACCGCGTTCGACGTGAACTGGCAGGGCGACGCAATCGTTATGACCGGCGAATATCTGCAAGATGCGAAACCAATGTTTTGGAGTGAAACCTTCACGCCCGGCACGGACGCTTTTACACAAACCCTTGACATGGGTGAGTCATTGGGAAAGCTGAAGCGGGTAGCTACGATCCACGCGACGAGAGCCAAAAAGTGAAGGGCCATTCACCGTCCCGTACCACCAAAAATCTATGAGCATACTTGCAGTCGGTTCCGTAGCTTTCGATAACATCGCCACCCCTGCCGGTCGCGCCGAGAATGTTCTTGGCGGATCGGCAACTTATTTTTCGCTTGCTGCCAGCTATTTCACTGAGGTGCGTGTGGTCGCCGTCGTGGGCGAAGACTTCACCGCCGAGCACGAAAGCGTGCTGCAGAAGCGCAAAGTGGACACGCGCGGCATCGAGCACGCCAGGGGCAAGACGTTTCGCTGGGGCGGGCAGTATTTAGAAAATCTCAACGAGGCAAAGACCGACTTCACCGAGCTGAATGTTTTCGAGAAATTTCAGCCCCGCATCCCGGCGGAATACAAGGATTCGGATTTCTTGTTTCTGGGAAACATTCATCCCGCGCTGCAGGCGACGGTGCGTCACGACTTGCCAAACGTGCAACTGACCGGCGGCGATACCATGAATTTCTGGATTCAGGGCGCAAGCAGGGAACTTCGCGAGACGCTGCGCCTGGTCAACATTCTGCTCATCAACGACGGCGAGGCCAAGATGCTGGCGCAGGAATCGAGCCTGCCGCGTGCAGCGCTCAAGGTGCTGGCCATGGGACCGCAGGCGCTGGTCATCAAGCACGGAGAATATGGCGCGACCATTTTTTTCCGTGAAGGCGCGTACGGAGTCGGACGCCATCCCTTTCGCGCTCCGGCCTTACCGATCGAGGAAGTAAAAGACCCCACCGGGGCTGGCGACTCGTTTGCCGGCGGTTTCATGGGATACATTGCTTCGCAGGAGAAATTGAATCGCGAAGTCATCAAGCGGGCCTTGTTTTACGGCGGCGTCATGGGATCGTTCGCTGTCGAGCGGTTCGGCACCGAGCGGTTGCAATCGCTGACCCGCGACCAGATCGAGGAACGCTTCGAAGTCTTCCGCGAGCTGACTCACCTGGAATGAAAAAACCCATCGCTTCCGGCGGCGAATCTCTTCTGGCAGCGCAACTCGCCGCAGCAATTTCCATTGCGGCATTTTTCTACTACCTGCGGCACAACGACCTGCTGCTCTACGGGGACGCGGTCGCGCACATCAACATCGCTCGCCGGGTTTTCGATTCGCGCACGCCCGGGCTGCTGCAACTGGGTACGGTATGGCTCCCGCTGCCGCATCTGCTGATGCTGCCGTTTCTGCTCTCGCGCTGGATGTGGCAGACCGGCATCGGTGGATCGATTCCGTCGATGATCGCCTACGTTTTCAGTGTGCTCGGAGTTTTTCGTCTGGTGCGAAGCGTCATTCCGGTTTCCACGAGCGATGACACAAAATGGATTTCTCAATTCGCGTCATGGCTAGCTGCGGGGATCTTCGCCCTGAATCCCAATCTGATTTATCTTCAGGCGACGGCAATGACCGAGCCGATCTACCTTACGCTATTCATCTGGGCAGCGGTCTTCTTTGCCGAGTTTGTTCGCGGTTCTTCTTCAGCGAAAGCTAACGCATCTTTGACTCGTTGCGGACTCTGCCTGGCCGGCGCGTGCCTCACTCGCTACGACGGCTGGCTGTTGGCGGCGGTGATCTGCGTAACTGTCCCTGTCGTTTCGCGAGGCCAGCCCGCATCAGTGTTACGACCGAAGCTTCGAAATTTATTTCTGCTCGCAGCCGCCGCACCCATTCTGTGGCTCGCCTACAACGCGGCTGTATATCGCAATCCTCTGGAGTTCGCGAATGGCCCGTACTCAGCCAAAGCCATCGAGCAAAGAACGGCGATACCCGGATTTCCGCCGCACCCTGGCACTGCAAACCTGGTGGTAGCCTTCAAGTATTTCTTTAAGTCCGCCCAGCTGAATATGGGAAATGAGGGTTGGCAAATCTTCTGGGTTTCCACCTTGTTGCTGGGAACTGCCATCGTGCTTCTGTTTCAGAGAAAGCTGTGGCCGTTGCTTCTGTTGTGGACGCCGGCACCGTTTTACATGCTCTCCGTGGCATACAGTGGCGTGCCGATTTTTATTCCCGTGTGGTGGCCGTTTTCGCGGTACAACGTGCGCTATGGAATTGAAATGCTTCCGGCGTTTGCGGTTTTCACCGCGATCACCATGTATGGGCTCCTGCGTTTTGCTTCCAGCACCAGGCCTCGTCTTGCGATTGCTGGCGTTGCGATCTCTTTGGCAATCGTCAGTTATGTGCAGGCATGGCGCGCTGACCCCGTCGTTTTTCAGGAGGCGGTACTCAACTCGCGAAGCCGTGTCGCACTGGAGGAGAGGCTGGCATTGCAGGTTGCTGTGTTGCCCCCCGACTCGACGTTCTTGCTGTATGTGGGCGATCACGCGGGCGCATTTCAGCGGGCGGGAGTACCGTTTTCACAGACGATTAATGAAGGCAATCATCGTCCCTGGATGCAGCCTGCCGATCCGGACGGATTGTGGGAGAAGGCGTTGCGGAATCCGGCTGCGTATGCCGACTTCGTAATCGCATCAGACGGAGACGCGGTGGCAACGAACGCAAATAAATCTGAACTTCAGCCAATCGAAGTCATTCACGTATCCGGACAGCCCGCCGTCACCCTCTATCGCACGCTGAAGAGTAATCGCGCGAAATAGGCCGACACGGTGGCCAACTGCCGTTTTCGGTTTCCGGGAAAGGCTGCTTGACACCACAATGTTAAAATCAGCCAACAAAAATTAAGATTGCGGAGCCACGGGCGTCCTCGCCCGTACAGGACGGAATAGCATAATGCAAGCGGCGCTTGACGATCTCATACGGCTTTCAGTGGCGGCAGCGCTGGGCGGCCTGATCGGCCTGGAGCGCGAAGCCAAGCATCGCCCTGCGGGCTTGCGCACCAATCTGTTGATCTGTGTTGGGGCAGCGGCCTTCACCCTCTTATCGAACCAGCTGGCGGCCCGATACGGCGGTGATCACACTCGCATCGCTGCTCAAATCATCCCCGGCATCGGTTTCATCGGGGCAGGATCAATCCTGCACGCGCGCGGCGATCTGGTTACCGGCCTCACCTCCGCGGCAACGCTGTTTTTAGTGGCGTCGGTTGGAATGGCGGTTGGCGGTGGCATGTATTGGATCGCCGTGTTCACAACCATCCTGATTCTGGGCGTGCTGCGGATTCTGGGATACGCCGAGCGCCGCATGAACCTGAAGAAGACCATCCGCGCCTATGAAGTAACCGGAAGCCATGAGGCGGACATCACCGCCAACGTCAACGGAGTGTTGGAAACTTTGCATTTCATGATGATGAACACCCAGATTGCGCCCACCCCGAAGCACGTTCGCGTGCAGTTTGAATGCCAGGGTACGTACCGCGAACATGCGGCGGTGCTGTACAGCCTTCAACAATCGGGAAAATTTGAAAGCGTTGCCGGGTTGGGCCCGGTGCAGTCCGAATGATCGCGCCCACCATTCCTTTCGTAAAGGCAAGCGCCTGCGGAAATGATTTCCTGATCATCGACGGCATGCATGCGCCCTCTGATCTCAGCGCCTTCAGCCGCCGCATTTGCGATCGCCACAACGGCGTGGGCGCGGATGGCGTGGAGTGGCTCTTTCCCGCGCAGGATGCCGACATTCGCGCTCGCCTCATTAACGCCGATGGCTCGGACGCGGAGATTTCCGGTAACGGCACGCGCTGTGTCGCGGCGCATTTGTGCTCGGAGACCGGGAAAAAGAAAATTCTGATTCGCACCGGCGCGGGACTAAAAGACTGTTCGCTGATCTCGCAGGAAGGCGTCGCATTCCACTTCGAGACCACCATGGGAGAGCCCCAGGTGGGGGACGAGTTTCCCATTAAGGTCGCATTCGGCGAGGTACGCGGTATTCCGGTGTCCATGGGAAATCCCCATTTCGTTGTCTTTGTCGAAGAGTTCGCTCCCGGCTGGCAGGGCGATGCCGCCGAGATCGGCAAACATCACGACTTCAAGCATGGGATTAACGTTGAGCTGGTGAAAGTCCGCGACCGGCACAATATTGAAGTCAGATTTTACGAGCGCGGTGTCGGCGAAACGCAATCTTCAGGGACCGGATCGTGCGCGTCGGCGGTGGCTGCCATTTTCTCGAAACGGGCAGAGTCGCCGGTGCAGGTCCATGCGCCCGGCGGCGCGCAGACCGTGCGCTGGGACGATCAGATATTTCTGACCGGGCCCGCCCAGATCGTCTGCCGCGGAGAATTTCTGGTCTAATCTTCCTTGCATGCCTCAGCGCTCACAAGCCGTGCGCATCAAGCCTCCCGCCCTGCATGCTGGAGACACAATCGGCATCGTCGCGCCGGCGAGTTCTTTCAACCGCGATGATTTTGACACCGGCTGCGAGGCGCTACGAAAACTCGGATACCGGATCGTTTACGACGAATCCAGCTTCGGCCACGATTTGTATTTCGCGGGATCGGCCGAGCGACGTGCCCGTGAACTCGAGCAGATGTTTCTGCGGGATGACGTGAAAGCCATCGTCTGCGCCCGCGGAGGCTACGGCGCGAATTACCTTCTTCCCCGGCTCGCGGTGGAAAGGATCGCAGCACATCCGAAGATCTTTGTGGGATACAGCGATGTGACTTCGCTGTTGACCTATTTGTGCGACGCCGCCAATTGCGTGATGTTTCACGGGCCCATGGTCGCAAAAGACTTCGCGAAAGCCGACGGCGTTGATTTTGCGACATGGCAATCAGCATTGAGTGGACAGCCGGACTGGCGGCTCTCGTTCGATAGCGCGTCGGGGGTTGACTCGCTGGTGCAGGGCGCGGCCGAAGGCTTACTTTATGGCGGTTGCCTTTCGATGCTTGTGGCTTCGCTGGGAACTCCATATGAGATTCGTACCGGCGGCACGGTTCTTTTCATCGAAGACATCGGCGCGAGGCCTTATCAGATCGATCGCATGCTGATGCAGTTGAAGCTGGCAGGAAAATTCGCCGGAGTGAAAGCGATCATCTTCGGAGAGATGCTCGACTGCGGGCAGTCCCCAACCCAGCAGTATTCCTTGCAGGAAGTTGTGATGCGGATCGTTGGCGATCTCGGAATTCCAGTAGCGTACGGCGTTCGCTCAGGCCACGTTTCCAAACAGAACATCACTCTGCCGATCGGGGTGCAAGTGCGTGTGGAGATCGAATCTTCAGGCCTTAACATTGAGTTTCTGGAACCAACCACTGCGGCGTGAAAAATATGACCGGTAAGCACATTCATCTGATCGGTATTTGCGGAACGGCGATGGCGTCCCTCGCCGGAATGCTGGCGGAGCGCGGCTTTCGAGTCACCGGTTCGGATGCAGCCGCCTACCCGCCGATGTCCGATTTTCTGCACTCTCTGGGCATCCCAGTAAGCCAGCCGTTCGCCGCCACCAATCTTAGTCCCACGCCTGACCTGGTTGTGGTGGGTAATGCCATCTCTCGCGGTAACGTGGAACTCGAACACATTCTCGACCAGCGCATCCCGTTCTGTTCGCTGCCCCAGTTGCTGCACGACGAGTTTCTGCGTGGCAAAGAAGTGCTGGTAGTTGCCGGAACTCACGGAAAGACGACTACCACGTCGATGCTCTCGTGGATATTCGAAGTGGCCGGCACCGCGCCATCATTCCTCATCGGCGGTATCGCCGAGAACTTCGGCCGCAGCTTTCAGCTGGGTAGCGGGAAATATTTCATCCTCGAAGGCGACGAATACGACACCGCGTTTTTCGACAAGGGCCCAAAATTCCTGCACTACTTTCCTGATTCAGTCATTCTGACGTCGGTTGAATTCGACAACGCCGATATTTACAAAGACC
>Ga0136846_1229008_pt1 | contig 18910 bp, 22 predicted proteins | sample HopSoiMetagenom2_FD_96841 | JGI IMG/M metagenome (GOLD analysis project Ga0136846, IMG submission 96841) | Grasslands soil microbial communities from Hopland, California, USA - 2 Assembly 2016 (version 4) | ecosystem: Environmental > Terrestrial > Soil > Grasslands | place: USA: Hopland...
CCGGCCCAGCAGCTCCAAGGTCGGCCACATCCTGGAAGTATCCGGCGCGCAAACCGGTGTGAAGGTCAAGACCGGCCCCATGACGGTCACCGGCCCTGCCACGTCACCAGGCACTCAGGCGGTCACGAACAACACGACCAACAACACCACCAAAACCGAAACCACGACCTACAACCACACCTATCAGGGCGACACCATCAACACCACGGCGGTCACGGTCACCAACATCACCAACACCACGACCGGGGAGCCCATCTCCAGCGAAACCAAAACCGAGACCCCGGAGAAGGAAGAAGACCCGCCCAAATACGAGGCCTCCGATTCGGCGCTGCCGGATCAGCCCAAGCTCTATACGCCCAAGTACCCGAACGGCCTGGAAGGCGTCTGGGCGCAGCAAAAGGCCAACCTGACCGCCACCCCGCTGGCGAACCTGATCGGCCGCCTGATGCCCAACGTGGGCAGCTCGGGCACGTGTCCAACCTGGAACGTGGATCTGACCTTTGCGGCTTGGGCGGACTACGGTTTGAGGGACTTCGCCCCGCCTTGTTATGTCTGGGACTGGGCCAGGCTCATCATCCTGGTCAGCGCCTTGCTGCTGGCCCGGGCTTTGATCTTCGGAGGCTGACATGGGGCAACTCTTCACGATGCTGTTTGCCAAGGTGTCGGCGGCCCTGAGCTGGATCGGCGCGCTCTGGGTCGCCATCTTTGTGGCCGCCTGGGACCTGGTCAAGGACGCTTTCGCCTGGCTGTTTGAGCAGGTGCTCAAAGTGGTCATCTCCGCGATTGGGGCGATCGACACCAGTGCGATCGACAGCTACGCCGGCCAGGTCGGCGCGCTGCCGGCCGAACTTCTCAACATCCTGGGCCTGCTCGGTGTCGGCACCGCGATCAGCATCATCACGGCCGCAATTGTGATTCGCATGGTGCTGCAGCTCATTCCCTTTGTGAGGCTCGGATCATGATCAATGGACTTGAAGGCATCCCGGGCTCGGGCAAGAGCTATGAGGCCGTTGTGTATCACGTGCTCCCTGCATTACAGAGGGGCAGGCTTGTCATCACAAACCTGCCGCTGGTCGTGGAGATGTTCGCCGCGGTGAATCCGGATTACCGGGACCTGATCGAGCTGCGCACCCGCACCCAGCCCATACGGGGCACCTGGGACGCTGAGCGGGTCGATGAAAAGGGCAATGGCAACGCCTTTGAACTGTTCGAGGACGGCCATACAGAAAAGCCCGAGGTGAAGGTGTCGCTCTTCGGCCATGTGTGGGACTACTGGAGCGAATGGAAGCACCCCAAGACCGGCCAGGGGCCGCTGTTCATCATTGACGAGTGCCACGTGGGCATGCCCAAGCTCGGCACCGATCCCCAGGTGATCGAGTGGTACAAGCTGCACCGGCATTTCAATGCCGATGTGCTGCTAGGAACGCAGAATTTCCGGGACATGAATTCGTCTATCGCCGGGCTGCTGGCGATCCTCATCAAGGTTCGCAAAGCCGACATCCTCGGCAAGGCCGATCACTACATTCGCAAAACACATGGCGGCTATCGGGGCGCTGTGGTGTCCACCGAGGAGCGCAAATACAAACCGGAGTTCTTCAAGTTCTATCGCAGCCACACCCAGGGCAATAGCGTGGGCGAATCGGCTGCGCAGGACATGTCGCCCTTCATAGTCAAGTTCAACCGCTTTAAGTGGGCCGTATTGGCTTTGGCGGGCGTCTCCTGTGTCTGGGCCTTCTGGCCTGAGCCGGACAAGCCCAAAGCGGTCGTAAAGCGTCCGGCGGCCCCTCAGTTCGCAACCACGCCACCGACGAGCCAAAACGTTTCCAGGGTCGTTGCTGACCCGGTGGGAACCGTGACTGGGATGGTGAGCAAGCACGCCAGCGACCAGCCGACCGGCGTGAATGAGTTTCCAGAGCCTTACGGGCTCAAGGGCCTGCATGTGATGGGGCAGATCACCATGAAGGGGAAGACGGTCTATGTGCTGGCCGTGAGTCAGAACGGCATGCAGATCACGACAGTGACCAGCTCGGAACTGCAGGAGATTGGCTATAAGTGGAAAGCACTTACTGATTGCGCGGCGTCGCTGCAGTGGAAAGAAAAGGTCCGGGCGCTGACCTGTGACAGTCCGCAGATGACTGTGGGTTTGCAGCGAACCTCGATGCCCCCCGCGCCAGCTACCTCGAACTGACTTCGAAACCCTAGAGTTGCGAGTTTGGCTTTCACACGTCTATCTTTGCAATCACCTGAAAAGGGCAAAAAACGGCTGTCGAAGAGGGAAATCGACTCAAATCTTGGCTTTTTCTGCGACACGCCTTTTCCCATGCCCTGTAGTTACTTTAAGGTTTGGCGTACGATAACGCCAGCTTGGCATTAGTACTCTAGGAGCTTTGAACGTCACTTGATACCATGCCTCGAACGGGGGCGTGATGGTTTTAAAAGAATTTGTCAGGGGCGCAAAGCTGGTGGTTGATTCAGGAGCATGGACTGACAAGCCCATGCCTAAGAATCCGCCACCGTTTGTCCTATTAAAAAAGCGTGGTTTACGGCTTGGAAATCAGTGGCGTTGGCGCATGATTGAGTTAAGTATTCGTGATCCTGCTAACAATCCGCAAGTGGGTAGAGTTTTAGTTGCATATCAACGCGAAAAACAGGAATTTTTTGCTGTTGCGGGAGTCGATACTCCAAAGGGAACGATGGTGCTGGCTCGATTCGAGTATCACTATTCTCACCCGGGATGGCATGCCCATTGCTGCTGTTCTGAGCCATCAGTGCTATCTGCTGGAAGAATGAAGTTTCCTGATCAGCGACGACTAAAACGAAGTGCCACCTCAACGGCGGGCCGTGACTATTTGATAGATGACAGAAGCGCAGTTAGCGCGATAGAAGATTTCTTCGGTTTGTCCGGGTTGGACCCATTACCGCCGGACGTGCCCGAGGACCCACAAAAGGACCTTTTCAATGTTGGATAAGCAGAAAATATGCGATGCATTCTGCGGCGACTTGAATGTCCGTGAGATGCCCTCTGGGCTGGCCGTAAGCACGGGCTTCAAGGCCAGTGATGGTGACGCTATAGATTTTTATATCAAGCGTCACCCTATGAATAGCGGAAAGTACCGCCTGGAAGATTCTGGGATGGTTATACCTATGCTTGAAGCAAGCGGGTTCAATTTGCAAACGGGGACGCGCGCAACAGCTTTTCGAACTCTCTTGTCAGAACACAACGCGACGTTTGACGAGGATGCGCTAGGGTTGCACACGGATTACCTAGAGGAGTCAGACTTGCCCAGCGCGGCAATGCGCTTTCTGACGTTGATGATTCGCGTTCGGGACTTGGAACTATTGAATCCTGAGACGGTGGAAAGCACTTTTCGTGAAGACGCGGAGCAAGCGCTGCGCGATCATTTTTCCAATAGCGCTAATATCGAATTTCGAAAGCATGTGCCGGGCTTGGAGGATTATGTAGCCGACGCCTTTATTCAGCCGACGCTTTCTAGCGCATTGCCATTGGCACTGTATTTCGCGACGAATGAGAACAAGGTAGATGAGGCGGTCATGCTATGGATGGAGTCGCGATTTAAACCCGGACGCCAACTGCCTAAAGTTGCTTTGTTGCTAGAAACAGAGAAGCCGGTGCATGTAAGTGGCCGATCTTTGCGCCGGGCAATGAATCGCATCAATATGGCAACCTTCCGAGGCGATGAAGATGCTGCCATGGCGCGTATCGCATCTTATGTGGAGCAACAATCGGGGTATCCACAATAAGGCCGCGTTTGAGGATGGAAAGGATGACTGGTTGCTTGTGACGTGCCATGTGCCGAGCGAACTCGCGGCCCACCTTAATCTAGATGTTCGATTCATCGGACGTTAGATGTGTACGCAGGCGCACTTGTGACTTGAGCGTAGCGCGTGCCTTGGAGCCGTTGCCAGTTTCGCATGCGAAATGTAGGATCGTTTCTTGATGCTCAAGAACGGGAACTCGCATGGACACTGAAGCTCAAATTATCAAAAAGGGTAAGGACGACTACTTCGCTCAAAAAGGCGATTACAAAAATCCCTATCCGCGTTCGTCCGCTGAATTCAATCATTATGAGCGGGGCTGGATGCAGTCTTTGAAGCTCAATGAGGGCCAACTGGTAGCTCGCCGTCTTTCTCCGGCAGATCTTCGAAAAACGCCGTCAGAGAATCGATATGCTGAACTCAAGGGGCGAAATGAGCCGCTTCGAAAAGGTCCAGGTCCTGAGTCTTGAATGGAGTGCCTGGTCACGACGGGTTTGAACCCAATTAGTCAGATCAAGCCACCCGGACTGTTTTAGCCGCCGGCAACATTCTGAGCCGAATCAGACGACTGAGTAGGCGATATCGGATTCAACCACACGTCAGCGGCCTCTTGGGGCGACATGACGCGGTATTCTGTGCGCTTCCATAGGTCCATTGCCACCTCTTCAAGCACTGCCTGATCGATGGTCGTCCAGCGCGCATGAAGTCTTTCAGCAAATTGCGCGATCCATTGCGTTGGTAGAAGCGTTTCCATTCGGGAGATGCTACTTGAGTACTGTTTTTTTATCCAGTATTACCTTTCCGGTGATACGGGAATTGCCCCAACCAGCATCAACCGCCCCTGACGTTAAAAGTTCACGGCGCAAGGATGCTCGGTGGCGTGCGCCGCACCGGAACAGAACGCTGACTTAAGGCTATGCTTGCCCGGATTCGGCCGTAGAGCACAATGATTTGGTGATCCTCTATTTAGAGGAGAGTGGAATAGACGCTCAATGTAATCCAAAGTAGGACTTGGAAACAGCTAATACGGAACACCCTCTAGGTGTGTTAAAAATCGTAATAGGCAAAAATCAACAGGGTTAGCATGATCGAGAAGCTTCGGGCAATTACGTGCGTAGTAAGTCACCAACCGGATGAGGACCTTCGCTTTCGCTTGAAGGACGCTGAGGCTTGTTTTGGCCAATTCACGAATTCGGAAGCCAAGTCTACAAATCTACCCGACAGCGCTCCTCCGGATGCGCCCCGCATCGTATTGCAAGGCAAAAGACGCCAGATAGTTCTAAGTCAAGATCGTACTCAGGCCAAGTTGTCTTTCCAAGATAGTGATAAATCATCTGAAGAAGCGCAAGCAATTGCATATGACGCAATAGATGGGGTATTCGATCTTGTGAAAAAATTTCACCCAGGCCTTGCTTTCACAGATTTCGGTGTGGTCGCAGAACTGGATTATCCCGTTCGGGCGATAGACGATAAACAGATCATCGACAAGGTTAGCAAGGCGGTAACTGAGTTGATTTACAGCGGACCAACGTTCGGTCAACCCGCTAATTTGGAAATAAAAATCGGATTTAAAACTCCCTGGGGTGGTTATAGGAATATTGCCTTAAACGTCTATGAGATGCGTGAAGGAACCGTTGGCGCTAAAGGTGCCCGTCAAATGGACTTGACTAATCTTCGACTTAAAGCGATCGGCCTTGCCGTGATGCTGGATGTCAATGACAAGGGGCTGGAGGATCTATCGCTGAATGAGCGCGAAAGATTTACCCGGGTCACAGCTGATTCCCGAGCCTACGTTCGAGACTTTCAGCTTCGCAAAGAATTGCTAGCGATTGATTTGTAGAGCACGCCATGGCCAATACATTTCAGGATATCCCGGGCGATGACGATTACTACGCTGCTGTCAGTGATGACGTGCAGCACATAGCGAAGATAATTCCGTTTCCACTCGCTGGACAATACGCGGTAGACACCTCTACCAATGTTTCGACGTTGCCTGCAGAAGATGGGGACGCATTAGTAACTGAGACACCACGCAGTACTAGCTCTGTACATTCTCAGATATTGTTTTACCCCCCGTTGGGTGGCATTGACTTCATCCAAGATACACAGGGAACAGTCTTTTTCCGTAGTCGAATAATGGCGACTTCTACGGCTGCCATATCCCCCCTAGATGTCATTCCGACACTAGGAGATCATGCGGCGGCCGTTCAGACGGTTAAAGTTTTAAAAGTAGGATCTCTATCGACAGCGATTCTTTGCATCGTGTCGTTGGCTCTTTGGCTCTGCGACCTGCCTGGATTGTTCACCCCCTTTGCTGCTTGGCTGTTCCTACTCGCAACTCCTTTTTTCTATTTAATGGGAGTGGTTGGTCAGAGACAAGTTGATAGAAGTGAGGCAGCCATTAAAAATCATTATTTGGCTAAAGGTTGACCAGTTGATGGCGTCGTACCCAGAGCTCTATCAAATTTTGGTTTGCTTGGGATGGCTTTTCGTCCTATTTGTTTTCTGGATGATTCTTCGTCAGATCTTTCGAGATTTAGGGCATGAAGCCCCAAACGTATTTAAGCTTTTGATGGAAGAATTCAGATCTTTGGTCAACTTCGAATGGAATGTTGGAAGTATTAACGCGTTGGCGATTTTGGTGACCTTCCTAATTGGTGTTGTCACGTTAGCGGCACTCGAAATGGAAAAAGTCTTAAAGTTCGCAGCGCAATTGATCAGTCCAAAAAAATTGGAAATACTTCTCGGTAGTTCGCAGATTGTTGTAATTTTTTTAACCGTAGCTGTCATTGCAATGGTGTCCGTTATTGCGGTTTACAAAATCAGTAAGATTCGCTGCTAAATGGGGCCGTCGCACACCAATCTCTAAAACTTGGCATCCCGTCCTTTCGCAAGCCCTGGGGGACTGCAGAATTGCAGCTTGCAGCACTCGGAAATCGCCACGGCCCCACAGACTCACCCGTGCATCAACTGATGCACCTCACCGGCCAGGTCCGGCAACGTCAGCTTGATATTTGAGCTTCCCAGGATGAATGCTGCCGTTTTCCAGTTGTCGGCATCAAAGTTCTCTGCAGTCAGCTTGTGCAAGCCGCGCAGCTTCAAGACGTCTGTGGCCTTGACCAGCGCCTTGCCGGCGTCATAGTCCCGCTTGTAGTGGCCGGTAATCTCGGCCTGCTGCGCCTTGGTCAGGCCCTGGATGAGTTCCGCAATCGGCGCATGGCCTTTCTCGGTCAACTGGTCGTTCAGATCACGCTCGGCATCCCAAGCATCCCACTTCGGCGGCTCAGGTTCTTTGGCCTCGCCGTCCAGGTCCAGGCTCCCTTGCTTCGCGGCTTTCTTGTCCGCCTTCTTCTGCGCGATCTCGGCCGTCAGCTCCTCTTTGAGCGTAGCCAGCAGTTGCCTGGCTTCCTCCCGGCCGGCCTTGCCCGCCTCCAGCCGGTCCACCAGCTGGGTGCCTCGTGGATACCACTTGCCCGTTTTCTCGATCTGGTTTACCACCAGGACCAGCTCCAGATCCTCCGTCGTCTCGCTCTCCATGAACATGCGCGTGTTCCAGCCCAGGTTCTGCACCGAGGCAGCCAAGTGTTTCGAAACCCAGGACTTGGACTTCTTCACCAGCTGGCAAATCTCGGTGAGCGTCTTGCCTTGGTCAGCCAGGCTGCGCAAAGCCGCCGCCAGCTCCATCAATGACAGATCCTCCCGCTGCACGTTCTCCACCAATTGAAGGATGCCAGCCCGCTGGTCGTCCGCCTCGCCGATCAATGCCGGCACATGGCTAAACCCAGCCAGGTGCGCAGCCCTGCAGCGGCGCTCCCCGGCAATCAGGACGAACCGCTCCCCCAGCGGCCGCAGTAGCACCGGCTGCAGCATACCCTGGGCTTTGAGGGATTCGGCCAACTCCTGGAGCTGCAGCTCTTCCAGGCCGGACGCGGTGCGGACCTGCGGCAGAAAGTCGATCACGTTCAGGGACACAAACTCAAGGGCCGGTTTCGCATGCGAAACGGCAGCAACATCAGAAACGGTCTCGGTAATAACGGCAGTCATGTGAATCTCCAAAGGAAGTTGATGAACGAGGGAAGTTAAAAAACATCCTCTCGCTCGGGCTTCCTCGTTCCCCCGAGTAGGGGGCGGAGGGGGGTGCTGGTAGTTCAACAAGAAAAAACCGGGATGACCCGGTTGCCGCTGTATTAAAAATCCCCCCACAAGTGCCCCTCACACCGGGACGGGGTCTTGTGGGGGGATTCAGCGGCTACCGGGGCAGCCCGGTTTTTTCACAGCGTAGGCCTGGCGCCCGCAGCCGACGTGACACAAAGCGTAGCGACTGGCACCAAAGGGTGCAGCCAGGGCGGACTAGCGGAGATCAGCGTAGAACACCACGAATAATCTCCTTCGAGGATTCGCTGCGAGATTCCCGTCCTAGAATCGTCTGGCGCCAACCATGGGATTCCCGAATGAAAACGCTCTATCACTATTGCCCCTCGACAACGTTTCATTCTTTGGTGTCTAGTCGATCAATCTGGTTGTCTTCTTTGTTGCAATCTAATGATTCAATGGAAGGAAAGTTGGTTGCTAAGATGATCGCGCGATTTGCTTCTGACGATCACTTAGACCGCTCCACAACCGATACTCTTTTAGAGGCTGTTGGGTTGGTGGAAAGTGTCATCGATGGCCTCGGTTTATGCCTTTCGGAGGATGGCGATCTTCTAAGTCAATGGCGAGGCTATGCAGATGATGGCCGTGGTGTGGCCATTGGTTTCTCTAGGGATTATTTGGAGTGGTTGGTAGCGGAAAGTCGCAGCGATAAATCTAAGTCGGGTTTGAACTTGTATAAAGTAATTTATGAACCCGATGCCCAGTCGGAGGCGCTGCGATCTACCTACTCAAAAGTACGAGAGCTTATCAATGAAGGCGCGTTCCAACCTATGGGGCGACGCGGACTTTTAGACGGCCGGACCGATAAAGAAATCGAATTGGATGACCAGGTCATTGATGCGAAGTACAGGCGTGTGAGCGTTGCTTGCCTTGGGTTCTTCAATAAATTGTTTTTGCTAAAGGCAAATGCGTTTAGAGAGGAGCGGGAGTGGCGCCTGATTTCATACTTGGTCCAATTGACCACAGATTCCTGTCTGTATCGAGCGCAGCCTAATAGGGTAATACCATATCGAGCATTTGAACTTCTAGGCCTGGATCGTTTTCCAATTTCGGAAGTAATTTTGGGGCCTAAGCATGTGACTCCACTACCTGTAGTCCGTTCCTTTTTGGAGTTCCATGGCTTTGACGTTGCAAAGGTGCGCCAATCCGACGTCACTTATAGATAGGCCTTAGAACTGAAGCTTGACCCGGGCAAAGGCTACTGCTATCTCAACTGCCGACCAGTTAGTGTTCGGGAAAGATTTCAGATTGCCCGTTAGCCCTGTGCAACGCGCGTTTGACGCTGCTTATGTGAGTTCCAAAGCGTCGCGCCACTGCAGATTTCGTTGCTTGGCCACTTAAAACCAATCGCACCGCCTCGATTTCTTCCGCCGGTCCCATTGCCCTAGGTCTGCCAGGCTTGGAGCCGCGACGCATTGCCGCGTGAAGTCCTGCCTTTGTTCGTTCCCGGATCATCTCCAGTTCGAATTCGGCGAACGCGCCGACGATCTGCATCATCATCCCTCACGCCGGGAAGGGTGTTGTGGGGTGATTCAACGACTACCGGGCTGCCTAATATTTTCAGAGCTTAGACCACCACGGCCGGGTCGCTTCGAACTGGCATCGCCTGCGATACCATGCCCCAAAAAAGCGGAGAAGCGTTATGCGAATCTTGGGGATCGTGTTGGCAGTCGGCATTGGGCTTGTGAGCTGGCCGGCCGCGTTCGCACTGGGCGGATGGGGTTCTTCCCTGCGCGCGCTTGATTCACTTTTGCTCTGGGCGCCAATTGTTGGCGCGGCCCTGCCAATCGCCGTACTTCAATTTGTGAAAGGGGCAAAGGTATCCGGGGCGTGGGTGGCGGCGTTGGCTCCACTCCTCGGTGTGCTGAACGTGCTTTGGAGTGTCGATTTCTATACGTCTTACCTTGCGCCCGGTCTTCCTTCTGAGGGCCCAATCCCAGGGGCATTCATGGTTTTTTCTGCCATGTGGCTGTTGCCCTGGTTGTATGTCATCTATGCGTTGAGAAAGGCAATGGCCGGAAGTGGACATTCGGGAAATTATGAATCCCATAAAGGTTGACCCCGAAATCGCAGCAGCAATTGAGCGTCATGCGGGATCGGACCTGGCGGCGATGGGGGAAACAGACTTCTGCCCGATCGTTTCAGGGTAGCTCCCCGCTTTCCAGCGGACCAACTTCAACGTCATAGATTTGGGTGATTCGCCAGCCCGAGCTTTCGCGGCTTGCCTCACCGAGGACTTTCACCAGGAAGGAGCTGCGCTGCTTTTCCGCTTGCAGCGTGATTTCGCAGAAGAAATCGAGCTTTGCGGTGCCGTCGGGAATCGCCCCAAGAAGTTGATAGCCCGCCCGGCTGAATTTGTCCTCTTTCCCTTGCTGCAGTAGTTTTTCAACTTCAGGGGCAGTGAGAACTGCGGCGGTGAGGTGATTGATGAGTCCATCGACTACCACCTGCGGGTCTATCTTCATGTTGTAGGTGCATTCTTCTGTGGGTTCTTCCGATTGTGGGGTCTTTGGTATTACATATCGCCAACATCCTTGTAACAAAACGCCGTTTAATGTGGTATTTGGTCTTCAGTAAATTCGGCCGCCTGAAGGCGGCGCTGACCGTTGGCCGGCGTTGCCGTCTGGTGTTCTCAAGCAGGGGCGGCCAAAGAAACCGCCAACCGGCCGGCCTTTGCCACGATGGCTTCGCGTTGTTCCAGGGGTTTTTGGGTCTCGGTCAAATACACGGTGATCACCAGGGGTGCGCGCCCTGCGGGCCAGAGGACACCGATGTCGTTGGTGGTTCCATGGGCGCCTGTACCCGTCTTGTCGCCAGCCTGCCAGCCGGGTGGCAGCAGGGCGCGCAACCGGCGGTCAGACGTCTTGCTGGCGATCAGCCACTGGCGCATCTGCTGGCGCGAGGTGTCTGACAGCGCATTGCCCAGCACGATCTTTTGCACGGTGGCCAGCATCGCCGCAGGGGTGGTGGTGTCGCGCGGGTCGCCGGGCCTGGCTTCGTTCAACGTGGGTTCAGTGCGGTCCAGCCGCGTCATGCGGTCGCCGAGCGTTCGCATATAGCCGGTCAAACCCTTGGGTCCGCCGAAGCTGGCCAGCATCAGGTTGGCTGCCGTGTTGTCGCTGACTGTGATGGTGGCCTCGCACAACTCCGCCAGCGACATGCTGCCGCCGGCTCTTGGTCCGGTGACTGGCGAATACGGAACCAGAGCGGCGCCATCAATGGGCAACTGGCGGTCCAGCTTTTCCTTGCCGGTGTCCACCCGGTGCAGCACCAGTGCGGCGGCCAACAATTTGAAGGTGCTGCACAAAGGGAAACGCTCCGCGGTACGGTGTCCATACTGCGCGCCGGTGCCGGTGTTAAGAATGGCAACGCCTAGCCGGCCGCCGCTTTCCCGTTCCAGGGCTTTGAGCTGTGCGGTGACGGAGCGTGAGTCTACGGCTTGCGTTGTGCTGCCGATGCCCAATAAATTCTGGGCGTGAGCTGAAGCCGCACCGGCCGCCATGAGGCTTCCCAGCGCGCCGGTAAATTGCCGTCTCTGCATAGTCGTTTTCCCCTTCATGTTGGTGTGAAGCCGGTAAGGATATGGAGTGCTCGCAGTCCACGCAAACGGCAATAATCGAGGCAACCCATAAGTAAATCTTGGTCTTGGAACAAATGCATCTCCCTTTGAATGCCTTGCGCGCTTTTGAGGTGTCCGCGCGGCACCTGAGCTTCACGCGCGCCGCCGACGAACTCAACGTCACGCAGACCGCCATCAGCCAGCACGTCAAGAACCTCGAAGAGCGCATGGGTGTGCCGCTGTTCCGCCGCCTTCCGCGCGGCCTGGCCTTGACGGATGAAGGCCTGGCGCTGTTGCCGGCCCTGGCGGAGTCGTTTGGCCGCATAGGCACTTTGCTGGAGCAATTCCGCGACGGCCGCTTTCGCGAGGTGCTTACTGTGGGCGCGGTTGGCACGTTTGCGGTGGGCTGGTTGATCCCGCGCCTGGCGCAGTTTCAAGAGGCGCACCCGTTTGTGGACTTCCGCCTTTTTACCAACAACAACCGCGTTGACCTGGCAGGCGAAGGCCTGGACTACGCCATCCGCTTTGGCGACGGCGCCTGGCATGGCACCGAGGCTGAGCCCTTGTTTGCCGTGCCGTTGTCGCCGGTGTGCGCGCCGGCGATCGCGTCCCGCCTGCGCGAGCCGGCAGACCTGGCTGGTGAGTTGCTGCTGCGGTCTTACCGGTCGGACGAATGGGTCAACTGGTTTGCTGCGGCGGGTGTCGATAGCCCTGTCGTCAGGGGCGCGGTGTTTGATTCGTCATTGACGATGGCCGAAGCGGCGGTTCAAGGCGCGGGCGTGGCGCTGCTGCCGGTGAACCTGTTCATGCGTGAACTGCAGGCCGGCCGTCTGGCCAGGCCCTTCGTACTTGAAATTGAAAACGGCAGCTATTGGCTCACCCGGCTCAAATCAAAACGCGCGACATTGGCGATGAATGTGTTTCGTGACTGGATGCTGGCGTCGACGGCACCGGGCGCGGCGGCTTCGTGACACATCAGCGCCGCGCACGATAATTGCTCAGCCTTCACGTTCGAACGTCACCGGAACCTGCCATGCGCCTGCGCCACATTGAAGTTTTCAACGCCGTCATGCTGACCGGCAGCGTGAGCGGGGCGGCCCGGCTGATCAACGTGACGCAGCCCGCCGTGAGCCGCATTCTTCAGCACGCCGAACTGCAATTGGGCTTTGCGCTTTTCCAGCGCACCAAGGGGCGGCTGACGCCGACCTCCGAAGCCTTGACGCTGTACCCGCACATCGAGCGGCTATTTGCCCAGCTTGACGAAGTGCAGCGCCTGGCCGCCAACCTCAAGACGGGTGAGAGCGCCAAGGAGTTGCGCATCCTCACCGTGCTGGCGCTGAGCTACGAGATTCTTCCGCACGCCATCAAGCTGTTTCGCGTCAAGCACGCCGACGTTGCCATCACTTTGCAGGCGCTGCATTCACCGCAAATTGTGTCGGCGCTGGCTTTGCAGGAGGCTGACGTCGGTTTCCTGTTCAGCCCGGTGGCGCATTCGGCGCTGGCGCAAGAACACCTCGCCGACGGCCGCATGGTGTGCGTCGCGCCCAAGGGCATGCTGCCGGCGCGGCTGGTCAAGCGCGGCAGTGTTGAATTGGCAGACCTGATCAAGGTACCCGTCGTCGGGCTGGATGTACTCGACCCGGTGGGCCGCAGCCTGAACCAGGCCTGCCGTGAAGCCGGTGTGGGGCTGGAGTTCCATATCACCGTGCAGACCTATCACTCGGCATTGGCTCTCGCGCATCACGGCCTCGGCGTCGCGGTCATCGACACCTGCACTGCGGCCTCGGCCGACCTGAACCGGGTCGATGTGCTGGAGCTGGAGCCGCTGATCCCTGTGCCTATCAAGGCCCTGCTGCCCGCGGGCAAGCCGGGTTCGGTGGCAGTACGGTCGTTTGTGCGTTGCTTCCAGCAGGCGCTGACGCAACGAGCTTGATCAGTGCGCAAGCATGCGGCTGATGCGCTGGGCTGAACCGAACGCCAGTGTGAATCCCAGAGCCCCATGCCCGGTGTTGAACAGCAGGTTGTCCGGCCCCCGGGCGTACGTACCAATCACCGGCAGGCCGGTGGGCGTGGCGGGGCGCATGCCAGCCCAGGGGCTGAGGCTGTCAAACGCACTGGACCCGGGAAAGACGGTTTGCGCCGACGCCTTGAGTGAGGCGATCTGCGCCGGGTCCACGGCGCTGTCGTAGCCCGCGAGCTCCGCTATGCCGGCCACCCGCAGGCGCGAGCCGATGCGGGCGAACACCACTTTGCGCGCGGCGTCTGTCACGCTGACTTTGGGTGCGGCGCCGGCCTCGGGCGCGACGTCCACCGTGATGCTGTAGCCCTTGAGCGGGTACACCGGCAGGTGCACACCCACCGTGCCGGCCATGCGGGCCGATTCGGCGCCCAGCGCCATCACAAAGCGGTCAGCTTCGATATGGCCCTGGGGCGTGGCAACCGCCGCGATGGATTTGCCGCGCAGCACCAGTTGGTCGACCTGCGTGTCCAGCAAGAAGCGCACGCCTTGCCGGCGCAGCACGGCCATGAGGCCGTCGCAGGTTTTCTGGCAGTCGGCGGCGCATTCACCGGGGGTGTAAATCGCGCCGGCGATTTGTCCATGACGGCTTTTGAGTGCGGGCTCAATCTCCACGCAGCGGTCTGCGTTGACGGCTTCCTGCGTGCTGCCGAGTTCGCGCTGCAGCAGCATCTGGCGTTGCGCGCCGGCAAATGCCGCTTCGTCGGAATACAGCACCAGTTTGCCGGTGGCGGAGAAATCGCAGTCGAGTTTTTCTTCGGCCATCATCGCGTCAAACGACTGGCGGCTCAGCGCCGCCAGCGACAGCAGCTGGCCCGTCGTGTCGCGCGATGTTTTGCTGTTGCATGCCATGAGGAAGCGCGCACCCCACAGCCATTGGTGCACATCCAGGCGCGGGCGCAGCTTCAGGGGAGAAGAGGGCGACAGCAGCAGTTTGGGCAACTGCCGCCAGATGCCGGGGTCGGCCAGCGGTTGCACGTAGGAGTAGCTCAGCTGCGCGCCGTTGCCGCCGCTGGCGCCGCTGCCGGGCGTGGCCCGGTCCACCACGGTGACCTCATGGCCCGCGCGACGCAGGCTGTAGGCAGTTGCCAGACCGACGATTCCCGCACCCAGCACACACACATGCATAACAGCCCCTTTTGTTCCTTGGATGGGAGCGACTGTACGCAGCGCGCACGCGTTTGAACAATGCTGAATTCGCCCACGGCCATGACCTTTGGTTATGCCCTTGCAGGTGCCTTACAGCGAAGAAGGGGCACAGGGAAAGTGCGGTCAGGGACAACCCTGCACCGAGAGCATGCGCTTGGGTAAACCATGAGTTTTGGTCATGGGTTTGCCGCGAAAATGAATGACACGTATCGCATGGCTGTTCCTACACTAGCGATACCAGTTTCTCCCGACTACCAACCGCCCCCCCGAAAGGACAAGCATGAAACTAACTATCCTCATGACCGCTGTGCTGCTGACGGCCGGCCTGGCCACCACCGCCGGCGCGCAAACCCCGCCGACGCTGAAAAAGATCGCCGATAGCAACAAGATCACCGTGTCCTACCGTGAGGCATCGGTTCCGTTCAGCTACCTGATCGGGTCGAAAACCTCCGTCGGTTTCTCGGCGGAACTGACCGAAGCCATCATCGACGACGTGCGCAAGAAGCTGAAAAAGCCCAACCTTGAAGTCGCGTACATGCCCGTCACCTCGCAGAACCGCATCCCCTTGCTGGTCAACGGCACCTACGACCTGGAATGCGGCTCGACCACCAACAACACCGCACGCGGCAAAGACGTCGCCTTCGCGATCAACCACTTCTACACCGGCACGCGCCTGCTGGTCAAAAAATCGTCCGGCATCAAAAACTACGCCGACCTGGCCAAGAAGACAGTTGCCAGCACCACCGGCACCACCAACGCCCAGGTGATCCGCAAGTACAGTGCCGACAAGAAACTCGACATGCAGCTCATCCTGGGCAAAGACCATGACGACTCGCTGCTGCTGGTTGAAAACGACCGCGCCGTGGCTTTCGCCATGGACGACATCCTGTTGTTTGGCCTGATGGCCAACTCCAAGAACCCGGCATCGCTGGAAGTCGTCGGCGACTCGCTGCAAGTTGAGCCCTACGCCTGCATGCTGCGCAAGGACGACCCTGAGTTCAAGAAGCTGGTCGACGGCACCATCACCCGCCTGATGAAGTCGGGCGAATTCACCAAGATGTACGCCAAGTGGTTCACCTCGCCGATTCCTCCAAAGGGCGTGAACCTGAACCTGCCCATGAGCGAAGAACTCAAGGCCAACCTGAAAGCGCTGAGCGACAAACCGGCGATGTAAGCATCAGGGCGGGGAGCGCCAGCGCGCCGCTCCCTGCTTTGCCTGCTTTTACAACTGCCGCGCCCGGCCGGGCAGGCAGTTTCTCTTCCCCCTCAAAAATCCCAACCCGGAGCCTTTGTGCTTCAGCGGATGGGTGCGCCTGGAGTTTTGTTTTGGAGTTCAAGCCATGAGCAGCATTGAAAGGCAGGGCATGCATCAGACCCATAGAACCCGTGTCGTCGGCATTCTGGGCGGCATGGGCCCGGCGGCTGGCGCTGATTTTGCGCGCCTCTTTGTCCAGGCCTGCGCAGACCACATGCGGTCGCTGCAGATTGCCGTGTCCGACCAGGCGTTTCCCGAGCACTGGCTGGCCCAGGTGCCGGTGCCCGACCGCAGCACCGCGCTGGGTTCGCCCGGCCCCGGCGGCCACCAGCCGCTGGACCCGATGCTGCACGCCATGGGCAAGCTGGCGGCGCTGGGCGCGACCACGGTTGCGGTGGCCTGCAACACGGCGCATGCCTGGCACGGTCAGTTGCAAGAGCGCTTTCCGCAGCTCGAGGTCTTGCACGTGGCGCGCGAGGTGGCCGACACCCTGGCAGCGCGCGGTGTGCGTGAGGTAGGCCTGCTGGCCACGGAGGGTACGTACCGCGCCGGCCTGTACGACCAGGCGCTGCGCCAGGCCGGGTTGCAATGCCATATTCCAACAGAGGTCGAACGTGAACGTGTGATGCAGGGAATTTACGAAGGCGTCAAGGTGGGCGACATGGCCCTGGCGAACGCATGCTTTGCGGGCGTGGCGCGGAGCCTGGCAGAGCGGCACGGGCTTTCAACGCTGGTGCTGGGCTGCACCGAGATTCCCCTGGCGCTCAGCGCGGTGCCGGGCATGGATGCGATGGATCTGGTGGATCCGGCGGCCCTGCTGGCGCGGGCTTTGGCCCAGCGGGCCTATGCGGTGGCCGCGTGATTTTTTATAAGCAAAATAGGTATCTGGCCCAATATCCGTCTTGGGTAGCTGCTATCAAATTGGTAGCGGTGCGAGGTTGGAATCTCAGCAGCAAGGTGTTGACAGGGAAGTAGGGCGAAGGGCCTGCCTAGTCAGCCGAAGCGCTCCAGCGGTTATTCCAGGCCTTGTCCAGTGAGCGGCGGTCGCGTTTGGTGGGCCGGCCATGCTCCTGGCTACCGGCAGGGTCGCCCGCCAGCCGGCGCTGCTCTGCGGCCTGCGCTCTCAGCCGCTGGCTTTCTTCGGTTTCTTCATACAGCTGCTGGGCGATGGGCGCCGCGCCGCGCTGGTTGCTGATGCCGCGAACCGTCACTGTGCGTATGACGGGGCCTTGCCGCAGCACCACCGTGTCGCCGGCTTTGACCTCGCGCGAGGGTTTCGCCTCAACATCATTGACCTTGACGCGGCCCTTGTCGATTTCTTCCACGGCGAGTGCGCGGGTTTTGTAAAAGCGGGCGGCCCACAGCCATTTGTCGATTCGCAGTTTGTCCAGTGTGTCCATTGGCGCCTATTTTGACCCAGCAGCCGGGGGCTAGCGTAGGAGGACGCCTCGTCCGGATGCGAACGGGGTTCAGGTCACCGGCAGGCGAACCGTCGCATCCAGGCCTGTCACCCGGCCATGCACCACCCGGTTTTCCAGGGAAATACCGCCATGCATGGCTTCGGTGATTTCCCGGCAGATCGCCAGCCCCAGGCCTGAGCCATGGCGCACATTGCCCGCCGAAAAGGGCTGAAACAGCCGCGCGGCCAGCTCGTCCGGTATGCCCGGTCCGCTGTCGCTGATGGTCATGGCGACAAAGCGGTCGTCGCGCACGATGCGAACCGACAAGGCGCCGCCGTCCGGCGTGTGTTTGATGGCGTTGTGCAGCAGGTTGCGCGTGAGCTCGCCCAGCATCCACTCGTGCGAGGTGACCCGCGCGGGCACAGTTTCAATGTCGAAGTCGATGTCTTTTTCAGCGATCAGCGGCGACAGATCCAGCGCCACCGAGCGCACCACGTGCGCCAGGTCGATCGCCTGCAGGTCGGCCTGCTGGCGCAGTTGCTCGACTTTGGCCAGTGCCAGCATCTGGTTGGCCAGCACAGTGGCGCGGTCTACCGTCTGGTTGATGTCGCCAAGCGCGTCGCGTGCTTCCATGTCGCCGCGCAATGCGGACTGCACTTGCACCTTGAGCACGGCCAGCGGCGTGCGCAACTGGTGCGCCGCATCGCGCACGAAGCGCTTCTGGTTGTCCAGCAGGTGCTGCAGCCGGCCCATCACCTGGTTGGTGGCGTCGATCAGCGGCAGCAGCTCGCGCGGCGCGTCGGCTGCGGTGATGGGCGTCAGGTCGCCTTCGTGGCGCGCCTGCAGCTCGCCGCTGAGCCGGCGCACCGGCCGGGTGGCGCGTTGCACCACCACCACCACGACCAGGGCGATCACCGCCAGCAGGATGGCCTGGCGCCACAGCGTGTCGAAGAGGATTTTGCGCGCCAGCGTCTTGCGCAGCTCCAGGGTCTCCGCGACCTGCACCACCGCCATCGCCCGGCCGGTCGCGCTGGCCACGGGCTGCAGCAGCACCGCGACGCGTACCGGCTCGTCCCGAAAGATGTCGTCATAAAAATCAACCAGGGCCGAATACGGCGGGCGCAGGGGAATGGTGCCGCGCCAGAAGGGCAACTCCCCAAAGCCCGAAATCATTTCGCCGTTGAGGCTCGATACCCGGTAGAAGAGGCGGCTCTGGTTGTCGGCTTCAAAGGCTTCCAGTGCGGCGTAGGGCACTGTCACGCGCAACTCCGACTGCTCGTCAAAGCCGGTCACGTCGAGTTGCTCGCCGATGGATTTGGCGGAAGCCAACAGGGTGCGGTCATATGCAGTGTTGACTGCGGACAGGGCCTGGCGGTAGAGGCTGGCGGTGTTGACGATGATCAGTACGCCGACGGGCAGCAGGATACCGGTCAGCAAATACCGCCTGAGCGAGATTGCCCTTGTCCCGGTCACTCCGGTCGCGGCGGCTGTCACGTATCCACTTTCAGCAGGTAACCCAGGCCGCGCAAGGTAACCAGCGTGACGCCGGTGTGCGCAAGCTTTTTGCGCAGCCGGTACACCACCACTTCCACCGCTTCGTA
>Ga0136846_1220137_pt1 | contig 18907 bp, 17 predicted proteins | sample HopSoiMetagenom2_FD_96841 | JGI IMG/M metagenome (GOLD analysis project Ga0136846, IMG submission 96841) | Grasslands soil microbial communities from Hopland, California, USA - 2 Assembly 2016 (version 4) | ecosystem: Environmental > Terrestrial > Soil > Grasslands | place: USA: Hopland...
ATGACGCTGTTCATGATGGGCTACGTCGTCTACTGCGCCCGCCGCGACGGCATCCCGCGCGACGCGATGTTTCGCTGGCGCACGCTCGGCCTCACCTTCCTCGGCGCGCTGCCGGCGCTGATGACGCCGGCGATCATCCTCGGCGGCATGACCTTCGGCTGGTTCACGCCGACGGAGGCGGCGATCGCCGCCTGCACCTGGGCGCTGATCCTCGGTGTCTTCCTCTACCGCTCGCTGTCGTGGAAGCACTTCTACAAGGTGACGCTCGACACCATCGAGACGACCGCCGGCGTGCTCCTCGTCGTCGCCGCCGCCTCGCTGTTCGGCTGGGTCTTGACGACGACGCGGCTCACCGAAGCCGCCGCCGACGCGCTCCTGTCGGTGACCGCCAACAAGTACGTCATCCTGCTCCTGATCAACGTGCTGCTCCTCGTCGTCGGCTGCTTCCTCGAGACCATCGCCTCGATCTCGATCCTGGTTCCGGTGCTGATGCCGGTGCTCGTCAAGGTCGGCATCGACCCGGTCCATTTCGGCGTCGTCATGACCTTGAACCTGATGATCGGCCTGCTGCACCCGCCGCTCGGCATGGTGCTGTTCGTGCTGGCGCGGATCTCGAAGATGTCGGTCGAGCGCACCACCATGGCGATCCTGCCCTGGCTCATCCCGCTGCTGCTGTCGCTCATCGCCATCACGCTCATCCCCGAGCTGACGCTCTGGCTGCCGCGCACGCTCGGCTTCGTGAAGTAGCGGCGATCCTCCCTCCCCTCAGGGGAGGGCCGACTCGCCGAAGGCGAGCGGGGTGGGGTATGGCGCGGAGCGCCGTTCATGCGGCAACGGATTTCCTTGTGACGGATCGCGCTTCGCGCGATACCCCACCCTGACCCTCCCCTGAGGGGAGGGAATGCGATGGCCCAAGCCGGACGGGAAAACCAGACCATGAACACCCCCCGCGTGATCCGCCTCAACGGCGAGGACAACGTCGTCATCGCGATCGACCTCGTGAACCAGGGCGATCCGGCCCATGGCCTGACGGCGCGCCAGCGCATCCACAAGGGCCACAAGATGGCGATCGAGCCGATCCGCGAGGGCGAGCCGATCCGCAAGTTCAACCAGATCATCGGCTTCGCGAAGAGCCACATCGCGCCCGGCGAATGGGTGCACGAGCATAACGTCGGTCTGCACGAGTTCGCGCGCGACTACCGCTTCGCCGAGGATGCCCATGACGACGGCCGCCTGCCCGAGGACATGCGCGCCACCTTCGAGGGCTACCGGCGCCCGAACGGGCGCGCCGGCACGCGCAACTACATCGGCATTCTCACCAGCGTGAACTGCTCGGCTTCGGTGGCGCGCTTTGCCGCCGCGGCGGTCGAGCGCTCGGGCGCGCTCGCCGACTACCCTGAAGTCGACGGCATCGTCGCGATCGTGCACGGCACCGGCTGCGGCCATGCCGCCTATGGCGAGGGCTTCGAGGTCCTGCGCCGCACGCAATGGGGCTACGCCAGCCACCCGAACTTCGCCGGCGTCGTCATGGTCGGCCTCGGCTGCGAGGTGTTCCAGATCGGCCGTATGAAGAAGGAATACGGGCTCGCCGAGACCGACACCTTCCGCACCATGACGATCCAGGAGACCGGCGGCACGAAGAAGACCGTCGAGGCGATCTCGGCGGCGATCCGCGACATGCTGCCGATCGCAGCCAGCGCGCGGCGCGAGACGCGCCCCGCCTCCGAGCTCGTGCTCGCCCTGCAATGCGGCGGCTCGGACGGCTATTCGGCGATCACCGCGAACCCGGCGCTCGGCGCCGCGTCCGACCTGCTCGTTCGCCACGGCGGCACCTCGATCCTGTCCGAGACACCCGAGATCTACGGCGCCGAGCATCTCCTGACGCGGCGCGCCGCGACCCGCGCGATCGGCGAGAAGCTCGTCTCGCGCATCCGATGGTGGGAGGACTACACGGCCAAGAACGGCGGCGAGATGAACAACAACCCCTCGCCCGGCAACAAGGCCGGCGGCCTGACGACGATCCTCGAGAAGTCGCTCGGAGCGGCGGCGAAAGGCGGCCAGGCGACGCTGCGCGCCGTCTACGAATACGCCGAGCAGGTGCGCGAGAAGGGCTTCGTCTACATGGACACACCGGGCTACGACCCGGTCGCCGCGACCGGCCAGGTCGCCGGCGGCGCAAACCTCATCTGCTTCACCACCGGCCGCGGCAGCGCCTTCGGCGCCAAGCCCGCCCCCTCGATCAAGCTCGCCACGAACTCCGATATCTACCGCAAGATGGAGGACGACATGGACATCAACTGCGGCGACGTCCTCGACGGGGTGTCGATCGAGGCGAAGGGCGAGGAGATCTTCAGGAAGGTGCTCAGCGTCGCGTCGGGCGAGCACACCAAATCGGAGGAGCTGGGCTATGGCGACGCGGAGTTCGTGCCGTGGCAGATCGGGGCGGTGATGTGAGGGTAGGCAGGCCATCTACATGCGCCGTTAACTAGTCGTCCTGGACTCTCCAGTCCGTCCCATCTGCCGTAAGCTATTGAATGCCCTCTGAAACGTCAGTCCCAATGCACGCCACCGAGCAACCTCAGCTTGAACCGTTCCTGAAATGGGCAGGCGGTAAACGTTGGCTGTGTCGCAAGTACCCCGGAATTTTTCCGCCTAGCTTCGAGCGGTACGTGGAGCCATTTCTCGGCAGCGGTGCTGTATTCTTTCACCTTTCGCCCTCGCGCGCGCTCCTTTCGGACGTCAATACGGCGCTCGTCGAAACGTATATCGCGATGAGACGATCACCCGTGAACATTCACAGGCTTGTGAAGACGCACGGGATAAACCACAGCGCTGAGCATTATTACAAAATACGAGCTCACATTCCCTCTACCGCTGCAGAGAAAGCAGCTCGCTTCATTTACCTAAATTGGGCATGCTGGAACGGCCTTTATCGCGAAAACCAGCGCGGAGAGTTCAACGTACCGAAGGGTACGAAAGAAAATATTGTACTGGCCGGCGATGACTTTTCGCGAACCGCACGCCTCCTGCGGCAAGCAGTTTTATTTTCCGGAGACTTTGAGACCACACTGGATCGCGTAACAGAAAGTGACTTTGTCTTTATAGACCCACCGTATACCGTCAAGCATAATGCAAACGGCTTTATAAAATATAACCAAGCGATCTTTTCATGGAACGACCAACGCCGCCTGCGCGCGGCCGTGGGGCGGGCCGCAAAGCGTGGCGCGCGCATCCTTGTCACCAACGCCGACCATGCCACGGTCGGGCAGTTGTACCGGGGGCTGGGGGTAAAATTTACACTTGCGGCGCGTCGGCTTCGCCGCTGCAATGCTCCCCGTCGACAGCCGGGCAGTTTTACGAATTGACCCTTTCGAACCGGCCCGGCGACTTCGACGACTCAGAAACCGTTTTGTTCCGAGAGATCGCGCGCGTGATCGATGGGCAGCATCGTATCGAGACGTGCCATGATATTGCTATTCTTCTCGACCGGGAACAGAAAAGCCCGTTTTTTAGGCGTATTAAGCGCCTTGGAACTGCTACAGAAGGGAGGTCTGCTGAAACCCTGTCTCAGGCTTCGTTCGTCAAAGCGCTCCTCCCATACATTTCGGACAATCCTTTGCTCGACCGAGACATAGGGAAGCGGCGGGGTTTTTGGCCAAAGTCGCAGACTTTTGACCGCGAGCGGCTCATTTTCAGAGATTTCTTTCTTGCTCAAGAGGACGAGAAGATAGCACTTAACGTCTGGAACTACTTCGACGCCGTTCGACAGAAATGGCCCGCCGCTTGGCGAGATATAGAGGCGGGCTACATTTTGAACAGAACGAATGGCTTCCTCGCACTGATGAGATTCCTTCGACCAGCCTTCATCGCTTTAAACGGGTTCGGCAAGGTTCTACCTATGCAAGCGTATTTAACTTTATTTGGGCCCCTCGGTTTACGCGACGTGGATTTTAATCGAGAAAGGTATTTGCCCGGATCCAGCGGCCAAACTGCGCTTTATCAGGACCTTATGGAAGGAAGCGGAACCTCTGCGCGTTTGCGCAGGTAAGTTGGAGTGAGGACCCCTGGGTAAAACCGCTTAACATCGGCTAGAGTTTAGTCCTAAATTCTCGCCGTCTCCGTTCGCCGGGAGGACGCTTTCGCGAGGCGTCGCGTCGGAGGCGGACCGGTGCCGCGCGGGGAACGCCTGCCCGGTCCGGTGGTCGCCTGAGGAACATGCGTCCAAGGGTCGGGCGGGCCTCCTACCCTGTGGCGAGATCCTCACCGCTTCGCCGGCACGATATCGTGGGCGAGCGTATCCTCGTCGGATCGCGGCTTCGGGATGTCGACCTTGTCCTTTTGCAGCGCCCAGGCGGACGAGATGGCGACGAGCGGCAGCGACACCCGTTCCTTCATGAACAGCGCGCCGGCCTCCTCCAGGAGCGCGCGGCGCTTGCCCTCGTCGAGCTCGGTCGCGGCCTGCTGCAGGAGCTTGTCGAGATCCGGGTTCGAGTAGCCGCGCCAGTTGAAGGCGCCCATCTTGAGCTGCGGGTTGTTCGAGTGCCCGAGCGACGACAGGGTGTAGTGCGCCTCGCCGGTGATCGTGCCCCAGCCCGACATCACGAAGGAGTAGTCGCCGCGCGTGCGGCCCGGGAACAGCACCGCCGCCGGCTGGCCGTTCGCCTGCACCTCGAGCCCGATGCGGGCGAGCATCTGCGCGACCGAGGTGCCGACGGCGCGGTCGCCGGGCAGGCGGTCGTTGGTGAAATGGAAGCCGATCTTGAAGCCGTTCGGGTAGCCGGCCTCGGCGAGAAGCTGGCGCGCGCGCTGCACGTTCGGGCGCAACTCGGGCAGCTTCTCGTTGTAGCCGAAGATGCCGGGGGTCACCATCTGGTTGACCGGCCGGCCGAGGCCCTCCATCGACACCTCGGCGAGCGCCGGCCGGTCGATGGCGAGATCGACGGCCTCGCGCACTCGCGCGTCCTTGAACGGGTTCTGCGGCAGGGCTGAGCCGTCCTTGGCGAAGATCTGCGGAGGCTTGTCGCGGAAGTCGAACTCGATGTTGAAGACGTAAGGCGTGTCGACCTTGACGATCTTCAGCTTCGGGTCCTTCTCGAGCGTCGGCACGTCGGCCGCCGGCACGCGCACGATCATGTCGACCTGGCCGGCCTTGAGCTGCGCGACGCGGGCGGAATCGTTCGGGATCTCCTTGCGCACCACCTTCTGCCACGGCGAGGCGCCGCGCCAATGGCCGTCGAAGCGCTCGAGCACGAGCTCCTCCTTCGGCGTCCAGGAGACGAACCGGAACGGGCCGGTGCCGATCGCCGCCTTGCCTGAATTGAAGGCGGCGTTGGCGCTCTCCTTGGTCAGGCCGGCGGCCGCCTTCGCCGAGACGATGAACAGGCGGATGAAGTCGTTCGGCAGCGTCGGCGCCGGCCCGTCGGTGATGACGTGGACCGTGTGCGGGTCGACGACCTTCGCCTCCTTGACGCGGCGGACGTAGATCATCGTCGGGTTCGGGCCCGAGACGATCGGGATGCGCTCGATCGAGAACTTCACGTCCTCGGCCGTGAAGTCCGAGCCGTCGTGGAATTTCACGCCCTCGCGCAGCTTGAACTCCCAGGTCGTCGGGTCGACGACCTTCCAGGAGGTCGCAAGCCCGGGCTCGAGCTGGAGCTTGTCGCCGGACCAGACCAGCGTGTCGAAGACGTGCTTCAGCGCCTCGGCATGGGTGCCGGTCGCGGTGTAGTGCGGATCGATCGATTCCGGTCCTGCGCGCACGCCGATGGTCAGCGTCTGCGCGAGCGCGGAGCCGGCCAGGAGGGTCCCGCCGAGGACGGCGAGTGCGAAGCTGCGGACACTGTGCTGGACGCTCATGCGGTTCTCTACCCCTGTCCCGGTCATCCCGGACGGCCCGAAGGGCCGATCCGGGATCCACACTCGGGCCACGGCCCCGGTATGGATCCCGGCTCTCCGCTTCGCTGCGGCCGGGATGACCCGCGGGAAGAGGAGAGCCGCAGTCTAAGAGCGGACCGGGCTCTTCCTCAACTGCCGAATTGCCGGCGGTAGCCGCACGGGTGCCGCATGCTATGACTCAGGCCCATGCTCGGCTTCGTCATCCAGCGCGTGCTGCAGGCCGCCCTCGTCATGGTGGCGATGTCGGCGCTCGTCTTCGTCGGCGTCTATGCGGTCGGCAACCCGATCGACGTTCTGATCTCGCCCGACGCAACCCAGGACATCCGCGCCGCGACGATTGCCCGCTACGGCCTCGACCGTCCGCTCTACGAGCAGTATTTCACCTTCCTCGGCAACATCCTCTCCGGCGACATGGGCCGCTCCTTCGTGTTCGGCATGCCGGTGCTGCAGCTCATCATGCAGCGGCTGCCGGCGACGCTCGAGCTCACCCTCGTCGCGGTGATCGCCGCCACCCTCGCCGGCGTCCCGCTCGGCATCTATGCCGGCTATCGCCCCGACAGCCCGGCGGCGAAGACCATCATGGCGGTGTCGATCCTCGGCTTCTCGGTGCCGACCTTCTGGGTCGGGCTGATCCTGATCCTGTTCTTCGCCGTCCATCTCGGCTGGCTGCCGGCCGGGAGCCGCGGCGCCACAAGGAGCCTCTTCGGCGTCGAGTGGAGCGTCCTCACCCTCGACGGCTGGAAGCATCTGATCCTGCCGGCGACGAACCTCGCTTTGTTCAAGCTCGCGATGATGATCCGCCTCGCCCGCGCCGGCACGCGCGAGATCATGCTGACCGACACCATCAAGTTCGCGCGCGCCGCCGGGCTTTCGGAAGCGACGATCCTGCGCCGGCACGTCCTGAAGCTGATCTCGATCCCGATCGTGACGGTGTTCGGGCTGGAATTCGGCTCGACGCTTGCTTTCGCGGTCGTGACCGAGACCATCTTCTCCTGGCCGGGCGTCGGCAAGCTCATCATCGATTCGATCGCCCAGCTCGACCGGCCGGTGATGGTCGCCTACCTGATCCTGATCGCCTTCCTGTTCGTGACCATCAACCTCGCGATCGACCTCGTCTACGCGCTGCTCGATCCGCGCCTGCGCCGGGGGGCGGCGTGAACGCCGAGGCGCTGTCCGCCTTCTGGTCCGAGTTCCGCGAGAGCCGCGTCGCCGTCGCGGCGCTCGCCATCATCGTCGGCGTCATCATCGCCGTCATCATCGCGCCCCTCATCACCCCGCAGGACCCCTACGACCTCGCGAACCTGCCGCTTTCGGACGCCCGGCGCCCGCCGGGCTTCGTCGGCCAGGACGGCTACACGCATCTCCTCGGCACCGACGCGCAGGGCCGCGACCTCTATTCGGCGATCCTCTACGGCCTTCGCATCTCGCTGCAGATGGGGCTCGTCGCCGGCGCGATCGCGCTCGCCATCGGCGCGACGCTCGGCATCGTCGCGGCCCATGCCGGCGGACGCGTCGAGGCGCTGATCATGCGCATCGTCGACCTGCAGCTCTCCTTCCCGGCGATCCTGCTCGCGCTCGTGCTCGCGGCGCTCCTCGGCCAGGGCAAGGCGCAGCTGATCACGGCGCTCGTCGCGGCGCAGTACGCCTATTTCGCCCGCACAGCGTTCGGCGCCGCCGCCGCCGAGCGCCGCAAGGACTACATCGAGGCCGCCGCCGCGACGCCGCTCTCGGGCGCGCGCATCGTCTTCCGCCACCTGCTGCCGAACTCGCTGCCGCCGCTCATCGTCGTCGCGACGCTGCAGGTCGCGAACGCCATCTCGCTCGAGGCGACGCTGTCGTTCCTGGGGCTCGGCCTGCCGCCGACCGAGCCGTCGCTCGGCATGCTGATCGCCAACGGCTTCCAGTACATGATGAGCGGCCGCTACTGGATCTCGGTCTATCCCGGCATCGCGCTCATCATCATCATCGTCGCCATCAACCTCGTCGGCGACCAGATCCGCGACCAGCTCAATCCGAGGCTGCGGCGGTGACGGCGCCGGTCCTCGAAGTCTCGAACCTCGCGACCCATTTCTTCACCAAGGCCGGCGTCGTGAAGGCCGTCGACGGCGTGTCGTTCTGGCTCGCGCCCGGCGAAGTGCTCGGGCTCGTCGGCGAGTCGGGCTCGGGCAAAAGCGTCACCGGCTTCTCGCTCATCGGGCTCGTCGATCCGCCCGGCCGGATCGTCTCCGGCTCGGTCCGGCTCGAGGACCGGGAACTCGTCGGCCTGCCGAACGATGCGCTGCGCCGGGTCCGCGGCCGCCGCATCGCGATGGTGTTCCAGGACCCGATGATGACGCTGAACCCGGTGCTCACCATCGCCGATCAGATGCGGCTCGCGATCGCGGCGCACGAGCCCGTGTCGCGAAGCGCCGCCCGAGCCCGCTCGATCGCCGCGCTCGCAACCGTCGGACTGCCCGACCCGGCGCGCCGGCTCGACGCCTATCCGCACCAGTTCTCGGGCGGCATGCGCCAGCGCGTCGCGATCGCAATCGCGCTCCTGCACCGCCCGGCGGTCATCATCGCCGACGAGCCGACGACGGCGCTCGACGTCTCGATCCAGGCGCAGATCCTTGCCGAGATGCGCCATCTCGTCTCCGAGCTCGGCACGGCGCTGATCTGGATCTCGCACGACCTCGCCGTCGTCTCGGCGCTGTCGCACCGGATCGCCGTCATGTACGCCGGACGGATCGTCGAGGAGGGGCCGACGGCGCTGGTGCTCGCTGCGCCGCGCCATCCCTACACCCGCGGCCTCCTCGACTCGCTGCCGTCGCGTGCCGAGCCCGGGCGCGACCTGCGCCAGATACCGGGCCAGACCCCGTCGCTCCTCTCCCCGCCCGAGGGCTGCCCGTTCCGCCCGCGCTGCCCGCGGGCGAGCACCGCCTGCCTCGTCATGCCCGAGCCGACCGGCGACATGGTGCGCCAGGCGCGCTGCCATCATCCGCTCGTCCTTAACCCCGCGGAAGCGGCGTGAGCGAAGCCTTCCTGACCGTCGACCGGGTCTCGAAGCGCTTCGCGCCGCACCTGACGCTCGGCGACCGCATCGCGGCCCGCCTCGGCGGCGCTGTCGAGCGGCGCGCCGTGCAGGCGGTGAGCGAGGTCTCACTCACGATCGCGCGCGGCGAGACGCTCGGCCTCGTCGGCGAGTCGGGCTGCGGCAAGTCGACCCTCGGCCGCGTCATCGCCGGCATCCTGATGCCGAGCCAGGGTCGCGTGCTTCTCGACGGCGCCCCGGTCGCGGCGCGCGGCCGCAAGCTGACGACGCGGATCCAGACCGTGTTCCAGGACCCCTTCGCCTCGCTCGACCCGCGCATGCGTATCGGCGAGACCGTCCTCGAGGGGCCGCTGGCGCACGGGTTGGTGAAGCGACAGGAGGCCGGCAGAGTCGCGCGAGCATGGCTCGAGACGGTCGGGCTCGATCCGGACTATGTCGGCCGCTATCCGCACCAGTTCTCCGGCGGGCAGCGCCAGCGGGTCGCCATCGCCCGCGCGCTCGCCATGAAGCCCGACCTCCTCGTCTGCGACGAGCCGGTCGCCTCGCTCGACGTTTCGATCCAGGCGCAGATCATCAACCTGTTCCTGCGCCTGCGCCGCGAGCTCGATCTGACGATGCTGTTCATCTCGCACGATCTCGGCATCGTGCGGCATCTCTGCGACCGTGTCGCGGTGATGTATCTCGGCCGCATCGTCGAGAGCGGGCCGACGGCGGCGGTCTACGCGGCGCCGCGGCACCCTTATACCAAGGCGCTCATGGAGGCGGTGCCGAAGCTCGAGGGCGGCGCGGCGGCATTCCGGCCGATTGCCGGCGAGATCCCCTCCCCTACCGATCCCCCGAAGGCCTGCGCCTTCCACCCGCGCTGCCCGCTTGCCATCGAGCGCTGCCGGATCGAGCCTCCGGAGCTGCGCGTGATCGTCCCCGGTCGCCGCGCGGCGTGCCATCGCGCCGAGGAGGTCGGCCAGCCGTTCGTGGGAACATTGGCCGCCGACCTTCCGTTTTCGTGCCGACCGGAGCGCTTTTGCGCGCTCCGGGTCCATTCTCGTCACGCACGGACCTGTCATGGCAGTCGCCACCGCCGGCTCGCATCGAACCGCACGCAGCGGGCCGAAGACCAACCTTTCGACGCTTCTGATGGGGCTCGTGCTGTCCCGGCTCGCCGCCGCGAGGAATCGCCCGCAAGCCGGCCCGGGGGACCGCCCGCGAGCCGCTACGGCGGGCGCAGGCGCGGATCGGAGCCGCCGCGTCGACGAGACCGGCAAGAGCCCGCGGCCCGGAGCCAAGAAGGACGCGCTGTCCCTGAAAGGCGCGGAAGCCGAGCAGGCTGCCGCGAACGAGCCGGATCGCGGCCGCACCGCCGAGACCCCGAGCCAGATCCCGGCCAAAGGCTGGAAGGACATCCTCTGGCGGGTCTACGCGCAGATCGGCGAGGACCGGGTGCTGTCGGTCGCCGCCGGCGTCACCTTCTATGCCCTGTTGGCGCTGTTTCCCGGCATTACGGCCTTCGTCTCGCTCTACGGGCTGTTCGCCGACGCCGGCACGGTGAGCGACCATCTGGCAAAGCTCTCCGGCATTCTGCCGAGCGGCGCGCTCGACATCATCGGCGAGCAGGTCAGGCGCATCGCCTCGAAGCCGGCCGGGTCGCTCGGCTTCGCGTTCTTCTCCGGCCTCGCTATCGCGCTGTGGAGCTCGAACGCCGGCATGAAGGCGCTCTTCGACGCGCTCAACATCGTCTATGACGAGGACGAGAAGCGCGGCTTCATCAAGCTCAACGCCATCTCGCTGCTGTTCACCCTCGGCGCGCTCGTATTCCTTCTCCTGGCGCTCGCCGCGGTGGTCGCGATCCCGGTGGTGCTGAAGCTGTTCTGGTTCGGCAAGACCCTCGAATGGCTGCTCTCGATCTTGCGCTGGCCGATCCTGCTTATCGGAGTCCTGTTCGGGCTCGCCTGCCTGTATCGCTACGGGCCGAGCCGGGACAAGGCGCAGTGGCGTTGGGTGACCTGGGGCAGCGCCGTCGCGGCAGCCTTGTGGCTCGGCGGCTCGATGCTGTTCTCCTGGTATGTGGCGAACTTCGGCAATTACGACGCGACCTACGGCTCGCTCGGCGCCGCCATCGGCTTCATGACCTGGATCTGGCTGTCGACCATCGTCATTCTCCTCGGCGGCGAGATCAACGCGGAGCTCGAGCACCAGACCGCGGAGGACACGACGGAAGGGGCGCGCCAGCCGCTCGGCACGCGCGGCGCCAAGATGGCGGACACGGTCGGCGCCGCCGCTTAAAAGAGCACCCGTACGCCCGCCGTGAACCCTTCGGCTGCCTGAGCGTTGCCCGGACGACCAGGCCCACGGCGCGCACCCGCGTAACGCCGCGCCGATTGCGTGCGCCATCGGGGAACCGGCTCCGCTTCCGTGGGTTACTTCGCAGGCAACAGGAGGTTCTCCATGAGCGTCGGCTCTCGCAACGGCGGACAGCAGCGTCAGAACCCGACATCGGCTCAGGGCGCCGGCGCCGGGCCGGAGGACTGGAGCACCCTCAAGGACGAGGTCGGCGGGATCGCCGGGGCCGCCATGGAGCGCGGGCGCACCCTCCTCGGTTCGACGCTCGATTCGGCAAAGGATCAGGCGACGAGCTACGTCGACCAGCGCAAGGACGAGGCCGCCCAGGTCGTCGCCGATCTCGCGACCTCGCTGCGCGACGCCTGCCGCGAGTTCGACGACCGCCCGAACATCCGCGGCTTCGTCGACAGCGCCGCCGGCGGCCTCGAGCAGCTCGCCGATTCGATCCGCGAGCGCAGCTTCAACGAGATCTTCGAGCTCGGCGAGGATCTGGTGCGCCGCCGCCCTGGCTCGGTCGCGATCGCGACGATGTTCGCCGGTTTCCTCGCGGCGCGGTTCATCAAGAGCTCGGCCGAGAACATTCGTGAGGCGGAGGCACAGCGCCGTCGCGGCGCCGGTCCGGCTCGCGCTTCGGGACAGGGCCAAGGCCGCGGCCCGGGGCAGCAGCGCGCCCGGGCGCAGAGTTCGCCGGGGTCGACCTATGCCCAGAGCGGCGCCTGAGGAGGATGGCATGGTAGAGCCACAAGGCGAAAGCATCCAGCGGCTGATCGGGGACGCGCTCCGCGACTCGACCGATCTCGCGCGCAAGGAGCTCGCGCTGTTCAAGGCCGAGATGTCGGAGAAGGTGCGCGGGCTCGCGGTCGGGCTTGGCATGTTCGTCGCCGCCGCCGTGTTCGCGATCATCGCGCTCAGCCTGTTCGTGCAGTCGCTCGTCGACTGGCTCGCCCGCGTCGTCAACTCCGACGCGCTGGCGGCACTTATCGTCGGCGGCGTCATGGCGGCGGCGGCGATCGGCCTTGTGCTCTACGGCAAGAGCAAGCTCGCGGCGTTCGGCCTGATCCCTGAGCGCACGATCCGCAACGTCCAGCGCGACACGCAGGTCCTGACGGAGCGCGTCTCGACATGACATTGAGCCGGGAGCGCGAGGACGACCTCCCGGGGAGCCGTTCGACGACTGCCTCGCCCTTCTCCGGCGCTCTCACGGAGCACACGCTGGGACTGGTGCGGCGCTATCCCGTGTCGGCGCTCGCCACGGCCGGTGTGGCCGCGTGGGCGCTCTACACGCTGAGCCAGCGCAGCCGGGAGCGGAACGACAGGCGCGTCGCGCTCGTCGAGGAGGAGAGCGTTCCGGTTCTGAACATCGGCCAAGCCCGCATCTACGACCCCGACACCTCACCCCGGCATCCGACGCAGGACCTGCTCGAGACCCGGCGTGAGACGAGTGCGCGTGCCTAGAAGGCAAAAGACAACCCCGCCAGCGAGGCAAGGAGAGAGACATGGATCCCAAGACCGGCAACAACCAGCAGGGCAACAAGCCGCGCGCCCAGGGCAGCGGCTCGGACACCGTCTCGGCCGCGAACCTCGCGTCCGGCGGCGCCGGCCAGACGGCGCACCCCGGCCAGAGCGCCATCCTCGCCTCCCATACGTCGAAGCCGATGGGTGGCAGCCAGACCGGCTCCGGCCAGTCGAGCCAAGGCCCCGAGCACCTGCGCCACCAGGACAAGGACGCCGGCAAGGGTCTCGGCGATCAGGCCCGCGCCGGCGCCAGCCAAGCCGCCGACACCGCGCGCCAGGCGGCGCAATCGGCCGGCGAGACCGTCCGCAATGCCGCCGGGCAAGCTGCCGATACCGCGCGCCAGGCGGCGCAATCGGCCGGCGAGACCGTCCGCGACGCCGCCGGGCAGGTGCAGCAGCGCGCCGCCGACCTCTACGACCGAGCCGCGGAGACCGCCGAGGAAACCTACGAGCAAGCTTCCGAGTGGGCGCGCGGCGCCTATGACCAGGGCGCCCGCCAGTTCGAGAGCGTCCGCCGCTCCCTGCCCGACGTGCGCCAGTACGGCGGCTCGATACAGCGCTTCGTGAACGAGAACCCGGTGCTCGTCGGCGTCGCCGGCCTTGCGGTCGGGCTTCTTCTCGGCGCGCTCCTGCCGCGCACCCGGCGCGAGGACCAGGTCTTCGGCCGCTGGGCGGACGAGGTCCGCGATCAGGGTCTGCGCTACGCCCGCGACATGACTCAGCGCGGACGCGAATACGTCGACGAGGCGCTCGGCGACGACCGCTTCGGCTCGCCCGATACCGACTGGCGGCGCGACCAGCGCTCCGGCCCTTCGGGACGCTTCCAGAACCACTGACGCGCGAATCGAGCGATCAGCGGCGCCGGGCCTGAAAGGGCCCGGCGTTTTCGTTCACGGTATGCGGGGCGTTAGAATAGAAGCGGCCACGGCGGATACGGTGCGCGTACATCCGGCGTCACCAATCCGGCTTCGTGGCCTGATCCGGCGCGCACAAGGGCGCCGGGTTGAGGCTGATATGGGGCGCGATCGCTCAGATGCAAGGCCGCGGCCGAGGATCGCGACGACCGCCGCATCGCTAACGGAGCCTTAAGCGTAATCGCTCAACTTGTGCATAACCGGCCGGCGCCGAGGAACCGGGCGATCCCGCCTTCGTTCTTCGCTCGCTCTCTCGTTCGCCTCTGCGGTTTTGGCCGCCGGACCGCGGGAGCCCGCGGACCGTCAGCGCGGGAGTGGAGTATCCGAGCGTGCGTATCCTGATCCTCGAAGACCATCCCTTCATCGCCCTCGATCTGCAGTCGATCGTCGAGGGCGAGGGCCACATCGCGAGCGTCTGCGGCGCCATCACGGCCGCCCGGCGCCGCCTTGCCGACGGGCTCGATTTCGCCTTCCTCGACGTCGACGTCAGCGATGGCAAGAGCTACGATTTCGCGCGCCTGCTGCGCGACCGCGGCATCCCTTTCGCGTTCGTCTCGGCATCGCGGCCGAGCGATCTCCCGGCGCCGCTCCGGGATGCGCCGTTCATCGCCAAGCCGTTCCTCGAGGAGGTGATCGTCGCGGCTCTGCCGCCGGCAAAGCCCGTCGGGCACTACCACGTCCCGCGGATCCGGCTCGCCGAGGAACGCCCCTCCGCCGGCTGAGCGCCCTCTTGACGCCTGCCCTGCGACGCCCGAAGCGTCCGCGCTCCTGGCGAGGGGTTCCCGATGCAGGCTTCCGGCGCGCCGCAGCTTCTTCCCTGCGGGGACGCGGCGCTCGTCGTCCAGTTCGGAGAGGAGATCGATCCCGGGCTCAACGCCCGGGTGCTGGCGCTCGACGCGCGCGTCGCCGCGGGGCTGACCGGCGTTATCGAGACCGTTCCGACCTACCGCTCGCTCCTCGTCCACTACGATCCGACCGCGACGGATTTCCGCGCGCTCGGCGACGCCCTCCTCGCCCTCTGCAGCGACCTGCCCGAGGAGCCCGCGCAAGGCCGGCTATGGCGGATCCCGGTCGTCTATGGCGGTGATTTCGGCATCGATCTCGAGAGCGTCGCGGCCCATCACGGGATCACCACCGGCGAGCTGATCCGCAGGCATTCGGCGCCGGCCTACCGCGTCTACATGATGGGCTTCCTGCCGGGCTTTGCCTATCTGGGCGGCCTCGACCCGTCGCTTGCGATCTCGCGGCGCGAGAACCCGCGCCTCAAGACTCCCGCCGGCACGATCTCGATCGGCGGCATCCAGGCGCTCGTCGCTTCGCTCGAGGCGCCGAGCGGATGGCATCTCCTCGGCCGCACGCCGGTGCGCAACTTCATGGCCAAGCGCGAACCCGTCTTCATCCTCGACGCCGGCGACCGGGTGAAGTTCGAGCCGATCCCGGCCGCGGAGTGGCCGCGCCTCGACGCCGCCGCGGCCGAAGGTGCGCTCGTCGCCGAGGTCATCGCGTGACGGCCCTCGTCGTGAAGGGCTGTGGGCCGATGACATCGATCCAGGACGCCGGCCGCTTCGGCTGGCAGCGCTACGGGGTCTCGAGCTCGGGCGCCATGGACCGGCTCGCGCTCGCCTTCGCCAACGCGCTCGTCGGCAACGCGCCGGGAGCGGGCGCGCTCGAGTTCATGCTGATGGGCGGCTCGTTCGCGATCGACGGCGGCACCGCCCGTATCGCCGTCGCCGGAGCGCCGTGCGCGGTTGCCGTCGACGGGCAGGCGGCGCGCGCCATGACGTCGCTGACGCTGAGACCCGGCCAGACCCTCAGCGTCGGCCCGGCGCAGGCCGGGGTCTACGCCTATATGGCTATCGCGGGCGGGTTGGCGCTGCCGCTCGAGCTCGGCAGCCTGTCGCTCCAGCCGCGGGCCGGCATCGGCGGCATCGAGGGGCGCGCGCTTCGCTCCGGCGACCATCTTCCGCTCGCGCTGGCGGATGCGCCGAAGGGGCCGGAACTCGCCTTGGACACCGTCCCGATCGAGGCCGATGCTCCAATCCGGGTCGTGCTCGGGCCGCAGGACGACTACTTCTCCAAGGAGGGCATCGAGACCTTCCTCTCCTCCGCCTACACGATCTCGCGGGACGCAGACCGCATGGGCTATCGGCTCGCCGGTCCGAGGATCGCGCATGCCCGCGGCTTCAACATCGTCTCCGACGGCATCGTGACCGGCTCGATCCAGGTGCCCGGCGCCGGCGAGCCGATCGTCATGATGGCCGACCGCCAGACCACCGGCGGCTACCCGAAGCTCGCGACGGTGATCTCCCCCGACTTGCGGCTCGTATCGCAGCGCCGCTCGGGCGAGGCGATCCGGTTCGCCGCCGTCGGGATCGAGGAGGCGCAGGCGATCGCGCGCGAGCGCGCCGAGCTTGTCCGCCGGCTCCCGGCGGAGGCGCGGCCGGTGCGGGGCGGCTTGCCGCCGAGCGAGGATCTGCTCGCCCTCAACCTCGCCGGCGCGGCCATCGACGCGCTGGCCGAGCCCTGATCAAAAAAGAACCGCGCCCCGAAGGGCGCGGTCACAAGCTTCAGCGTCGCGGAGCTTCACCTCACTGGGATGCCGTCCCGACGCTTGGCCTCGCCGACATAGCCGCCGGCAGCCTGGCCCTTGCCGTCGAGAACCTGCGGCGCGCCCGGCGCCATTTCCATCCCGACGACGCCGGACGGCGGCATCGGCTCGGCCGGGACTGGAACCACGATCGTGCCGGTGGTCATCGGGCCGTTGGTGTTGAGCTCGTTCGCCGGACCGCCGGCGCGCTGGCCGGAGCCCTGCTGATAGCTCGGCGCCTGCAGCCCCGGATGGATCGGCTGCTGTGCGCCGAGATTGCCGGTACCTTGCGCAAAGGCGGAGCCGGCAAGAAGCGTCGCGGCCGCGGTGGCCAAAGCAAGAATTTTCATCGGTGATGCTCCCGAATGGCGTGGATCGGCGATCCGCCTGCCGCGCGAATAATGCCCTCGGCGGCGGCGCTCGCGGTGCTAACGGGCGCGCCGGTCCGAGGTTCCGAAAGATAAAATCGGCCGAATCACGTTCGGTTTATTAGGGTAAGCTTGGGCCTGCGGCAGCTAAGCTTCGTCCATATCATGATCGTCCACCTGCCCAAGCAGGGCCGATCTGCAGCCGGCCCGCATCCGAGGCGATCGCCACGCACCGGCTATGCCGCGAGCTTCAGGGCGCGCTGGTCTGCTCGCCCGAGACGCGACAGGAGATAGTCGACTTCGGCCTTCGCCGAGGCGGAAAGCGCGCCGCCGGGCTTGCGCTGCGCGTCCGAGGCGAGGATGCCGCGGCGCTTCAGCACGTATTTGCGCACCGCAAGGCCGGCGCCCGGCTGCTGCTCGTAGCGGATCAGCGGCAGGTGCGCGTCGAACAGGTCGTGCGCCTGCTCGCGCTTGCCGGCGCCCTGGAGCCGCACCACGTCGACGAGCATGTCGGGAAAGCAGTAGCCGGTCATGGCGCCGTCGGCACCGCGCTCCATCTCGAAGTCGAGGAAGAGCCCGCCATTGCCGCACAGGATCGAGATGTGCCGCATCGAGCCGTCTTTCTCGAAGCCGCGCAGCGCCGAGATTTTCTCGAGTCCCGGCCAGTCCTCGTGCTTGAGCATCACGCAGGACGGATTCTCTTGGACGATGCGGCGGATCACCGCCGGCGTCATCACCACGCTGAAGGTGAGCGGATAATCCTGGATCACGAACGGCACCTCCGCCCCGATCGCCTCCACGGCCTGGCGGTAATAGGTCACGATCTGGTCGTCGGTGCGCAGCGCCGGCGGCGGCGCGATCATGACGCCGGCAGCACCCGCCTCCATGACCTCGCGCGCGACCCCGCGCATGGCGGCAAAGCCCGGCGCCGAGACGCCGACGATGACCGGCACCTTGGCGCGCCGGATCACCCGCGCGGCGACGCCGACCGCCTCGCCGTGATCGAGCTTCGGCGCCTCCCCCATCTGGCCGAGCACGGTGATGCCGGTGACGCCCGACTCGAGGAAGAAGTCGGTCATGCGGTCGGTCGAGCGCTCGTCGATGCGGCCGTCGTCGTGGAAGGGCGTCGGCGCGATCACGTAGACGCCGCTGGCGGAAGCATCGAGCATCGGGGGCTCCTCGGGATCCGAAGTCTGGCGCGACTTTTGTCGCAACGCCGGCTGCGGCGCAACCGCCGAAGCGCCGCTTGCCCTTGTCGCCCCATGAACCCACGGCTTAGAGTTTGCGTCGCGGGGAGGCGCCGCGAACGGGAGGGGCGAATGCGTATGACGACCGGAACAGCCGCGATGCTTGGGGTGATCCTTGGGGCGCTCCATGGCGCGATTCTCCTTGTGGCGCCGGCCGCCGCGCAGGCGCAGCCGCTCAGGACGGCGGTCGACGGCACCTTCGCGCCGCACGCCTTTCCGGACATGCAGGGCGGGGTGCAGGGCTTCAACGTCGACCTAGCGAAGGAGATCGGGCGCAAGCTCAAGCGCGAGGTCACGGTCGACGCCGCCCAGTTCTCGGGCCTCCTGCCGGCGCTGCAGGCCGGCACCTACGACTTCATCATCGCTCCCGTGACGGTCACCAAGGAGCGTGCCGAAAGCCTCCTCTTCCCGGAGGGCTACCTCAACACCGATTTCCAGTTCCTCGTCCGCAAGGACGGGCCCGACATCAAGTCGCTCGAGGAGCTCAAGGGCAAGGTCGTCTCGGTCAACCGCGGTTCCGCCTATGACAGCTGGGCGCGCGGGCTCGAGGAGAAGATCGGCTGGAAGGTGGAAAGCTTCGGGACGCAGGCCGACGCCGTCCAGGCGGTGATCGCCGGCCGCGCCCAGGCGAACGTCGCCGGCAACACCGTGATCGCCTGGGCGGCGAAGCAGAACCCGCAGGTGAAGCTGTCCTACCTGCACTCGACGGGCCTCGTCTGGTCGGCGGCGGTGCGCAAGGACAACGCCGCGATGCGCGACCAGCTCGAGACCGCGATCGAATGCCTGAAGCAGGAGGGCGCGATTGCGAAGCTGCACGAGAAATGGTTCGGCATCGCGCCGGCGGCGGGCTCCGCCGCCGTGACCGTCTTCCCCGGCACCGGCGTCCCCGACATGCAGGGCTACGACCCCGCCCCGCGCACCTCGAAGTGCGATTGAGCCCTCCCGCGCCGGTCATCCCGGAAGCCGCGGCACGCGGCTATCCGGGACCCACAAGGGCGACGCTCGGCGCCATG
>Ga0136846_1218664_pt1 | contig 18902 bp, 19 predicted proteins | sample HopSoiMetagenom2_FD_96841 | JGI IMG/M metagenome (GOLD analysis project Ga0136846, IMG submission 96841) | Grasslands soil microbial communities from Hopland, California, USA - 2 Assembly 2016 (version 4) | ecosystem: Environmental > Terrestrial > Soil > Grasslands | place: USA: Hopland...
ATTGGGCTTTCAGTTAGCAGGAGAATTGACAGGCCAGGATACGGGCAACTCAATCCTTTTTTGTTCCTGATCGACGTCACGACCTATGCAACGGGTAATCCCGGTCTCTTGCCCCAGCTTACATGGTCATATGAATTAAGTTATACGGTAAAGAATATTAACCTGAGTCTCTCCTACAGTCATACGAAGGATGTACAGAATATAGCGATCGTTCGATTCAAGGATGTGTTTCCAACTATCCCATCAGACGATAATGTTACTGTTCAAATTCCTGTTAACCTTGAATCGTCTGATTATGCCGGTGTCACTATTGCTGCTCCCATTCGCATCAATAGCTGGTGGAACATGATCAACAATGCTACTTTTTATTACAATCACTTCAACGGAAACCTTGCCGGAACAGCATTAAATAATGGCAGCGTTGCCGGCGACCTCAGAACGAACAACAGTTTTAGTTTTAAGAAAGGATGGTCCGCAGAATTAAATGCGAATTATAGCACCGGCGGTCGTTATGGCTACATGGTTTCCGAACCACAGTGGGGAGTATCAGCAGGTGTTCAGAAAAACATTATGAATAAGAAAGGCACACTTCGGTTTAACATTACTGATATTTTTTGGACGAATCTGCCAAAGGCCACGATTACCTATGACAACTATATAGAATACTGGCATGCATACAGAGAATCCAGGGTCGCTACCCTTACATTCACCTACAGGTTTGGAAAAAATACTGTTGCTGCAGCGAGGAGAAGAACTACAGCTTCCGAGGAAGAAAGACAGCGTGCTGGGAACTAAGAGCTAATGCTATCGGATTGACCTCGTGCAGAAGTTACGTCAGATTCATCGCATAGCATCATAGGAACAATAGTTAGGAAACACATAGAAGAAGCTATGTGAAGCCGCCTATGTAACTATGATGCATGCGATTAATTTGCGCAGAACATACGTCAGATTCTATCACGGATTGCCTTGGCTAGATTACTTCGCCTTCTTGATTATCTTATCTATCCAGGTCTTCGTTTCAGTGGTGAGAATAGGTATGATATCCTTCTTCCCGGCTTTGAACGCATGGTTTGCACCTTCAATTGGAACGAGCGTTGCCAGCGGAATGGATTTGCACACTTTCTGTATAAGATCAAAGGCTGCCAATTCATCTGCCGTGCCTTGTAGAAACAGCATTGGTACTTTCACATCTTTCAGATGCGCCGCTCTTTCAATGGAGGGTTTGCCAGACGGATGAAGCGGGAAACCAAAGAATACCATCCCTTTTACAAAAGGCGGCGACTGCGTGGATAAATATTGTGAACTCATTCGTCCGCCAAAAGATTTACCAGAAACGAACATTGGCAGCGAAGGAAATTTCTTATTCGCTTGTTTAATGGCGGCTTCTATCGTTGCATGAGCCACTGCCGGAGTATCAGGTCTTCCTTTTTTATTTTCAAGAAACGGGAAATTGAACCGCAGTGTTGCTATATCGTACTCGGCAAGTGATCTTGCCATTGCCACCATGAATTCATGGTGCATGCCAGCGCCAGCGCCATGTGCCAGGGGCATGATCGCAATCGGTTTTCCCGGTAGAACATACTCTCCGGAAACGTTACCGATGGCGGTGGAAACTTGAAATGATAAAGGTGTGGTTTGCATTAGTTCCGAAGATAATGCAATGCGGTCTTTCTCTTTCGAAAATTATGGAATTCACGTTTCGGCCCTACAAGGAAAGTGTCCGGGCAGATGTGTGCAAGTAAGATGATGCTTCTGAACCGGGGAATGTTTTGGTTTATTTCTTCTTCGGTTTCTTAGTCTTTTTCGTGGTGGCCGATTTCCCTGCTCTTTTTTTATTCGAAACCGATTTTACAATCGTCTGCCCCTGCATTAATTGTTTTGGGTCTTTCACTTTTGAAAGCGAATTGACGTAAGCCTCATTCACCAGTTGCTTAATATACTCTTTAGGAAATTTTTTCTTATCTGTTACTAGCACATAACGATACTGGTTTCCCTGGCCGAGCAATATTTTTTCTCGGTCCGCAATTTCACTTCCCCAGTAAAACCCAAAATGAACATTGTTGCTTGATCGCCCAACGGCGATTGAACAAATGGTATGTCCAACCCGATCCGTTGGACTCCATCCAAATGCCACAGCATTATAATTATCATAAATCAACTCGTTAGCTTCGGGACAAAGGTCCCAGGCAAATTCTCTCAACCACATAACCAATGTGGTAATCTCATCGCTGAAAGGCGATAAGAATTGCAAAAGGTCTTTCGTTTGTTCCTTACTCATCTATGGTCGTGTTAAAGGCTACAATTTGAAGCAGCGTTGTCTTCGATTAAGGAGCGGTTTTATTGGTTTTATTGATGAATGATTTTATTGCAGTAAAATAGTTGTCAGGATCATCCCACATTGCACGGTGCGAACCATTCGGCGTGATATAGATGGTAACGTCTGCAGCCTTTTTCATTAATTGCCTGGCCTCATCATAATTTGGCGGAACATAATCGTATTTGCCACCGATAAATAAGGTGGGAATAGTTATAGAGCTAAGAACCGAAGTGACGTCCTGTTTTTGTGTATCCTGCACCAACCGCCGCATTTTCGTTTCACTGATCGAATGAAGTCTACCTCGTGACACTGCCTCAGGCGCGATGGGCAACCGCAAGAAATGTTTCTTTACAAACAGCGGTCGCACCTTTGTCATGATCGAATCCATAAGCAATGGCTGTAGCGCCGGGGTGATCATGCATTTCCTGAGGGAATCAGCGTAATGTCTAAGTTCAGGAATACTGTCGGCGATATTTGCTATGAACTGTTGCTGGTACCAATCGTATTCGGTGATATTTCTTCCGCCGATATTAAATATTCGTCTTCCTATGCCCGTGGCGTTGCTTATGATTAGTCCCTTTAAGTGTATTTGATATTTGGACGCGTACGCTAAGGCTAGTCGCCCTGCCCAGGAGTGCCCGAGTACGTAAAAGTTTTCCAGGCCTAATGCCTTTCTTACTTCTTCCACTTCTTCAACATAGGCGTCAAACGTTTGTAACGCGGTATCCTGAGGCTGATCACTTAAATAAGAACCCAAAGGAGAATAAAAATAGATTTCGTAATCGTCTTTTAGCCAAAGCGGAAATATTTCAAAGTACTCAAATGATTGGCCTGGTCCACCTGGAAGTAATAATAGTTTATTAGTGCCGGAGCCTACTTTTTGTGTAAAGACTTTATATTTTCCATGGCGCACAGAAACTATTTGCACACCCGGCTCGTGTAACCGCGCCTGTATAGGACTATCTTCCTTTTGAGCTGCTGCAAACAGAGAATATAAAAGAAAACAGAAGGTTATTGATTTGCGCATAGATGTTTGAACGTTGGGAAGGGCATCCGTTTGTTTAAATTAGGTTATCTGCCTGGTATCAGCAAGACGGCGGTGCTAAAAATGTGTACTTGTTAATTCGTCTTTCATTGAATGAAGAGCACAAGTGCGGAAGATCTTAACAATAAGTACTGTCCGCTCGCCCATTTCAGAATAATGAATGTGAACGTGAGGTCGTATTAAAGAACTAAAACAAGGATTAATGCTGCGACGGCCGCAGTGCCGATGATTCTGAGTGGCAGCCATCTATCGAAATTCCTCGATCTGAAGAATTCCTTTTTGACTGTTGGATGGTTTTGTACCGACTTTAAACCTGCAATTACTTTTTTATCTTTTTCCACCGAATTAAAAATCGTCTCCTTTCTATCTGCGAGATCTTCTGCCAACCTGAAGAAGTATTCGGGATTTTGTTTTGCAACTTCATTCACTACCGTTCCAAAGTACCGGGAAGAAGAAGTAAGATCTGGTGGTAGCTTTTCCAAGCCGCTCTTCAATGAATCGTAAGGATTGATTGGAATATTCTGAATTAGTTTGTTTGTCAGAAGTACATATCGATCTTGTAATGCCCTAATGCTGTCTTTTTTGTGGCTGATCATTCGATCTGCATCCTCTTTAAATTGCGAATGGTTCATTTCTTTTTGCTCTATTCCCGTCCATGAGTCAAATGCATTCCGATAGCTGTAATGATTCAAAGGATAAGAGTTATTTACTTCTTCGGTCATGCCAATGAACTTTTCCAGATAATAAGCATTATTCAACTGGCAATTCACCGTCCCCGTATTACTAACTGCAGCGAGCCGGTACCTGGTGCTTTTCTTGTCTTGCAGTACCAGGTAGACATTCTCATTCTCTTTTACAACAGTTGTTTTTTTGCCTACATAAGATGGAGTACTTTGATCGGGTTGTAATGTAACGGTGTCTATGCTTTTGAACGAATATCCGGAACCAGCTTTATCCATGAGAGCGCCCATCTCGAAAACTTTTCCTTGTCCGTTGTTCAACTCTACATAAAAGAGGCTGGATTTGCTTTTCGTTTCAAGAAGAAGGGTTTCGTTTTGTTGCTGACCCAATAAAAGTAAAACGTTCAGCAATAAAGTTGTTGTGATGAGTATGGGTTTCATGTTGGCAGCAGGCCGTATTTACTGATGTGAACGAATACTTGCAAAGAGTTGAACGTTCTAATCGGTAGAATATTTTAGAAGAAGGGCTATTTACCATAAATACTATACCGGAACGCTAGTTAGTCGTTCATTTACATGCGAAGGGAGCCTATAGCTTGTTAGTACATCAGTTTTGGTTTATACCATACTACAATCTAGGGAACGAGTAGGATGCTGAGGGGAAGGAAACCCTACCGGGATGCAAGAACCATTGAGGTTGAAAAGGGCCAAAAAAAGTCAACCTGTTCACCAATAAATGACGACCATCCCTGGTCCCTTATTTTTTTTGCTTCTCTTTCTTTCGTTGTATCCGGATTCTTCTTTCACTAATAAAAAAACTGTTCTGAAACAATCTTTCCATCTTTCACCTCATACAACATTATCTGATTGATTTTGATTCTCCCTATTTCCTCAACTGTAATATCAACATCTCTTCCCACGGCAAAATGATTCGCGCCTACAATTGGTTCGGTTGTGTGGAGACTATGAACAGCCGTTATCCTTTTCACCCAATCCTCGCCTTTCTTCCGAACTACGTCCTTCCCCTCCGCATTCTTAAACCATGGAGAATTTTCTGGTTCAATGCTTTTTACATTATCTGCGAAGAACTGGTCCTGGATGTCAAACCATTTTTCTTGTTTCGCCAATTCACTAAACCGGCCTGCTACTTCACGCGTTCTAAATGGTCTTTCGCTTGAGTTTGGCTTTCCTTTTCCCGTTGTGATCAGGTTGAATAAACTAATTTGGACATATTCTGTCCAGCCATTTGAACAGGCTGTATAACATTCGTAATCGGGAACTAAACCGTGATGAGTAAACCGGAGTTTCGTTTGGTCACCTTCCTCTTCAATATCAAAAATGATCGTAGTGTCCTTCCATTCGCTTTTGTCTTTTGTAAAATTGAAATAGTTGTCCAGAACGTGCCATACAACTTTCTTTTCAGGAACTACTTCAACTAATTTCATTTTACAATTATGAACATCCTTGTACCGGTACGTGAACTCATCATTGAGTTTCTCAGTACCTCCTTGAATTTCTTCTGACCACCATCCGCGAACATTATTGATGGCATTGAATACTTCTTTTGGAGACCTGGCTACTCCAACCGTAAGCGTGAAATCGTTATTTTTCATTGTGTCTTATTTTGATGGTGATTCATTATACTGTACGAGTTCTTGTCTTCTTGTTTGGAAATCCATTTCCGCTAGTTATTAAAGGCAGCAAACTTTTTTGCAGGTAGTATGTCCAGCCATTCGTGCAGTCGCCGAAACATTCGATACCTGGTACAAGGCCAAAATGGTCAAATCGAATTTTAGTCATCGACCGTTCTTCAGCGATTTCAAAGCTAATCTTCGTGCCTGTCCATTCATTCTTCTGTTTGATGAAACTTAAGTGGCTATCGTTAACCAGCCAAACAACTTTTGAATTAGGTATTACCTCTATTAATTTTTGCCGGGAATAATGAATCTCCTCAAACCGGACTTCAAATTCATCGTTAAGATTCTTTGATGCCCCTTTAAAATCTTGCGACCACCATGCTGGAACATCCATAATTGCGTTGAAAACTCCTTCCGGAGATTGGTCAACAAGGAAGTCGATTGTGAAGTGTTGATTTTCCATTGTCTTCGATTTACATAGCAAATCTATTGTCTAATTCGGACCGGAACAGGGTGTGAAACAGACATTATAGTGGGTTGATTTGGACAAACAAAGTGTTTACCTTCGTCAAAATAATTCTAATGAAGCATCTTACCATCCTGGTTCCTGAAGGAGAGAATAACCTTAGTAGCATAGTAGGCGCCTATAAGATCTTTACAAGAGCGAATGCTTATTGGAAAGAACGCGGGAAGAAAGAATTATTCAAAATTGACCTGGCCGGAATTTCGAAAGCAGTTGATTTCTATGACGGCCTGTTTATAGTAAAGCCACACACCAACATCGCAGCGATCTCAAAAACCAATCTTATCATCATTCCTTCTTTAAATCATAATTATATAAAGGCCGTTAAAGGGAATCAATTACTTATTGATTGGATAGAGAAACAATATAAGTCGGGCGCTGAAATAGCAAGCATCTGTACAGGTGCATTCATGCTGGCGGCGTCGGGATTATTAGATGGAAGAAGTTGTTCTACCCATTGGGCAGCCGCTGATACTTTCAGAAACATGTTTCCAAAAGTGATGTTGCAAGTTGATAAATTAATTACCGATGAAAATGGAATTTATACAAATGGCGGCGCTTATTCTTTTCTCAATCTCATGATTTACCTCGTAGAAAAATATTACGACAGGCAAACCGCTATCTTTTGTTCTAAAGTTTTTCAAATTGAAATGGATAGGCAAAGCCAGTCCGCATTCACCATATTCACCGGTCAAAAACTACATTCGGATGAAGTGGTAAAAAAGGCGCAGGCATATATTGAAAGTAAATTGGACGAAAAAATTTCGGTTGAGCACTTGTCTTCCGAATTTGCGGTTGGCCGGCGGAATTTTGACAGGAGATTTATTAAGGCAACTGGAAACACGCCGGCGGAATATTCACAACGAGTGAAAATGGAAGCTGCAAAGAAAGCATTTGAAACTAGTCGCAAAACCATAAATGAGGTGATGTATGAAGTTGGTTATTCGGATGTGAAAGCTTTCAGGGAAGTATTTAGAAAAATTACGGGCTTGTCGCCATTAGAGTATAGAAGCAGGTATAACAAGGAAGCCACGGCAGGAGTCATTTAGAAAAAGACTCTTGCATTGCTTTTTTTACTAGCGATTCAAATTCCCTGAGCTCGTCAGCCCCTGGCGGCAGGCCTAATAAACAGTGAATCTGGCCGGGAAAGCATTTATCCCAAACCTTCACGCCGAAGCTTCTAAGTTTTGCTGCATATAAAGCGCCGTCGTCGCGAAGAGGATCAAATTCTGCATTAATAATTACTGCGGGCGGTAGTCCCTTCAAGTCATCCGCCAGGATGGGCGATACTTCAGGGTTGTTATACTGGCCAGGAGCGTAAGTTTCAATTGCAAAATAACAGGCTGCCTTTGTTTGAAAATAGCCGGTAGCATTTTCCTGGTACGAAGCAGAGGTTTCCATATTGTGTGGGCTGCAATCAGCTGGAAGTCCGTTCATCACCTGCAGTTTTATTTTGCTACTGATGTTTTCCTTTTTTGCTTTCTGACTTATTACTGCCACCAAGTTTGCCCCTGCGCTATTTCCCATCAACACGATGCGGTTGACGTCGCCCCCAAATTCGCCTCCATGCTCTGTGATCCATTTGAAGGCGTTGTAACTGTCATTCACCGCTGCAGGAAATTTATTTTCCGGGGCTACCCGGTAATCAACGGCAAAAACGATTGCGCCATAATTTTTTGCATCCAGCCATAAGGATTGCTCCAATCCTGGTAATAAAGGAGAAATAAATCCACCACCGTGATAATTGATGATGATAGGAAGATTTTTTGCGTGGAATGGATTAAATACTAACACTCGTATACTGTCCGCGGTGATAGTGATACGATTTACATCTTCTTTTGGATATGCTCTAAAGGGCGGACCTGCATACTTGATCCGTTCAATAGGAAGATTGCGTAATTCTTCAACGGTGAACTCCTGATAAGGAATCAATTTTAGGAATGCTGCCACTCGTGGGTCCAATTGGCGCGTTCCACATGATTGCGCGAATGAATATTGTTGAAATGCTAAAAGGGCAACAATTAAAATAATGACTCGGGTTGCTTTTTTCATACGTGTCTTGTTTTGCATCGCAACAATCAGGGTTTTTTAAAGATGGATCCTCAATTATGCTCTGGCAATGAAGGTAAAAATGGCAATTATAAATGTTTCTGCAAAAATTGTATTGCGCCACGATCAGAACCGAGACGAGATTTCCCGACTTCGTTGGCGAGTCTCCGCATTGTAAATAAGGAATAATGTTTAGCCTGGATGGATTACCAGTTATCTATTGATTCCTCTGCGCACATTCAAATTCCTCTGTAGGTTATAACCAATCACCAGCTTTGGGCAGCTTGAATCGGTCACTGCCGTATTAATTTTGCGTGGTAGTTGAAATCATCGCTACTGATCTTTTAAAAATTATAAAAACGAAATACGATGAATCCGAATAAAGTATTATGGGAAAAAGGCGACTTCACTAAGATTGCCGATACCATGAGAGAAAGTGGCAGCGCCCTGGTTGCCGGATTGGGAATAACTAAAGGACTTGATGTTCTTGATCTTGGCTGCGGTGATGGAACCACTGCTATCCCTGAGGCGAAACTGGGAGCAAATGTTTTGGGCGTTGATATCGCGGAGAACCTTGTTGCCGCAGCAAAAGTGAAGGCTAAAAATGAAGGACTTGATAATTGTACTTTCCAGGAAGGTGATGCGATTGATTTGAAAGATATAAAGGACGAAAGTTTTGATCTTGTTGTAAGCATCTTTGGCGCTATGTTCGCCCCGAAACCATTCGAAGTTGCAAAGGAAATGGTTCGTGTTACGCGGCGGGGCGGAAAAATTGTGATGGGTAACTGGATACCAGGCGATCCAACACTTGTTGCACAGATATTAAAGATCAGCTCGAATTACACTCCGGCCCCACCGGAAGGATTCGTTAGCCCAATGCTGTGGGGCGTAGAAAGCCACATCGTTGAAAGATTTGGCAAAGCAGGAATACCCAAAGAGAATATCTCTTTAAAAAAGGAGACGTTTACTTTTAAAGCGAGTTATTCTCCTGTAGAATTTGTAAAGCAGTTCAAAAATTATTATGGCCCTACCATGAATGCTTTTGAAGCAGCTGAAAAAAATGGTAAAGCAACTGACTTGCAAGATGAACTGGAAGTGTTGTTTAATACGCAAAACCAGAGTGGTAATGGGGTGACTTCTATTCCTGCTGCGTTCATGTTGGTGACGGTTACCCGGTAAGTGATCGTTTCCGGACAACTACAAATAAAGAGAATGCCGTTAGCCGTGGTCGTGTGCCTTTTCTAAAGTCAGAAAAAGCCTGGTGCCAACGAGGATATGCCAAAAAATAAACACTTCCAGGAAAAGAAGGTTTGCGCTAACATCAACTTTAAGGAGATATGCAAAAGGCGTCTTATCGGCAAGGATGTTGAACGTCCAATACAAAATATCTGTTAGTAAGAATGCAAGGCTGCCAATTGCAAACACTTCCACCTTCTTGTAATTAAGATTGATGATGAATCTGTCCACAAGCGCAAAGCTTGCAATTGCCCCGATACCCGCCGTGAGAATCCCTGCCAAAAAAGCAAACCACGAACTTAACATTGTCAATAACCATACGAGCAGGTAGGTTACCATCATTAATGAATAATAGATAGAGAGTTTCTTAAGGGTCAAATTCTTTTTTGTTAGTAAAAAAATAAGAATGGTTGTGCTGGTATACAATAAGCCGGGGAAATAAACTCCGCCCTTGCCTTCAAGATGGTAATATATGTAAGTGGAAAAAATTCCAGAGAACGTAAGGAGAAGGATTGAAATCAATAGCCGCAGAAAGAACCATTTGTTATTGCTCAATGCATCCGTATTAGTTGGTTCCTGGCTGAGGGTTTCATCATTGTTTAAGACTTCCAAGCGACCGCATATTACTTTGATTTGGCGGTAGTGTTGATCATCTCCTCTAACACCTTCACATCAACATCCTCCAGTTTATTGATATAAATGCAACCGCCCCCGGTTTTATGCTTGCCAAGTTTTTTCAATGCAGCGGCATGAACACTCAGATTCATGAGATACAGGGTTAAGTTTGCCTTCCGCGGCGAGAAGCCAACTGTGAACCACTCCACTTCCCTTCCGCTGGTTGGACTTTTGTACCTGAGTTTTCCGAAGCCGATTATTGACGCGCCCCACATTTTAGCTTTTTCCTTTGTTGCCTTTTCCATTATTCTTACTAAAGCAAAACTGTCTTTACGTTTTTGTTCAGCCGGGATAGTATTAATAAAATCGTCAACACTCAGATCTGTCTGTTTCGTTTTTATTTCTGCTAGCTTGCCCATGTTAATTTTTTTATTGCGGCGAGAGATTCCTTATTAGTGAGCGATTGTGCGACCGTTCCGAAGATCTTAGTTATCCAGTAGCCGTTGATAGTATTTCATTGACGTGTGCGATCATTCCGTTCGCCCGGACTCAATCTTTAGGCTCCCACAATTCAACTTTGTTTCCTTCTCCATCAAGGATGTGTAGAAATTTACCGAAATCTACGGTTTGGATACTGTCCACAATGGTTACCCCATTCTTTTTTAGTTCTTCAGCAAGAGCTTCCAGGTTTTCAACCCTATAGTTTATCATAAAGTCCTTAGTTGAAGGTTCAAAATATTTTGTGGTTTCGGCAAACGGAGCCCATTGTGTTTGTCCTTTCTTTGTGCTGTCTGCACCTTCATACCAATCAAAAGTTGCCCCATATGGGTTTGTGTTTAGACCAAGATTTTTTTCATACCATTCTGTCATTTTTTTGGGGTCTTTGCATTTAAAGAAAATGCCGCCTATGCCTGTTACTTTTTTCATTTTTATTGCTTTGTTAGTTTGTTTACTAATTATTGTCTTAAATCCGAATCCTGAAAGAAAGGACACCGAAATAATTAAAACTATTAATGAAGTTTTTTTCATTTATAAATGTATATTATAATTGGTTGTTATTTCCGTATTAATGAGATCCGGTACCAAGTGGCACTATCATTGTGGCAAAGACATAAACAGGAACAATGAAAACGCAAGCTGCTGAAAGCGCAATAGAAGAAAAAGAAACGAGCAATAGCAGGTCCCCTGAATACGATGTTGCGCAAATCATGGGCGGCTTGTATGGCGATGGAATCATAGGATTGAAAGGCGCCTTTAGTCGTGAGTGGGTAGCGGAGTTACACGACGATGTCATCGCGGCTTATGAAGACGCATTGAAACGGCCAGGTGGCGCCGTAGGGCGGGGCTCGAAACGTCACTACGTTGAGATTCATCCGGAAGATATTAGTGGATTTGTTGAACTCTGTACCCATCCGTGGGTAGTGGCTGTATGCGAAGCGGTCCTGGGTCCACAGTACAAAATTGTTGAAATCGGTTTTGATGTTCCGAATCCCGGTGCTGTAATGCAACCATGGCATCGTGACTTCCCCGCGCCGGATGACACCATTACTGGTCGCCGTTTGAATTCACTTGCGTTTAACTTGACAACCGTTGATGTGGAAGAGGACATGGGTCCATTCGAAATTGCACCTGGTACGCAATGGGATTTGCCGGAACAATTTGAACATGGCATGTTTCCACCAAAATCATTTTATTCCCGCTACGAGCAAAGAGCCCAAAGGAAGTTTCCAAAAATGGGTGATGTTTCTGTGCGTTCCGCTTTAACCATCCATCGTGGCACCGCAAACCGGTCAAGCCGGGTCAGGCCTGCCCTCGTATTGGGTGTAGATGCACCCAGTGCCAACAACGCAGAGCGGCACGATCTTCAATTGACAAAGGCATATTTTGAAACGCTGCCATTTAATTTACGGGAACATTTGACATATCGTATAGTAGAAGAACTCGAACCTATCGTGCAGGCCCATACAATTGAGGGCTTGATGATGGGCGAGGCGTAGGAAGGCTGACTAAAAGTTGAAAGTTCTCCTCGTTGTGACAGCCTCTAATCAATTAGCTATTTCGATCTGGGTCTGTACTTCTAATTTATTATCGGCGATCAGCACCTAAGCTAGGATGCATTCTATTCAACTGCGACTTCAAATTCGCGAGCGTTTGTTTGTCGAGGAATTCCTTGAGATGCTTATAGAAATGGCTGTAGTCGTAATATCCATAATCTGAATAATGAAAACTGTATGGATCGTTGACGAGGTGAGCGACTGCTTTCCTGATGCGCATGATCTGCAACGCCTTTTTACTGCTGGTGCCAGTTGCTTTCTCAAAATAGCGTTGCAAAGTGCGCGAAGAAATACCGTGCTGTTTGGCTAATGACTCAATTGAAACTGTAAAGAGATTCTTCTTTATAGCCTTGTCGAGGATGCCGGTAACGATGCTGATGTCTTTAAATTCATCGGAGTGCTGGTTGATCAGTTTTTGGTAATGTGTCGTGAGAGTTTTCACGCGCTCTTCAAAGGAAGCAGCCTTCTTGATTTTATCGATCAATTTCACATCCATTAAATAACTGAGCGGGAAAATGTATTGCTGGTATTCCGAGAAATTAATTTCTTTCTCGAATATCACCGGTGATATCTTGAACTTAATTCCAAAAAGACGATTCCCTTGCTGGTGAAAACATTCAATATTCGTTGGTCTCGGGAGAAACCCATCTCCCTTCATTTCGAATTTTGCTTTGTCCACCTGCATCACAAACGGAGTTCCGAGATTGATTAAATAAGTGTAACCAATGTTCGGAAACAGCGCATCTGAAAAACCCTCCGGATATTTTTCCCAGAGCGCATCAAAATCAGTTTCCCAAAAGAATTCTATGAACTTCGACAACGTTCCTATCGGGTAAACCCGGCGATAGTTGTGTTCGAAGTGATCCTTATGGAAGAACTCGACGTGTTGCATTCAGATAAAGATACTCGATCAACGCTGAGCACTCGAAGCATGCGTTGACAGTCCCGATGTGGACCCTTTGGTACGTGCACAAACTTCACAACCTTCTTCCCGTTCTTAGCGACCTTGGGTTTGGTTCTTGTTGCGGGTTATCTTCAGTAGCTCTTCCGCGGTTGTCTACTTCTTTGCTTCCTCCTGAAGATTCTTTTCGCCCCTGGTTTGAAGTGCGTGTGGTTGAACCTTGTTTACGTTTTTGTTCTTGTCTTTTTGTGCGGTCTGATGATCTTGACATGATAAAATGTTTTATCGTGAGTGATTATTTATTCGTCGAATTGAGCGGAGTCGAGAATGAACACCTGGCGGTGGCCACCTCGCCTCCGCTCAGGATTCAGTGCCTTTAACTTCTTCTGCGGCCTTATCTGTTCTCATTCCCTGGAAAGATGCGTGTCGCATGATACCCCCAGGTTTTAATTCCTGGTAACTCACTTCGCACACGAGCTGCGGCTTTAACCAATGCACTTCTGTCTTTGGTGGCTTCGGGCGAAACTGGGTTGGCTTATTAATGACTGGCTCTTCCTTGAATGGCACATTTTTTATTTCCAGCGGTTTCATTTTTTTTAAAAGCTCTGCCTTCACTTTATCTGTAAAACCCGTTCCGATCTGGCCGATAAAGGTCAACTCATTCTTATCGTTATACACCCCGGCAATCAATGCGCTAAAATCTTTTTTCCTTCCTTCATTCAATGTATATCCCGCTATCACTACCTCATGCCGCTTTTTGGTTTTTATCTTAAGCCAGTTCCGTGTTCTCGAATTCGCCACATAGGTACTGTCTGCTTTTTTGGCAATGATGCCTTCGATTCCTAACTTTTCTGCTGATGCAAAAAATTCAGTTCCTCTTTCGGGAAAGCTTTCACTGAACCGGATAGCACTATCTTCCGGAACCAGCAATTGCAAAATGTTTCTTCTTTCCACCAGTGGCAAATGCCTCAGGTCATATCCATTTAACCACAGTAGATCAAAAACATAGTACACCAATTCTCCATTCTCAACGTCTTTCCACTCTTCCAGTTGATGAAATTGCGACAAGCCTTCTTCATTCACTAACACTACTTCTCCATCTACCACTGCATTCACCGGCCAATGCCTTACCGCTTCATAAACCGGAAAAAATTTTTCGTTGAAAGAATTATTGTTTCTCGATTTCAATTCTGCTTTTCGTTTATTGATATATGCTAATGCCCGATAGCCGTCCCATTTTACTTCGTAAATCCATTCAGGATCATCAAATGGCTTATCATAAGAAGTTGCCAGCATTGGCGATATATTTTTCGGCATCGATGCACGCTTTTTCTTCTTCGCAGCCTCCAGTCCTTCTGCCATTAATTGCTGGTAATCCCTTTCGTCTTCATCAGCAATGAGAAAATGCTCGGGGTCTTCTTCCTGACTTGCTTTTAATTCTTCTTTTTTTTCGGCAGACCTGTTACTGATCCATTTCCGTGCGTCCTTGCTATCTCTTAATTCATCAATGCTTTTTCCTGATATCACAGACCGATCCTTTTTCGATATATCGATCGATTTTGCGAACTGATCTTTTTCTTTAATGAGCAGCCAGGAGGTTTCTCCTCTTTCTGGTGCGCGAATTAGCACAAAAGCCCCTTTGAGCTTTTTGCCATTTAGCTTTATTCTTAATCTGCCAGCATAAAAATTTTTGATGAGCAGTTTTTCCTGCTCTTGTATACTGGTTACATTTCTTTTAACCGTCGGCTTGATGCGCTCACTTTCATTCTTCTTCTTTATTTTATTTGTTCCCAATGGCTGTTGAGCTTGCGGTTCCTCATTCTCTGCGATTGTGTAAGTTCCCTGGTCCCAGACAATCACCACTCCAGCTCCGTAATTTCCTTCAGGAATTATGCCTTCAAAATCCTTGTAATCGAAGGGATGATCTTCTACCAACATCGCGAGTCGCTTGTCATTTGGATTCATCGATGGGCCCTTTGGGACCGCCCAACTCTTGAGCACGCCCCGCATCTCCAGTCGGAAGTCGTAATGTAAATGACTTGCGTGATGCTTCTGAACCACAAAGGATAACGATTTTGTCTGCTGTTTTGAAGGTTGCGGTTTGACGATTGAGTCTTTCCTCATTTTCTTTTTAGAATCGCCGCTGGGCTCAGGCGTTCTGGCAAATGATCTTTTGCTTTTATATTCGGTCAAACTCATATCGGTGATGCAGAAAAAATGCTGCCAAAGAAGCTGATAGTCCGCACTCCGCAGCCCGCGGAGTAGCTAACAGCGGATAGCCACGTGAGACGGGCTCTGGTTAGACGGTCGAAAGAATGTGATCACATTTATTTTATCATTAATCTTTGCAGATGCAATATAGCATACTCGGTAAATCTGACTTGCAAATTTCGAGGATTGGTTTTGGCGCGATGTCCCTAAGCCTGGGACAGGAAGCAAATTCAAGATTAATACAAGAGGCTGTCGGTGCAGGTATTAATTTCTTTGACACCGCTGATCTATATGATAAAGGACTGAATGAAGAAATAATCGGAAAGGCGTTGAGCAGCTATCGGAAGAAAGTAATCATCGCCACTAAGGTGGGTAATCAATGGAGAGCCGATGGAAGCGGGTGGGACTGGAACCCGGGCAAAGATTATATCCTGGCCTCAATTGAAAAAAGTTTAAGGAGACTGAACACAGACTATATAGACTTGTATCAACTGCATGGCGGAACGCTGGATGATCCGATAGACGAAATCATTGGTACTTTCGAGTCATTGAAAGAGCAGGGAAAAATCCGGCAGTATGGAATCTCTTCCATCAGGCCCAGTGTTATTCGTGAATATGTGAAGCGATCTTCTATCGTCAGCGTGATGAGCCAATATAGTTTACTTGACCGGCGACCAGAAGAAACAGTTTTTAAGTTGCTCCAGGAAAATAATATAGGAGTCCTGGTCAGAGGGGCGGTCGGACAAGGATTATTGATTGACAAGCCCGCGAAAGAATATGTTGGTCATTCCATTGAAGAAGTGAATAGCGCAGCATCCGCACTGAAAAAGATTTCTTCGAACAGAACCGCCGCTCAATCTGCAATTCACTTTGTGTTGCATCATCCGGCAGTGACTTCAGCGGTAGTTGGTATGAGAACGCCAGAGCAATTCCGCGAAATCGTTGGAACGGTCGAAGCACAGCAAATGAGTGATGCGGAATATGAAACCTTGCGCAATTCTATTCCTGCAAATATTTACGAGTTACACAGGTGAGCTAAAGGGGCTATATTAAAAGATGTTGATTGCATGTGCGTATCCGCCTTGACGGAGCGAGTTGTGATGCATAGTCGAATGAACGTGCACATTATTAAGGGGAAACTACCAACCTCGGCTCTCTTCTCTTGAAAATAATTTTGTCTACACTTAACCATCCGGGTCCATAGAAAAAGAAAACTAGAAACAGGAGGATGAATAGGAACGGATGTTGATCATCCATGAAAATTTTTCCATGTCCTATTCCGAAGCATATAACTGCCATAGTGATGATCAGTGGGATCACTGAAAGCCTGGTTAAAAATCCCAGGGTCAGCAGAACGCCTCCCACAAATTCAGATCCCTTTCCGAGGTAAGCCATAAATGCCGGAGACGGAAATTTTAAATCTGTCAGCCATTGCTGATAGCCCAGCATTTTATCGTCTATGAACACTTCCCATCCGTGATAGACCATAAATACTCCAACTATAATGCGAATGAGGCTGAGGCCTGTTTGTTCCCAGAAGCCCTGAGATGAGAAGAATTTCATTTCATGAAATTAATGCTGAATGAGTTGTATGCAATACACTTTGGTGTGGGAACAACTACACCAAAGTGTATTAAAGGCGACGCCGTAGGTGGGTACCATTGACTCTAGTTTGGATGACTAACTCAGACCGGGTTAATCCGTATGTACGGAGTTAAGTCGACGTATGTTCGGAGTTAACTGGAAGAACTCTGGAGTAAAGTTCAAGTATGCATACAGTAAACAGATAACATACAGGAAGCTACTCCTGTATAACTCCTGTATAACTCCTCTATAATTCCGCTATAACCTCTTTCATAAAAGGGCGTCATTTGTGTACCTTACCGTTGGGTTATGGCAAAACGAAAACGAAATAAGAAACATGTTCAAAGCTCCAGGCACTAAAAAGCTAAATCGGAAAATTGCAGCCTCGAAACTACCCGGCCTGACCGCGATTAGAAGATATACTTTCAACGAGGGCCTTAGTTTGTAATTTGTCTTTGCCGAGTTTGGAGCTTAGTCTTTCTAATAACTCTTCGTCCCCTCCCGGTTCGTACTGCAAATCTTCATCCGTTAGATTCACGTTCGATTCTTTCAATCGCTCTCTTACTTCATCCCAGGGAGCGTGGAGCTTTAGCCGCATGTGATGTTGATTTGATTTTTTGAATTGCTGAAAAGTTGAATAGTTGTAGTGGTTACAAGAGCAAACTTTCAAAAGTGAACTTATTAACTTTTCAATCCCAATTGAACGCCCTGGCCTATTGACCAGGGTGTTCAATAATGGTTATGTCGGGTCATTACTTTGTGTCGTCCTTCGCTTTCACCTTTTGGCCATTGACCTTTCCTTTTGCTTTCATTACCTTTCCATTCTCATCGAAATGCAATTTTAATTTATCCTTTCCATTCGCCAGGTCCACCTCATATATGGTGCGGTCTTTATCATTTTCTTTGTCAACTTCCTTAATCGTGTAGTCAGAATAACGCTCATGGATCGCGTCATTGACGGCCTTAGGCAACTTCGCGTTGTCGGTCATCCGTGCAGAACTTCCTACCCATTCCCCATTGTCATACCATGCCATGTAGTCCATCCCTTGCCAATTAAAATCGACCTGGTAGTCGGAAGTATCTAAACCGCTCCAACCGTGCGACCAGTCGTCAGTGGTTTCCTGGTCCTGTGGTTGATAGCGTACCCACCTCACATTATTCGCCTGGGGGTACCGCGATTCAAAATTTGTACGTGCCGGTTGCGGAACGTTTGCAGAAACATCGCTGGTGGATGCTGGTTGCTCTGTTGAGCTGGCAGTACTGGTATTACTTGTGGTTGTTGCAGAGTCTTTTGCGTCTGCATCCGTGGACGAATTGTTAGCGCAAGATGCCAAACCAACGGAAGCAATTGCCAGGACGCCGATGAATGATGCTCTCATAATTTTGTGCTTTTAGAATAATAATTTTTGTCGCCTCAAACTAAGGCGGGACAAGCTGGGTTGACCAACTGTTACAACAGTTAACTAAATTCTTGTGCCAAGCGGCGTCAATCACCGTCTAACTAGCAGCCTCATGCGGAATTCGACATTTTAAGTAGATAGAATACATAGGACGAGAGTAGAATGGAGACGGAATTCAAAAAATAAAAAATTAAAACTATGTGGAATTAATTTTCGCCTATTGTGTTCTGTGCCGAATTTGCGGGGACAAGTTTCCTTAAACCTGTCTAAAGCATTTTCCCTTCATACCTTAGTGAAAAATATGTATGAGAATAAAATCATTGGGCAGCCAGGGATTGCGCGCCTCAGAAATAGGCTTGGGATGCATGGGCATGAGTGAGTTCTATGGTCATCGAAATGATGAGGAATCCATTCGCACTGTTCATAGAGCGATTGAACTCGGAATTAATTTCTTTGATACCGCCGATATGTATGGACCATATATCAATGAAGAATTAGTTGGGAAAGCTTTGAAGCCGCACCGACTGAAGGTAGTGCTTGCAACAAAATTCGGAATCGTGAGAGATCCATCTAATCCGCAAACGAGGGGCATTAGCAATAAGCCCGACTATATATTCAAAGCATGTGAAGCAAGTCTAAAGAGATTA
>Ga0136846_1218537_pt1 | contig 18898 bp, 18 predicted proteins | sample HopSoiMetagenom2_FD_96841 | JGI IMG/M metagenome (GOLD analysis project Ga0136846, IMG submission 96841) | Grasslands soil microbial communities from Hopland, California, USA - 2 Assembly 2016 (version 4) | ecosystem: Environmental > Terrestrial > Soil > Grasslands | place: USA: Hopland...
GTCGATTGGCGTTGGACAATACCAGCACGATGTGAATCAAACAAGATTAAAAGAAGCCCTTGATCGCGTAGTGGAAAGTGCGGTGAACTTTGTAGGCGTAAATGTAAATACAGCATCAAAGCATTTGTTGCAATATGTTTCCGGCATTTCTGCAACACTAGCAAATAATATTGTGCAGTGGCGAGCCGAGCATGGTCCGTTCAAGAATAGGGAACAGTTAAAGAAGGTGCCAATGATGGGTCCTAAATCATTCGAACAATCTGCCGGCTTTCTTCGAATCCCGGAATCTGAAAATCCGTTGGACAATTCTTCGGTACACCCTGAGAGTTATTATGTAGTGGAATTGATGGCAAACAATCTGCAGGCTTCTCTCGAAGAATTGATTAAGAAGGTGGAGCTGCGAAAGCGGATCAATAAGAAGGAATATGTGAGCGAGTCAGTTGGAGAGTTCACTGTTGACGATATATTGAAGGAATTGGAGAAGCCCGGAAGAGATCCGCGTCCGCCAATTGAAGAATTCAGTTTTGATGAAACAATAAAATCCATTGAGGATGTAAAGCCCGGAATGGTAATACCAGGCATTGTTACGAACATCACGAATTTTGGCGCATTCGTTGACATTGGCGTAAAACAGGATGGGCTAGTGCATATTTCTCAATTAAGCAACACGTTCGTTTCGGATCCGGGGCAGGTGGTGAAACTTAACCAAAAGGTGAAAGTGAAAGTAACTGAGGTGGATGTGGCGAGGAAAAGAATTGCATTGAGCATGAAGGAAGAAGCGCAAGGAGGTAAGGAACAAGTCACAAGACAAAAGCCACAAGTAACAAGAGACAAGCTTCAAGGCGCCATGCCTGCGCGCCGAAGTCCCAATAGCAAGCAGGACGAAGGTGGTAACAAGAAAGAATCATTGAATGCTTTCCAGGCAAAGTTGGCGGAGTTGAAGAAGAAGTTTGACAACTAATCGGTGCCACAGCATGCCGGAAAAAAACCATCTTAAAACGGTTTTTACCCATTGCCAGCGATCTACATCAGTTTAGTTTCGCTTATCATTTCGCGAGTGAACGGAATTGCCGAAAACCGGGAATAGAGTAGGTAGGATGAATTAAAGCGAAATCTTATGTTGAGATTCACATTCTTTTTTTTGCTTTTTGCAATAAGTTTATTGGGATGTCGCAAAAGCACAGATAACAAAGTCACAGCGGCGGTCTTTGAATCTAAATTTAAACAGGCGTCCAGGAACATCCATCTGCTAATGGAAAATAAGCGTGCCCTCCAGGGCAGTCAGAAAGACGCTTTGTCTATCGTTCAAAGCCCATCTTTGGTGACGGATGATGAGGCGAGTGGATATGTGCAGCCTTTACTTGAACCGAGCGCTGATTTTCTTAAGAGTTATTATGACATAAATATTTACGAATTCTTTCCGGCTGGTTCGCCCAACATTGCAAAATTGGGAGCGATTGCGCTTCGATTTAAACAAATAGAGGAACAAGGCAAAGTGGTTGACACGAGTCAGATAGATGGTTGGTTTGATACGCCGGTATTGGTTAGCCAGGCAAATGGCGAACTACTTACAAACATGGCGCAGGTAGGCGTTGCTGATTGCGCGCTTGATGCGCTAGGAATTCCCGCTGGTCTACTAGTTGGATCAGCAAAAAGTTTGTCGCGCGCTGCACTTCTTAAAGCTGCGAAAAAGTTGCTGTCAAGAACTGTAGGATGGATAGGGGTGGCGATTGCGATTTATGAATTCGGTGACTGCATGGATTGGTGGTGAGGCATGTGCGTTGAATAACAATTGAATTTTTAATAATGCTATGAGGCAATTATAACTCCTATATCAACAAACTAATAACAACGCTTATGGGAGACAAGACAATTCTTGACTTCGTCGTCAATCTTCTCGGCCTCGGGATATTCCTTTGGCTGTTGTCCCAATCGCTTATTGATTTGATCAGAGCGACAAGGCACAGAACACTATTCCACAATTTGGTGATCATTGGTATCAGCCTGGTGTATTCTTTAAAAATTGTGCTGAAGGATTTGTTGGGTGTTGTATAGTGAAAGGAGAAAGAAGATTAACGAATATGAAAATCCAAGGGCATGCCGTACCGTTTAGATATGGCATGCCTTATTTGGTGCTCCTTCAGACCTGAGCCTAGTCGAATGATCGAATGGGCTGTCGATATTTCGAGCGTAGCCGAGAAATAACGGTTGTCATTGATACAACTGACAAGACGCAACTAATTATTTAGCCCCGACAAATGTGCTTGCCTGTTGCCTGTTACATTGGCGTATAAATCCCCAATCCAGCAATCCGCAATCCCCAATCCGCAATAACAAAAGCCCCCAACATAGTCAGGGGCCACCGGACCTGATGACGTGAAATCATCAAGCTTCTTTATTAGACTTTGTCATTTTTAATTTAGTGCCTCTTCTTAAATGCTGCCTGCAGTGAGTTCGTTTACGCATGTCTTGCTTCGTCTCTTTTCTTACTCAAATACCTGTCCAGCAACATTAGCCCAAGCACTACATTGATCATCATGAAAACATTCACATAGGTATTATTAAAGAACCTGCTGAAATCAATCTTGTCTAAACTTATTCCTGTATTCAGATTTCCGTTGGCCGACCAATCAATCTGTCCAAACCCATAGATTAAGAATCCAACGATCATCGTCAGGAAGAATGCGCCAATGCCATAAATGATTCTCTTATTAATATAGGTTTTAGTAGCCGGCGCAATCTTATACTTCGCAATCTCTTCCATAACATTCCTTGTGAACCGCATGGAAGGTTCTTCCAATTCGGTGGAATGAAGCAATTGATTGATGTCAAGTAGTTCTTTATATTTTCGTTGCCATTCAAGGTTCTCTTTCAGCAATTGTTCAATGGCAGATTTCTCTTCCACTTCTGATGTGCCATCAATGTAACTCCAGAGACGTTCTTCAATGTTTTTTTGTGTATTCATACCGTTACCCGTGTTGGGCCCTCTTATTCGCTTCTGTTTTGGAAATAATCATACTATACCATTTGTTATAAATCGCTAAGTTCCGCTGTGAAATATTTTTCCATCTTATCTTTTAGCCGTTGTCGCGCGCGATGCAGTCGCACCTTCACTGTATTCGGTTCCAATCCCAGGATCTGCCCTATCTCTTCAAGGCTCTGTTCACCTTTATAAAAGAGCGTAATAATCTGCGCGTCGTCTGTTGAGAGCAATCCAATCGCCTTATTCACCATAGTGATCCTGGACTTTTGTTCAACCTGGTTTGCTCTGAAACCGGAATCCAGGCTATCTGCTGCCTCGAATACTTTTTCGTTATCCAGGGAATGAATGTCAAGCTTTTTCTTTCTCAAGAAAGTAAGGCTTGTAGTGGTTGCAATGGTGTACAACCAGGTACTGAATTTCGATTCCCCTCTAAAATCTGCCAAAGAGCGATAGGCCTTCACAAATGCATCCTGGGCAATTTCTTCTGCATCCTCGCGATTTGGCGTATACTTAAGCGCGATCGTGAAAACGAACGACTGGTATCGCTTTACGATTTCGGCATAGGCGTGCTGGTCACCCTGCAGAACCCTGCTGAGGATTTCATTATCACTTGGCCCGGTGTGCATGTCTCCTTATATGACTCTGGTTTTGTTTGTTGGGTTACAGGTACAAAATAACTGTATTTCCAGCCTATATGTTATATACACAGCAATATGTCCCACATTGGGAATTTTTGCCAGGGGTGTAACCTGGCTTGTACGCCTGTGGTCATATCCCTTGTAAACACGATTTTAAAAATAGTTCTTAAAGGCTGTAACCTGAATCCGGAACCGGTGGTCTGATAGAACAAATTGACTAAATTCTTTAAACCCTTCCCGCCCAAAGACCGGGGGGAAATATAAAAAACTAATCTATATGCAAGGCGCAGAAGTATTAATTCCAATCTTAGTTCCCCTTGGCGGTTGTGCCATGATCTTTGGCATCGTTTACCTGAAAAGCAGGGAAAACATGGCGATGATTGAAAAGGGAATGAATCCAAAGGAGTTCGCGAACCGTCCAGCTCCCTATCGGAATCTCAAAAATGGTTTGCTGTTTATAGGTGCCGGCCTCGGCTTATTGCTGGCCTACCTGTTGGATAGCTATTTAATGGCTGACCGTGATAATCCAGCAATCTATTTCGCACTAATTGCAATTGGTGGTGGCATTGGCTTAGTAAGCTCTTACCGAGTTGAAAAGAAAGAATTATTAGATAGAGAGATAAGGGTATAATTAATCTTTCAATATTTGAGGATGGCGGTTTCTTTAAAGAAACCGCCATTATTTTTTCATCTCCGAGATGGCTCTTTTTACAAGCGGGTCTGTTGAATTCCAAACTTCAAAGAATCCTTCTGTTCTCCAAATCTGCCGGGCGAGGTTGGCCTTTAGTCTTTGTAAAAAAACTGATCTATACGCTGCAGTTAATTGGCTAATATCAACTGTATCTTTCTTCGTGAAGGCAACAAGCGATTCCCACAGATTCTCAGTCTTGAATTCTTTGTTGAAGGCTGAAGGGGAGGAGTAATGCAAGAGCTCTTCCTTATGATCCAGAAAATATCTATATAAAAACACATTCAACCGGGCGTCAGGATAAGCATCGGAAATGTCGCTCACAAACACGCTGCTGTCAAGCCCTACAAAGATATCAGGCGCAATTCCACCGCCTCCATATACCAGGTGGCCACTTTTCGTTTTAAAGGCCGGACCATGGATCGATTTTCCGGAATCACCTTTCATCACTTCGCCGTTGTGGAATCTTTCATACAATTCCTTGTTGTATTCATCCACGCCGTTGCGATAGGGCTTTTGAATGCTTCGGCCCAGTGGGGTGTAGTATCTTGCTACCGTCAACCGTAGTGCGGAACCGTCACTTAATTGGTATTGTTCCTGCACGAGGCCTTTTCCGAAGCTGCGTCTTCCAATAATGGTCGCACGGTCCCAGTCCTGGAGTGCTCCCGCCAGCACCTCACTCGCAGAAGCGGATAATTCGTCTACCAGCACAATCAACTTTCCTGATTCAAATAATCCCTCCCTTTTCGCTTTATAAGTTTCTTTGACCACTTTGTCGCCCTGCGTATAAACGATTAATTTCTCATCATCAAGAAATTCATCTGCGATTTGCACGGCTTCCTGGAGGATTCCCCCTCCATTGCCCCGCAGATCCAGAACCAGCTTTTGCATTTTATTTTTCTGCAGTTCTTCCAAAGCCTGCATGAATTCTTCATAAGTAGTTTCTGCAAATTTATTCAGCCTGATATACCCGATGTTTTCGTTTAGCATATAGGCCGCGTCAAGTGAAGGAAGCGGTATCGTTCCACGTTTCACACTAATTGTTTTTTCTTCTTTGGCCCTAAGTATGGTTAACCGAACCTGGCTCTTACCGGGGCCACGCAATAATCTTTTAATCCGGTCGGAATTTATGCCATTGCCTGCTACTGCTGAATCTCCAACTTTCAAAAACTTATCCCCTGCCTGCAAGCCTGCAACCGCGCTAGGCCCCGCGGGCAGCACGCTCGTAACATGGACAGTGTCGTCAATGATTTGAAATTCTACACCTATGCCTTCAAAGTTTCCCTGCAGATCCTCGTTCACCTCCTGCAACTTGGAAGCAGGAATATAAATCGAGTGAGGGTCAAGGTGAGTAAGCATCTCTTCGATCGCGTCGTCTGCGAGGGTATCGGTATTGATCGCATCAACATATTTCAATTTCACGAGGTCCAATACTTCCTGCAATGGAGTTCGCCGGGGTAACTTGAAAAAATTATTAGTCATCGTGTTCTCACGCAGATTGAATCCGATAACCATTCCGATGATCATCACTATCGCAAATAACAAGGGCAGCCAGACTTGTAAACGCTTCATGCACTGGGATTAAATTTCTAAGAATACCTATCTTCAGCAGCGAATTTCGAGATTAATTTGTAATTGTAAGTTTAATTGCGCTCTATGGCCATATTGATTGCCGACAGTGGTTCTACAAAGTGCGAATGGTGTTTGATAGGTGGCAAGAGGCAGGAAACAGTGTTTACGCAGGGCATCAGTCCTTATTTCCTGAAAAGCAGTCAAATTGAAGCCATTCTTAGGGACGAGCTGATTCCATCTTTGCCCAAATCCAAAATAAAGGAAGTTCATTTTTATGGCACAGGCTTGAGCAATCCGAATAATCTTCGGTTACTCAAGAGAGTAATCAAGCAAGTGTTTCCCGAGGCAACTATTGAGGTTTACCAGGATATTATGGCTACTGCACGCGCGTCGTGCGGTCATTTGAAAGGGGTAGCATGCATCCTCGGTACAGGCAGCAATTGTTGTTATTTTAATGGCAGACGTATTATGAAGATCAGTCCCGGACTTGGTTATGTTCTCGGCGATGAAGGCAGTGGGGCATACCTTGGCAAAAAGGTGATTCAATACTACCTCTATAATACATTCGATGAAGAGTTGAGATATAAGTTTGATGCAAAGTTTGTAACGAATCGAATTGAAATACTGGAAAACACTTATAAACAACCGCTACCTAACCGCTACCTCGCCGCGTTTACCGTTTTCCTTGCGGAAAATCGAGGACATTATATGGTAGAAAATATTATTGAAGATGGATTGAATGATTTTTTCTTTCAGCATCTTTGCAAATTCAACGAAAGTTGGAATTACCCCATCCATTTTGTTGGCGGAGTTGCATACGGCTTCCACGACGTGTTGAGAGAACTCTGCAAGAGCTACGAATTTGAACTTGGGAATGTGTTGAAGAATCCAATGGAAGGTTTAGTGAAGTATCACGGATGAGGTATGCTAAACGACGCTGATCAGGAAATGAATAATTAGCTTAAGGCGCATACTGACTAGCGGTTCATTAAAGAAGACATCACGATCATATTACAGGACTCTAATTTTAGACAAGATCAATTTGAATGGCTGAGTTTGTAAAATTCACCGAGGAACCAAGTAGGTACCGACACCTTGAAAAGATGACCGTTACAGAAATCCTCATCAACATTAATAAGGAGGATAAGACGGTTCCGCTAGCAGTTGAAAAGGCTATACCCCAGATCGAAAAATTGGTGAGCGTGATCGTTGATAATATGTTGGCTGGTGGCCGACTATTTTATATCGGTGCCGGCACTAGCGGCAGGTTAGGTATTCTAGATGCTAGTGAAATACCCCCAACATATGGGATGCCGCATGGATTAGTAATTGGATTAATTGCCGGGGGTGATGAGGCAATCAGGAAGCCAATTGAAATGGCTGAGGATAGTGAAGAGGATGGTTGGGCTGATCTTGAACAGCATGATTTAAATGAGAAAGATGTAGTGGTTGGTATTGCGGCAAGTGGTACCACACCTTATGTGGTTAGCGCCATGCGCGAATGCCGAACGAGGGGAATCGCCACTGGTTGCATCACATGTAATCCTGGGGCACCAATATCCGAACAAGCTGACTTTCCAATTGAAGTAGTGGTAGGGCCGGAGTTTGTGACGGGCAGCACACGTATGAAAAGCGGAACGGCTCAGAAGCTTGTCCTTAATATGATCTCTACTTCAGTAATGATCCAGATAGGCAGAGTCGAGGATAATAAGATGGTGAATATGCAGCTCACAAATAATAAACTCGTTGACCGTGGAGTAAAGATGTTGATGGAGCGAACAGGTATTCAAGAATATGACGAGGCGAAGGAGTTACTCATCAAATATAAGAGTGTAAAAAAAGCAGCCGCAGCCTACAAGGGATCTTAACCCGATGATATCTGCATTCAATTCGAAACACTCCGCCCATAGGATCCTGCGTACAATTCCGAAATCCGCAATCCGCAATCCGCAATCCGCAATTGCGAGGCCATTTGTCAAACAATTTTCAGGGAACACGAAAATCGACGTAACTTTTAAGTACCTAAAACTATGATTATGGTACGCCGATCTTTACTCCCGATTTCGCTGTTTTTAATCGGACTAACCACCGTTGCGCAACAAACCCAAAGAACTGCATATGCTATAACCGGCGGTCAGAAAGGTCAATTTAACTGGACTGAAGTGAAGCTCATTGATCTGAACACAGGCGATGTACTGCAATCCATTTATGAAAATGGAAAATCGATCCCGGTGATCAACGCACGCACTGGAAAGCCAATCACTATTTCACCAGATAAACAGTCCACAACAGAAAATAATCAACTACCCTTTTCTACCTTTTCCGCTGCTTGTGCCTATGACAAAAAACACAACCGGCTTTACTATACACCGATGGGAATTAACCAACTCAGGTACATCGATCTCAATTCCAAAGAAGCAAGGATATTTTATTTTGAGGGCGAAGCATTTGGAAAGGTCACCAGTCTGCAGGATGAAGCTAACCACGTGACAAGAATGGCAATCGGATATGATGGCAACGGATATGCATTATCAAATGATGGAAATCATCTGCTACAATTCACCACCGGCAAAAAACCGCTTATTACTGACCTTGGAAATCTGGTGGATGGTGAGAAAAATGGAGCCGTGTCGGTACATAATAAATGCAGTAGCTGGGGAGGGGATATGATCGGAGATGCCTTCGGCAATCTTTACCTGATTTCTGCGCGACAAGCAGTATTTGCCATCAATGTTAAGAACCGCATCGCCGAATTTAAAGGGTACATTACCGGGCTGCCAGCAAACTACACAACAAATGGCGCTGTGGCTGATCCGGATGGAAATGTGATAGTAAGTAGTGCCAATTCAGTCAACGCCTATTACACGGTTGATTTGAAAACACTCAAGGCAACTCTCATCCCATCGAACGGCCAGGTTTATAATACTTCGGATCTCGCTAATGGATTCTTCGCATTGCAAAAAGAAGCGGATCAAAAAGCAGGTGCAGTGAGTGCTGCAGACGTCAATCGCACAGATGTGGTGCGCAATTCAAATGTCACAGTATATCCGAACCCTGTCACCGAAGGAAGCGTTAGGCTATATTTTAACAACCAACAGGCGGGCAGATATAGATTACAATTGGTAGACTTGGCTGGAAGGGTGTTGAACGAGCAAACGATTAATATTGTAAATAGAGTTCAGGTGGAGGAAATGCTGCTTGATCAAAAATTTGCAAAAGGCGTTTATATGGTTAAACTTGTTGACGGGAAAAGAAAGGCATTATTTGCGAATAAAATCCTGATACAATGATTAACGCGTTCTCATTTAAGGGCCCGGTTTATTTAAAGCCGGGCCTTTATATTTTCATTAATTTGCCAGCGACCTATCGCTTCTCATGGTCCGGTCAGCACTAGTGAGGAGTCAGGTGTATTTATTGCAGGATCACCTTGGGGTTGAGGAATAAAATGTTAATCGGACGACATGCACGACATTGAACCATTTTATAATTGGAGGCATATATATACCAGCGAAGAGGATGAACGCTCACCTTTCTTCGGCCGTATGTATTCAGAATTTGAATTCTCCCAAACCATATATAACTATTACATCCATCCTCAATGGGATGAGTTTGGTTCGCGTACGCTGTATATGAAAGTATTAATGGCGGATTATGACGAGCATTACGCGGTTATTGAACTTATTGGTGAATGGAACGATGCCATTGAGAACGATGTAATGCAATTGAAGCGAGAGGTGGCAGATTGGTTTAAACAGGAAGGCATAACAAAATACATTCTTATTGCAGAAAACGTCCTCAATTTCCATAGCGGCGATAAGGATTATTACCAGGAATGGTTCGAAGAAGTAACCGACGATGACGGCTGGATTGTTTGCCTGAATATGCCAGAACAGACGCAGTATGACTTTAAAAGGAAAAAACTAAATTATTACATTGAGCTGATGGAGATCGCCGACTGGAGAGTCTATAAGCCTTTCCATTTGTTTAGGAAGATAGATGAGCAGATCATGAAGCGGCTTGTGTAGATTTTCGCGTCTCAAGGTTAAGGCCTGCCTGCAACGTAACACGGTGATCGTTTTGAGATAGCTTCGAAGATCAGCCACTGTGGCGGATTTCAAACGGGCCCGGGAATCAGCCTTAAACATTAAATTGTGCTAACGACCGTTCGTAAATCCATTTTGAAAAAAATTGTTTTGCTAGTCTGACTATCGTCTTCTATTTTTGGTATAATGAGTAACGCAAGAGCATACCGCTATTTTTATTTTTATTATTTCTTTTTTGCAAAGAAAGCGGGAGTGCTTTTGTTGATTAATAGATAATGTAAAAAAATCAATATAGAAGTCTCCCGGCAAAACCGGGAGATTTTTTTTTATGGTAAAAACAGTCTCCATCCAAGGCTATGAAGGCAGCTTCCACCAGGTGGCAGCGCAACATTTTTTCGGGAAGGAAGTGAATGTTGTTGCCTGCGACACCTTCAGGGACGTCATCAGGATAGCTTCTTCTAAAAAGGAAAGTGATGGAGGCGTGATGGCTATCGAGAATTCCATTGCTGGCAGCATCCTTCCTAATTACAATCTTTTGCAGAAAAGCAATCTTAAAATTACAGCCGAAGTATATCTTCAAATTAAGCAGAATCTTCTTGTGAATCCAGGTGTCCGGCTTTCTGACATTAAGGAAGTTCATTCTCACCCCATGGCCATACTTCAATGCCTTGACTACCTGGAAAAAAATAATTGGAAGATCGTGGAAACTGAAGACACGGCTTTGAGTGCAAGACAAATCCACCAGTATCATCACAAACACGCTGCTGCCATTGCCAGTAAGTTAGCGGCCGAATTATATGAACTGGATATCATTGCTCCTAACATTCATACTTTGAAGAACAACTATACCCGTTTCCTTGCGCTGGCGCGGATTGAAGATGCAATTGAAATTGCCGAGGCGGATAAGGCGTCCGTTAATTTTCATACGGACCACTCCAAAGGCAGTCTTGCCCGTGTACTAACGAAGATTGCCGAATGTGGAATTAATCTTAGCAAATTACAAAGCATGCCCATACCCGGAAGTGATTTCAAATACAGTTTTCATGCTGATATGGAATTTGATAATAGGGATCAGTTTGAAGAAGTGATCGGCCATATCAGGCCACTCACCCGGGAACTGAATATTTATGGCGTATACAAAAAAGGTTTATGGAAGTAGCGAACCGACTTAATGGAATTGGGGAATATTATTTTTCTCAAAAGTTGAGGGAGATAGATGAATTAAATAAGCAGGGAAAACAAATCATCAATCTTGGCATTGGGAGTCCCGATAGACCACCGCATTCTGATGTCGTCGCAGAATTACAGCAACAAAGTTTGCTACCCAATGTTCATGCTTATCAATCTTATAAAGGATCGCCAATTTTGAGGCAAGCCATCTCATCCTGGTATAAACAATGGTATGATGTGAAGCTGAACGCTGATTCAGAGATTCTACCATTGATAGGAAGCAAGGAAGGGATTGTTCACATCTGCATGACGTTTTTAAATGAAAATGATACGGTGTTTGTTCCGAATCCCGGCTATCCAACTTATAGCAGTGCCGTGAAACTAGCGGGAGGAAGAGTTGTTGAATACGATTTAAAAAAAGAAAACGATTGGTTTCCCGATTTCGGAGAGATGGAAAAAGCAATCGCAAAGAATGAGAATTTGAAAATGATGTTTGTCAATTATCCGCATATGCCAACCGGTAAATTGCCAACCAGCGAACTCTTTCAGCACATCATAGATTTCGGCAGGAAACATAACCTTCTTATTGTCCACGACAATCCATATAGTTTCATTCTCAATGAAAATCCTAAGAGTATAATGGAAGCCGATGGTGCAAAAGACGTGGCCATTGAATTGAATTCGTTGAGTAAGTCACACAATATGGCGGGGTGGCGGGTTGGAATGCTGGTGGGTGTGAAAGAAAAGATTGACCAGGTTTTGCGGTTTAAGAGCAATATGGATAGCGGAATGTTTCTGCCTCTTCAGCTCGCGGCTGCCAAAGCACTTTCGCTTGGAAAGGATTGGTTCGATGAATTAAATAAAATTTATCAGCAACGAAGGCAAAATATATTTAGGTTATTGGACAAACTCGGTTGTGCTTACGATAAGGAGCAGGCAGGTCTTTTCGTATGGGCGGCAGTGCCGCCTACTTACGCTGATGGATATGCGCTGAGCGATGAAGTTTTATATGGCGCCGGTGTATTCATCACCCCCGGAGGCATTTTTGGGAGCGGCGGTCACCAGTATGTACGTCTCAGTTTGTGTGCTACACTGGAAAAGATCGAAGAAGCAATTCAGCGTATTTCCGGTAGAACCGGACAGCCGAATGTGAATACAGACAAGAATGCAGGCAAATCGATTCAAAAACCGGCATAAGAAAAGCGATATAATTTTTCCAGATGGAAAGAAAAAAAATTGCAATTGTTGGAGTAGGATTAATTGGCGGCTCGCTGGCCCTCCAGTTGAATGAAAAAGGATTGGCTGCAGGGGTTGTGGGAGTGGAGGCAAATGAAGAACACGGCAAAGAGGCCCTCGCTTTGCAATTGGTGGATGACATATTAGATCTGGATGAAGCGGTGAGGAATGCGGATGTAATTGCACTTGCGATACCGGTAGATAAAATGGTACACGTATTGCCCGCTGTACTTGACCTGGTTGAGCACCAGATTGTATTTGATATGGGTTCAACAAAGCAGCTACTCATCAACAAGGTGAAGGATCATCCCAATCGAAGCCGCTACCTCGCTACGCACCCGATGTGGGGAACCGAATACAGTGGTCCTCAAGCCGCCGTGAAGGGCGCGTTTGAAAATAAGGCAGTGGTGATTTGCAATGCTAGCGAGTCGGATCCCGATGTGGTGGAATGGGTGCGCAACATGTACGAAACCATCGGCATGCATCTGCTGGAAATGAACGCAACAGATCACGACTTGCATACAGCTTATGTGAGCCATATTTCTCACATTACTTCTTTTGCTCTCGCCAACACTGTGCTGGAAAAGGAGAGGGAAGAGGATGCAATTTTTGAGTTGGCCAGTGCTGGTTTCGAAAGCACAGTTCGGCTCGCGAAAAGCAACCCGGCAATGTGGGTCCCTATATTCATGCAGAATCGGGAGAATGTATTGGATGTGCTTAATGAACATATCACCCAATTAAGGAAGTTTAAAGCTTGCCTTGAAAAGGAGGATTATGAATATTTACAAGAGTTAATTGAGAATGCAAACAAGATAACAAGGATCTTAGGTTGACAAGCACCTTGGGTGTTGCCCCTTATGTCTTGTGCTTTGTATAAGTTAACTTTGCGAAAATTTTAATTTATGATCACTTTCGAAGGGTTAGGGCTGGATGAGAAATTGGTGAGGGCTACAAACGCCTTGGGCTTTACGCAACCTACCCCGATACAAGAACAAGCGATCCCCGTCTTGCTCAGCGGAACAAAGGACCTGGTAGGGCTTGCCCAAACCGGCACCGGCAAGACGGCTGCATTTGGACTGCCTTTGCTTCAATTGATAGATGCGGCGAAACGGTTTCCACAGGCACTCGTGGTATGTCCAACAAGAGAATTGTGTATGCAGATCGTCAATGAAATGGAGCAGTTTAAAAAATATATTCCTGGTATCCACGTGCTCGCTGTTTATGGCGGGGCTTCGGTGGGTATGCAAATTCGGGATTTGAAAAGAGGAGTACAGATTGTGGTAGCCACACCGGGAAGATTAATCGACCTTATTGAAAGAAAAGCAATCAACCTCGAACAGATTCAGTTCGTGGTATTGGATGAAGCAGATGAAATGTTGAATATGGGATTCCAGGATGATATCGAATTTATTCTTCAAAACACGCCTCAACGGGAAGCCACCTGGTTGTTTAGTGCCACCATGCCACCGGAGATCAGGAAAGTGAGTAAGAAATACATGAAGCAACCGCACGAAATCACGGTTGGCAAAATGAATACTGCAAATAAGAATACTGATCACCAGTTTTACGTGACTAGTGCGCATCAGCGTTATGAGGCATTAAAAAGATTGATTGACTTTAATCCTGGTATATATGGAATTGTTTTTACCCGAACCAAGATTGATGCGCAAAATATTGCAGAAAAATTGACCAGAGAAGGTTACGATATTGATGCCTTGCACGGTGATCTTACACAACAACAGCGGGATAAAGTAATGGGTGAATTCCGCGAAAAAACCTTGCAGTTATTGATTGCGACAGATGTTGCTGCCAGGGGAATCGATGTGAAGGATATTACTCACGTAATCAACTATGAGTTGCCAGACGATGTTGAGGTGTACACACATCGCAGCGGCCGGACTGGTCGCGCTGGAAATACCGGTATTTGCATGTCGATCGTTCACACAAGGGAAGTAGGAAAAATAAAACAGATTGAGCGCATGGTGCAAGTGCCGTTTCATAAGTTGGAAATTCCACAAGGCAAGGATGTTTGCAGGAAACAATTCTTTCATTTCATGGATAAATTGTTACAGGCCGATATCAGTCATGGCAGTTACGAAACATACGTGCCAATGCTGGCCGAACGTTTCGGTGAAATTTCAAAAGAAGAAGTGCTAAAGAGAGTAGCGGCACTTGAATTTGACAGGTTCCTTAAATATTATGAAAACGCTGAAGATCTTAATGTGCGCGAAAGGCGTGATATGCGTGAACGAGTGGGCGAAGGTCGGGACCAGGGAAGAAGAAGAGACACGAAAGGAAGAGAATTTGGCGGAAATGGTGACAATTACATGCGCTTATTTGTCAACCTCGGCACCAAAGATGGATTTTATAAGGCGAGCTTTCTACAATTCATTTTAGATATGAGTGATCTCAGAAAAGAAGTTCTCGGTAGAGTGGACATGAAAGAGATGAACAGCTGGATTGAAGTTGACAAGAAGTCGGCAAGTAAGATGATCAGCAGTATCGACGGCAAAAAATATAAAGGAAGAAGGATCCGGATGAATGAGGCTGAGGGAGGAAGGAGATAGTTTCATTTTTTGGATACTCACATTTCAACTAATCAATTGTCACCTTAATTAGAATAACCATTCTAAAAAATCACGAGAACTACCGTTTCAACAAATCAATGCATCAACAAATCAACAATCATGCAAGCAACCGAATCAAATAATATGAAACAGATAACGATGGCGGCGTGGAATAAGCGACCCTTGATTATATCGGGGCCATGCAGTGCCGAAACCGAGCCGCAAGTGCTGGAGACATGCCAGAGATTAGCATCAACAGGCAAAGTGGACATGTTGAGGGCAGGCATCTGGAAACCGCGTACACGGCCTGGTAGCTTTGAGGGAATTGGAGTAAAAGGACTTCCGTGGTTATTGCAGGCGAAAAAATTAACAGGCCTGCCTACGACTGTTGAAGTAGCAACAGGAAGACAAGTGGATGATGCTTTAAGTTTTGACGTGGATGTGCTGTGGATTGGTGCAAGAACAACGGTCAATCCATTTAGTGTACAGGAAGTGGCCGATGCGTTGAAAGGCGTGGACGTTCCTGTGATGGTGAAGAACCCTATTAACCCCGACTTGGAATTATGGACGGGTGCAGTAGAACGCGTAGCCAAGGCTGGTATCAAAGACATAGGTCTTATTCACCGGGGTTTTAGTGCGTATGGAAATACAGAGTACCGCAACGCGCCGATGTGGCATATGGCTATCGAAATGAAACGAAGAAATCCTGCTATGATGATGATCAATGATCCATCACATATTTGCGGAAGGAGAGATATTCTGCTGGAAGTTGCTCAAAAAGCGATAGACCTGGATTATGATGGCTTAATGATTGAAAGCCATATAGACCCGGACAATGCATGGAGCGATGCAAAGCAACAGGTAACGCCTGAAAAATTGGCTGAGCTGCTTTCGCACCTTGTATGGAGAAAAGAAGACATCAATTCAGAGGAGTTTCATCTGGCTTTGGAAAAATTACGTCAGCAGATCAATCATCTTGATGACGAACTGATGCAAATTCTGGGTCAACGAATGCGGATTGCTGAAAAAATTGGCGAATACAAAAAGAACAATAATATCACCATTCTTCAAACCAATCGATGGAACGAAATCCTGGAACGTGCGTTTAAGAAAGGTGACAACCTCGGACTAAGTAAGGAATTTATCACCCGGTATTATGATGCTGTGCATATGGAAAGCATCAGTCATCAGAACAAGATCATGAATTCCTAGTATGCGAAAACTAAGTTGCAAGTTCAGTTACTCGAAAAGTGATTATTACTTCGATGCCAATTTTTCGCTTCTTCCGAAACTCGTTGATAAAAAAAATGCCGTATTGATTACGGATGAAAATGTGTTGATGAACCATTCCACAAGGTTCAATGGATGGAAACTCATCGTGCTCAAGTCTGGGGAGGAACATAAGACACAGGAAACGGTAGACAGGCTGATGAATGAACTCATTGAATTCGGCGCCGACCGGCAGACGACGCTCATTGGAGTTGGGGGCGGAGTGATTACAGATATCACGGGCTATGCAGCTTCGATTTACATGAGGGGCATAAATTTTGGCTTTGTCCCAACATCTTTGCTGGGCATGGTGGATGCAGCAATCGGCGGAAAAAATGGAGTTGATGTTGGCGTATATAAGAATATGGTGGGGACAATCCGGCAACCTTCATTTCTCTTATATGATTACCGATTCCTGGAAAGTTTAGCTGATTCAGAATGGATCAATGGTTTTGCAGAGATCATTAAGCACGCTTGTATTTTGGACATCGCTATGTTCAGAATGCTGGAGAAAACTGGTTTTGATAAAATTCGCAGAAGTAAGAAATTAGTTGGCGACCTGGTAGAAAAAAATGTGAGAATAAAAACGCGGATCGTGCAAAAAGATGAATTTGAAAAAGGGGATAGGCGACTGTTAAATTTCGGTCACACATTAGGCCATGCCTTGGAGAACGTTTACCGGTTGCCCCATGGCCAGGCCATATCGCTGGGGATGACGGCGGCTTGCGAATTGTCTCATCTTATTTTCTCTTTCAATGATTCGCAGCGCGTCATTGATGTCCTGGATAATTTCGGACTTCCAACTGACGCAGAATTTGACAAACCACGCATCATTGATATCCTGAAAAAAGATAAAAAGAAAGAAAAGCAGGAAATCAACTACGTTCTTCTTGAAAAAATCGGGAAAGGAAGAGTTCAAAAAATTCCTATAAGACAACTAGAAAAGTTTATTAATCAGCTTTGAGGTGATCATACACATTCAACCTTCAAGAATACAAGGAACTATACAAGCAGCTGCATCCAAGAGTTCGATGCAACGTGCGGTTGCTGCCAGCTTGTTGAGAAAGGGTGAATCTGTTCTCTATAATGCCGGTCATTCTAATGATGACATGGCTGCATTGTCAGTGATTACTGCGCTTGGCGCTTCCATTGAAACCAACAAAGACAGCTCTGTCCGGATAAAAAGCAATGGTGTATTTCCGATAGATGGCAAAGTGAACTGCGGTGAAAGTGGATTGGGAATTCGAATGTTTGCGCCAATCATTGCACTCAGTAAAGAACCAATGATCATTGATGGAGAAGGAAGTTTGTTAACCAGGCCAATGGACTTTTTTGACGAAGTGTTGCCGAAACTCGGTGTATCAATTCAGTCCAGGAATGGTATGTTGCCGCTGCAAATCAAAGGACCATTGATACCCCGTGATATAGAAATTGACGGTTCTCTTAGTTCACAATTTCTGACTGGCCTGCTGTTGTCTTATGCGGCAGCTGGTGCATCAGGTGTTTCAATAAAAGTGAAGAACCTGAAAAGCTGGCCATATATTGATCTTACTTTAGAAGTGATGAAGGTGTTTGGATTAAAAACGCCGGAGAACAATCATTACGAAGAATTTAAGTTTGCTTCATCTGGAGATAGTCAGGAGCAAATAAAAATTGATGCTTCTCCTGTTCGATATACGGTTGAAGGCGATTGGAGTGGGGCTGCTTTCTTGTTGGTTGCGGGTGCCGTTTCGGGGTCAGTGAAAGTAAGAGGCATACTTAATACCTCCACCCAGGCCGACAAAAAAATTGTGCACGCGATACTGGATGCCGGCGCCGAAGTAATTGTTGAAGAGGATTCTGTTTTCGTAAAAAAGAAGGACCTGGAAGCGTTTGAATTCAATGCCACCGATTGCCCTGATTTATTCCCTCCGTTAGTTGCATTGGCTGCACATTGCAAAGGGATAAGCCGGATCAGGGGAGTCAGACGATTAAAACACAAAGAAAGTGATCGGGGCGCCACGTTAAAGGAAGAATTTGATAAGTTGAGTACCCAAATCGATTTGAACGATGATGAAATGCTGGTTCATGGAAATAGCGGCGTCTTTGTAAAGAACCATGTGCTGAATTCGCATCATGATCACCGGATTGCAATGGCATGTGCCGTGGCATGTTTTAGTGCCGATTTCGATGTACAGATTCGACATGCGGAGGCAGTAAATAAATCTTATCCGGATTTCTGGCAACACATAAGATCGCTTGGCGCTGCTATTTCCGATGCGTCAAACGTGAAACAATAACCCATCACAACTGTAACAATTCAATCTTCGAACTTGAATACATTCGGCCGCATATTTCGTTTACACATTTTTGGAGAATCACACGGTATGTGTGCAGGAATAATTATTGATGGATGTCCCGCCGGGCTTGACCTGGTAGTCGAAGATTTTTTGGCCGACCTTGAAAGAAGAAAAGGCGGTACACAAAAAGGTACAACCCCAAGACAAGAAGAGGACTTGCCCATTTTCAAGAGTGGACTTTTCAATAATAAAACTACCGGGGCTCCGATCACCATTTTATTTGAAAACAAGAATATCCGTTCCTCCGATTACGAAAAACAGAGGGCGGTACCACGACCAGGTCATGCGGATTTTGTTGCACATAAAAAATTTGGCGGTTACGAAGACTACAGGGGAAGTGGTCACTTCAGCGGCCGCATAACAGTTGCACTAGTTGCAGCTGGTGTGATTGCA
>Ga0136846_1219314_pt1 | contig 18891 bp, 11 predicted proteins | sample HopSoiMetagenom2_FD_96841 | JGI IMG/M metagenome (GOLD analysis project Ga0136846, IMG submission 96841) | Grasslands soil microbial communities from Hopland, California, USA - 2 Assembly 2016 (version 4) | ecosystem: Environmental > Terrestrial > Soil > Grasslands | place: USA: Hopland...
CACGGTGGGTTAGCGTGCCGCCGCTCGCCTACCCCCGCGAGCTACGCGCGCGACGGATATCGGGCTCTGCCATCGTTCGGATGATTGTCGACACGCTGGGACATGTGCCCGAAAACAGCATCGAGATGGTGGAGATCCCGGATACGGCGTTCGTCGGATCGGTAACGCGCATGATGTCGGCTGCCACCTTCATACCGGCGCGCTTGGGTGGCAAGCCCGTTCGTAGCCTGGTTGCGTACCGGGTGAGCCTCACGCCACCGGTACAAGACGACCCAATCCGCCTCATCGATCAGGCGAGGAAACTTGTGCGATCGGGACAACCTGACAGCGCGTTGGCGATACTGCAGGACGCACTCGATCCCGTGAACGGCGCGACTCCCGCCGTTCGGGTGTATGTCGAGCTGGTGCGCGGCACCGCCTGGCAAAAGAAGCACGACAGCGTGCGCGCTGCCGGCTCATTTCAGCTCGGCCTCGGCCAGTATCATGCATTGCTCGCGCAGGGTGTGGACTTCGCGCCCTTCCTGCGCAGCTTCGCGGACTCCGTTCGCTTGGTAGGCAGTCTTCGAGCAGATGCGGCACCACGAAAGTGACTTAGCCGGCCGCCTTACTCTTACCCATGTAGGCCCGGACGAGCGGAACGGGCCGGCGCCGCATCAACGCGGCACGCAGAACGTCGCGCTCCTCGGTCGGCACGTCGACCAGGAAACGCTCGCCCTTCCCTTCCCCCTCCTTCACCAATACGGGCACGCCATCGCGGTAGAGCACGCGGTTGCTGGTGATTGCGGGAACGGCATCACCCGGCGTCAGGATGCCGACGAGATTCAGAGGATCGGCGCCGCTGATGGCGACCAGCTCTCCCGCGCCATCCTCCCTGCGCGTGCCACGCAGCAGGCCAATCGCCTCCGGCAGCGCGTACTGTTCTCCCGAGAACCCGCCCACGAACCTGCCGCCTCTGATTTCGCCACGTGCTTCGAGCCGGCGGTACACGCGCAGGATATCGCGCCACGGGACGAGGAGGGTTTCGCGCTGCACGAGGCGACGGAACACGACGCCATAGCGGCGCAGCAGCTGCCACGAGAATGCTTCGGCAATCTGCTCGTCGGGAATGGGCGGTCGGCCGTGGATTCGCGACCAGCGACCGGCGGTTTCCACCCCGAACGGCGCGATACGCCCGCGCCGCCGGTACCCCCCTCCGATGGGACGGCGTCGCTCGGACGGAACGAGCAAAGCGCGCAGCCCGGCGAAGCTGTCGGATGAGACGAGACCCCATGCCACGAGCTCGCCGAGTCCCTTCTCGACTTCAGTTCGCAGCAGGCCGGTCGCGTTGACGAGATCGCCAAAGAATGAGGCGCCACGCTGCTCGAACGCTTTAAACAGCATCCGCGCCGTCGACGACAGGGGCAGCTCAGCGGAATCGACCTCGGGGGTGCCCGCGCGCCAGATTTCGCCGCGATCCCGCCGGAATAGGGCGATCGGCGTGCTGCGTACGGGACCCGCCTTTCTGTTCCGCGTTCCGCTTTCCGCGTTCCGAATTGCCGTCAGACGTCCCCAGGCGACCTCCCCCGAGAGGCACAATCCATCGAGCCAGAGCGGATCGTAGTCCATCAACCGCGACGGCAGCACATCCAATTCCCACGCCCCGGCCGCGACCTCAAAACCGTCGAGCACATCGAGCACTGCCGCCAATCCTTCAGGCCCGTCCGCGCGCGAACCCGGAGCGAGGCGCTGCCAGCGGAAAAGGAAACGGAGAAAATCGGATGCCGATACCGGTTCGATTTCCTTGCGCAGCCGGTCCAGTGTGTAGCGGTGAATGCGGGCAAGCAGACGCCGCTCGGACCACTCGAGACTATCGACACCCGGGGTGAACCGGCCGCGCAGCGCAAAACCTTCGTGCTCGAGCGCCGCCAGCGCGAAATCGACATCGCCCTGATCGAGACCAAGCGCCGCGCTGATGTCCGCTGCGGTCGTCGGGCCGATGACCTCGAGGCGCCCACGGACGAGCTCGCGGATGGCGTCCTCTTTCGTCCAGGTTTTCGCGGCCTCACGCTCGGGCGGAGTGACAGCCGGCTGAAAAGAGGCATCAGGGAACGCCGCCCGGATCATCGGCACTCGTTCCGTCGCCACCCACAACCGCCCATTCACTACAGTCGCGCGCCCTGCTCCCAGGAGCTTCTCGAACTCGAGTTTCCATTCCGCGTTCCGCGTTCCGACTTCCGCGTTCGGCACCGCTCCCATGATCAGAAGTGCATCATGCAACTCATCGGCATTCTCGGGATCCGGCCACGCCTGCTCCTTCACGAGGTCGATCGCTGCCTGGTCGAGCTTGCCGAACTCCTCTGCCGTTTTCACATCGAGCCCGCGGCGGGTGATCACCGCCTGCGTGCGGCGCTCCTCGAGCGGCGCATCGTCGAGGAACGCGTACGGCCGGGCATTGATCACTTCGTGGGACAACGGAGACGGCTCGCTGGTGTCGCGCGCGATCAGCGTGCATTGGCCTGCCTCCATCCGTTCGAGAATCCGCTTGAGGCCGGGGAAATCCATGGCTTCGAGCAGACAGTCGGCGATCGTCTGATTGACGAGCGGATGGTCGGGAATTTCGCGATCGCCCACCAGGTTCTCCGGACAGGCCAGCTGATCCGGGAACACTGCAGCCACCAGATCCTCCGCCTCCATGCGCTGCAGCGGCGTCGGGACTTTGCGTCCTCCGCGGAAGCGCAGCACCGCGAGTGCGCGGGTCGCATTCCAGCGCCACCGCGTGCCGAACACCGGAGCGTCCAGCATCGCCTGAACGAGTAGGTGCTCGGCGGTCGCGGGCTTCAGGTACTGGAAGACATCCTCGAGCGGGAAGCTGTGCTGCGGCCCGAGCGACAGCACGATCGCATCCTCGGTCGCCGCCGCCTGGAGCTCGAAGTTGAAGCTGCGGCAGAAGCGTTTGCGGAGCGCGAGACCCCAGGCGCGATTGATCCGGCTGCCGAACGGCGCGTGCAGCACGAGCTGCATTCCGCCCGCTTCGTCGAAGAAACGCTCCAGCACCAGGCATTGCTGCGTGGGGATGGTCCCCAGAATCTGACGAGAGGCCGCGAGATACTCGACGATCTGCCGGGCCCCCGCCTCGTTGATCCACAATGTTTCGACCAGCCACTTGATCGCGGCTTCGGGATCGTCCAACCGGTCGGCGACATCCTGCCGCAGCCGCGAGACTTCTTCGGACAGCTCGTTGGTCCGACCCGGCGCCTCGCCCAGCCAGAAAGGCAAGGTCGGCGGCTGCCCCTTCGCGTCGGCTACGCGCACCTGCCCCGACTCGACTTTGACGATCTGGTAGGACGTGTTGCCCAGCTGGAAGATGTCGCCCGGCATGCTCTCGATTGCAAAATCCTCGTTCAACGTGCCGACGAACGTTTCGGTCGGCTCGAGGATGACGCGGTAGTCGCCGAGATCGGGGATCGCCCCACCCGATGTGATGGAGGCAATGCGCGCGCCGCGGCGGCCCTTGATGCGCTTGTTGATGCCGTCGTAGTGAATGTGCGCGCTCCGGCGGCCACGGCGCGTTGTGAATCCCTCCGCGAGCATCTGAATTACGTCGTCGAATTCCTTGCGGGTCAGATCGCGATATGGATAGGCGGAGCGCATGCAGTCGTACAGCGTCGTTTCATCCCACTCCTCACCAGCCGTGGCTGCAACGATCTGCTGCGCCAGAATATCAAGCGGCTTGGTGGGAATGATCAGCCGGTCGAGCCGCCCTTCACGGGTCGCCCGAAACATCGCGGCACATTCGATCAGCTCGTCGCGTGACAGCGGGAACAGCCGGCCCTTGGGAATGGCGCCCAGCCGATGCCCTGCCCGGCCGACCCGTTGGAGCAGCGTGGCAATCGACCGCGTCGATCCGACCTGGATGACGAGATCGACACTGCCGATGTCGATACCGAGCTCGAGCGACGCGGTGGCGACAAGCGCCTGGAGCTCACCGCGCTTGAGCCGATCTTCCGCCTCGAGCCTTCTCTCGCGGGATAGGCTCCCATGATGACTCGTGACCCGTTCGGCGCCGAGCCGCTCCGACAGGTGCATGGTCAGCCGCTCGGCCAATCGGCGTGTGTTGACGAAGACGAGCGTCGTGCGATGCTGCGCGATCAGCTCGGCGATCCGATTGTTCACCTCGTCCCACACTTCGGCGGACATTACGGCTTCCAGTGGCGACGAGGGGATCTCGAGCGCGAGGTCCAGCGTGCGGATATGACCCGCATCCACAATCGTGGGGAGCGGTTGTCCCGTCCCGACCAGGAATTGCGCGATTTCCTCGATCGGCCTTTGGGTCGCCGACAATCCGATTCGCTGGGGACGCCTTCCGGTGAGCGCGTCAAGCCGGGCGAGCGACAGTGACAGATGGCTGCCCCGTTTGTCGCGCGCGACCGCATGAATCTCGTCGACAATGACGGTCCGGACGGTACGCAACATCTCGCGAGCGCGCTCGGACGTGAGAATCAGGTACAGCGACTCGGGGGTTGTAACCAGGATATGCGGCGGCTGTTTGAGCATGGCCTGCCGCTCGGATTGGGGCGTGTCGCCGGTCCGAAGGAGCGTCCGCACCTCGACATCCTGCAGCGCCTGTTCCCTTAGCGCGGCCCGAATCTCGGCCAGCGGTTCCGACAGGTTTTTCTGGATGTCGTTCGAGAGTGCCTTGAGTGGAGAGATGTAGACGACCTGAATCCCCTCCTTCAGCTCCCCATCGAGTCCCTGCCGCAGCAGCCCATCGATTGCCGACAGAAATGCCGCGAATGTCTTACCGGAGCCCGTTGGGGCAGCGATCAGGACGTCGCCGCCCGTCTGAATGACGGGCCACGCCCGTTGCTGCGGCTCGGTCGGCTGCGCGAAGCGGCTGGAGAACCAACGCTCAATGACAGGATGAAAGCGCGACAGCGACATAAGGCCCGAAATATACCCGAAGCTAGGGGTTTTGGAGAACCTCGCTCAGCGGCGCGCCACGTAGTGCCGCGATCCGCTCGATCGTCTCCCCGATCTTGTTGTTTGGTGTCGAGGCGCCCGCCGTGATACCGATCGTCAGCCGCCCGTCAGGCAACCATCCTTGCCGGCGTTCTTCCTGAGACTGCAAGCCTACGGGCCGATACCGGATGCTCCCGTCGTGCAAGTCGATGCAGGCCGCGTCCTCGATGTGGTACGTCGTGACCTTGTCGTTGCAGATGGCGGCGAGGTGCGTGGTGTTACTCGAGTTGTACCCGCCGATGACCACCATCAAGTCCAGCGGTTCAGCGATGAGTCGCAGCACGGCATCTTGGCGCTCCTGCGTCGCCGAGCAGATCGTGTCGAAGGTGCGGAAGTGCTCGTGCGCGGTGGCCTCGCCCCAGCGACGGGCCATGCTTTTTCTGACCTCGCCCGCAATCGCGAGGGACTCACCCGAGAGCATCGTCGTTTGATTCGCGACGCCGACGTGCTGCAGGTCGCGGTCCGGATCGAATCCGGGCGTCACTTTGCCTTTGAACTGCGCAAGAAATTCGCCTCGCGTCCCCCGCCCCTCGATGTATTCGCATACGATGCGCGCCTCCGCCATGTCGCGCACGACGAGGTATTTGCCGCCGCCGTACTTATTCACCTGGCTCGACGTCGCCTTGGTCTCTTCGTGGTAGTTCTTTCCATGAATCAGCGCCGTGAATCCGTCGCGCGCGTATGACTCCACCCGCTTCCAGACGTTGAGCACCGACCCGCACGTCGTGTCGACCAGCACACATCCGATCGCGCGGAGCCGCTCGAAGTCACGCACGGTGACTCCGAACGCCGGCAGAATCACGACGTCGTCGGCAGTCACGCTGCTGAAATCGAACTCCCCGTCGCGTCCTTCCGGCCGGTGCAGAAACTGCACTCCCATCGCCTGGAGCTTCTGATTGACATGCGGGTTGTGGATGATTTCCCCGACGAGGAACGTCCGCTTGTCCGGGAACTTGGTGCGCGTTTCGTACGCATATTCGACAGCCCGGTCCACACCGTAGCAGAATCCGAATTCACCCGCGAGGCGAAATGTGATGTCGCCGACCTTTAGCTCATAACCCGCGGAGCGGATGGCATCGACGACGCGGCTGTGATAGTCCGCGGCGAGCGCGCCTTCGATAGCGCCCTTGAGTCCGAATCCTTTGCGGAAATAGGTCTGTTCCACGAGAGTCAATCTAACCGCACGCCGCGGCCGCCGCGCACAGCATCGAGCACTCGCTGTACCTGCCAGCCGTCGCGAAAGATCGCGGGCTCTCCGTGCGGCGGTTCTCCGGCGATGACGCGAAGCATGTCGCGCAGCAGCCGCACGAAGGAGCGCGCCCACATGTTGTCGGGTCTCATTTTTCCGGAGAGATCATCGGGGACGGATATGTCTTCAAGTGGGCCACCCGTCTTCCCCAGTTCGAGCTTTGTCTCACCCGTGAGCAGCAACGTCCCCTCGCTACCCGTGACCTGTCCAAGGTGGCCACCGCCATGGTGGGCGACGGTGCTCAGCGTTACGCTAGCGACGGCGCCGCTCGCCGTTCGAACGACGCAGCTGGCGAAGTCGTCGGCGGTGACCGGCCGCGTCACGCCGGCTTCGTCGATCCGCTCCCTGACAAACGTCTCCGCGACTCCCGCGACGTAGGTGACTTCACTACCGGTCCAGAATCGGCATAGGTCGATGAGGTGCGATCCGACAGCCCCGAGAATCCCGCCGCCGCGGGCTGCATCGAACCACCAATTACAGGGGGCCGTGACGGCCTGAGGCCGGCCATCGCCGCGCAGATAGGGTTTGAGCGACAATTCGATATGGCGCAGCTCCCCCATCGCGTCGGCGCGGATCAGCTCCCGCGTACGGCAACGATTGGGTTCGTAGCGCAATTCGTGGTCAACCCAGGCGATGCTGTCGGGATGCTGCGCAGATGCTGCAACCATTTGGGATGCTTCGTAGGCGTCGATTGCCATCGGTTTTTCGCAGAGCACATGCTTCCCCGCCTCGAGCGCCGCGATGGCGAAGCGCGCGTGCGTGTCAGGCGTCGACGAAACGACGACCAGATCGACATCGGCTGAGCGGGCCAACTCCACGCCGTCGTCGTAGACGCTCGGGATCCTGAACTCGCGTGCGACCGCGTCAGCGTTGGACCGGCGGCCACTGGCAATCGCGGTCGCCGTTGCGCCAGGCACGAACGCGAGCGCCGGTAGCTGCACACGGCGCGCAAAGCCCGACCCGATGAAGCCGATACGGACCAGCGGAGATCGGCTCACGGTTGGTACCTGCACGGCAACGTATCTGCGCGCGCAGGGAGCGGGACCTCTCGAAAGTCGATCCACGTCGGTGTGCGAATCGCGTTCTCGAGCCCCGATGCATCGATGTGCACGCTGATGGTTCCGGCGCTCAATTGGAGCTGCGCTGATCCGCTATCGACGGCAAAGCCATGAGTCACATCCCTCACCAGGTACCGCACCGCGACTTGTGCACCAGGGATCGTGACACTATCGCCAGGCGCGGTGATCGGATACGACCCTGCGATCAGACTGTCGCCGTAATGCAGGCGCGCGAGCACGCCCATGCCCTGCGGGCTGATCGATTCGAGCAATAGCGATCGGCGGTCCCCGCAATACCGCGCGGTCGCAGTCAACGCGAAACGGACGGTGTCACGTGGCGGAAACGCGACAGTGGCCTGTAATCGCAGCGGTTCGTCGTCGCGCGAGCCGCAACCCACGAGTAGCAGGATAACAGAGACCCGGGTCAGCGCGCTGATGGCGCGATTCCCTCTACGCCCAGGACCGCGCGCGCAGACTCGGGACTGAGTGTGTGGGGGGCGAGTGCCTGGATAAGCCCGGGCGGCAACGCGCGGGGCTTGAGCCGCTTCCGATCCACGCAGACCAACACCATCCATCCCGCCGCGCCGAGTGCGGGTGCGACGGCAGCGCGCAACACGTCGAAATGGAGCGTCAGCGACTTCGTGCCGACTTTGCCGACGTACGCGGCAATCCGCAATCGGTCGTCCAATCGCGCAGGCCAGTAGAATTCACTGTGGACAGCTTTACGAGGAAGGAAAATGTCGTACTCGTCGAACATGCGATTGTAGGCAAGGCCGCAATGACGAAACATCTCCGTCTCGGCGATTTCGAACAGCCGCACGTAGGAGCCGTAAAAAATGATTCCCGCAAAGTCCACGTCGGACCAGCGGACGTACTCTTCAATGACGAACGGTGTCGGCGGTGCGGAGGACGCCATCCGCCGGAGAAGCTAGAGCGCTAGGGATTCGCGCGAAAGCCGTCCATCCCGTAGGCCTTGAGTCGGCGCCACAACGTCGTCCGGCTGATGCCGAGCCGGCGAGCAGTCTCCGCAAGCTTACCGCTGGTGTCCTGGAGCGTGTCGGTGATGGCTTGGCGTTCGCGTTCGGCGAGTGTAAGGGTCCCGGCGGCGGCAAGAATGGCCGCTTCACCGAGCGTTTGGGTGCCGCTTTTCAGAGGCGAGAAGCGAGCCCCGAGGCTTTGCAGACGGTTGCGAACGTCGCCGTTCTGTCCATCGATGACGCGTCGCGCGGAGCTGTTGGCATATAAGATCCGACCCTGCGGGTCGAATACGACGATCCCCTCGGTGACCGAATCGATGACGGCACGAACCAGCGGCGAGAAGGGGGCGCTCGAGCCATTAATGGGACTGACCAGTTTGTCGATCATTGGTTGGTAATCCTCATACAATGCTGACTAGGGCAATGTTTCAAACGGCGCCACGGTGGCAGTTAAGATCGTGTCAGGATGAGACTCGCTCATAGAGCAAAAGGTTGCTGCTGTGTTTCGCCTTGCGCCTGCCACGAGCAATCACATTATTGACTCAACACACAACGACATGCCAAAAGACTCGACCGCCACCCGTTCCGGTATCCTTGCCGCCGCAGTCCAAACGCTGCGGCATGGGGGCATCGAGGAATTCACCTTGGACGCCGTGGCTCGACGCGCTGGGGTCGTAAAGGGTCTCGTGATCTACCACTTTACGACCCGCGACCGTCTCCTACGGGACGCTGCGGCGCACATCGCCGAGCTTAGGACGGCCGCGATCGAGCACGTGTTAAGCAGCAATTCTGGGACGGCTGCGCTGGACGCCGGTTGGAAGGAACTGCATCGGCAGGCTGAAGACGGAACGGCGCGCGCCTGGCTGAGTCTCTGCGCTGCCGGCCTTATTGACCGATCGGCCAATAACGGCGGGTTTGAGAAAACAGCGCGCGACGCTGTAATCGACGGCTGTGCTGCCGCACTCGCAACGGGGGTGCCGCTCGCTGACGTTCGAGATGCCTACGATGCGCTGTGGCTGGCGCTCCTCGAAGTCACCGAAAAACAGATCTAACGGCGCCGCGGGCGGCGTCCGCCACGCATCACGCGCGCTCGATGGCTCGCTGATAAACTGCGCAAACCTTTCCTCAGCTCATCGAGCGAGTTTGCGCGCACCGCGTCATGCTTTCCCCTCGTCACCGTAAACCGGACGGGCCGGTCGAAGTTTGGCAAATCGCGCGGATGCAGTCGTCGCGCTTGACCCTCTTTCAGCCGCAATCTGATGACGCCACCGACTCCCTGTTCGACGTCGTAATCGACCGGGACGCGGTCGCCATAGAGAGATACCGAAGAGGGCAGGGCATCGAGACGCCGGCGCTCGTCCTCGGGGATCGCGGCCTCGGGGTCCAGGATGATCCGGGCAGCTATAAAATCGTCCCACGAATTCACGTGCGCGATCTGAGAACCGAGCTGCTCCGCCAACTTCTCGCCGTGCGCCTGGGTGAGGAGGCCGCCGGAACGGCGCCAGTAATGTCCAAAACGCTCCAGCGCGCAGCGTACCTTCGCCTGATCGGGATGTGGCGTCTCGCCCGCGAGCAGCGCCTGAACGAGCGCCCGACGAGCAGCGTCGGCCAAATCTGGAGGGAAAGGTGTGGGGAGCGCCTCGAGATCTCTATCCAGCGTGAAGCCGAAATACTCGACTGTCCGAACGACCATGAGCCCTTCGCGACGGCGTTGTCTCTCGAACACCACTTCGGCCTTGCCTCGCCGCGCGTTGCGGCGAATCGCGCGTTCGGGAACCTGCGTTCCTTCAATGCTCGCTCGCGGGACGCCGAAGCGGTCGGCGAAATACCGCAATGTTCCTGCGATGGCCCCCCAGCTGCCGCACACCGAGCTGCGACTGACTCGCGCCTCGCGGCCGTCCGGGGTCTGCTCGTCGATTACCAAGTCGAACGGCATGATCTTGGCCAACAGGTCAGCAAAGCTCTCCAGCGTCCGCCGGTCACCATAGGGCAGCTTGACCGGTAGGACAAGCTCGAGCTGGCGGTAAACCGAGGCCGTACCGAGCGCGATGTCTTCGATCGCTTTCACCAGGATGCCGCGTTCCTCCGCCCAACGCGCGACGTCGGTCTCCCGAAAGAGATGCCGCGGCAGGCCGTACACTTCCCCCAGATAGCCATGCTTATTGACGGCCTCAGCGTAAACATTGTACGCAGTGATGTGATCGGATCCCGGCACAATGAGGCCGCCGAGTTGACGCTCCTCACGCGTCATGCGGTGCAGCGACTCGATGTTGGAGGAAACGGCAACGAGCGGGACGAGCTCGGGACCCGCATGGTAAAGCAATTCCCCCCAGGGGCGCTCAACCGGCATTGCCTCGACTTCACGTCCGTAACTCGTTAGTCTGCCGTGCTCTATGAGCCCACGATCGGTCAGGAGCGCGACGCTGTCGCGATAGGCCCGCCGGTCGAGTGGCACTGGCAGATCGAGCTCGGCCGCATCGACGCCAATCGCGGCGCAGGTGATCGCGACGCGCTCTGCATCCCCGGCCAATTGGAATTCGGGAGCGGTCGGTCGGAGAGTTTCGAACGCGAGATCGCGATCGCTGAGGATGTACACCTCTCCATGCTCCACACGGCCATGGACACGGCCGGCCATCTGGAGAATTTCGTTGGCACCGAGGTAAGCCCGCGTGAGCACGTTCTTGCCGCGCTCGACGACGTTGGTATAACGGGCGTCATAAATGACAACCGTGTCCAAGCCCCGAATATTGAGGGCCGATTGTCCCGCCGCCGTCATCGCCAGGAGAAATGGACGTTTGACCAAACCGTCAAGAAACGGCCGAATCACCCTGATCGGTTCGCCGCCGTGATAAAACGCCGTGGCCAGGTTCGGCCAGCGGTCTCCCAGCTCCTTCGCGATTTGCTCCACTTCGGCCCTGGTTGGAACGAATACTGCCACACCGCGGCGCTCCCGTAGCACCGCCTTCATGAACCGATCGTTCAAAAACTCGAGGGGTTGCTCGGCCATGACGTTCACGCGGGCTGCTTTCGCCGGGTCGAACGCGCGGGTCTCCAGCACCTTTGCAGACTGGAGGTAATCAGCGTAGAAGGTCGGATCGACGGTGGCCGACAACCAAATGAACCGGCAGCGAGCGCGTTTGCCCAGCGCGAGACAGAGCTCCATTTCCGCTGACGTCTGGTGGATTTCGTCGACGACGAGCGTGTCGTGCGCGGTAATCAGACCATCCTGAAACCAGCGACGCGCGATCCCGGTGGTCACGATCACGACGTTCCACGTGGGCGTCTCGGGCGTCGCCTCTCGCTCGCGGTTGACGACGCCGACCTTGAGCGGCGCACTGAGAATGGTTTCTGCCATGCTGCGGATCGCGAGCGTCTTCCCGGTGCCGGTCCCGGCGACGATTCCAAATCCCTGACCCGAACCCGCGAGCCGGCGGATATCATCGCCGTGCTCACGCTCCAGCAACGTCTCTAACTCGAGACCGAGCGCGAGCTCGATTGTTTCGCAGGCGGCGCGCGTAGGCGCGATGACGATGACGCGACCGGTCGGCGGTTCAGCTGCGAGAAATGCTTGGGGATCTGGAGGAAGAAAGTGATCGCGGGCCATTCGCACACCGCAAAGATAATCCGAGGCTCAGAACGGAAGGTCCTGGGGGAGGTCTGGCTGTCTAATGAATAACGCTGCAACAGGATACGATTTCGACCTGCAGCCGGGTGTGTCCGCACGGAGAGACACCTGATCGTTTAATCTCCGAAGCTGACTCCGAGATCGCGCGCCGTCATGATGGTGTCCGAGTCGAGCGGAACCCGTCGGGGCGTGGCTATCGCATCGGCGATCAAAACGGGGACGATCCGCGGCGGCTGGGACGCGACCATCATTCCGAACTTTCCTTCCGCGACGAGGCGGACGGCAGCGGCGCCAAAGCGTAGCGCGAGCACTCGGTCGAATGTGGTCGGACTGCCGCCGCGCTGCAGGTGCCCGAGTACCAGCGATCGGGTTTCCTTCCCCATCATCCGCTCGATCGAGTGCGCCACCTTGTCGGCAATTCCGCCGAGGCGCTCGTGCTCGGGGTCGATGAGCGAGACCGAGCCTCCTTTTGGAACCGCGCCTTCGGCCGCGACCACGATGCTGAAATGCCGGCCCTCCGCTTCCCGCCGACGAATCTTGTCGCAGACCTTGTTGATATCGAACGGGATTTCGGGAATCAGGATCACGTCTGCGGACCCGGCGATTCCGGAGTTGAGGGCAATGAATCCGGCATTCCGGCCCATCACCTCGACCACCATGACTCGTTCGTGGCTCTCAGCAGTCGTATGCAGCTTGTCGATTGCGTCGGTCGCTGTGGACACCGCCGTATCGAATCCGAAGGTCGAGACGGTCCCGCCCACGTCGTTGTCGATGGTCTTGGGGACACCGACGACGGGAAGCCCCTTCTTCCATAAGTCGAGCGCGATTTTCAGCGTACCCTCACCGCCGATCGCAATCAGCGCGTCGAGGCGGCTCGCGCGGAATGATTCGAACAGCTCCGGCGAGCGATCGTGCTCTTCCCACGAGCCGTCGGGTCGTTGCACGCGTGACCGGAGCGGATTGCCGTGACTCGACGTGCCGAGGATCGTGCCGCCGAGATGGGTGATGCCGCGGACCTCGTTGGGGCCGAGCGGCATGAGCTCTGATTCGCCGAGGAGGCTGCCCAGGCCGCGCCGGACGCCGAAGCATTCCCACCCGCGGTGCACCGCCGTAAGGACGGCGGCGCGGATGACTGCATTCAGGCCCGGGGCGTCGCCGCCACCGGTGGAGATCGCAATTCTCACTGCGTTCCGGCGACTGCCTCGCGAATCAGCCGCATCACTTCGCCCGGCTCGGCGTGACGTCTGGACGATTTCTTCGAGAACACGCGTTTCCCGTCGACCGCTACTTCGAAGACACCGCCAGAGGATTGAATCAGCCGGATCTCAGCGTGAGGGTAGGCACTGCGAAGTTCGGCCGCCAGACCGGTGGCCCGTGGCTCGTAGTTTCAGACGACGCAGAATTCGATGGTGACGGTCATGGCGTGAACGATAGTCGCGCTTGACACACCGCGCCACGGCGCCGACTTTGCGCCACACGCTCATGCGGCCAGCGCTGATCGTCCGCCTCGCTGTTTCCCTCGCCGCGCTCGTCAGCTTCGGCGCCGGGATCATCGCCTACACAAGTGGAAGAGTGCCGGCCAGCGCGAATCTGCCGCTCGCCGGCGTCTTGCTCATTCTCATTGCGGCGATGACCCGGCGCTACGGAATCGCGCTCCCCGGCAATGGGTTCTCGTCGTATGTCATCGGCGTGGTGCTGTTCGCAATCCTCGACCATGGCTGGGCCTTCACCGCGATCGTCGCGCCCTTCGCGATGCTGGTCGGCGATGTCATCCTCCGCAGGCTCCCGCTGGACGCGGCACTCGATAACGCGGCCCATCTCACCACCGGCTCGACGCTCGTAGGGCTGATGTACGCTCGCGCGGGCGGGGCCCTGGGCGCGGACGCTCTCGCCATCGACAATCTCGCGCCGCTGACGCTCACCGTCGCGCTGCTGCCGTTACTGGTGAACGGCACATTCTATCTGGAGCTTGCGCTCGGCCAGACCATCGCGTGGGTCGACGCGCGTCTCACGGTGCGTTGGGAGGTGATCGTCTGTCTCGTGTCGGCGGTGCTGGCGATCGCGTGGTTGGCACTGCTCCATGCGACCATCCCGATTCGGCCGCGCCTGTTCCTGGCCGGCTCACTGGCGCTGGCGACTGCGGGCAGCTTGTACGTCCTGAGCCGGGGCGTGCGAGCCGACGAATTGAACCTCATCCAGCGCCTCGCCCAGGTGATCGCAGCGGAGCTGACGTTGCACCGCAGTTTCCAGCGGGTTCAGGAGCTCACCCGCCGGCTCGTCCCGTGGGAACACATGGGATTTGCTCGGTATGATGCACGCACCCGACAAATGGAAGTGGTGGTCGACACCACCGGCGTAGACCAGCACGGCCAACAGCCCGCGCCAGTCCGCTTCGATTCGGACGCCGGCCTGACGGGCGAGGCCGTGCGAATGGGTCGGCCCGTAGTGGCGCATGGCCTGACCCGGGAACAGGTCATCGTACCGAGCGTCGAGACGCCGGGATCCGAAGTGCTGGTCCCGCTTTACTACGGCGGCAATCTCGTCGGATTGTGGAGTGTGCGGCATTCGAACCCTGCGATGTATCGCCAATCGGATGGCGATTTGCTGGAGCTGCTCGCACCGCAGCTGGCGCTCATGGTGGCGATCGACGGCTCGCTTCGCCCCGTGACGGGAGCCTCGGATCAGACATCGCAGTACGTGCAGACGCTGACGGCGACGACGGAGGAGATCCACGCTTCCAGTCAAGAAGTCGCCGCGTCGGCGCAGCGAGCGAGCGAGGGCGCGGGACAGGCCGCGATGCTCGTGACCACCGCGGCCCGGGAAGCCGAGCAGCTCAAACAGAGTGTGGCAGAGCTGGCGGCGGCGGGCGATCGCACGCGCGAAGCAGGATCTCAGATGGAGAAGACGGCGGACCGCGTGCGGGCCGGGACCCAGAGCGCGGTGCGGCAGCTGACCGATCTCGGAGCGACCACAGAGGAAAGCGCGGCAGAAGTCGGCCGCCTGCGCGAAGTCGCGGCCCAGGTCGAGAGGTTTTCCGAAACAATCGGCTTCGTCGCGAATCAGACCAATCTCCTGGCGCTCAACGCCACGATCGAAGCGGCGCGCGCGGGTGCGCACGGACGCGGTTTCTCCGTCGTCGCCGACGAAGTCCACAAATTGGCGGAGGCGAGCGGTCGCGAAGCCCGCAACGTCGGCAAATCGGTCCAGGACACGCGTCGCGCGCTCGATCGCGCCGCGCAGCTGATCGAGCGCATCCGCGGCGATCTGGGTCAGGTCGTCCAAAACTCCGCCGCGTGGCTGCAGGACCTGGACCGTATCGTGGAAGCGGCGGCGGAAACGGCGCGCGCCGGCAAGCAGGTCGCCGACATCGGCCGGCAGGGCGCCGAGCTCGCGACCAAAATCACTGGAACGCTCGCGCAGGCCAGGAGCGGGGCGCAGACGTCTACGCAGGAAACCGAAGCGGTGGCCGCTGCCGCCGCGGAACAACTCCGTGCCATCGAGGACCTCGCCCAGGGCGCCACGCAGCTGTCGGCGCTCGCGGAGCAATTGTCGCAAGCACTGCGCTTTATTCGCGGGAGCAACGGCCATCCGTAGATCGGCGGTCCTGGTCGGAGCTTTTCTCATCGCGGCGGGCGCGGGGTGCGGTGGCAGCGAGACGAGCAGCTCCCCGTCGGCAGGAATCGATTACGTCGCCGGCGCGATCGAGCCATTTGTTGCGCGCGGCGACCAGATCGCGATCGAGGGGTTTGGCTTCGGTACGGACCCGGGAAGCGTGCGGTTCACCCGCATCGGCGGTGGGTTCGTCGAGGCAACGGTCGCCGACTCCGACTGGACCTCTTTCATGATTACGGCAATGGTGCCGGACTCAGCCGCTCTGGGGCGAGAGGCCCTGGACGTCATTACTGCGGCGGGGACCGAGCTCATTGCGACGATCCACGTGTTGCCTCGCGCGTCCTTCAATACCGCCACACTGACGTGGCTTCCGCGCGAGGCGTACCCGGGCGCTCCCGTGGGCATCGCTCTCGCTGCTGCCACCTTCCCGAGCGGCAGCGATCTCGTGACGACTCTCTACGCGGCGGGTGGCGCCGAGCCGCCGCTGATGACGCCCGACTCAGGGGTGTTCATGGCGCGCGCGATTGCCGGCGGGGCAGGGGCGATCGAGTCCTGGAAGCTCAGTGGCGTGCTTCCCGCCCCTCGCGCCTTTGCAGCAGCGGCCGTCGCGACGCCATACAACTCACGGTTTGCGGGCTCCGCCATGTATGTGGTTGGTGGGATCGACCGGTCAGGAGTTGCCCAGGCGTCCGTCCTTGGCGCGAACGTGTCGCCGGACAGTGTAACCGCGCGCTTCGTATTCCTCGAACCGCTGCCGGCGCCCCGCGCCGGTGCGATCGCCGCCGTGCATCGCGGCCGGATCTACGTCATCGGTGGCAGTGACGCGTCGGGTACCCCACAGAGGACGGTGTTTCTAGGCCGGATCGGCCTCGACGGCCACATCGATGGGTGGTACACGGCCCCGTCATTGCCTAGCGCGCGAGCGTACGGAGGCGGTTTGGCGCGGGATGGCTGGGTCGTGGCGCTCGGCGGGGTAGCGGACAGCGTGCCCATAGGAGGGGGCACCGATGCGGGGATAGCGAGACTTGTGACGGGGGATACAGCGGCGGTGAGCCTTCAGTCGGGATTCTTCACGGGTGCGTGGGGGAGTGCCGGCAATTTGCTGCCCGACGGACGCTCGCAGTTTGCCTTACTCGACCTCGGCCCCACGGCCCTGATAGTCGGCGGGATGTATGCCGGAGCGTCGGGCAACGCAGCGGAAACCATCGCGGCGACAGTCACCGATGATGCGGTTGGGTCTTTTGCAGGGCCGGTGGGGACGAACACCATCGCTGGCCAGATCTGCTCGTCGGCATCCGCCGGGACGCTGGTCGGCCCGGCCGGCACCTCCTGGCGGGAGGCTACTGGAACCGCCCGGGGCCTGGTGATCGGTGGCCTCGATTTGGTCACCCAGACGCGCCGCAGCTGCGCATGGGGTTTCTGAACGAGAGCCCGATTATTAAAGTGGAGTGCCGCTAACCCGAGGATTCGACATGCGCTCGCGAACGATCATGCTGGTGCACTGCCTCGTCGCCCTTCCCGCCATTTGCGCGGCACAGCGTACACATCAATTCGAATTCGGAGCGTTTGGCTCGTTCACACGCTACGATCATGCCTTCGCGCTGGACAATCAGTTCGGGGGCGGCGGGCGACTTGGCTACTTCTTTAGCCCTGCAGTCGGATTCGAGTTCGACGTGGGCTACCAGCAGCCCTCAGCGAGTGCCGGCGGCGCACCCGCCACGCTCAGCCTCGGCGGCGGCAGTCTGATCTTCAACTTCGGCAATGAGAAGAACCTGTTCTACGTTCTGGGCGGCTATTCACGCCTCGCTTTCACCGACAATCCCGCTTACAGCTTCGATGACAACGCGGTGCATGGCGGAATCGGCGACAGGATCTTCCTCAACGAGCGGGTGGCCGTTCGCCTTGAGGGACGGGCTCTCTATTCCCCCAACACAAATCACACCGGTGGCGGCTGGGCGGGCCACATCGTCGGTTCGGCCGGCCTGGCGATCTTCACCGGCGCGAACGCGTTCCATGATGCGGACGGCGATGCGGTCGCCGATAAGAAGGATACCTGTCCCAACACGCCGGCCGGCGCTCCTGTAGACTCGAAAGGGTGTCCGAGCGATTCCGACCACGATGGCGTTTACAACGGCCCCGATGCCTGTCCCAACACGATCGCGGGTGCTGAAGTCGATGCCCGCGGGTGTCCGACTGATGCCGATGGCGATGGGATCTACGACGGCCTCGACAAGTGCCCGGGCACGTCGGCCGGCGCCCATGTCGATCCGAGCGGTTGCCCCCTGGATAGCGATCAAGACGGCGTGCTCGACGGCGCCGACAAGTGTCCCAACACGCCCGCCGGGACGGAAGTCGATACGGCCGGATGCCTCCGGATGGTCGACACCGATGGCGACGGAGTAGACGACCGCAAGGACACGTGTCCTGGTACGTCTGCCGGCACCCGCGTCGATGCCGCGGGTTGCCCGATTCTGTTCATGGAGGCGAAGGCGGCGGTGGTGCTGCGCGGCGTCACGTTTGAGCCGGGCCGCTCCACGCTCAAGCCGGATTCGTACACGATTCTCGACCTCGTCGCGACGTCGCTCATCGGAAACCCCGATGTCAAAGTGGAGATCGGCGGATACACCGATAACACGGGATCGGCGGCAACCAACACGCGCCTGTCGCAGGCCCGCGCCGACGCCGTGCTGAACTATCTGGCGAGCAAAGGCGTAGCGCCAGAACGCATGGTCGCGAAGGGTTATGGCCCGTCACAGCCGGTCGCGCCCAATGCGACGCCGGCCGGCCGGGCATTGAACCGCCGTGTCGAGCTGCGGAAGACCAACTGAGCCGGAGATACTCGTGAGGACACTCGCGTCGCTGTTTCTGATCGTGATCCTGGCGTCCCCCGTAGCGGCGCAGAATGCGCGCCGCTACGAGGTGGGACTGTTCGGATCGTTCACGAAATACGACCAGACCTTCACCGGTCTCGACAAGGAAACCGGCGGCGGAGCGCGGTTCGCGTACGCCTTGAATTCGAAAGTCAGTCTCGAAGCCGAAGCGCTGTTTCAGTCACCCAAGACGGGAGTGACGTCCGGGGAGCTCTCGCCGGTGATCGGAGCAGCGAGTCTCGTGATTTATCCATTTAACAAGGAACGGATGTCGCTGTTCGTGCTGGGGGGATATTCCCGGCTCGACTTCGGTAATGCGGCACCATACGACTTCACCGACGGCGGCTTCCACGGCGGCGCGGGCGCAAAGTTCTTCCTGAGCTCCCGCGTCGCGTTCCGCGTCGAGGCGCGCGGTATTTACACGCCACAAACCAACAGCACCCTGACCACCGGCAGCGCGACCCACATGGTCGGATCGGCCGGATTATCGTTCTTCCAATCC
>Ga0136846_1215083_pt1 | contig 18890 bp, 18 predicted proteins | sample HopSoiMetagenom2_FD_96841 | JGI IMG/M metagenome (GOLD analysis project Ga0136846, IMG submission 96841) | Grasslands soil microbial communities from Hopland, California, USA - 2 Assembly 2016 (version 4) | ecosystem: Environmental > Terrestrial > Soil > Grasslands | place: USA: Hopland...
GAACCCGGCTATGGCGAGCGCGATGACCAGCGCCTTGCGTTTCATCGGGCGGACAGTAGCGAGGGCGCGACCGTGGTTGGTGGCGGTGATGTGACATTGGGCAACGGTTGGCGCGACGCGGCGAACGGCTGATGTCTGCCCCTTCTGACCGAGGGACAAGACCACAGGGGCAGACCGAAGGCCCGGGGCAGATACCCCGGCCCTTCGAAGGCACTTGCACTGCTTTGAGCGGACGACGGGATTCGAACCCGCGACCCCCACCTTGGCAAGGTGGTGCTCTACCAACTGAGCCACGTCCGCGTGGGCACCCATATTAGGAGCGAACGAACGGGGCTTCAACGGGCGCCCACCGCTCTTAGACTCCCGCGATGCCGTCGGATCGCGTCCTATCGGAGCGCGAGCTGAACCGAGCTCTGCTTGCGCGGCAACTTCTCCTGGGGAGGACCGCCCTCTCGATCCCCAGAGCTCTCGAACGGATCTGCGGCGTGCAGGACCAGTACGCGCCGAGCGGTTACATCGGGCTGTGGACGCGCCTCGAAGGCTTCCGACGGGAGGATCTGACCCGGGCGCTCGAACGGCGCACCGCGATACAGGCGACGATGATGCGCGCGACGATCCACCTCGTCTCCAAGCGCGACTTCTGGCCGATCGCGGTCGCGATCGACGAGCCGCTGCGCGAGTGGTGGTTCCGCGCGACGAAGCGCCGAGCCGAGAAGCATCGACTCCGGACGATCGATGCACGCGGCCGCGCGTTCCTGCAAGGCGGCCCGAAGCGCAAGAAGGAGATCCTGGAGGCGCTGGAGATCCCGGCGAACGACTTCGTCGGGGTCGGACTGTGGACGCAGCTCGTGCGCGTTCCCCCATCGGGCACGTGGGAGAACCGGCGCGCCGACCTCTACGGGGTCGCCGCCGACTGGGTCGGTCCACCGAGGTCGACTCCCGACGAGGGTGAAGAGCTCCTGATCCGGCGATACCTGGCGGCGTTCGGACCGGCATCGCGCGCGGACGTCGCCTCCTTCACCGGTCTGCCGCTGACGACGATCGACGCGGTGACGCAGCGACTTCCGCTTCGTGGCTTTCGGACCGACGCCGGCGAGGCACTGCTCGACGTTCGCGGGGCTCCGCTCCCACCACCTGAGACGCCCGCGCCCGTCCGCTTCCTCCCGACGTTCGACGCCACGCTGCTCGTGCATGCGCGGCGAACGCAGATCCTCCCGGAGCGGTTCCGAACGATGATCTTCAGCACGAAGACACCGCAGTCGATCGGGACGTTCCTCGTTGATGGGCAGGTCGCGGGCACATGGCGTTCCGAGGACGGTCACCTCGCCACCTCCGCGTTCGAACCGCTCCCCAAGAAGGCGCGGCGCGAGGTCGAGCAAGAAGCGGCGGCGCTCGCCGCGTTCATCGCCTAGCGGATACCGGTCGAGCCGAAGCCTTCGTCGCCGCGCGTGCTCTCGGGCAGATCGTCGACCCACGCCGGTTCCACAACGGGAAGCTCGACGATCACCAACTGCGCGATGCGGTCGCCGACGACGATCGTGACGGCTTGCTCGCGATCGAGGTTGACCGCCGCACAGATCACCTCGCCGCGATAACCGGCGTCGATCAGCCCCGGGGAGTTCGCCATCGTGAGGCCCTGTTTCGACGCCAGCCCGCTTCGCGGCAACACCAAGCCCGCATGACCCTCGGGGATGGCGACCGCCACGCCGGTCGGGATCATCACGCGCTCCCCCGGCTCGACGAGCACGTCGACGGTCGAACACAGGTCGAGCCCCGCATCGCCCGGATGTTGCGCCGCCGGCAGCGCCGCTTCGGGGCGAAGCTTTCGGAACGGAAGCTCGGTCACGACGAGACCGGCTCGACCAGCTCGATCCGATTGCCGAACGGATCGCGGACGTGACATCGGTGATACCCCTCGAGCGGGACGTCGTCGGTCACGCGGTAACCGGCGGTCTCGATCCGCTCGCGGAGCGTCGCGAGGTTCCGCACGAGGAAGGCGGGATGCGCCTTGCGCGCGGGCGCGAACTCCGGTTCCTCCACGCCGAGATGCACCTCGAGGTCGCCGTCACGGAACCAGACGCCGCCGCGCGGCGCGAGCTCCGGCGGCTTGTCGACCTGCGTCAGTCCGAGGATGGCGCCGTAGAACCGCACCGCAGCCTCTTCCTCGCCCGTCGGCATCGCCAGCTGTACGTGATGCAGCCCCAGCAGCTTCGCGGTGTTGTCCCCCACCCTCGCACCTCCTCCCGGGAACGCAGCGGGCCGGGGGCGAACCCCCGGCCCGTGGTCGGTCGTCCGAACGGCCGCAGTCTACGAGCAACCGCTGGTCGAGCCGCAAGTCCCGCACACGTAGCACGATCCGGCCGGCTGCATCTTCGAGCCGCACTGGTAGCACAGCGGCGCGTCGAGGACCTTGGCGTTCGGCTTGTCGGTGATCTCGATCCGTTGCGGCGGCAGCGTCGGCGCAACCTCAGGGGCGGACGTCGAAGGACCGGCCTCGAGCTCGCCGACCTTCTGTTCCGCTTCGACCTTGCGCTCTTCGATCGAGCGGATGCCGAGGGACTCGCGCTGGTCGGATGCCAGATGATCGAGCGCGAGCCGGCGGAACACGTAGTCCACGATCGAGGATGCGAACCGGATGTCCGGGTCGTTCGTCATGCCCGATGGCTCGAACTTCATGTTGATGAACTTCGAGGCGTAGTCCTCGAGCGGCACGCCGTATTGCAAACCCACCGACACCGCGATCGAGAAGGCGTCCATGATCCCCGACAGCGTCGACCCCTGCTTGGAGACCTTCATGAAGATCTCGCCGAGGCCGTCGTCCGGATACGAGCCGGCCGTGATGTAGCCCTCGGCGTCGCCCACACGGAACGACGTCGTCAGCGCCGGGCGGGACTGCGGGAGGCGCTTCTTGGCCGACCACGCCAGCTGCACGGGCTCCGGCTCTTCAGCCGTCTTCTTCTTGTCCGCGGAAAGCGGCTGGGCGACCTTACAGTTGTCGCGGTAGATCGCGACCGCCTTCAGGCCAAGCTTCCAGCTCTCGACGAACAGCTGCTCGACCTCTTCGACCGTCGCCTCCTCCGGCATGTTCACCGTCTTGGAGATCGCGCCCGAGATGAAGGGCTGCGCCGAGGCCATCATCCGCACGTGGCCCATGTAGTGGATCGGCCGGCCGCCCATCGCGGTGTCGAAGACCGGGTAGTGCTCTTCGCGCAGATGCGGCGCCTCGACCACCGAATTGTGCTCGGCGATGTAGGCGACGACGTCCTCTACCTGATCGGGCCCGTAGCCGAGCTTCGCGAGCGCGCGCGGCACGGTCTGGTTCACGAACTGCATCGTCCCGCCGCCGACCAGCTTCTTGGTCTTGACGAGCGCGAGCTCGGGCTCGATCCCAGTCGTGTCGCAATCCATCATCAGGCCGATGGTGCCGGTCGGCGCCAGGACGCTCGCCTGCGCGTTGCGATAGCCGTGCAGCTCGCCGAGCGCGACGGCCTCGTCCCACGATTGCCGCGCGGCGGACAGCATCGCCTCGGGCACGAGCTCGGCGTCGATGTCGTCGGCCGCCGCGCGGTGCTTGCGCATCACCCGAAGCATCGCGTCGCCGTTGGGCGCGTACCCGTCGAACGGACCGGTGACCTCGGCGATGTGCGCGCTGGTGCGATAGGCCCAGCCCGTCATCAGCGAGGTGATCGCGCCCGCCCACGCACGGCCCTGCTCGGAGTCGTATGGCAAACCGCGCGCCATCAGCAGGGCGCCGAGGTTGGCGTAGCCGAGGCCGAGCTGGCGGTAGGCCTTCGCGTTCTCACCGATCTTCTGGGTCGGGTAGTCGGACTCCCCGACCAGGATCTCCTGCGCCGTGAACACGATCTCGACCGCGTGGCGGAAGCTCGCGACGTCGAAGTTGCCCTCGGCGTCCAGGAACGTCATCAGGTTGAGGCTCGCGAGGTTGCACGCCGAGTTGTCCAGGTGCATGTACTCCGAGCACGGGTTCGAGCCGTTGATCCGCCCCGACGCCGGGCAGGTGTGCCACTCGTTGATCGTGGTGTCGTACTGCATGCCCGGGTCGGCGCACTCCCACGCGGCCTGCGCGATCTCGCGCATCAGCTCGCGCGCACGGATCGTGTCGAGCGTCTCGTCGCTCTTGACCGCCTTCAGCCGCCAGTCGGCGTCGTTCTCGAACGCCTGCATGAACTCGTCGGTGACGCGCACCGAGTTGTTCGCGTTCTGATACTGGATCGAGTAGCTGTCACGCCCGTCGAGATCCATGTCGAACCCGGCGTCGCGGAGCGCCCGGGCCTTCCGCTCCTCCGTCGCCTTGCACCAGATGAACTCGCGCACGTCGGGGTGATCGACGTTGAGGATGACCATCTTGGCCGCGCGCCGCGTCTTGCCGCCCGATTTGATGGTGCCGGCGCTCGCGTCGGCGCCGCGCATGAAGCTCACCGGGCCGCTGGCCGTGCCGCCGCCGGCGAGCGGCTCCTTGGACGAGCGGATCTTGCTGAGGTTGATCCCCGAGCCCGAACCACCCTTGAAGATCGTGCCCTCCTCGACGTACCAGTTGAGGATCGAGCTCATGTGGTCGTCGACCGCGAGGATGAAGCACGCACTGCACTGCTGGGGCGTGTCGGGGACGCCGACGTTGAACCACACCGGCGAGTTGAAGGCCGCCTTCTGGTTGACCAGCAGGTGCGCCAGCTCCTCCGCGAAGACACGAGCGTCCTCGTCGGTGGCGAAGTAGCGGTTCTTGGCGCCCCAGCCGGTGATCGTGTCCACGACCCTCCCGACCAGCTGCCGGACGGAGGACTCACGCTGCGGCGTGCCCAGGGTCCCGCGGAAGTACTTCTGCGCAACGATGTTGGTGGCGTTCTGGGACCACGAGAGGGGGAACTCGACGTCCCGCTGCTCGAAGGCGTTGCCGCCCTCCTTGAAGTTCGGGATCACCGCGTCGCGCGTCTCCCATTCGACCTGATCGAACGGGTGCACGCCCTCGGTGGTGAAGTAGCGCGTGAAGGTCAGACCCTCCCGGATGACCTCGACGTCCCCCTCGCGGATGACCACTGGACCCCCTCCTTGCCTTTGCCTCGACGTCTTCGTGCGACCCTCCTGGTGGCTCCATCGGTGGACAACCTGTGGAACCCGTGTGGAGAGTTACACCCGTGTAACTCGCAGCCCGCGAATGATGGACCGCACACCTCCCGACGTCAAGGGGTAGTGGCCTACGTTTTCCACGACCACAACATCTAGTATCCCAGGGCCGAACGCGAACGATCGGGACCAGGCCATGCGACGGCCCGGCGGGGCTAGCCCCTGCGCCGTTTGGCGGGCTCTTTCTTCTCGAGGAGCAGTCCGAGCTCCCGCTCGAAATCCCCGGCCGCCTGGAAGTCCTTGTAAACACTCGCGTACCGGAGATAGCCCACCTCGTCGGTCCGCTGCATCGCCCCCAGGGCCGCGGCGCCCACGACGCTGGAGGCCACCTCGGGGCCCTTCTTGCGCACACGCGCCTCGATCCGGTCGAGCGTCTGGTCGATCTGGATGTTGGTCACGGGCCGCCCGGTCAGGGCCTTCCGGATCCCGGCCTCGAGCTTGTCGCGGTCCCACGGCTCTCGGGAGCCGTCGCGCTTGATCAGGACGAGGCCGACGTCCTCGATGCGCTCGTAGGTGGTGAACCGCCGGCCGCAGGCGCTGCAGTGCCGACGGCGCCGAATCGCCTCGCCGGCGTCGGCCGCGCGCGAATCCACCACACGGTCGTCGTCGATACCACACCAAGGGCAGCGCATCGTCAGGAGCCACAAGATGTAGTGGCGGCGCGCACCCTAGAACCGGCACGACGAGCCCGTCAACCGAGCGGAACGACGAGCGAGGCGCCCACCGTAAGCGCGCCGGGCTCCACGCCGTTGGTCGCGGCGATATCCCCCGCGACCTCGCGCGGATCGTCTTCCGGGCGCGCGCGCTGGGCGATCGACCACAGCGTGTCGCCGGGCTGCACCACGACTACCTCTAGCGGCACCTGCTGAGCGGCGGGCGCCGACGGTTCCCCCCGTCGGACGGCGCCCGCCGCCAGCGGGCTCATCAGGACCGCGGTCAGGGCGGTCGCCACGACGGCAACCGTTCGCCGCCGGCGAACGTACGTTCGCTCCATACAAGTAGGATGGGCGAACGCGTGTTCGGTGTCAAGCGTCTGGTCGAACATATGTTTGCACTCCCCCAGAACCGGTGCTACGTTGCGGCCCATGGGTTCCAGCCAGGATCGGGCCAACGTCAGGAGGGTAAGGACCGTGTCTGACATCACCGCTCGCCAGCAGCGCATCCTCGACTTCATCGGCGAAACCGTCCGCGAGCGCGGCTACCCTCCGACGGTCCGCGAGATCGGCGAGGCGGTCGGCCTGACGTCCTCCTCGTCGGTGCACGCCCAGCTGGCCAACCTCGAGCGGATGGGGCTTCTCCACAAGGACCCGACGAAGCCCCGGGCGATGACCCTTTCGACGGACGAGGCGAGGGCCGCCGGCACGACGATTCCGCTCCTCGGCCGGATCGCCGCGGGCGCCCCCGTCCTCGCGACGGCGCAGGTCGAGGACTACGTGGCCGTTCCCGCCGACTTCACCTCCTCGGGCGATCATTTCGCACTCCGCGTCGCCGGCGACTCCATGATCCAAGCGGGGATCTTGGACGGCGACCTCGTGGTCGTGCGCTCGCAGGACGCGGCCGACGACGGCGACATCGTGGCCGCCCTGCTGCCCGGCCCGGGCGAGGACGAGGCGACGGTCAAGCGCCTCGGCCACGATGGACCCCGCGTGATGTTGATCCCCGAGAACCCGACGATGTCTCCCTTCGAGATGATCGGCGGGCGCCTCGCGGGCAAGGTAGTGGCGGTGCTCCGCAAGCTGTGAGGTTCGGCTAGGCTCCCGAGCCACCGCGCACGAGGAGCCCAGATGACGCAGGCCGGCCGCACCAACCTCGCCCACCAGATCGAGTCGCAACCAGAGGAGCTCGAGCGGCTCCTGGGATCGGGCTCGGTTCGCCAGGAGGTTCATGGCGCCGCCGAAGCGTTGCACCGCGTCCGTCGCATCTGGATGGTCGGAACCGGGACGAGCCAACACGCGGCGCATCTCGGCGCGGCGATGCTGCAGGATGCGGGCCGCTCTGCCCACGCGGTGTCGTCGATGCAGTTCGTGAAGAACGCGCCCATCGTCGGCCCCAAGGACGGCGTGGTGATCGTGACGCACACGGGCGAGACGTCCTACGCACTGTCAGCCCGGGCGCTGGCGTTCGCGGCCGCGATCCAGACCGTCACGATCGCCCGCGAGGGGATCGGCGTGAACGACGTCATCGAGACCGTTCCAAAGGAGACGTCGGAGACCTACACCGTGAGCTACACGACGGCGCTGCTCGTCATCGCGATGATCGCCGCCGAGATGGGAGCCGACTCGGTCACCACCGAGGCCCTGCACATGGTTCCGGACGCGGTGCGTGCCGCGCTCGCCGCTCCCGGCACGGAGCAGGTCCCGGTCCCGCGCCGCTCGCTCCAGATCGTCGGCTCCGGCCACGCCTCGATCACGGCGAAGGAGGGGGCGTTGAAGGTCCGCGAGGGGGCGCGCGTCCTCGCCGAGGGCCACGACGCCGAGTTCTTCCTCCACGGGACGGCCGTGCCGCTCACCGCCGACGACCACCTGGTGGCGATCGCCTCGGGCGACGATGACGGACTGGTCGAAGGGATCGCGAACGCCGGCGCCGGCGCCGGGATCGGCGTGACGCGATTGGCCGAGACGTCGTCGCTTCCGTCGGTGCTCGCGCAGATCCCGCTGACGGTGCGGCTGCAGCTGCTCGCATCACGCTTCGCCGACGAGCGCGGCCAGAACCCCGACACCGTGATCGTGCCGCCGTGGGACGACGCGGCGCTCTGGTCGATCGGTTCCCCGATCGCCTAGTCGGACGTCGCCGGCTCGCCGATCACGCCGTTGGCGTACCGCCGGACCGCGGCGAGCTCCCGGAGGCCGACGCGCGCGTGCACGCGGGTTCCGTCGGGCTCCGCATCGGCGCTGAGCACCTCGGCGTCCCGGTAGAGCATCGCGACCAGGTCGCCGCGGTCCCAGGGGATCAACGCGTGAACGTCGACGGGCGGCGTCGGAACGGCGGCGCCGATCGCCTCGAGCAGCCCATCGATCCCCTCACCGCTGATCGCGGATACCGGGACTGAGCCAGGATACCGAAGCGCCAGGCGCGCCCGGCGCGACCCCGGCAGCAGGTCGATCTTGTTGAGCGCGAGCACCTCCGGCATGTTCGCGGCGCCGATCTCGTCCAGGACGCGGCGCACCGCCTCGATCTGCGCGTCCACCGCCGAGGACGAGGCGTCCGCGACATGGACGATCATGTCGGACAACGTGACCTCTTCGAGCGTCGACCGGAACGCCTCCACCAGATCGTGCGGAAGCTTCGACACGAACCCCACGGTGTCCGAGATCGTCGCGGCGCGGCCGCCCGGAAGGGCGATCCGGCGCGTCGTCGGGTCGAGGGTCGCGAACAACTGGTTGGCGACGATCACCTCCGCACCCGTCAACCGCCGCATCAACGAGGACTTGCCGGCATTGGTGTAGCCCGCGATCGCCACCTGCGGCATGTTGGACCGCTGCCGATTGGCCCGCTGCGTGTCGCGCGAGCGCTGCATCGTCTTCACGTCCCGCCGGAGCTTCGCGATCCTGCGTCGGATGTGCTGACGGTCGGACTCGAGCTTCGTCTCTCCGGGGCCACGGGTGCCGATGCCCGCGCCCAGCCGGCTCATCGCCTCGCCCCAACCCCGCAGGCGCGGGACGAGGTAGTTGAGCTGCGCGAGCTCGACCTGTGCCTTCCCCTCACGCGTGTGGGCGTGGAGCGCGAAGATGTCCAGGATCAGCGCGGTACGGTCGACCACCTTCACGCCGAGCCGCGCCTCCAACGCGCGCAGGTGCCCCGGCGTCAGCTCCTCGTCGAAGACGACGAGCTGTGCGCCCGTCGTGTGCAGCAACTGATGCAGCTCCTCGACCTTGCCCTTGCCGATCCAGAACTGAGGATCCGGTTCGCTGCGGCTCTGGACGACCCTGCCGACGGGCTCGGCCCCGGCGGAGTCCGCGAGCGCTGCGAGCTCGTCGAGGTCGTCTTCGGCGATCCCGGGGCCGATGCCCACGAGGATCGCCTTCTCGTGCTGGATCGACCGCCACGTCGCGGCGATCGGCGACTCGACGATGCGTGTGTCGCTGCGATCGGGCATCGGATCACCCCATCGACGAGCCGGCCTCGCGGAGGAGTTCGTTCAGCGCAACCTTGTCGTCGGTCGCGTCCGTTCGCTCTCCGATGATGAGGCCGCACGGCATCCCGTACGTTCCGGCCGGGAACTCCTTGGAGCGGGATCCCGGGACGACGATCGCGTCGGCCGGCACGCTGCCCCGGTGCTCGACCGGCGCGGCCCCGCGCGGATCGATCACCGGCGTGTTCGCGGTCAGCACCACGCCGGCCCCCAGCACGGCACGCGCCCCGACATGCACGCCCTCGACGACGATGCACCGCGAACCGATGAACGCACCGTCCTCGATCACGACCGGCGCGGCCTGGACGGGTTCGAGGACGCCGCCGATGCCGACGCCGCCGGCAAGATGGACGTCACGCCCGATCTGCGCGCAGGATCCGACGGTCGCCCACGTGTCGACCATCGTGCCGGCGCCGACCCATGCGCCGATGTTCACATAGCTCGGCATGAGAACGGCGCCGGGTTCGACGTGCGCGCCGTAGCGGACGGTTGCGGGCGGCACGACGCGGACACCGTCGTCGGCGAACCCGCGCTTGAGCGGCACCTTGTCGTGGTACTCGAACGGGCCGACGTCGGTGGTCTCGAGCCCCCGGACTCGGAAGTAGAGCAGGACGGCCTGCTTCACCCACGCGTTGACATGCCAAGGGCCGTTGCCGTTGGGTTCGGCGACGCGCAGCTCGCCACGGTCCAGTCCGTCGATCGTGGCTTCGATCGCCTCCACGTCGAGCGAAGCTCCGGGATCGGCCTGCGCGGCCGCCCACGTGGCAGTCACCCGTTCCTCGAGACCGGCGATCACGCCGATACCCCGGCGAAGATGCGGTCGAGCGCGGTCGCAGCGCGCTCGCACTCGGCGAGGGTCGGCACCATCGCGATGCGGACGAAGCCCTCACCCTCCGGCCCGAAGAACGATCCGGGCGCGACGACCACGTCGGCGCGCTCGAGCAGATCGAGCGCCCAATCGAGCGACGTCCGGCCGGCAGGAACGGAAACCCAGAGATAGAACGTCGCCTCGCTCCCGGCGACGTGCAGACCGTGCCGCGCGAACAGGTCGAGGAAGAGCGCGCGCTTCGCCGCATATCGTTCGCGGTTCTGTTCGACGTGGCGTTCGTCGCCCCACGCCGCGATGCTCGCGCGCTGGACGAACTCCTGCGGTGTGACGCCGACCGCCGGACGGAGCCGCCGCAGGGCGCCGATCAGCTCCGGGTCGCCGGCAGCGAACCCGCTGCGATACCCGGTCATCGACGACCGCTTGCTGAGCGTCTGCAGCACGACCAGGTTCGTCGGGTCGCCCACCTGGAGCGCTCCCGCGGGCGCTGCATCGCCGAACCACAGCTCGCTGTACGCCTCGTCGGATGCGAGGAGCACGTCGTGCGCCCGGCAGCGCTCGACCGCTTCCTCGTAGAACGACAGCGGCGCCACGGCCCCCGTCGGGTTGTTCGGGTAGTTCAGCCACAGGAGCGCGGCGCGTCCCCAGAGGTCCGCGGATACAGCGGCGAGGTCCGGCAGGAACCCGTTCTCTTCGCTCAACGGGAGGCGCACCACTTCTCCACCCGCATAGCGCGCGCCGCGCTCCGGGATCGGGTACCCCGGGGCCGTCGTCAACACGAGGTCCCTGCCGCCGGCGGGGTCGAGCACCGCCTGCGCGAGCGAGAACACGAGTTCCTTGGACCCGAGCGTGGGCAAGATCTGGTCGTCTGGATCGAGCGCGACGCCGTAGCGGCGGTCAAGCCACGCGGCGATCGCGCGGCGCAGCGGCGGCAGCCCCGCTGCCCGTGGATACGACGAGATCGGGCCGATCGCGTCGGACAGCGCATCGCGCACGATCGCCGGCGTCTCCTCGCGCGGGTCACCGACGCCGAAGTCGACGATCGCGCGGCCTGCCTCGAGGGCCTCGGCCTTGGCGCGATCGAGCGCCTCGAACGGATACGGCTCCACCTCGCGGAGCCGGGGTGACAGGTGGACCACCTATGCCTCCTCGGCGAGGAACGCCGACACGATGTCGTGGGTGCAGGCGAGCGCGGCCGCGGTGACCTGCTCGTCGTCGCTGTGAGCGTACCGCGGGTCTCCGGGCCCGAGGTTCACCGCGTCGACGCCGGCCATCCCGAACTCCGCGACGGGCGTCCAGCTCTGTTTCGGCCGGACGTCGAGGTTGCCGGCGGCGCGCAGGCGAGCGACGAGTTCGTTGTCGAGACACACGCGACCGGGAGGCGCGTTGCTAACGATCTCGATCTCGGCGCTCGGGTGGCGGACGAGGTCTCGGAGCCGTCGCTCCGCTTCTTGCGGCCCGAGGTTCGGCGCGTATCGCATGTTGACCTCCGCCTGGACCAGATCGGGGACGACGTTGTTGGCGACACCGCCGGCGATCGTCGTCACGGAAACCACCTCACGGAAAACGAGGCCGTCGACGTCGACGTCTCGCACCTGCTCATCCGCGATCGGCGCGAGCGCCTCCAGCGCGGTGTGGATCGCGTTGTCGCCGTGCCACGGCCGGGCGCTGTGGGCGGCACGACCGCGGACGCGCACCATCGCCTGAACGTTGCCGTTGCATCCGACCTCGAGCGCGTTGTCGGTCGGTTCGAGCACGATCGCGAGGGCGGCCTCGTGAAGCGCCGGCGCGCGGTCGAACGCCGGCAGGAGTGCCGACTCGGCGATCGGCACCTCTTCGCGCCCGAAGAACACGTAGCCGAGGTCGACGGAGCCCCCATGTGCACCCGCCTCGGCGAGCGCGAGCATGACGGCGAGGCCACCCTTCATGTCGGCTGTCCCGCGTCCACGCACGACGCCACCGTCGAGCGACGCCGAACCGGCAGCACCCCCGAGCGGGACGGTGTCGAGGTGGCCGCCGAGCAGCACGAGCGGCACGCGCGGCCGGCGGTCGGGCAGCGCGGCGAGCACGGAGTCGGCGTCGTCGACCAGCCGAAGGCCCGGCGCGACCGCGAGCCGCGGCCTGATCGCCTCGATGATCGCGCGCTCGGCGCGACTCTGCGATGGGATCCGGGCCAGCGCCAGGGTGTCGGCGGCGAGCCGCGCCGCGCGGTCCGTCATGCGTCGAGTTCGTCGAGGTCCACGACCGCGTCGAACACGTGCTGGACCGGGCCACCGAGCAATACCTCGCCGTCGGTCCGACGCTCCACGTGCAGCGGCCCGCCGCGGAACCGGACGACGACCTCGACCGGCGCATCGCCCCGTTCGTTCGCGGCGACCGCAACCGCACAGGCGCCGGTGCCGCACGCGAGGGTCTCGCCCACGCCGCGCTCCCAGACGCGGACGTCGATCACGCCGTCCTCGGCGATCCGCGCGAACTCGACGTTCGTCCGTTCGGGGAACAGCTCGTGATGCTCCAGCGCCGGGCCCATGTGCTCCACGTGGTACCGCTCCGGATCCTCGTCGGTGAACAGAACGAGGTGCGGGTTCCCCATGCTCAGGGCGGTCGCGCGCATCGTCCGGCCATCGCCGGCATCGAACGGCTGATCCTGGAAGGTCTCCCACGCCGGGCCGCGCATGGGGATCGCGGCCTTCGTGAAGTTCGGCTGGCCCATCGACACGGTGGCGCCGTCGAGGGTGAGCCACACATGCTTGACCCCTGCCGGGGTCTCGACGTCGAACGAGGCGCCGTGCGCCACGCGATCGGTGTCGCGGAGCCACGCGCCGACGCAGCGCATCCCGTTGCCGGACATCTCGGCCGGGCTTCCGTCGGCGTTGGTGAGCGCGAACGAGAACTCGGCGGCGCTCCCCCGTCCGACGACGATCACGCCGTCCGCACCGACCCCGAACCACCGGTCGCACAGCGCGGGCACGTCGATCGCGGGCGCCGCCGCGTCGAGCGCTTCGACGATGAGGAAGTCGTTCCCGCTCGCTTGGTATTTGGCGAGGTGCAGCGTGCGGGTCACCCGGCCTCCAGGAAGGCGGCGACGTCGTCGACCACCCCGACCGCGCCGTTGTCCCCGGCGTCGAACCACCGCACGCGCGGATCACGCCGGAACCACGCCATCTGGCGGCGCGCCAGCTCCTTGGTTCGCTTCACCGTGCGCTCCATCGCTTCGTCGAGCGCCAGCCTACCGTCGAGGTGCTCGGCGAGCTCCGCGTAGCCGATCGCCTGGCTCGCCGTGAGCCACGCGCCGAAGCCTCGTTCCACCAGCCCGCGGATCTCGTCGAGCCAGCCGGCCCCGAGCATCGTCGCGACGCGAGCCCGAATGCGCACGTCGAGCGTCGGGCTTGCCAGGCGAACGCCCGCGACGCGCACGCGGGCGGGGTCGTAGACGTCCCACGCGGCCGCGAAGTCGCTGAACGGCGCCCCGGTGATCGCCGAGACCTCAAGCGCGCGGATCGTCCTGCGAACGTTCGAGGGATCGATACGGCCGGCCGCCACCGGATCGGCCGCCGCGAGTCGCGCGTAGAGCTCGTCGGCTCCAAGGGCATCGGCCTCAGCTTCGAGCGAGGCACGCACCACCGGATCCTCCGGCGGGAACCGCAGCCGGTCCACGACAGCCCGGAAGTAGAGGCCCGACCCGCCGACCAACAGCGGGTCGGGCACCGTCTCGAGAAGGTCGTGGGCCGCGCGTTGATAGCCCGCGACGGTGAACCGCTCCGACGGCTCGGCGAGGTCAAGCAGGTGATGTGGGATCCCGCGACGCTGCTCGGGCGTCGGCTTGGCCGTCCCGACGTCCATCCCCCGGTAGACGAGCATCGAGTCTACCGACGCGATCTCCGTGCCCAGCCGCGTCGCGAGGGCGATGCCGGCGTCGGTCTTCCCGCTGGCGGTCGGGCCGACGAGCGCTCGGAGCATCAGACCGCTGCGTGCTGCGGCGCCTCGACGACCCGGCCGAGCAGGTGATGGGCCGCCGAATCGGTGATCTCGACCATCGCGAACGTGCCGGCCGCCAAGGGTTCACGCAGATGCACGATCCGGTTCGTCCGGGTGCGCGACTGCGTGGAGCCCGCTCGCTTGCCGTCGCCCTCGACGAGGACCTCGACCACCTCGCCCACCTGCCGACGGTTCCGCTCGGCGGTGATCGCCGTCTGGAGCGCGACCAGCCGGTCGAACCGCTCCTGCACGATCTCCTTCGGCACCTGATCGGGCATCGAGGCGGCTCGCGTTCCGGGCCTGGGCGAGTACTGGAACGTGTACGCGCTGTCGAACCCGGCGCGCTCGACCACGTCGAGCGTCGCCGCGAAGTCCTCCTCCGTTTCGCCGGGGAAGCCGACGATGATGTCGGTCGAGACCGCGATCGATGGGATCACGTCGCGGATCCGCTCGAGCCATGCGAGGTATCGGTCCCGCCGGTAGGACCGTTGCATCGCCTTGAGGACGCGATCCGACCCCGACTGCAAAGGGAAGTGGATGTGCTCACACACCTTTTCGCTGGCGGCCATCGCGTCGATCACGTCGGGCGTGAAGTCGTGCGGGTGCGGCGATGTGAAGCGGACGCGTTCTATGCCGTCAATCTGGTTGACCATCCGAAGCAGATCGGCGAAGAGCGGTCGACGCGCGGAGTCCGGGACCGTCACGTCGCGACCGTACGTGTTGACGTTCTGGCCGAGAAGCGTGACCTCGAGCACGCCCGATGCGCCGAGCCCTTGGACCTCGGCGATGATGTCGCCCATCGCTCGCGAACGCTGGGCGCCTCGGACGAACGGCACGATGCAGAACGTGCACGCGTTGTCGCAACCGGTCGCGATCGAGACCCATGCGCGGACCCCGTCGGCCCGCGCGGCCGGCAGCGCGCTCGGGAACACGTCGGTGTACTCCCGGACATCCATCTGCGGACCGTCACGCTCGGCTCGGTCCAGGAGGTCAAGCAGGTGCGGCAGTGCGTGCGTGCCGACCACCACGTCGACCCACGGCGCCTTGCGCTGGATCTCGCCCTGGTCCTTCTGCGCGAGGCAGCCCGCGACGACGATCCGCAGCTCCGGCCGGCGATCCTTGAGGGGCTTCAGATGTCCGAGGTTGCCGTAGAGCTTGTTATCGGCGTTCTCGCGGATCGCGCAGGTATTGAGCACGATCACCCGCGCGTCGCCGGGGTCGTCGGTCGGCGTCATGCCGTCGGCAGTCAACACGCCCCCGATCCGTTCAGAGTCGTGCTCGTTCATCTGGCACCCGAAGGTGCGGATCAGGTAGCGCCGGTCCGTCATCACCCGTCGAGGGTAACCGAGCGCGTCAGCGGGCATATTCGGTGGCGCGGGTCTCGCGCACGACCGTGATCCGGATCTGGCCGGGGTACTGCAGCTCCTCCTCGACCTGCTTGGCGATGTCGCGCGCGATCACCTGAGCCTGGATGTCGTCGATCGACTCCGGCTGGACGAGGACGCGGACCTCGCGCCCGGCCTGCATCGCGTAGACCTTCTCGACGCCCTCGAAGGCGTTGCAGATCTCTTCCAACCGCTCGAGGCGCTTGACGTAGGTCTCGAGCGACTCTCGGCGAGCGCCCGGCCGGCCGCCGCTGATCGAGTCGGCGATCTGGGCGAGCACCGCGTGGATCGTGCGCTGCTCGACCTCGCCGTGGTGGGACTCGATGCAGTGGACGACCTCGGCGTCCTCCTTCATCCGGCGGGCGATCTCGGCGCCGATGATCGCGTGCGAGCCCTCCACCTCGTGCGTGACGGCCTTGCCGATGTCGTGCAGGAACGCGCCACGCTTGGCGATCGCGGGATCGAGCCCAAGCTCGGCGGCCAGGGCCGAGGCGATGTGCGCGCTCTCGACGAGGTGCCGGAGCACGTTCTGGCCGTAGCTGGTCCGGTACTGGAGCCGGCCGAGGAGCCGCACCATCTCGGGGTGGATGTCGGTGATGCCGACCTCGGCGACCGCGTCTTCGCCGGCACGGCGGATCCGCTCCTCGATCTCCGCCATCGACCGCTCGTGGACCTCCTCGATCCTGGCGGGGTGGATCCGCCCGTCCTGCACGAGCTTCTCGAGCGTCATCCGGGCTGCCTCGCGGCGGACAGGGTCGAAGCTGCTCAGCACGACCGCCTCGGGGGTGTCGTCGATGATGATGTTGACGCCGGTCGTGGCCTCGAACGCGCGGATGTTCCGCCCCTCGCGACCGATGATGCGACCCTTCATGTCTTCGCTCGGCAGGGCGAAGACGCTGACCGTGGATTCGGCGGTCTGCTCGGAGGCGACCCGCTGGATCGCGATCGTCAGGATCTTGCGAGCGCGCTCCTCGCCGTCTTCGCGTGCCCGCTGCTCGATCTCGCGGACCTGGGCCATCGCCGATCGCTTGGCGTCGTCGACGACATGGGCGATCAGCTCCTCGCGGGCTTCGGACGACGTCATGCCGGCGATGCGCTCGAGCTGCGTGCGGTGCTGATCGGCGGCCTTCTCGAGCTTCACCCGGACCCCGTGGAGCATCTCGTCGCGCTCATCGAGCTCGTTCCCCCGCTGGTCCATCCTCCGCGTCCGATCGCGGAGGTCGTCCTCGGACTCGGAGATGCGACGCTCGAGGCGCGCGATCTCGTCGCGCCGGGACTGCACGTCCGCCTCCGCGTCCTTGCGCATCTGCGCCGCCTCGGACTTGGCGTCCTCGTTGGCCTGCTTCAGGGTCGAGGCCGCCTCCTGGCCGGCCTTTGCGAGGTTCTCGTCTGCCTCGATCGCCCTCTGACGCGCCTGCGCCTCGAGCGTGTTCGCCGAGGACTTGGCAATGTTGGCGCGGATCAGGAACCCGACGACGACGCCCGCCGCGAGTGCGACGACGCCCACGATCACCGGGATCATGTGGCCTCCCTGCGGATTCAGGGAGAGGACCGCTCAGGCCGTGAACACGGAGCAGCGACCGTTCGTCGCCCTAGGGGCGCCCTTGCCTCCGGGGTTCATGTCGGTGGGGGTTGCGGGTTCGGTCGTCCATCGAAGTGGTTGCTCGTGACTGGTCGGGTGGTGCCTCTCGTTGGTGGATGTTCGGTGTTTCCACACCTTACGGCCACCTTCGGGCCGAGGCAAGGTTCAGGCGTCGATGCCCTCCAGCCCAAGAGCTCTGCGCGCGGCATGCCGTGCGACGGCCGGCGCGTATCCGCGTCGCATCAAGAACCCGCTCACCCGGGCGAACCCTGTCGCGGGATCGAGCCCCGAGACCCGGGCGACACGGGTTTCGGCCAGGCGGTCGGCTCGGTCCTGCTCGCTGTCGGGAGCCCGATCGAGGGCGTCCATCGCAACGTCGCGGTCGACGCCGGCCTGTTGGAGCTTGATGCCGACCGCCCTCCGAGACTCCCCCCTGGCCCCCATCCGACTCTCGACGACCGCAGCGGCGAACGCGGCGTCGTCGATCAGGCCGACGTCTTCGAGCCGGCCGAGCTCGGTGGCGACGGCCTCCGGCTCGAAGCCTGCCTGGACGAGCCGACGCTCGAGCTCCTTGCGGCTGCGCTGACGCACCGCCAAGAGCCCGAGCGCCCGCTCGTGGATGTCCTTGCGCTTGCTCGGCCGGTCGCCTCGCCGCCCGGAAACGCCGCCCCGCTCCCTCGCCGGCGTCGGCACGACCTAGTCGCCCTTCTTGCCCACCTTGACGGGGGGTTCGAGCTCGACGAGTTCGGGCGCGACCTCGATGGGCCGGTCGTCGTCCTCGGTGAACCCGTTCAGACCCACGGCCTGGCGGACCTTCGTCTCGATCTCGTCGCGGACGTCGGTGTGCTCGGCGAGGAACTGACGAGCGTTCTCCTTGCCCTGGCCGAGCTGCTCGCCTTCGTAGGTGAACCACGCGCCGCTCTTCTTGATCATCTCGAGGTCGACGCCCACGTCGAGCAGCGAGCCCTCCTTGGAGATGCCCTTGCCGTACATGATGTCGAACTCGCACTGACGGAACGGCGGCGCGACCTTGTTCTTGACGACCTTGACGCGGGTGCGCGAGCCGACGACGTCGGTGCCGTCCTTGAGGTTCTCGATCTTGCGAACGTCCAGACGCACCGATGAGTAGAACTTGAGCGCGCGGCCACCGGGGGTGGTCTCGGGCGACCCGAACATCACGCCGATCTTCTCGCGGAGCTGGTTGATGAAGATCGCCGTCGTCTCGAACTTGGACAGCGAGCCCGACAACTTGCGCATCGCTTGGGACATCAACCGGGCCTGGAGGCCGACGTGCGTGTCGCCCATCTCGCCCTCGATCTCAGCACGCGGCACGAGCGCTGCGACCGAGTCGATCACGACGAGCGACAGCGCGCCGGAGCGCACCAGCATGTCGGCGATCTCCAAAGCCTGCTCACCGGAATCGGGCTGGCTCACGAGCAGCTCGTCGATGTTGACCCCGAGCTCGCGCGCATAGGTCGGGTCGAGCGCGTGCTCTGCGTCGATGAACGCCGCGATCCCGCCCTGGCGCTGGGCCTCAGCGATGATGTGCAGACAGACCGTCGTCTTGCCCGAGCCTTCCGGCCCGAAGACCTCGACGACCCGCCCTCGCGGGATCCCGCCGATCCCGAGCGCGATGTCGAGCGCCAACGACCCCGTCGGGATGGTCTGCATCTCGACGTTCATCGGGTGCTCGCCGAGCTTCATGACCGCTCCGCGGCCGTGCTGCTTCTCGATCTGCTGGAGGGTGACCTCCAAGATCTTGTCGCGGTCCACGCGATCCCCCTTCCCATCGCGGCCCACCCCGGAGGAGGTTCGAGCGAGCGCACTTGCCTGACGTTCGAGCAC
>Ga0136846_1243032_pt1 | contig 18888 bp, 18 predicted proteins | sample HopSoiMetagenom2_FD_96841 | JGI IMG/M metagenome (GOLD analysis project Ga0136846, IMG submission 96841) | Grasslands soil microbial communities from Hopland, California, USA - 2 Assembly 2016 (version 4) | ecosystem: Environmental > Terrestrial > Soil > Grasslands | place: USA: Hopland...
AAAGCTGAGCGGCATTCGCCGGATGACGTCGTCGATGTCGGTATGGACGTTGAGGGAACGAACGGTGTTCTTCACCGCAAGTCGCTGTGCGGGGTAAGGCGCGTCGGGGTGGTCGTTGCTCAGGATCTCGCCGAGGACCAGTTTGCCGTTATCGGAAAGCTTCCGCAGGGCGATGAGATAGTCCCGGTCAAAACCCTTCATACGGCCGCCGAGCGGCGCGTCGCCAAAGGGAATCTCCGACTGCTCGATCGAACTCGGAAAGATGACGTCGAAGCCGATCACCTTGGCGCCGCCTTCGGTGATGCTCCCGAGCACCCGGCCGATCTCACGCGTCCAGGTCTGCGTCGGCGATCCCTTGAAAGGCGAGGTGTCGTAGGTCTCGCCGTCGATCGCCACCACGACGACCGGTGATGTCGCGGGATCGCGGTGGTCGCCGGCGAGCTTGCCGCGCAATGCCGTGAGGATGTCGAGCGACAGGCCTCGCAATGCGTGGAGTGGTGGAGACGTGAACACCGCGCCTGCAAGAAGCGCAATCAGGATCGCCGCTACGATGTCCCGCCTGCCGATCCGCCGCATCGCCCCGTCGCTAGCTGCCTACTCGAGCCGCAGCAGGCGTCCGACGATCGGCGTCGGCGACGACGTGGCGGTGGCATCGACCTGGAAGGCGTAACGCTTGGCGCCGAGGATGGCGAGATAGCTGCCGCCTGGGGTCAGCGACTTCCCGGCCTTGGCGAAGTCATAGAACTTGCCGCCGATCATGGTTTCGCTCTTCAGCGGCACGGTGATGGTGGGCTCCTTGCCGTCGGTGCGTTCGATCACCAGCGTGCTGCCGCTCTTGGCCTGCACCAGTGGTGCGACGCCATAGATCGTCGGCAGCTTGGCTGGCGCGCCCTTCGCGTCGGATCGCATCGTGCGGAACGTGGTCGCGGCGCTCTGGTTGGCCTCGCGCTCGGACAGCTGCGCCGCGTTGGTGTCGCAGGGCACCTTGTCCCGCTTGATCTCGCCGAGCTGCACGGTGCTCTGCTCGGCGCCGACCAGGATGACGCCTTCGCTGATGGTCTCGCGCAGGCAGGATTTGAGATAGCTGAGCGTGATGCTCGCCTTCGGACCAAGCTTGATGATCTTGCCTGGCGCCACATAATCCATGAATGCGATGCCATCGACCTTGCCCTGGACGTCCTCGACGATTGCGGCCGGGGTCTCCGCCAATGCGGGGCTCGCAACACAGAACGCGCCGACAACGGCGCCGATCAGGCTTTTCATGGGTATTCTCATTCGATTCGACCGATGCTCTAGCGGTCCCCGTCCTGGTCCGATGCTTAGCAGCGGAGCGCCCAGGCAAGTGTGACCGGAATCACTCTTAGATGTTGGTGCACTCTATCAGGAACAGGTTCAAATCGGCGACCGGAGAAAACAGAGCTGCGGCAAGCTGTTGCCGGGACAGTCGATCTCAGGCGGTCGAACGGCCTCCGCCGGACGGTCTGCGACCGGCGGGCTCTCGACGGGTCTCGCCACGCCAGCAGCAAGCATGGCTTCGGTCTTCCGGAATGGCGTCGCCTGCTCGCCGGCGGCGATCTCCATGACCTCGTCCCAGCGCGACAGAAAAGCCTGGACGCAGGCCGGGTCGAACTGCCGTCCCTGGTTCTCGACCAGGTAATTCCGCGCCACCTCGAGCGGCATCGGCTCTTTATATGGTCGCCGCGTCGTCAGCGCGTCAAAGACATCGGCGACCGCGACCACGCGCGCGGCAACCGGGATCTCGTCCGTCTTGAGGCCGTTCGGATAGCCCGTGCCGTCCCACCGCTCGTGATGTCCTGCGGCAATTTGTGCGCCGAGCTGGATCAGCTCGCAACTGGAGTGCGCCAGGATCTTCTCGCCGATGGTGGCGTGGGTGCGGATCACCGCCATTTCCTCGTCGGTCAGCCGGTCGGGTTTGAGCAGGATCTTGTCAGGAATGGCGACCTTGCCGACGTCGTGCAGGGGGGCGGCGAGATAGATGTCGCGGCAGAACCTGACCGGCAGGCCGAGCTGCTCGGCGATGATGCGGCTGTAGCGGGCGACCCGCAACGTGTGCTCGCCGGTGTCGTTGTCGCGGTACTCGACCGCAAGCGCGAGCCGCAGGATGATCTCCTCCTCGCGCTCGCCGAGCTTGCGTGTCGCGGCCGTTACTTCGCTGGCCAGATGCGCGGCGCGATCGTTGAGCTTGCGTACGGCTGCACCAAGCTGAATCAAATTCCGCAGCCGTACCGTCATCTCGACGCTCTGCGGCGCCTTGGGCAGGAAATCGGTTGCACCAGCCTGCAGCGCTTCCATTTTCACGTCATCCGTCTGCCGGGACGTGATCATCGCGATCGGGATGTCGGCGCAGCCGGGAAGAGTGCGGAATGTGCGGATGAAGCTGATACCGTCCATGTGCGGCATCTCGTAGTCGACCAGCACAAGGTCGAACACGCGCTCGCGCGCACAGGCCAGCGCCTCGACCGGATCAAGGAAGGTGGTGGCCTCGACGCGCCCTTCCGCTTCGATATGCCGTTTCAGGAAGTTGAGGACGGAGCGGCTGTCGTCAACCAGAAGCGCTTGGGTCAGCATCGGCGGCCGGGGCTCTGTTCGCTAGCAAGGGCACGAACCCACTGGAATAACCCGAGCGAATTTAACGCAAAGCAAATCTGCGCGCCGGGGATGCGGCGCCACGGATATGCGCGCCTCGCATGAGCTTTCAACAGGCTATGCACGTTTGCATGCGATTACGCGAACTCCTGGGGAATGTGACCCGTAGTTGTACGGAGGCACGCGTTAGGAGTTTGCTCACTCGATTCGCGTCAAAAGTGTATCGGAATCAAGCAAAGGCGGGGCAGCGATGGCGCTCAATCCGATGGAGCCGAAGTGGTCGTTGCGGTTACCCGCCGATTGCAGCATCGCGGCCATTCGCAATGTCTATGAGCTCATTCGCGAAGCGTTCGGCCGCCAGGAGCGGCTCGAGATCGACTGTTCGAGCGTCGACAAGGCCGACGTGACCTCGATCCAGCTTCTGCTGTCGGCGGCCAAGACCGGCGATGCCCAGGGCCGGCCGGTGGTCCTGACTTCCTTCTCTCAGTCGCTGCGCAACACCCTTCACCGCGCCGGCTTCGCCAGCGATGCGATGATCGATCAGCACTTCCCGCAAAAGAAAGATGGCGTCTAATGGCCACGATCCTGACCGTCGACGATTCGCCAAGCATCCGGCAGATGATCAAGGTCGTGCTCGAGCCGGCCGGTCACAGCGTGATCGAGGCCGGTGACGGTGCGCAAGGCCTGGCCAAAGCGCAGGCCGGCAAGCTCGACCTCGTTATCACCGACCTGAATATGCCGGTCATGAACGGGCTGGAGCTGATCAAGGCGTTGCGCAAATTGCCGAGTGCGGTCGGCATGCCGATCGTGTTCCTGACCACCGAATCCAACGACGCGGTGAAGCAGGAAGCCAAGAGCGCCGGCGCCACCGGCTGGATCACCAAGCCGTTCAAGCCCGAGCAGCTGCTCGCCGTCGTCGCCAAGCTGGTGCGCGCATGAGTTCGATGGACCCGACCGAGGTCTTTCGTCAGGAAGCCAGTGAGTTGTTCGAAGTCCTGGAAGGGGCCCTGCTCGACCTTGGCCTCCGTCCCGACGACCGCGAGCTGGTCGATTCCGCCTTCCGCGCCCTGCATACGATCAAGGGTTCGGGCGCCATGTTCGGCTTCGACAAGGTCGCCTCCTTTACTCACGAATTTGAAACCGCCTTCGACCGCGTCCGCAAGGGCGAGATCAAGCCGACCCAGGAGTTGATCTCGGTCGCGCTCGCCGCCAAGGATTATATCCGCGCGCTGATCGAGGATCCCCAATCGACCGACGACGTCATCGGCGAAGCCATCCTCGACGACCTCAAGCGTTTCGTGTTTCCCGATCAGCCTGCCGCTCCGGTCGCCGAGATCGCCCTGGCGCCGCCGCTGGCGCCGGCCGAGAGCAAACAGGTCGGCTGGCATCTCTACCTGGAATTCGAATCCCACATCCTGCGCAACGGCTCGAATCCGCTCGATCTGCTGGAAGATCTCTGCAAGCTCGGCCCCTGCTTCGTCGTGCCTGTGACCGACGGCATCCCGTTCCTCGACGATATGGAGCCGGAAGATTGCTATCTGAAGTGGGACGTCAAACTGCACGCCGCCTGCGACAAGGACGCGATTGACGACGTCTTCATGTTCGTCTCGGACGAGATGAAGCTGACGCTCTCGCCGCTGGAGCAAGTCGAGGCACCTGCGCAGTTGCCGTTGTTCCAGCTCCTCGACGAGGAGCCGGCGCCAGTCGTCGAAATGTACGCGCCGCCGGTCGAGACGGTTGCTGCGCCCATCGCCGAGCAGCCGGTCGCAAAGGCCGAGCCTAAGGCCGAAGTCAAGCGCGACGATCGCGGGATCGCGACGGTCCGCGTCCAGGCCGAGCGCCTCGACGAGCTGATGGACCGGGTCGGCGAGCTTGTCATTGCCCAGGCGCGTCTGACCCAGCTCGCGGCATCCGGCTCCGATCTCTCGATCAAGATGATCGCCGAGGAAATCGAACGCCTCGCTTCCTCCCTGCGCGACACCACGATGGGCGCGCGCATGGTGCCGATCGGCTCGCTGTTCGGCCGCTTTCGCCGCCTGATCCATGATTTGTCGCGCGACCTGTCGAAGCCGGTTGAATTCGTCACGACCGGTGAGGACACCGAGCTCGACAAGACCATGATCGAGTGCCTGGCCGATCCTCTGGTGCACCTGATCCGCAACGCCATCGACCACGGCATCGAGGACACCGCGACCCGCGCCGCCAACGGCAAGTCAGAGCAGGGGCGGATCGAGCTCGCGGCCGTGCATTCCGGCGCGCAGGTGCTCGTCACCGTGAAGGACAATGGCGGCGGCCTCAACACCGCGCGCATCCGCGCCAAGGCAGAAGAGCAGGGCTTGATCGCCACCGGCGCAGTGCTCTCTGATCACGAGATCCACCAGTTCCTGTTCCATCCGGGCTTCTCGACCGCGCAGACCATTTCCGCGCTGTCCGGCCGTGGTGTCGGCATGGACGTGGTCAAGCGCACCATCGAGAACATGCGCGGCACGATCGATTTATCGACCAGGCCGGGCCAGGGCACCACGGTGACGCTGCGCCTGCCGCTGACGCTCGCGATCATCGAAGGCTTGCTGATCCGGGTCGGCGAAGGCCGCTACATCATTCCGTTGTCCGCGGTTGAGGAATGCATCGAGCTGACGGCCGAGGACGAGCGGTCCCGCGGTCGAAACTTCCTCAACGTGCGCGGCAACCTCGTGCCCTTCCTCAGGCTGCGCGAGATCATGACCGCATCGGGCACGCCGGACCGGCACCAGAAGACCATCATCATTTCGACGGGCGAGACTCACGTCGGTCTTGTCGCCGACCAGATCATCGGCAACCACCAGACTGTCATCAAGTCGCTCTCCAAGCTGCATTCGGACGTCACAATCTTCTCCGGCGCGACGATCCTGGGCGACGGGACGGCGGCGCTGATCCTCGACGTCGCGCAGCTCGTCGCGCTGGCGCAGTCGAAGGTCGAGAAGCAGCACATCAGCGAGGCGGCGTGATGAACGAAGGTTTGGCCGGCGAACATCAGACCGACGCAATGCAGGTCGTGATGATCGGCCTCGGCGAGGAGAAGTTCGCCCTCGACGCCGGGCTCGTGCGCGAGATCATCGATCCGGTGCCGGTCACCAAGGTCGCCGGCGCACGCGCCTTCGTTCCCAGCGTCATCAACGTGCGCGGCAACGTCATTCCGCTTGCGGACCTGCGCATCCGCTTCGGCATGCCGCAGCTCGATGACACGGCCGAGACGCGCATCGTCGTCATCCAGATCGAACTCGACGGCAAGCCGGTGCTGGTCGGCGTCACCGCCGACAGGGTCTACGAGGTCACGGAGATCTCGCAGACCGACGTGCAGCAGACGCCGCGGGTCGGCATGCACTGGAAGCCGGAGTTCATTCGCTTCATTGCCAAATGGCGTGAAGAGTTCGTCATCGTTCCCAACATGGAACGCATTCTGAATTGAGGTCTCGGGCGAGACCGGGGTAGGGGCTAGAAATGAGATTCACGGTCAAGGCAAAGCTTGCCAGCGCATTTGGTGTGGTCCTGTTGCTCTCGATGGCTGCAGGCGGCCTAGCTTATGTGAAGCTGAGCGAGATGATCGAGACCGCCGACGGCCTGGTGTCGCGCGCCGGCCGGATTGATCGTGCGGCAGAGATTGAAAAGGGCATCCTGCTCCAGGTTCGGGCCGAGAAGAATCTGATCATGGCGCCCGAAAGCGAAGCGGAGCGCTTCATCGCAGAGATCGCCAAGCAGCGCGAATCGCTCTCGAAGTTGAAGGAAGAGATTCATGCTGCAGCCTCTTCCGAGGGCAAGAAGCTCATCGAACATTTTGGGGCCGCCTATGCGCGGATGAACGCAGCTCAGGATGACGCGCTCAAGATTGCGCGGAGCGACAGGACGAAGGCCGCCGAACGCTCGATGACCGATGTGCGCAAGGCGGTCGGTGAAGCGATGGAAGCTGCCAACGCCTATGTCATAAACGTCAAGAAGAACATGGCCGACCAATCGGCCCAGGCGCACGAAGACGGCAACCGCGCTCACATCTTGCTGATCTCGGCCGTGCTGGCGTCGCTCGCGATCGGCCTGATCGCCGCCATCTGGATATCGATGAGTATTTCTCGCGGCCTCGGCCGCGCTGTCGGCCTTGCCGGCGCGGTGGCGGGCGGCGATCTCAGCCAGACGATCAATATCTCCAGCAATGACGAGATCGGCGATCTCGTCAAATCGCTGAACATGATGGTGGAAAAGCTTCGGCAGGTCGTCGAAGAGGCTCTCACCGCGGCCAGCAACGTTTCCGCCGGCAGCCAGGAATTGTCCGCGAGCGCCGAGCAGCTCTCGCAGGGCGCGACCGAGCAGGCCTCGTCGGCTGAGGAAGCATCTTCCTCGATGGAGGAGATGGCCTCGAACGTGAAGCAGAATGCCGACAACGCCAACCAGACCGAGAAGATCGCCGCGCGATCAGCCCAAGACGCGGAAACCAGCGGTATCGCCGTGGGCCGCGCTGTTCAGGCGATGCAGACCATCGCCGAGAAGATCACCATCGTGCAGGAGATCGCACGCCAGACCGACCTGCTCGCGCTCAATGCCGCGGTCGAAGCCGCGCGCGCCGGCGAGCACGGTAAGGGCTTTGCGGTGGTTGCGTCCGAAGTGCGCAAGCTCGCCGAACGCAGCCAGGCGGCTGCCGCCGACATCGGCACGTTGTCGACGGAAACCGTGAAGGTTGCGCAGGAGGCCGGCGATATGCTGTCCAAGCTGGTGCCTGACATCAAGAAGACAGCCGAGCTGGTCCAGGAGATCACCGCCGCCTGCCGCGAGCAGGATGTCGGTTCGGCGCAGATCAATCAGGCGATCCAGCAGCTCGACAAGGTTGGTCAGCAGAACGCCAGCGCGTCCGAGCAGGTGTCTTCGACCTCGGAAGAGCTCGCCTCGCAAGCCGAGCAGCTGCAGTCGACCATCTCGTTCTTCCGCATCGAGCATGCCGCCCGCAACGAACGGACCGCACCCGCGCCGATCGACCGTGCGGTCGGCCAGCTGCGCGCCAAGGCCGCAACCATGGCCGCCGCCGACCGGGGGGCAAAGAAGCTCGCGCCGGCCCGCAAGCCGACGCGCGCGATGAAAGTCGCCAGTGGCGGCGGCTTCGCCTTCGACATGCATGATGGCGAAGACGACCGCGACGCCGAGTTCCAACGCTGACTAATCGGTCCGGCCTCGCGCCGGACCGTGCGCATTCGTAAACCCCGGGATCCCTGGAACTGCATCATGGCCGCAACCTCGCAATATCTGACGCTCGGGCTCGCCGGCGAAACGTTCGGCATCAGCATCCGCAACGTCCGCGAAATCCTGGACATGCGGCCGATCTCGCGGCTGCCGCATGCGCCGAACTTCCTGCTCGGCATGATCGACGTGCGCGGCAGCGGCTATCCGATCGTCGACCTCCGGACCAAGCTCGGCCTGCCGGCCGTGGCGGCGACCGAAGCGACGCGCATCATCATCCTCGACGTGCCGATGAAGGACCGCCTGGTCGGCGTCGGCTTCGTCGCCGATTGCGTGTTCGAGGTCACCGACATCGACGAGCAGGCGATCGAGCCCATCCCTGAAGTCGGCGGCAAATGGCAGTCCGACTACGCCGCCGGCATCGGCCGCAAGGGCGAGAAATTCGTCGTGATCTTCGACCTCGCCAAGCTGATGGCGCATGACGAGATCCCGGAAGAACGTAGGGCGGCCGCGGATTCGTCCCGCGCAGCCTGAGTTTGCAAGTGCGTGGCCAAGCGTAAGCACCCCCAATTCGAACCAACGAGACCGATATGAGATTCACCGTCAAAGCCAAGCTTGCCAGCGCCTTCGGCGTCGTCATCCTGCTGTCCATGATCGCCGGTGCGGTTGGATATATCAAGCTGTCGGATATGGTCAGCACCACGGAGCTTCTCGTCAGTCGGGCGGCCCGCATGGAAAAGGCGGCTGAGCTGAAGGAAGGCGTCCTGTTTCTGGTGCGCTCCGAGAAGAACTCGATCCTGGCGGCGTCCGACGCCGAATATGACCAGTTCGTAGCCGACCTCGTCAAGAATCGCGAAGCGGTCGCGAAGTCCAAGGACGAGATCTACGCAGCGGCCAGCGAAAGCGGCAAGAAGCTCATGGAAGGCTTCAACGTCGCGTTCGCCAAGCTGAACGCCTATCAGGACGAGACGGTTAGGCTTGCAAAGATCGACAAGCCGAAGGCTCTGGATCGCTCCATGCATGATGGCCGCAAGGTCGTCGCGGACGCGCTGGAAGCGGCCGACGGTTACATCAAGAACGCCAAAAAGAACATGGCCGAGCAGGCCGAGCAGGCCAAGCAGGACGGCGCCCGCGCCGAGATGCTGCTGATAAGCTTGGTGATTGCCTCACTGCTCATCGCCGTAGTGGCCGCAACCTGGATCGCGATGAACATCAGCCGTGCGCTGGCGCAGGCCGTCGGCCTCGCCGACGCGGTGGCGATCGGCGATCTCAGCCACAAGATCGAGTCCTCCAGCAATGACGAGATCGGAGATCTCATCAAGTCGCTGAACGCGATGACGGTGAACCTGAACGCGACGGCGACGCTGGCCAACCAGATCGCGCAGGGCGACCTCACGGTCGAGGCCAAGCCGCTGTCGGACAAGGATACGCTCGGTCTCGCGCTAGAACGCATGGTCGAGAAGCTCCGCCAGATCGTGTCGGAAGCCTTGACCGCGGCGCAGAATGTCTCGGCTGGCAGCCAGGAGCTCTCGGCCAGCGCCGAGCAGCTCTCGCAGGGCGCGACCGAGCAAGCCTCGTCGGCCGAGGAGGCCTCATCCTCAATGGAGGAGATGGCTTCCAACGTGAAGCAGAACGCCGACAACGCCAACCAGACCGAAAAGATCGCCGCGCAGTCGGCCAAGGACGCCGAGGTCAGCGGCGCAGCCGTTGGACGCGCCGTCAACGCGATGCAGACCATCGCCGAGAAGATCACCATCGTGCAGGAGATCGCACGCCAAACCGATCTGCTCGCGCTCAACGCGGCAGTCGAGGCCGCGCGCGCCGGCGAGCACGGCAAGGGCTTTGCGGTGGTTGCTTCCGAAGTACGCAAGCTGGCCGAACGCAGCCAGGCCGCCGCCGCCGAGATCGGCACGCTTTCGACGGAGACCGTCAAGGTCGCGCAGGAAGCCGGCAATATGCTGTCCAAGCTCGTCCCCGATATCAAGCGGACAGCGGAGCTTGTCGAGGAAATCACTGCAGCCTGCCGCGAGCAGGATGTCGGTTCGGCCCAGATCAACCAGGCAATCCAGCAGCTCGACAAGGTCGGCCAGCAAAACGCCAGCGCCTCCGAGCAGGTGTCCTCGACGTCGGAGGAACTCGCCTCGCAGGCCGAGCAGCTCCAGTCGACCATCGCCTATTTCCGCATCGAGCAGGGCGGAAAGGGCCACGCAGCCGCGCCGATCGACCGGGCGGTCAACCAGTTGCGCGCCAAGGTCGCCACCATGGCGGCCGTCGAGCGCCCGGCCAAAAAAATGCAAGGCAAGCCGGCACGTGCCGTGAAGGTGGCCGGGGGCGGCGGCTTTGCCTTCGACTTGAACGACGGCGAGGACGATCGGGACGCCGATTTCCAGCGCTGAGGCTCTCTCAGGGGTCGGCCCCCTCGGGGCCGATCTGTCTTCCGCGGTTGCGTAAAGTGTAGGATTCAAGATGGCCCGTATGGCCCGACATTCAGTGCAGGCGACCGTTCCGAGCCCGGGCAGGCAATCATGATGCCCGCCGTGCAGGATACGGCCGTCCATCTGTCGGACCGTCACTTCCGGACCATCGCCGAACTGATCGAGGGCCAGGTCGGCATCAAGCTGCCGCAGGGCAAGCGGCTGATGCTGGAAGGGCGGCTGCACAAGCGCGTGCGTGCGCTGAACTTCTCTGATCTCAACGAGTATGTCGACAACCTGTTCGAAGCCCAGCATTTCGACACCGAGCTCACTCATCTGATCGACGTGGTGACGACCAACAAGACCGACTTCTTCCGCGAGCCGCAGCACTTCACCTTCATGCGCGACGTTGCGATTCCGGCACTGCTCAAGCTGCACGGGCGCAAGAGCGCGAACCTGAAGATCTGGAGCTCGGCGAGTTCGACCGGCATGGAGGCCTACACGACGGCAATGGTACTGGACGACATGACGCGGAATGGCTCGCACTTCCAGTACCGCATTCTCGGGACCGACATTTCGACGGCCGTGCTCCGGCTCGCCAAGACCGCGGTCTACACTCGTGACGTGCTCGCGCCGGTGCCGGATAACTTCGTGAAGCGATATTTTCTGTCCTCACGCGACAAGTCGCGCGATGAGGTGCGGGTGGTGCCAGAGTTGCGGCGCACGACGCATTTCATGCGGATGAACCTCATGGATGCTTCCTATCCCGTCGACCGCGACGTCGACATCATCTTCTGCCGCAACGTCCTGATCTATTTCGACAAGCCGACGCAGCGTAAGGTCGTCGAACAGCTCTGTAACCATTTGCGGCCGGGCGGATATTTGCTGGTCGGGCACTCGGAATCCATGATCCACAGTGCCATTCCCGGTCTGAAGCAAGTTCAACCAACCATTTTCCAGGTCTGATTGGAGCGCCACGCAAAATGCCGAAAGGGAAAGTTCGCGTGCTCATCGTGGACGATTCGGCGTCGGTGCGCCAAATCCTTCAGACGATCCTCAACGATGATCCCGACATCGAGGTGATGGCGACGGCGTCAGATCCGTTCGTGGCGGCGCGGCGTCTCCAGGATGAACTTCCCGACGTCATGATTCTTGACCTCGAGATGCCGCGCATGGACGGCATGACATTCCTGCGCAAGATCATGGCGCAGCGTCCAATCCCGGTGATCATCTGCTCCTCGCTCACCGAGGAAGGCTCGAACGTGATGTTCGAGGCGTTCGAGGCCGGCGCGGTCGACATCGTGCCAAAACCGAAGATCGACACGCGGCAGGCTTTGTTCGAATGCTCCACGCGGCTGCGCGACGCGGTCAAGTCGGCGGCGCGCGCGCGCGTGCGTCCGCGCACGGAACGGCGGGAAATCGAGAAGAAGCTGACCGCTGACGCCATCATCCCGCCTCCGGTGCAGGGCAAGGTTCGGCCGACGACCGAACGCATCGTGTGCATCGGCGCATCGACGGGTGGCACCGAAGCGCTCAACGACGTTCTCGAGATGCTGCCACCGCACTGCCCTCCGATCCTCATCGTCCAGCACATGCCGGCGGGCTTCACCGCGGCTTTCGCTAGGCGTCTCGACACCGTTTGCCAGATCCGGGTCAAGGAGGCGGAGGACGGCGAGCCGGCGCTGCCGGGCTGCGCCTACATCGCGCCGGGCGCCCGTCACATGCTGCTGCAACGCATCGGCCTGCGCTACCAGATTGCGATCAAGGACGGTCCGCCGGTGTCGCGGCATCGGCCTTCCGTCGACGTGCTGTTCCGCTCGGCGGCACAGCACGCCGGCGCCAACGCGCTTGGCGTCATCATGACCGGCATGGGCGATGACGGCGCGCGCGGCATGCTGGAGATGCGCAAGCTCGGTGCCTCGACGCGGGCGCAGGACGAAGAAAGCTGCGTGGTGTTCGGGATGCCCAAGGAAGCCATCGCGCATGGCGGCGTCGAGAAAGTGGTCTCGCTGCATCATATCCCGCGCGAGATCATGCTCTGGTACCAGGCCGGACACGTCGCGGTGGCAGGCTGATCGCCATGTCCGCCATTCCGGCCCACACGGTTAGTGAATCGATCACGGCGATTGAAGACGTCTCTTCGCGCATCGAGGACGTTTTCGCGCGCGTCGGTCAGGAGCTCGGGCGCGGCCACATCATCTTCAAGGAGCTGAACCAAGGTCTCGCGACGCTCTCCGATGAGCTCTCCGGCGCCGAGATCGAGGGCGCTGCGACCGCATTGCAGGAGATCGCCGCGCGACTCAGCGAGCTGGCGCAGGCGCTGCCGGCCGAGAGCGCGCTGCTCGCGGCGATCGGCAACAGCACGGCGGAGGCGTCCTCGCTGCTCAAGCCGCTGTTCAAGCACATCGGAATGATCACCATCATCGCGCGCAGCGCGCGGATCGAGGCGGCTTCGCTCGACGGCGACCGCGAGGGCTTTCTCGCCTTCACGCAGGAAGCTTACGATCTCGGCAAAGCCGTGCAGCGCTCGATCGAGGGCTGCGCCCAGGACCAGCAGCACCTGTCGGAAGCCGTCGCCACCGCCTCCGTCCGACAGAAGGAGTTCGAGAGCCGTTACCGCAATCAGCTGGTTTCGGAGAGCGCCGAGCTTGGCGAGGCTTATGGCGGATTGCGCGACCAGCGCAGCAAGAGCAGCAATGTCGCCGCCCTTGCTAGCGTCAGCACCAGGAAGATCGCCGAGGCGGTCGGCAGCGCGATCATCTCCTTGCAGGCCGGAGACAGCACGCGTCAGCGTCTCGAGCATGTCTGTCATGGTCTCGGTCGTGCGTCAGGACCCTCCGCAAACCTCGTCCCGGAGCTGGTCGGGAACAATGACGGCGCGCGTGCCATCCGCCTGTTGCAGGCGGCCCAGCTCAGAGACGCCCAGCGCGAGTTCGGCGGCGACATCGGCCAGATCGTTGGTGCGCTGACTGCGATCCTGCATGATGCGGTCAGCGTGGTCGGCCACGGCCGCACGCTGTTCGGCGGGGAGGATGGCGGATCGTCGTCGTTCCTGACGCGCATCAAGCAGATACTGGCGCACGCCTCGACGCTGATCGCCACCTGCGAAAGCGCGGGCCGTTCAGTCGACGAGGCGCTTGCGATCGTCGAAGATACGCTGGCGAAATTCCGCCAGGCGATCGCCGGGCTCGCCGATGCGAGCATCGACATCACCCTGATCGGAATGAATGCCGGCCTCAAGGCAAGCCATCTCGGCAGCCGTGGCAGCGCCTTCGTCGTGATCGCCAACGAACTCAAGGCGACGGCCGACCAGGTTTCGGCGGGGGCGGCGCGCCTCAGGCCGGTGCTCGATGGCGTTGAGCACTCGGCCAAGGCGCTGAAGGAGCTTCGCCTACAGGGCGACCCGGCGCGGCTGACCAACCTCGAGCCGCAGATCCTCCAGGCGCTGCGCGAGGTCGAGACGGGCAACGAGCGGCTCGGCAAGCTGATGAGCCGCCTCGTCGACGAGGGAGCGGAATTCGAGAGCCTGATGAACTCGGCGCAAGGTCTGATGAACGAGCTCGGCGAAAGCTCCGCGAACTTGCCTGCGGTGGCCGCGCGCCTTGAGACGGCGAGTGCGGGCGCACGGCGACCGCAGCTCATTGCGCAGGACGAGACCATGCTCGACGATCTCTTCGCGCGCTACACGATGGAGCGCGAGCGGGAAGTCCACCGCGAGTTCCTGCAAACGCTCGGGCTTGCGTCGATCGCCACCACGCGGCGCGCCGAGCCGGTCGAGCCCGCGGATGACGGCATAGAATTGTTTTGATGTCGACGTCGCTTCGTGAGGCGGCAGCAATTCGATCGATCTGGTTTTCGAGGCATTAACCTTGCCGAGAGCGTCGGCGGTTTGGTCATTGTCGTGCCCCGGACTTGGTTGCAAATACCGTTCGATTTTCACGTCGAGAAATTCCCATGTTGAGAGATGGCAAATACGCCGCCTGGTTCAGGACCCCGCGCGGCCAGGGCACAGGCGTCGTGGATCTGACTGAGGGCCGTATCTCGGGGAGCGATAGCTTCTTCACTTACGGTGGCTCTTATCGTGTCGACGAAAAGCACTTCTCGGCCGTCCTGACGGTGAACCGGCACGCCGATGGTCCGCCGAGCGTGTTCGGGCCGGACGAGGTCGAGGTCGATCTTGCGGGGGTGTGCAATGGCCTGGTCGCGACCTGCTCGGGCACGGCCAAGGAAGCGCCCGACGTCAAGTTCGAGGCGACGCTGATCTACAGCCAGGAAGACGCGCCGGCCGCCGACGCCCGAGGCGCAATCGTGAAGCTCAACCCCGACAAATTGCCCAAGGGCCTCGACAGCCGCCCCCGGCCGCACCATCCATTTGCATCGCCCAAGGGGCTGGCAAGGGGGCCGACAAAGGCTCCCGCATCTTAGCTTTGCATTGACGCTGTTGGCGCGAAAGCCATCCGTCACCGCACTGCGGCAACCGTGCCTTTACGGGTGAAATCTAGGTTGAGCCCATAACAAAAACGGACAGGGATATGCCTCAAATCTGGATGACCTATGACGAACTCGCGACACTCAACGGCTGTAGCGCTGCCGAAGCCCGGCTGCAGACCCTGAATCTGTCGCTCGATCGCCGCAAAAGCCGCGACGGAAACACTCGCGTCAAGCTGAACCCTGCCTTGATGGCGCGCTTCTTCGCGACCATTCGTGAAGCCGAATTCGACCTCGATGACGCGATCACGGCGTTGCGCGAGACCCATCGGCAGATGTCGGGAGTTCTCGCAACCGAGCGGGAGAGCCTCCGAAGTGGAGTAGCGTAACTCCAGCATCCGCCGCAGTCGCTTCTCTTCGAATCAGGCATAATCGTCCAGCCGGAATTTGGCGCGTCCGCCGGTGTTCCACACCGGACCGGGAAGGCCAACATGGTCACGGATGGGAGGATGCCATGAAGAAAGCGTTGTACCTTGTGAGCGCGATTCTCTTTGCGCTCCCACTAGGTCTTGCCACAGCCGCCACCGCCGAAGTGATCAAATTGCAGGCGGAGCTCAAGGGCAGCAACGAGGTGCCGCCCAATTTGAGTCCCGGTTCCGGCAATGCGGAGGCGGCGCTCGACACGGATACGAAGGTTCTGACCTACACGGTCACCTTTTCCAATCTCAGCGGGCCGGCACTGGGTGCGCATTTCCATGGACCCAGCGACGCCGGCAAGAATGCCGGCATCGCGCTTCCGTTCAAATCGGTGCAAAGCCCGATCCAGGGCACGGCGACCCTCACCGAGGCGCAGGCTGCGGATCTTCTGGCGGGCAAGTGGTACGCGAACATCCACACGGCAGCCAATCCCGGTGGTGAGCTACGCGGACAAATGGCGAAGTAAGAACCTCGTATCGGGGTGTTGCGCGACGACCGCCCGGCGCGACCCGCACCAGCTGCCTTAAGACGGTGGCCTGGGCAGGAAAGCCAGAATTGTCTGGGCGAGCAGGACGCCGATGGTGCCGCCGGCGGCCTTCTGCATCACGTCGATGAAACGGGGATCGCGGTCCGGCGTCACCGCCTGCAAGACTTCGAGCCCGACCGCGACGGCCACCACGAAGGCGCAGGCCAGCTTGATGCGCCCCGGCAGCAGGAACGACAGAAGGAATCCCAATAACCCGTAGGCGCTGAAGCGCTCGATGACGACGACCCAATAGGCTTCCGCGTGGCCCATGAGCGCCGGCCTGCCGGCGAGCTTGGCCAGCGTGGCATAGATGATGAGCGCGAGGCAGATTCCTGCGGCTGCGAAGAGATGGTTACGGCGCATGGCGCCAGCATAGCCGGTCGGCCAGCCGGCCGCTTTTGAAAGCGGCGAACATCGTTAAGGTCCCGGTGCGCCGGAGGGCGGATTGCATCCCGGCGGTTCGCGTTGGGACATGTCGAGCGGCGCATTTCGGCAACTTGCCCGAATTCAGGGCCAGCCCGCGTGGTCAGGCCACCAGAGCGGCGGTGTCGACCGGAGCTGTGGCTGCGTTCGCGGCACGCGAGGCGATCAGCTCGCTGAACCGGGCGAAGGGCAGGGGTGCCGCGACCAGATAACCCTGGCCTTCTTCGACGCCGCACGAGATCAGCGCGCGGACCTGCTCCTCGGTCTCGACGCCTTCGGCGACCACCGTCATGTGGAAATCCCTGGCGAGTGCCACCAGCATCTCCACGATCGTCGCAGTCGAGGCGTCCGCCGTGATGGTGTCGACAAAGAATTTGTCGATCTTGATGGTGTTGGCGCCCAGCCCCTTCAGCCGCGACAGCCCGCTGTGGCCGACGCCGACGTCGTCGATGGCGACACGGAATCCGTGGTCGCGCAGCTCTCGCACCACGGCGGCAGCGCGCGCAAGATCGTCGAGCTCATCGCGCTCGGTCACCTCGACCACGATCTGCCGCATGGAGACCTTTGCCGCGGCGACCGTGCTGCGCAGAGTCTCGCCGAAGCCGGTACTCATGAGGTGCTTCGGCACCACGTTGAACGACAGCTTGAACTCCTTGTCGGACTTGAGATGCGGCTGGAGATCGGCGAGCGCGCGTCCGAGAATCTGCCAGGTCATGGCTTCGACGCGCCCGCTGGATTCCGCCAGCGGAATGAAGTTCATCGGTGGGACGATCGAGCCGTCCTCGCGCAGCCAGCGCGCCAGAATTTCGCAGCCTTTGATCCGGCCCGTTCTGAGATCGAAGATCGGCTGGAAATATGGCCTGAACTCGCCTCGTGCCAGAGCGCGATCGAGATCGGCGACTGGGCCCTCGATGCGCCGGCTCCGAGATAACAAGACGCCGAACAGCGCACCGAGCACAAGTGTGGCGGCGATCGCCGGCCAATAGGCCTCGCTGTTCCAGCTCGAGAGCACGCTTGTGTCGATGCGGATGGTGGCGCGCAGCGGATAGCGCGCCGAGCTCTTGGCGATCTCGACCGGATCTAGCCGCGCCTTGCCGGCGTCGAGCATGAACTCTCCGAGCTGTGCGCCGTTGTTGAGTGTCAGCAGCACCTCGCCATGGGCCCGCAGTTCGGCGGGCATGATGTCGAACAGGCTGGCATTGATGCCGAGGATGGCAACCAGCGCCTTGTTGTTGCCGATGTCCCTGAGCACACCGAGCGCGTCGCCGCCAAACTGCTCGACGCGGAACAGCATCAGCCTGGAATCGCGCGACGCGAGCATGTCGCCGCGCTCGACCCAGCCCTTGTCGAACTCGAGCGTCTCGGAATAGGCGGAGCAGATCACCGAGCCGTCCGAATTGACGAGGCGGACGTCCTTCACGGCGGAGCGCTGGTACACGTGGAGGCGGATTGCCTGGAGCGAGGCCGGATCGCATGTGGCGAGCCCGCGGCCTGACAGCTCGTCGAGGCTCGCGGCGGCGAAGTCGACGGCGAATTCGGATCGGCGCAGCACGACCTCGGTCAATTCGTCGAGATGATGCGCCTGCTGGTCGTGAATGAAGCGTGTCGCGGTAAAATGACCGGCGAGCGTGAACGCCGCCATGCTCGCGAGCACCAGCGCCGCCAGATTGAAGTTCGGCCGTGCCGATGCCATCCCGGTCTGCGGGTAAGAGAGAACGATCCGAACCCTAACTGCCGAGGCACTAAGATAAGGTTTAGAACCAGTGTTTCGGGCTGTACGAACCGGTATTACAGGGCTGTTGCTTTCGCGGATGGGTTCCCAAAGGCTCGTCCGGTGACGACCTCTCGGTATCACGTCAAACCTGGCAATGAAGTCGCGATTTTACGCGGACGACCTCAAGTCGGCCCCGGCGGCCATCACCGACCCGCCGGTTCCTCGGTCGAGTGACCCACAATCTCGTCGCCACGAACAAGATGTTGATGCCAAGCCAGATCGAGATCACGATCAGGAAAGAGATTGCCATGACTCCGCCTTCCGCATTCCTTTCGGAAGCAATGCGGGGCGTGGGCGAGAGTTCCGCTTCTGCGAAGAGGCAGGCGATCGTCGCTGCCCAAATTATCGTCATCGCCGAACAAGCCAGCCGGGTCAGGCACGACGCTGCGGTCCGGTCGCACGCGCAGAGAGATCGGGCGTGCAGAAGGCGTTCGGGCTGCGTCGATTGACGGCTTTCCGTTCATCGGTTGATGAGACAGGCGCGTACGTCCATGAACCATCGCGCATGTCCGGCGCGACGGAGCTAGTTCTTCTTGGTGCCCTTGGATTTCAGCGACAGGCCGAGACGCAAGGCCATACGCTTGATCGCATCGGGCGAACGACCGAGAAGTTTCGCCGCCTCTTCCAGCGAGGCCGAAGACTTGGCCAGCTCCATCAGTCGGCGATCTTCCTTGAACGACCAGGGCCTGCGCGCCATAACCGGAATCATCCTCTCGTCGATACAACGATAAGCCGCCAAGCGGACCCATATTCGCTCGACGGCTTTGCTTGGGTGGGCCGGGCTTGAGCCCGGTGCTGAGGATGGATATGCGATCCCCCGGCGTTCGCAACAAACAACGCGGATTAAGCTAACCGCTCAACCTTACCGCGATGAAATCGGCGCTTGGTGCTCCGTAGTACCACGGAGTTTTTGTCGGTCCCGGACGATCCGTGCGCTCCGAGGCCGCGAAGCGAGGACATTCTGCCCCGCACCTCCGGCCGTCGCGAAACCGGCGGACGGCCTTCGCAAAGCGCGCTCGCGGGGACGCGGGCTGGGCCGC
>Ga0136846_1243814_pt1 | contig 18887 bp, 17 predicted proteins | sample HopSoiMetagenom2_FD_96841 | JGI IMG/M metagenome (GOLD analysis project Ga0136846, IMG submission 96841) | Grasslands soil microbial communities from Hopland, California, USA - 2 Assembly 2016 (version 4) | ecosystem: Environmental > Terrestrial > Soil > Grasslands | place: USA: Hopland...
CGCCGAGCGTCAGCGCGATGCCGACATCCTCGCCAAGTGCCTGCTCGCCGCCCGCACCAAGGGCAAGGACATGAGCCAGTATGGCAAGGTGACGGTCGACAGCCCGATCCCGTACCTGCTCGCGGACCTCAACGGCATCATCGTCAACGAGATGGGCAAGCTCGACCGCGCCGGCGACACGCTTCCCTACCAGCGGCTGAAGACCAAGCTCGATGAGCTTCGCGCAGACCCGCGCTACACGTTCATGTTCTCAGGGATGCTGGTGTCAGATTCGATGCCGGGCCTGATCTCCAAGCTGTTCCGCCTGCCGAGCCACGGCAAGCCGATCTCGATCGTCGACGTGTCGGGCGTTCCGTCCGAAGTCACGTCGGTCGTAGTGTCGGTGCTGGCCCGCATGGTGTTCGACTATGCGATCTGGTCGCGGACCGAGGCGCAGCGCCCGCTACTGCTCGTTTGCGAAGAGGCGCACCGTTACGTGCCCAAGGACGAGAATGCCGAGACCGGCCAGTCGGTCCGCCGCATCCTCGAGCGTATCGCCAAGGAAGGCCGTAAGTACGGCGTGTCACTGGGCCTGATCACGCAGCGTCCGTCGGACCTTGCCGAAGGCGTCCTTTCGCAGTGCGGCACGATCATCTCGATGCGCTTGAACAACGACCGCGACCAAGCCTGCGTCAGGGCGGCGATGCCGGAAGGCGCGCGAGGCTTCCTCGACGCCATCCCGGCGCTTCGCAACCGCGAATGCATCGTCTGCGGAGAAGGTGTCGCCATCCCGATCCGCGTCCGCTTCGACGACCTGGAGCCGGAGAAACGTCCAGCCTCGTCCGACCCGAGCTTCGCCCGCCTGTGGCGCGAGACCGGCGACGAAGAAGGCATCATCCAGCGCACCATCAAGCGCTGGCGCGGCCACGGGCGCTAGGCCGCTCTAGAAATCGCCGGCCAGGGTAACGACCGGGCCTGACCCGGGCTGCGCGGTTCCCGCCAGCCGTTGGCGCCAGTCGAAATGCACGCGAACGTTGGGGCGAACGCGCATCGTCACGCGCGGGCCGGCATCGACGCGGTACAGCCAAGGTTGCACGCCGCCCCAGACGCCGAAACCGGCGGAGAACTGGCGATAGACGGGGCGAGTAAAGGCCAGTGCGCCGTCTGCGAACAGATCGCGGTTGCTGATGCCGACGACACCGGCCTGCCCATACCCGTCGAGCGTGAAACCCCATGGCATCGGCTGGTTGTAGACGCCCGTTTCCGCGAACAAGGCGAAGTCGTTCCGTCCGCCACCGAATTTGCCGAGCCGCTGGCGGCGCTCCGCGGTGACCCACACGGGAATCGAGCGCAGTGGACGAACCCTGACCCCTAGCGCGAGCTCCCCTCCGCGCCGGCCGACATCGGAGCTTGAGCGAAGCACTGCAGCGATCGACGGCGTGAAGTTGTAGAACAGCCGCGCGCCCGCCTGGCTTCCGCCGAGCGTGCCGCCGCTCGCTAGCGAATTCGCGCTGCCCACGGCGTCCTGCGGGCGTCGAAGCATCGCCCACATCGCCAGCTGGATGCGGTCGAGGCGATGGGCAATCACTGAGGGAGCAGTGCTCTGCATCGGCTCGGTGACTCGCGACTGTGCAGGGATACCGGAAGCCGCGAGCCGCGAAATCTGCCAGTCATCGGGGCGGTCGGTCGGGAAGTAGAGCTGCCTGCGCGGCTCAGGCAGGTTCCAGGCCACCTGGTTCGATGATTGAGGCGGCGGCGTGGCGCGATAGACGTAATCGATGGGAACCACGATCGGTCGCGGCGCCATCATCTGCACCGGGTAGCCGGCGTACGGCATTGCCGCCTGCTGGTACGGCGGCGCGGTATCCATCGGTGCGGGCGCGATCGGCTCGATTTCGGGGAATTGCGTCGTCATGAGCGGCTGGGCCGTGGCCGGCTCGCTCTTGAACATGTCTGCTCCGGGAATGATGCCGAGCGATGCAGCGCGAACGCCCGCCCAGCCGACAACCGCAACAGCCAGGAAGCGCAGCGAGGGCCTCACCGCGGTAACTCCGCCGGGAAGATATGCTGCGTCTTGTCCCATTTCGTGGCCCCACCGCCGAGGTGCAGCGAGAGCGCACGCGCGGCTGCCAGCATGGCGATGACATTGCCGACGATCATGCGCGGAATGGACCGCAATCCTTCACCGAGCCCATATGCCGAGGTGGTGAAGCCAGCCCGCATCACGATCCGCCAGGCCAGGAGACCGGCGTTCACGGTCAGCAGCTTCACGAGAAGCGGGTCAAAGCTAGTGTGGATTGGAGCGCCAAGTTCCTCGGCAACCCGGATTTGCGCCCAGAGAAACGCCGCGCAATAGGCGGCAACGAGCAGCAGAGCCGCAATCGGGCCGCGGCGATCGCGCATCCGCATCCAGCGTTCGCCCAGCCCGCCTTCCCAGCCCAGCCGGTCCCATCCGGACAAGGCGATGCCGCCGAGCCATCGCGCCTTTTGCCGAACGGCGCTCCCGATCGTCGCGGGAAAGTGCCCGCGACTGGAAACGACGCCCCGCTCGTTGGGTCCTGCCAGAATGCGCACGAACATGGTCTTCAGGCCGAGCGCGCCAATCCTTAGCCCGACCTCATAATCCTCGGTCAGGCTGACTCCGGCGAACGGACGCCCGTCCTGCGTCGCGGCAAGCTGGGCCAGCGGCTTGCGAGCGATGGCGCAGCCGACGCCGGCGAGTGGAATGGCCGCGCCGACGACCTCCCGGACGACGAGTTCCTTGATGTGCGCCTCTGCGAACTCGTCGCAATAATGACCCGAAATCCACCGCGAATGAGGATCGGGCAGCGGGAGAACGGGGAGCTGGACGACGGCTGCGCGATCAATCAATCCGTCGAAAGTCCTGAGCTCGTAACGGTGTACGACGTCCTCAGCGTCGTGGAGCACGACCGCCTTTGCGGAGCAGTCGGCCTGGAGCTCATAGGCGACGAGGGCGTCATAAAGATGGTTGAGGCAATCGGCCTTGGTCGTGGGGCCATCGACATCGACGGTCACCGATTCGATACGCGGGTCCTGGACGCTGGCGATCGCCGCGGCTGTGGCCGGATCGTTGCGGTAATGTCCGACGAAAATCCGGTAATTGTCGTAGTCGGTCCGATAGAGCGTGGCTTTTAGCATCGGCGCGATCACCGCGGCCTCGTCCCAGGCGGGAATCAGGATGGCAATGAAGCCGGGATTTTCCCGAAAGACGAAATAGCTGGCGTAAGCGCGTGGATGGCGGGTGTAGACGGTCAGCCGACGCCACAGCACCCGTCCGAAATAGATCAGGTCGACGATGAGGTCGTTGATCGCGAAGATGAAGAAACCGACGCCGGAAAACAGCGCAAGCTCCGCCGCTACCCGGGTGAGCAGGTCCGCAAATGACATGACGGCAGCCGGTTAGGGCGCGGTTCGCGGCTTGGGCTGGAACGCTCGATACATACAGGCCTCCCCACAGGCGAAGAAAGAACCGAGCGGGCAGATTGCTCGCACAAGTGAATCGAAACGGCAAGATCGGATGGAAAACAAACCGTTAACGAGCGATCCGGCGGGAAATGGTGAAGACGGCGCAAACCGCGCGGTTACCCTTTCCTAAGACTCAGGGGCGCAAAACACCTCCGGGACATGGGAGCGGAGTTGAATATGGGAGCGCCTGCGCAAGGCATGGAAGCGGCCGACCAGCCTGCAGCGGAGACTTTGCTCGACGCGTTCAAGACGATTTCCGCCGCCGAGCGCCGCAAGCACGCCAGCGTCCTCAATTACTGGCTCTCGATTCGCGGCGACAAGGAATTTCCGCCGCTGCACGACCTCGACCCGCTGGAAATCTCCGACGCGGGCAGCAACTCGATTCTACTCGAACTGATCAGCGGTGGCCACGACGCTGAGATCCGGCACCTGGGCGAAGCGCTTCGCTTCGAGGACAAGGTCGAGCGGATCATCGACGCGCCGAGCCACTCGCTGCTCGCCTGCATCGCCAAGAAGCTGCCGATCGTCGCCATCAGCCGCGACTTCCTCGCATTCGAGGACGAGTATGAGGGTCCGGATGGTCCGGTACGCCTTTCGGCGACGCTGCTGCCCCTGAGCGCCGGCGGTGCCTGGGTCGATTACGTCTACGCGTTGGTGACGGTTGACGGCGCCCCGAAGGCGGCCAAACCGGCGAAGGCGCCCAAGGCCGACGAGGTCGAGAGCGTCGAAGAGGCCACTGTCGAACAAGCTCCGGAAGCCGAGGTGGCCGAGGAGCCGGTTGTGGACGAGCCGGCCGATGAACCGTCAGTCATAGAGGCCGTGGAAGCGGCGGCTGCAGTCGAGGAGGATGCTCCAGTTGACGAGCAACCCGAACCTGAGGCGGTCGCGGAAGCAGTGGAGCCGCCCGTTGCGGATATCGAGGCAGCTCCAGCGCCCGAGTTTGCGCCGCCGATGGATCAGGACGAAGAAAATGCGCTCGAGCTCGACGAGCCGAACAAGGCCAAGCCCGGCTTCTCCAAATTGTTCGACAACCTGGTTGGCCTGACCGGCTTCTACGGCCACGGCTACAAGGTCGATGAAGGCGACGTTTCGGGACCCGTCGAACAGACGGCCGCCGACGAGCCAGCCGCTGCTGAAGAGCCCGTAACTGCTGCGGCGCCAGCGGACGAAGCGCCGACGCCAGTCGAAGAGATTCTCCCCGAGGCGATCGCGGTCGAAGAGACCACTCCGGACGCAGTCGAACCTATTCAACTCACCGAGGAAGCCGAACCCGTGGCCGAAGAGCCGCCCGTGGTGACGCCGGCCGAACAGCCGGACCCAGTATCATTGGAGGGACCCTTGAAGAACAAGCTCAGCGATGTCCGCGCCAAGGCGGACGAGGCCCGCCAGGCCAAGCTCCGCGCCAACAGCGCCCTCTATGACGGGCTCAGCGCAGCGTACGATTTCGCGCTGGATGCGGAAGATGCGCCGGAAGAGTATCTGCGGCTGGTCGAGGCAGAGGGCCTGAAGATCCAGCTGCGCTCGCCGATGCGGCCGGTGGTGAAGCTCGCCTTCAACGGGCTGTGCGACGACGCGACGATCAAGCAGCTCGAGGCGGTGCTGGCCTGGGCGCTCGACAACGAGCTGCCGCGCGGCTCGCTGGCCGAGCAGATCGAAGCTGCGGGCGGGATCGGCCCGATCCTTAGCGGGGACGCCAAGGAAGCCGCCTGACACCAGGCGGCGCGCCGCTCCTTAGTTCTTCTTGGGTTCGCCGCGCCGGAGGCCTTCAACGAAGGCATCTTCGGCGCATTTGCGCGACAGTTCGGCCAGAATCGCGATCTCGTTATCCCCAGCCTGGCGAGCGAGCCAATGCGTTCGGCTGGCGATCTTGCGCAGATCGTTGATCGTGCTTTCCGGAAGCTCCTGGTGATCGACCAGCAGCCGCTCGAACACCGCGTCCGACAAGGGCTTCGCAAATTCGAGGCCGATGAATTCCTGGCAATGCCAGGCCACCCGGCAATATTGGTTCTCGAGCCCGGCAATGCTGAGCCAGATCCAGCTGTCATCAGCGACCTGCGACGTGCATTCGATGCGGCAGCCGTGCGTCGAAATGTCGATCACCCGCGCCTTGACGCGGGTCTTGCTGCCGTCGCGCATCGTAGCCGAAAGGCGAAGCGCCAATCGGTTGACGCGGCGGCGATCAGGCGTGGTTTCTGCGGCTGTGGCCATGCGAGTCTGCTCCCGACCGGATTTTGCGGTCGGAGAGGTGAACAAATGGTTGGCGCCGCTAGCTTTTTCTATGTGTTACGCATCCGGAACAGATGGAACGAAACGCCATTTAAGCTAGATAGTTCCGCTACTTAGTTCCGGCTCGTTTCGTCCGAACAACGGCGCGGATCGTCGTTATCCCAAGAACCTGGGTAGGACTGAAACATTGGTTCGTCATGATGATGACGACCACCAGAATGCATTATGCACGAGCCAGCGCTGCCGCGATTGCCGCGGTCTTGGCGCTTTCTTCAACCCCCGCGATCGCCCAGGATGCGCAGCCCGCGCCGACCGACGCGACGCCGACGACCGTGACCGAGCCTGCGCCGGCCACAACGGCGGCGCCTGATCCGGTAGCCACTGGCACGGCGACGACGACGGAAACGACCACGACAGCCGCACCGGCCACCAAGGCCCGCGCTGCGGCACGCACGGCGACGCGAGCCGCCACGAAAGCAAACCAGGCGGCCAAGGTAGCGACCCGAGCGGCCGCGAAACCTGCCACGACGGCTAGCCTCGCGCCAGCTGCCGCGGCAGTCCCAGTCGCTGCAGCCCCTGTGGCGAAGCCGGCGCCGGTCGTCGACATGTCGGCCCAGCCGGCTCCGGCGCCTGTGGCCGCTAAGGCCACGCCAAACAACAACGACACGGCACTCGAGCTCGGCGGTGGCGCGCTGGCCATCCTCGCGCTCGGCGCCGGCGCCTTTGCGATCTCACGCCGCCGCCGTCACGCCGACGACGAGGTCTGGGAGGAGGACGTCGCGATGACGGAAGAGCCGATGGGCGACACCGTCCATCACGAGCCGGTTGCGGCGTATGACCCGCCGGTCCTCGCCCCCGGGGAGCCAGCATTCGCCTGGGGCACGATGTCCCCGCGCGAGGAGCATGTCGAGCGTTCGATGGACGCACGCCAGCCGGGCGAGACTTGGGTCGAGCGTGCGTATCGCGGGCCCACGGCCGACAACCCATCGCAGTCGTTGCGCAAGCGGCTGAAGCGCGCTGCCTTCTTCGACAAGCGCGAGCGCGAGATAGCCGCGAACAAGGCTGCGCCGGTCGAAGCGGATGCCGGCTTGCCGGAACGGGCGATGGAAGAGCGCCAGCTCGAAGCCGCCTGAAGCCCAACCACTAATTAGAGAGGACGCCGCCGCCCTTCGCTGGGCGGCGGTTTTCTATTTCTTGGGTTCCTGGTCAGATGTCTCGACCGTCTTGCTGAGCACCTGCTCCATGTCGCCGCGCTGATAGCTGGCCAGATAGCTGTTGTCGGTTGAATAGAGCGACTTGAGAAAGCCGAGATCCCAATAGGTCAGCGTAACCGGCACAGCCTTGTCGGGCGGCGAGGTCAGGGCGCCAAGAATCGTCGGAACGCCGAGCCCGGTGATCCGCGCAGGAGCAACGTCAGCAAAGGTGCGGAGCGCCGCATAATCGGCGAGCTGGGTAAGCGTCAGACCGGCCGCCGCCTTGACATCGATGACCACGACCGAAGCCGTGAAGGTCGGCTTCGAATTCGCCTTGATGTGCGACGGATTGTCCGCGCTTTTTACGGTGTAATAATCGTGGCCGGGGGACTTGGCCGCCTCCAGCCCATCAGAGGTCAGGAGACCTTTCACCTGCCACGCGGCCGCGGGCTCCGGACTGTCGGTAAGGTCGCGGACCTGCCGCGCCGACATCTGCGACAGGTAAGCGGGGAAGCGCCTCTCCAGATCCCTGATTGCCGCCGCCTTGTCGGGCGCAACGATGACGAAGGCATTGGGCGTGCACTTGGCGGGAGCGACCTTGATCTTCGCCGCGGTCGCGACCTGGCGCATCCGCTCTGCAATGCGGTCGTTCTGAAGCTGGGGAAGACCCATCGCCACGGGGCAAACGGCAGCATGGAAACGGCTGATCTGGCCGTAAGAGGGAACCGCCGTCAGCGCCCGGACGAAGTCACGGACCTGGTGGTCGCTGGGCCGTGTTCCCTGGATGACGATCGCATCATCGTTGGGCTGCGGGGCAAACATCGTGAATGGTCCCGCCGCCAGTGCCAGAGCCGCGCTCAAAAGCATGTTCATAACGCCACCTGTTCCCCCAACTAGCACCTAGCAGGATAACGGCGTCTTTTGAAGACGATAGCGCCGTTCGACGAACGAACGCCCCAATGCAATGAGCGGCTGATCCCCGGTTATTGGGCGGCGGAGGCCGACGCCGCCGATGCTACGGCCGTGCGCGGGGTGGGCTGCGCGCGGGCGATGTGCGGATAGCCGTGAATCCAGAATCCGCCGTACCCGAAGGTCAGCATCGGCGTGAACTCAGGGCGCCGGCTCGTCGGATATGGCGGGCCGTCAGTGTCATCGAGGACGTAATAGACCTGGCTCTGGCGCACGACGAGCACGGTCTCGGGACCGCCGACCTTGTCCTTCCCCATCGTGAGGTAGAGGTTGCGCGGCGAGAAGCCCAGCGCGAGCAGCGCCTGCATCTTCACGATCGCGCGGTCTTCGTCGTCGCCATAGCCATGCTGAAGCGTTTCCGCAGCGCTGGCCCAATAATCGTGCTGGCCCCACTCGGTCGCATCCGAACGCCAGTGGATGAGCTTCGGAACCGCGGCCTGAACGTAATAAACCTGCTGGTCGGGCATCAGCTCACGAGCGCCCGCAATGAGATGCTGCAGTGCCGGGTCCCTACGGTCGTCGCGACGGGCGCGCTCCCAATTGTCGAGATAGCGGTCAGGCTTGATCGGGATGGTCATGGTCCCCGCAAAATTGGGCGGGGTAGCGTTGCGAATGACGTAGATCGGCCTGGTATCGATATTGCTGGTGTCGGCTGCCTTGGCGACTTCGGACAGAAGCACGAGGCAAGCGGCAAGGCCAGCGCTTCCAAGCGCTGCACGCAGCAGCAATGGATGTGACATTTGCTCCCCTTCCACGGCGGTCGCCGGTTTCCCGACTGGAAGAGGAACATGCATGCCCCCGAAACGAAATGCCGCAGTTAATGGTTACCGAAGCGCTAACGACCAGCAGAGTTCTTGGCGGGACGAAGTGAGGGCGTGACTTTACTTTGGTTAAGCCCCCCAAGCGATCCATTTACCTTGGGAAACAAGAAAAAGGGCGCCTTCTTCGCCGAAGACGCCCTTCCTCATCGCGTGCTCTTACGCGAATCTTATGCGGTTACTTGTTGTCGGCGCTGTTGCCATCGGCATCCGCGCTATTGCGGACTGCATCGGCCTTCTGCTCGCCCTGATTACGAACCGCGTCCGCAGCATTTTGGGCGTTGTCGTTGATGTTGTCCGCGACGTTCGCGCCGTTGGCTTCGATATTGTCAGCGGTATTCTCGGCATTCGCTTCGATATTGTCCGCGACATTTTCCTGCGGGCTTTGCTTGCAGGCGGCGAGAGCGCCGAGCGCGAAGGCAACGGCGAGCGTAGAAGTGATCTTCATGGACTGTCCCCTATGTTTCTAAACAGCCGTGCGAAAGCGCATTAGGGCCGTAACGGTTCCGTCATGTCAGCAGTAAATTACTTCTTCAGCCCCTTAACCGCGGCAAGCGTCTTGGCGACGTGCTGGCTGAAATCGAGGTCGTCGTGGACCATCACGACCTTGCCGCTGCGATCGATGACGTAGGATGTACGGGTCGTGATCCCGGGATGCGCGGCCCAGGCGACGTCATAATCCTTCTGGATCGCCGGCGTCGCCGTAGCGACGGGGAATGCGCTACGGCATTCCTTCGCCGAGAAATCGTGAAGCGTCTTCAGGTCGTCGGCGGACATGCCGATCACCTGGGCGCCCGCCTTTTTGAAATCGCCAATGGCTTCACTGAAGGCGTGGGCTTCCGCGGTGCACCCGCTCGTGAACGCCTTGGGGAAGAAATAGATGACGACCGGGCCCTTCTTGAGCTGCTGCGCCAGGTGGAGCTTGAATTCCTTGCCGCCGACGGCGCCGGTCGTTGTGAAATCGGGCGCCTTGGTTCCGACCTTCAGCGCGGCGAAAGCTGGCGTGGCCATGAGGCTGGCAGCAGTGGCGACGAACAGAAGCTTTCGCATGGCAAATCCCCTTTTGAGTCCAGTTCGTGCGCTGATTAGGCTTGAGCGTTCAACAATGCGAGCGTCGCGTCGTCGCGCTGTCCACCAAAGAACGCGTCGAGCGCACTGCCGAACAGCGGATCGCCCGATGCGGCCTCGAACAGAGTCAGGCTCGATTTGAGCTTCATCGCATCGATCGGCCCGAAGATTTGCTCAGCGGTTCTCTTGGCGACCCAAGGCATCAAGGCTTCGACACACTCCCGTAGATTGGGACCCAGCGTCGAGTGACCAAGATAGGCGCGGGCTTCGTCGAGCGAGCCGATGCCGTAGAAGTGCGCAGTGGGGCTGCGGCCAAGGCCGGCAAGCTGGGGGAAGATGAACCAAATCCAGTGGCTCTGCTTGGATCCGGCGCGGATCTCGCTGAGCGCGATGGAGAAGTCGCCTTCCTGTGCGTCGACAAATCGCTGGAGGTTGTAGGGGTCGCTCATGCCGCCACCACCATGCGTCGAGCAGTGGCGAGAAGGAAGCGGCTCGCGCCTATTGGGCAGGCGCGAGCAGCCCCGCGAGGACGTAGAAGAGAAGCATCACCGGGCCGGTCATCAGCGTCAGGGCGACAAAGCCGAGGCGGATGAGGGTCGGATCGACGCCGGTGTAGTCGGCAAGTCCGGCGGCGACGCCCATGACCTTGGCATCGCGCCGGTTGATCAGGAAACGTTGGTTCATCGAGGTTTCCTTGGGTTGAAGTGACTTCAGGCGATCGGCAGCGAGGTGGCGGCCGAAACGAGCAGAAGCGCGGAAACGAACGCGCCGGCGAAGATCGTGGCGGTTTCGCGAGCAGAAGCAAAATTGGCGAACATTGGTAGGTCCCTCTTTTTGTAAACTCCGTCGGACCCGACCATCGGGCCCGATGCGGGATACATTGCAGGGAGCGTGCCAATTAGGAATTATCGTTATTTTTCAATGCGGGTGATTTTTAGATGGCGCAAATGCCGGTTCATCGAACCGTGTGTTGGTGATTTTTACCAACTTGGCCCGGTCTCGGCCGGCAGCCCATGTCCGAAACCGGACAGTGCGCTACAAATGTAGTCCGATAATGATCAGTCGGCGTAGCCGAGCCGCGCGGCCCAAGGCAGCAGTACGGGCAGCACTGGCGCCAACTGCTCTTCATAACGCCGCCAGCGACCGCTCGGCGCCTTGCTCAACGGCTGCACGACCTGGTCGTAGCTCGGCGTGATGATCGCGCCGCGCGCCTTGGCCGTCGCGCGATGGTCGAGCAATTCGGGCCGCCATTCGAGGCCGAGGAACCCGATGAGCGGCGTAAGCGCCGCCTCGGGGTCGCTCACCAGCTCCTCATAAGCCAGCGTGTGCACCTGGACGGGAAGCGCGTCGCGGCTGGCGGTAAACATGCGCATCGCCGCATCGTACAGCTCCGCGGACCCCTCGATCGTCAGGAAGCAGGCCATCGCGTCGTTCAATGTGAAGCTCTGCATAAAGCCGCTCAGCACGCAGTCGCAGGGATGGCGCTGGGCGAAGATGATCTTTGCGTCCGGAAACAGCGAATGGATGACCGGCAGGCCGAGCATGTTGAGCGGAAGCTTGTCGACTACGAGCCCGGTGAAATCTCGGTCCACATGCTTGTCGAGCTCGGCAAAATAGGCGCGTCGCCCCTGTTCCAGCTCGTCGGTCGTCCGATCCGGTAGGCGAGCGACATTGCCGAGCACGGTCTCGGCGGCGCCGAGCATGTGCCGCTCCTCCAGCACCTGCGTGCCGGGATGGCCCATGAGGAAGGTGTCGAGCAGGGTGGTGCCCGAGCGGGGGAAGCCGACGAGGAAGGCCGGCGAGCGACGCGGTGAAGGCGCGAGGGGCTTGATGCGCGCGGCCCAATCCTCGGTGACGGTGTCCGCAAGGCCGCGGATTCGGCGACAATATGCGCTGCCTTTGTGGACCCAGCCGTCGAAATCGGGAACGGCGCGGTTCATCGCGACCGCGGCATCGAATGCGCCTGCAGTGTCTCCAAGCGAGTCGAGGATTTTCGCCATCAGGCGGTGCCACCGGACCGGGTCGGCATCGGGGCTTTCCAGTTCGAGCAGGCGCCTGGCATCCGCCGCAGCACCGTCGCGAAGCGCGATCGCCGCCGCCGGGTAGCCGAGCTTTTCACGCGGAATGCTGAGCGTGGCGGCGTCATCGAGCAGTGTCTTGAGCTCGTCCAAACGATTGGTGCGTTCGAGCAGGGAGCAAAGCTCCCGCAGCGCTGCGACCTCGGCGTCTGACGCTGGCGGCGAAGCATCGGGGCCGTCGGGGAGTGCGATGCGGATCAGCCCGCCCTCAGCCGAATTCCCGCGCACCGCGGCCTGCGCCGCCTTGTCGAGTTCGGCCATCGACTCCTCGTCGCGACCCATGACGGCCAGCAATCGCGACAGGGTGAGGCGTGTCCTGGCATCATCCTCTCCGGATTCCAGCATTCCGCGCAGCCGGTCGACGGCTTCATCGTAGAAACCTGCTTTGATCAGCGCCGACGCCAGGTTCTGCTGGATGGTAATCTCTCTCGGGTTGAGTTGCGACGCGCGCCGCAGGGCATTTGCGGCCTCGGCCCAACGGCCGAGCCCGGCGAGCGCCTCGCCGTAATTGGCCGGGAAGCGCCAGTCGTCAGGACGGGCAACGGCCAGGACTTTCCACGCTTCGGCGGCTGCGGCGTGATCGCCCAGCGCCTGGGCAGCCTCGGCCCGCACATGCCAGAGCGCCATGTCAGCGGCGCTCGTACCCTTGGAAGCGGGCGCGGCATCCAGCGCTGCTGCCGGTCGACCAGAGTCATTCAACGCCCGCGCAAGCATCACCCGAAACGCGGCGTTCGCAGGCTGGGCGTCGACCGCCGCGCGGAGATGATCGACGCCGCTCTCGACCCTTCCCTGCCGGCATTCGATCAGGCCGAGCAGGTGATGCACGTCGGGCGGGCCGTTCTCATCGTCGATTTGCGCCTTGGCCAAGGCGCGCGCGCGATCGAGATCGCCGCGGCGAAAGGCGGCAATCGCTTCAGCGATGCGGGAGTTTGGCTGCACCGCCCCGCGCTACGGTCGCCGCAGGCTCGCGGTCAATGTTCAGCTCGAGGTGGTGTTGCCGCCGTCGGGGTGGAGCACCTGCCCGGTCATGTAACTGGAATCGTCGCAAGCGAGGAACAGGAAGCTCGGCGCGACTTCGTTCGGCTGCCCGGGTCGGCCGATCGGCGTGTCCTTGCCGAACTCGGGAATTTTCTCCGGCGGCTGGCCTCCCGACGGATTGAGCGGAGTCCAGATCGGGCCGGGCGCGACGCCGTTCACGCGGATGCCCTTCTTGACCAAATTCTTCGCGAGCGAGCGGGTGAACCCGAGGATCGCGCCCTTGGTCGAGCTGTAATCGAGCAGTCCCGGCGATCCCTTATAGGTCGTCTCCGACGTGCAATTGATGATTGCCGATCCCTCTTTGAGATGCTCGACGGCGGCCTGCGTCAGGAAGAACATGCTGAAGATATTCGACTGGAAGGTCCGTCTCAGCTGGTCTTCGGTGATGTCGCGAATATCTTCGTCCGGGTGCTGCTCGCCGGCATTGTTGACGAGGATGTCGAGGCCGCCGAGCTCGCGCACGGTCTTCTCGACGAGCTTCTCGCAATGCGCCTTGTCGCCGAGGTCGCCAGCGACCGCGATGGCCTTGCGGCCTTCCTTCTCGACAATTTCCTTCGTCTTGGCGGCATCGTCATGCTCGCAGAGGTACGAGATGGCGATGTCGGCCCCTTCGCGCGCGAACAAAGCAGCGACCGCGCGGCCAATGCCACTGTCGGCGCCGGTGATCAGTGCCACTTTTCCCTTGAGCCGATCCGAGCCCTTGTACCGCGGCTCCCAGTCGGGCTTGGGCTCGAGCTTGCTCTCGTGACCCGGCAACCCGTCCTCATGGATCATCGGCTCCATGATGTCAGACATACGCTTCACTCCTTCGGCTCACCGAACAAGTGGGAGTAAAAGCTGGTTCCTACGGCTCAGCCGCGGCGAGCGTGGCCGGAGAGCGGCTTATCGCGCTGAATGTTGTCGCCGACGGGCGCGCCCGCCGAACGGCAACGCGCGACGAGGGTCGGGTAATCGAAATTGCTGTTCGCCTCGAGCGCCGGGATGGTCGCTGCAGAACAAGCTGCCTCGCTCGAATATTGGGTCTGGAGCGTGGTCACCGGAGTGCACGCACTGCCACCGTCGGCGCAGCCCAATATAGCAATGACGAAATACCCCGGTCCCATGGTGGCAAGTCCCTGATTACTTGCCCGATTAACAGACGATTTTCGGATCGGTTCCGGACGTTTCGCACCCGTTGTTTGCGGCTTGGGTGGCGCGCTCCTACCTAGAGAGCATGGCCACAGACGCTCAGACGAAACCCAACGCCGGATTCCGCGCGCTGTGGCGATTCCTGCCGATGCTGTGGCCGAAGGGCGAGGCCGAGCTGAAAGCTCGCGTCGTCTTTGCGATGCTGATGGTGCTTGCCGGCAAGGCGGTCACGCTCGCTGGCCCTTACGCGCTGAAGCTGGCCATCGACCGGATGAGCGCTCACGCGGCGTTCGCGGTCGTGGCGGGGCTGGTGGCGGCGTACACCCTCGCCCGGTTCGGCGGCGTGCTGTCGGACAATCTTCGTAACGCCATTTTCGAAAAGGTGGGACAGGATGCGGCGCGGCGGCTGTCCGCGAAGGTGTTCCGCCACGTCCATGACCTGTCGCTTCGCTTCCATCTCGAGCGGCGCACCGGCTCGCTGACCAAGATCGTGGAGCGCGGGACCAAGAGCATCGACCTGATGCTCTACTTCCTGCTGTTCAACATCGGCCCGACAATCATCGAGCTGACCGCGATCTGCGTCATCTTCGGCGTGAAGTTTGGCATCGGCCTGGTCGCGGCGACGCTGGCCATCGTTGCGATCTACATCCTCTTCACACGCAAGGTCAGCGACTGGCGCACTGGCCTGCAACGGCAGATGAACGACGTCGACAACAAGGCGATCGGTCGAGCCGTCGACAGCCTGCTGAACTACGAGACGGTCAAATATTTCGGCGCCGAGGACCGCGAGTCCGCGCGTTACGAGGAAGCCGTCGGCGCTTTCGCGAAGGCCGCAGTTCGCAACGAAGTCAGCTTGGCGTGGCTCAATATCGGTCAGGCGCTGATCACCAATGCGATGATGGCGGGCGCCATGATCTTCACGGTGTGGGGTTGGAGCAAGGGGCGCTTTTCACCGGGCGACGTCGTGTGGATCAACGGCTTGCTGCTGCAGCTCTTCCGGCCGCTCGACGCGCTCGGCTGGGTCTATCGCTCGATCCGCCAGGGGCTGATCGACATGGAAGCAATGTGGGACCTGCTCGATACGCCGGCCGAGGTGAACGACGTGCCGGATGCACCGGCACTTCACGTCAGCAAGGGTGCCGTTCGCTTCGATCATGTGCGCTTCGGTTACGAGACCGGACGCGAGATCCTGCAGGGCCTCGACCTCGATATCCCGGCCGGGACGAGCTGCGCCATTGTCGGGCCGTCGGGCGCGGGCAAGTCGACCATCGCGCGGCTGCTCTATCGCTTCTATGACCCAACGGCAGGGCGCATCCTGATCGATGACCAGGACATCGCCAAAGTTCAGCAGCGCACGCTGCGCTCGGCAATCGGCATCGTCCCGCAGGACACGGTGCTGTTCAACGACACCATCGGCTACAACATCGCGTACGGACGCGGCGACTCCGAACAGGCGGACGTCGAAGCGGCGGCGCGCGGAGCGGCAATCGATCGCTTCATCGAGGTACTCCCCGATAAGTATGAGTCGATGGTCGGCGAGCGCGGGCTGAAGCTGTCGGGGGGCGAGAAGCAGCGCGTCGCGATTGCGCGGACGCTGCTGAAGAACCCGCCGATATTGGTGCTCGACGAGGCGACGAGCGCGCTCGACAGCCGCACCGAGCAGGCGATCCAGGAAACGCTCGACCGCGTAGCGCAAACACGCACGACGATCATGATCGCGCATCGCCTATCGACGATCGTCGGCGCCGACCAGATCGTCGTGCTCGACCAGGGCAAGGTTGCCGAGCGCGGCACGCACGAGCAATTGCTCGACAAGAATGGCCTGTACGCTGACCTATGGTATCGCCAGGCGGCAGAACGCCTTGCCGAAGAGACAGCGGAAGCTGCCGAGTAATTACGGCCGGCGCAGGCCGCGCAGCACATTGCCTTCAGTGCTGAGGTAGAGCTTTCGGTAATCGACGCGCGGCGTGTTGGCGAAAATGAGGTAGTAATATTTCATCTGCTCCGACCACCAATAGCCGGGGCAGTGATCGCTCTGGATTCTCGGATTCGAAGTGACGTCGGCGAGGTCGGCATAGCCGTAGCGCGCTCGGTTCCAGCGCTTCATCGCGAGATAATGGTCGCGCACGATTTCGCGCCATTCCTCGCGGCCGTCGATCAGCCAGTGATTGAAGGCGGCATCGGCTAGCTCGGGGCGCAGGTCGTTGGTCTTGCTAAGCGCGGCCATGTCGCGGGAGTCGACGCTTTCGGGGAGAACGCCGTAGCGCTTCTGCACCTTCGCCCAGGTCCGCGTGTGGGCGCGGCCTACGGCGGGATTGCCGCCTTGCGCCAACAACCCGCCATAGAATGAGCCGAGCTCATCCTGCTCGGTATCGAGCGGCTTGCCGGTTTCGAAATCGACATTGCCGAACCACAGGTCGCCACCCCGCCGCAGCGGCTGGTGCTTCAGGATGGCCGCGGTGCACGTTCGGTACATGGCCAGGCAGTCGCGGTCGCCGAGCAGGTCCCAGCCGTCCCACAGATATTCGTAATAGCTGTCCGACGGCGGGCCGATGGTGGCGCGGCGGCTCTTCCATTCGCCGGTCATGCAATCGATGCTGTCGGCTAGCAGCCCGATCTTCGAGCGGCGTTCGAACATCGACACCAGCGCGCGCTTGGCCGCGGCGCGATAGCGGTCGTCGCCGCGCGCGCGGCTCAGGAAGCCGAATTCGGGGATGAAGGTGCCGGTCTCCGCCGGGTTGGTTTCCGGCCCGCGCAGCGCGCCGGTCTTCAAATTGATGAAGCGGTGCGGGATGCCGATCGGCGACGCGTTGAAGCTGGGGAGCAGGCGGTCGGCGAGGTCCTTGGCTTTCGCGAGCAGAACGGGGTCGCCGCACGCGTGGTGGGCGGAGAGCAATCCGCCGACCAACCGGATCGAGGTTTCGAACACCGACACCTCGCCGTCGACGTCGAAATCGAGATTGGCTTTGATCCACTCGACACCGTCGCGGAACTCGTCGTCGAGGCCCATGATCCACAGCGTGTCGAGCGCCTCGATCAGCGTCAGGCCGAGGTGATGGTTCTTGAGCGGGAAGCTCTCGTTGCCGCCGCTGATTGGCCTGATCTGGTCCTTGCCCCACGCGTGCTCGCGATAGTTTCGCCAGGCCCAGCGCATTTCGCTCCGCACATCCTCAGCCAGCGCGCGCCGGTTGTGCTTGTTCCGCACCGGGGCTTTGGCGGTGATGGTGGCTGCGCCGGCGCCTGCCAGCATTGCGCGGCGAGTGAGGGTCAAAGAGCCTGCCATTCGGCGCAGGCTAGCCGCCGCTGTTTCGCCGCGCTACTGCCCAAGCCCCGCGGCACGCTCGGTCCGCTAGTTGTGAGTAGATGACCGACCCGCACGACCTCCTCAAATGCATCTTCGGCTTCGATCACTTCCGCGGCGTCCAGGAAGAGGTGATCGGGCGCGTGCTCGGCGGCCAGCATACGCTGGCGGTGATGCCGACGGGGGCCGGCAAGTCGCTGTGCTACCAGCTGCCGGCGGTCGCGCGCGAAGGCACGGCGCTGGTCATCTCGCCGCTGATCGCGCTGATGCATGACCAGATTCGAAGCGCGACCGCGATCGGGCTGAAAGCGGCGTCGCTGACCTCGGCCGACAGCGATCGCGACGAGACGGTGCGGCGGTTCAAGTCGGGTGAGCTCGACCTGCTTTATGTCGCTCCAGAGCGCGCGACCGGGGAGGCACTCCGGCGGCTCGTAAGTCGCGTGAACCTTGCGCTGATCGCGATCGACGAGGCGCATTGCGTCAGCGAATGGGGGCATGATTTCCGGCCCGACTATCGCGCGTTGAAACCGCTGCTCGACGACAATGCGGACGTGCCCCGGCTGGCGCTGACCGCGACCGCCGATAGGCGAACCCGGGCGGATATCCTGACGCAGCTCGGCATTCCCGATGACGGACTGATCGTCGCCGGGTTCGACCGGCCCAACATCCGCTACCATGTCCGCCCGCGCGACGTGATTTCGGCGCAATTGAAGATGCTGCTCGCCCAGCAGCCGGGACCGGGCATCGTCTATGCGCCGAGCCGCGACAAGACCGAGCGCATCGCGCAGCAATTGGCATCGGCCGGAAGGCCTGCGCTTGCCTATCATGCGGGTCTCGATCCGCAGGTCCGTGCGCGCAACCAGGCCGCCTTCGTCGAGTCCGAGGAGATGGTTATCGCGGCGACAGTCGCGTTCGGCATGGGGATCGACAAACCCGACGTGCGCTTCGTCGCTCATGCCGGCATTCCGAAATCGATCGAAGCCTATTATCAGGAAACGGGCCGCGCGGGTCGCGACGGCGAGCCGGCCGAGGCGTGGCTGTTCTGGGGGGCGGAGGATTTCGCGCGCGCTCGCCAGCGCATCGAAACCGAAGTCGAGGAAAGCCGCCGGCCCGCCGAGCGCGAACGGCTCAACGTTCTTGCAACATTGGTCGAAGCGCCGACGTGCCGCCGGGCAATCCTGCTCCGACATTTCGGCGAAGACCCGCCGGAGCAATGCGGCAATTGCGACAATTGCCTCGATCCGCCGGCGACCGTCGACGTGACGGAGGTCGCGCGCAAGTTATTGTCGGCGGCGTTCCGGACCGAGATGCGGTTCGGCGTCGGCCACCTCGCCGATGTGCTGGCGGGCAATAACAGCGAGAAAGTTCGCAGCTTCGGGCATGACCGCCTGTCGGTGTTTGGAATTGCGAGCGCAGATGAGCTGGCGCTGGTTCGGGCGGTCTCCCGCGCTTTGATTGCGCGCGATGCGTTGCGGACTGACGCCTACGGCGGGCTGAGTTTTGGGCCGGGCGCGAAGCCGATCCTGAAGGGGGAGCAGCAGCTAAGCATTGCGGTCCCGCCGCCACGCCGCCGCGCGAGCCGCAAGCGCTTTGAGGGGCCGCC
>Ga0136846_1218494_pt1 | contig 18880 bp, 15 predicted proteins | sample HopSoiMetagenom2_FD_96841 | JGI IMG/M metagenome (GOLD analysis project Ga0136846, IMG submission 96841) | Grasslands soil microbial communities from Hopland, California, USA - 2 Assembly 2016 (version 4) | ecosystem: Environmental > Terrestrial > Soil > Grasslands | place: USA: Hopland...
GGTCTTACCACCACTTATATCATACAGTCAGGAAATCCGATTGCATCCTCGCGCTGGGAAGTCATGATTTGCGGGTGGCGAACCGGGCTTCAGAATTGTATTTGCAAGGCATGGCGCCGGTAATTGTATTTTCCGGCGGACTTGGAAATTTTACAAAGGAAATGTGGACTGCACCTGAGGCAGATTTATTTGCAGTAGTTGCAATTCAAATGGGCGTTCCCACTGAGGCGATTCTAATTGAAAACAAATCAACCAATACCGGAGAAAATATTCTTTTTACGCAGCGCTTATTAAAAGAGCACCACCTCGACCCGGAAAGTTTTATTGTTGTCCAGAAGCCATACATGGAAAGAAGAGCGTTCGCTACCTTTAAAAAACACTGGCCAAACAAAGTAATTACCGTCACTTCTCCACAAATTTCTTTCGAAGATTATCCTACATCTGAAATACCGTTAGAGAAGGTGATCAACATCATGGTTGGCGACTTGCAACGGATCAAGCTCTATCCGGACAAAGGATTCCAGGTGCACCAGGATATCCCTGCGGAAGTTTGGGAAGCATTTGAAAAACTTGTAGCACTTGGATTCGATAAGCATCTAATGCATTGATAGTCTTCGCAGAAATTTCATCACGAAGGCACAAAGATTTTTTTTCATAGGCGAATCTAATAGTTCGAGAAAACCTCACTGTATTCAAAAGCGTTCACACTACTTGAACTAAGAAGGCGTACTAATAGCGTATCTACCCTGCAAGCGGTCCAACGGACCCCGGCAGCGGTCGTCTTGATGGCAACTTTTTTTCAACACTAAGCCACAAAGAATTTGCAGAAGGCGAAACTAATAGTTGGAGAATACCTCACTGCATTCAAATACGTTCATGCTACTAGACCCAACAAAGCCACTAAGAGGAACTAAAGTTCCTTTTGGTAGCTACCCTGCAGACGGTACAACGGACCCCGGCAGCGGGCGCGTTGAGGAGACGCTCAATTCTGAATTGTCGGAATTAACTAATTTCGTCCTCCCGTTCCCTTCAATCCAATCGTCACACCAACTAAAATCTTCTTTATGCGCACCATCTGCTTCGTGCTATTAATGAGCTTTTTCCTTTTTGCCTGCAATAATGAAACCAATAACAGCACAACATCCACAAAGGATTCAACAAGTAAAAAAGATTCAACCGCTAAAGACAGCACCAACCCTAATGCGCCCGGTGCAACAAATGCGCAGTATTAAAAAAAAAGTTCCGACCTTTTTTAAAAGGTCGGAACTTTAGCTTTATTTCTTCACTACGCTTTCCTCGTCTGTCCCCACCCGAGAAGTGAAGCCAGGCCAACAAAGGCCAGTACACCAAACAAAATTCCGTTGCTTGTTTCGTGCTTCTTCTTCATGGATCCATTCACTTTGCCATAAGACGCTTCCGACGGAATATATTTTTCTTCTTCAGTCTTCACAACAACATCCCAATCATCATATCCTTTTCCTGTCAGGTAACTGAGCATTTGCATTTCATCCTGTCTTCTCTGTTTCAATTCCTTTAAATATTTTTTTCCAGCCTCGCAATTGAAATCACCGGTTGCAGGATGAGTAATCACATACCTCGCCTGGTAGTTCTCCATATTAGGCGTAACCTGGAATTGCAAGTCTTGTGGAAATGCAGAGCGGTTATATCGAATGTGTAGTCTAGTAAAGAATACATTATTGGAATAATCATCGTCTTGATAAACATCATTATAATTATTCCAGTCGCGGTTGATCCACCAAACTCCTGCCTGAACGAGGTCCTGTGTTGAAGGGGCCGTAGCCACGCAAGGATCACACTTGACATAATTCTGCGGGCTCACATTCCACGCATATTCGAGGGCAGCCACCGCTTTCCCCTCTTTTTGCCATTGGTGCTCGAAAAGGTTTGCGTAAAAATTGCCAAAGTTATTTTGGACGAAGAGTGGAATATTTTTTCCTGTTGGAAGGGAAAACGTCCTATAATTCGTGCATTCAATCCTTCCCTTCTTGGTAAATGCATAGACGATCATGTCCTGGTCGCCATCTGCATTGGCCATGCCGAGACGAATTGGAAGCATGAACTTCGGTGAGTTGAAACTGATTTGAATTGGACGTAGAAATTTGCCCGGCAGCTTCTTCTTCTCTTGCTCGTTTACTTTTACGACAAAGAATTTTAGATTGCTTTTGATGTATGGTTCCAAAACTTCTTCCGCCTTCGGAGGGATCTTGTATCCATTTTGGTCCAGCCAGTTTTTCAATGCAGACGATTCTTTGGCACTCAAAATCAAAATATCATATTCACCAACCAGGTACTTTGCTTCAATTTTAACCTGCTCTTCCTTCGACTTTCGGCTGCCATATCCTGAAACGACTACGTCCTGAAGCGCGGCACTAGGGGCCGCTTTCTGGTTATAGTAAATTTGAGCGCAAGGGTTTTGGTCGAAGTACTCCACCAATCGCGGCTTGCTATACTCATTCAATAAATTAAAGATTTGTTGGTCCACCACTTTAATATCATTTTTTTGCAATACAACCGGTACCGGTACCACCATTGCAAAATCCTTAGAGTCGCCCTGGAAATCGTTGAACATGGTAATTACGTTCCGGTTTCCATCTCTCACCAGGATCACCTGCGACGTTTTGTTCTTGAGTGTTCCATCTGCCTTGCTTACATAAAATCCGCAAAAGGCAACAGCTTCGTGTGTCATCATCGCCAGCATAATCACGAGTGCGGCAATTTGTTTGAAAAATGGTTTCATGTGTAATTTTTTGAATGAAGAAAATAAGTTGAGACGAATGATACTATCGGACCAATGAAATAGTTCGGATTTAAAAATGCGATCCATCACGGGTACTAAAGGTGCTGCTGCTACCAGGATCCAAATCGGAGTATTGTAAATCCATTTGAATGCGGCGAGATAAAAGGCAACGGAAGCAACGATGATCGCCCAAAGGATCCGCGCGAACGGATGATTAGGAGTCGTTCTTGGATCACTGATCATGAAGAACGAAAATAACAGCAGGCTTCCCGTACTCACTGAATGGATAAAGTGATCCAAAGGCCATCCAAGAATATACAGTTGTCGCCAATACAATAGCGCAACAAAAGCAATAAGAAACGCGAGGCTCACATCCAGCTTCTGCACTCGGGTCACAACGATTGTTCCAAGGGTGATCACAAAGAAGAATATGACCACATTGCTTCCCCATTGACCCGGCGAAAGCCACGCGTCACCTGTAAGAAGAATCGTTGCTGCCAAACCAAAAGCCGAAGGATTGAAAATTTGCTTTCCCCGAAATCGAAATACATATTTGGATGAAACCGTGAGAAACGCAGCTAATAAACTGGTTGACCAATGATTTGTTTTTAAAAGAAGGCATAGACTCAGGGCGCTGATCAATACACTGAATCCCCACGTCTTGATTCCTGACTTTCCCAAAACAGGAAGGAATCGCTGTTGTTTTATACTTTCAAACGCATAATTGAAAAACAAGCAACCTGTTATGCTGAGGATATAATGCATCCAATCACTATCCCATTCTAAAAACAGGACTCCATAACTTAGAAAGATGCATTGAAACACCACCTGGAAATACCGGGGATCGAGTATAAATGCTTTATTTCGCATGCGATTGGTTTGCTTAAGGATGAGGTGAGGCTTTTAATTACATAAACCAACACTTGAATTTTTCCAGAAAGCTGGCCAACAGCAAAGATTTAGTTAGCCGTGTAGCGGACGCACAGCAAGCAATTAAGCGAGTTTGCGCTTTGAGTCTTGTGCGTTGTAATCCTGTAACTTGTAGCTTTTTCTGTTTCCCTTAATTTTACACTCATTTAAAGCCTATGCCGCAAGATAAAAACCGACAATTTCTCGATTTTGAAAAACCAATCAAAGACCTCTTTGATGATATTGAAAGATTGAAGACAACAGCTGAGAAGTCGAAGGTTGATCTTACTGATTCAATTCGCAAACTTGAGGAACAGGTGATCCAAAAGAGAAAGGAGATCACGCAAAACCTTACCAGTTGGCAACGCGTGCAATTGAGCCGGCATCCCGACCGGCCTTACACATTAAAATATATTGAGAAGGTCTTCACCAATTTCGTGGAGCTATATGGTGATCGCAATGTGCGCGATGATAAAGCGATGGTAGGTGGGTTTGCACAACTAGAAGGGCAAACGGTTATGGTTATTGGTCAGCAAAAGGGACAGAATACGAAGATGCGGCAAATGAGAAATTTCGGGATGGCAAATCCTGAAGGATATAGAAAGGCTTTGAGATTAATGAAACTGGCAGAGAAATTCAACAAGCCGGTGATTACATTAATTGATACTCCTGGTGCATATCCTGGATTGGAGGCGGAGGAGCGTGGACAGGGAGAAGCGATTGCGAGAAATATTTATGAGATGTGCAAGTTGAAAGTTCCCATTATTGTTGTCATCATTGGTGAAGGTGCATCAGGTGGCGCGTTGGGTATTGGAGTGGGAGACAGGGTGTTCATGCTTGAGAATACATGGTACACGGTGATCTCACCGGAAAGCTGCAGCTCGATATTATGGCGCAGTTGGGAAATGAAAGAGAAAGCCGCTGAACAATTAAAATTGACTGCCGACTACATGCACAAATTTGGATTAATTGATGTCATCATCCCGGAACCAATTGGTGGAGCACACTGGGATTATACGGAGGCAGCTTTGCTATTAAAACCATATTTGATCAATACGATCGCGGAACTAAAACCAATGAGTGCCTCCGATCGCGTCAATAAAAGAATTGAAAAATATTGCAGGATGGGATTTTGGGATGAAGTACCGCAGAATGCGGTGGTTGAAGAAAAGCAATTCGATATTAGCAATTAGAATCCGCCTTCGTCCTGATAGGCATCAGGACTTCGGCGGATAAATCCGCAATCCACCTTTGCACGGCTTCGGCGGACACAGTCCGCAATCCGCAATCCACAATCCGCAATCCAAAATCCACAATTTGATATGTCTTTACGTAAAATTCTTAAAGGAACGGGCGTAGCGCTGGTGACTCCATTCAAAAGCAATTTCGAAGTCGACTACGACTCATTGGAAAATGTGATCGACTTTGTCATCAGGGGTGGAGTGGAATATTTGGTTACACTTGGTACCACAGGTGAAACGCCGACACTTGATCGCTCAGAAAAAATTTCCATCTCCAATTTTACTTTTGAAAAAGTGGGTGGCCGTGTTCCGGTAGTCATTGGTATTGGCGGAAATAATACAACCGAGCTTGTGCGCGACCTTGAAACTTTCCCGGTGGAAAAGTCGGTGGCAGTGTTAAGTGCCAGTCCTTATTACAGCAAACCTTCGCAAGAGGGATTGTTCATGCACTATAAAGCGCTTGCTGAAGCTTCGACCAAACCACTCATATTATATAATGTTCCCGGACGAACCGGAAGAAACATAAATGCTTCCACCACTATTAGACTGGCAAACGAAGTTGAAAATGTCCTCGGTATCAAGGAAGCAAGTGGTGATATGGCTCAGTGCATGCAGATACTTCGCGACCGACCGTCCAATTTCCTGGTCGTAAGCGGTGACGACGCGCTGGCGTTGCCGCAAATAGCTTGTGGAATGGATGGTGTGATCAGCGTTGCGGCAAATTGTTTTCCGAGGAAATTCAGCGACATGGTCAGGCTTTGCCTCGGCGGCGACTTCTCTGCCGCCAGGACGTTGAATGATGAAATGATTCAGCCTTATGAACTTTTATTCGCTGAGAACAATCCGGCTGGAGTAAAGGCATTTCTTACAGAACTCGGGCTGATCAGCAACTTTGTGCGACTTCCATTAGTTCCGTTAAGCGAAGGCTTGTATTCAAAAGTTCGTGCTTCTTTTGAAAAATAAAACGCCGGATGAAATATTTTATACTCCTGACGGCGGCTATCTGTTACCAGTTCATCGCCACTGCTCAAAATAGATTGGTCATCCGTATTAATTCGCTGCCGAATGCTCCGGTTGCAGAAAGCATTTATGTATCCGGCAACTTCAATGGATGGAATCCGAAAGATGAACTCTGCAGATTAAAAAAAGGGAGCGACGGTACATTTTCAATTGCTTTTCCCAATGTGCCTTCGGGCGATTATGAATATAAGTTTACAAGAGGAGGTTGGGAAACTGTGGAAACTACAGGTGATGGCAGGCAAATTGCAAACAGGACTCTGAAACTTATGTCGGACACTACATTAAATATTGACATAGCCGGATGGTCCGAAGGGAAATCCAGGCAGATTCCACATTCCACGACCAGCAATGTGCAGATACTGGATTCAAATTTCCACATTCCGCAATTGAATCGGAACCGAAGGGTTTGGATTTATTTGCCAGGAGGTTATGCACAATCTCATGCGCGCTACCCGGTCTTATATATGCACGACGGTCAAAATTTGTTTGATGACGCTACGTCCTTTGCCGGTGAATGGGGCGTCGATGAGGCATTGGACAGTGCAAAAAAGAAGTGCATCGTGGTGGGTATCGACAATGGAGGTGAAAAGAGAATGAATGAATACAATCCTTATGATCACGAGAAGTTTGGAAAGGGAGAAGGTAATTTGTATTTGGAGTTCCTTGTAAAAAACCTGAAGCCGTATATTGATAAACACTTTCGCACGAAGAAAGATCCCGAGAATACACTCATAGCGGGGAGTTCAATGGGTGGACTGATATCAATGTATGCGGTGCTAAAATATCCGAAGGTTTTCGCCAAGGCCGGAGTCTTCTCTCCCGCATTTTGGGTTGCACCTGACCTGGGGAAGGATATTGAAAAACTCGCGAAAAATTCTACACATAAGCATTTGAGAATTTATTTTTATGCCGGCGAACAGGAAGGGAGTGAGATGGTGCAAAAAATGCTTTATGTATTTGAGTTGATGAGAAAGAAAGCAGCGCCAAAAATGAAAGTGAAGATCAATGCGGAAGGAAAGCACAATGAACCTACCTGGCGGGATGAATTCCCTTCGTTCTGCAACTGGATTTTGTAAAACTTCTCCTCACCGAACTGCGGATACACGAATTAAAGCGGACTTTATCCTGCTTCAGGCAAGTAAACATCATCTTTCCACTTCCATCTACAACCTTTGGAGACAATTAGTATTGGGTGCGTCAGATTCATCACACTAGAATCATAGGTACAATAGTTAGGACATACATAGAAGAAGCTATGTGTCCCGCATGAGCGGGACAAGTCGTATCTATCGTTCTATGCGATTAATCTGCAGGAAAGATTCGTCAGATTCATCACATTAGAATCATAGGAACAATAGGTAGGACACACATAGAAGAAGCTATGTGAAATTCCTTTGTATCTATTGATCCTATGCGATTAATTTGCAGAGAACATATGGCCATGCGAGAACCTTTAGAAAATTGACAGTATGAAGATTATTTGCACTTTAATTCTCAGTTTAACTTGTTTCTTCTCGATGCAACAAGACGCGTATGTTCAGTTGCAACAACTAAATGGAATATGGAAAATGGAAACCGCCAGAGGTCCGTTGTATGAATCGTGGAGAAAAACAAAAGATAATGAAATCCGTGGTGGAAGTTATAAGATGAATGGAAAGGATACGATTCGTTTTGAAGATGTGCGCCTATCAAAAGCGAAAGAGGGGATTTATTATTCACCGGTTGTCAAAAATGAAAACGGGAATAAACCAACTGCCTTCAGGATGATCTCTTCCAATGATCACAAGTTTGTTTTCGAAAATAAGGAACACGATTTCCCCCAGCGAATTATTTATCATCTCATTAGTAAAGACTCACTTCATGCGTGGATCGAAGGAACGCAAAACGGAAAGAATAAAAGAACTGATTATTACTTCAAGAGGATCCAGTAAGCTTTTTTTAAAGTTTAACGTTTAAAGTTTAAGATTTAATGTCTGCGAGACGCTGGCAATTTTAATGTTGTTGGCAGTCTCCGAACTTTCAACCTGTAACCTGAAACAACCTTAAACTTTAAACCTTAAACCCGATAAGTAACCCCTTCTAACGCGAGTTCTGTGTTCGGAAAAATTTCTTTCGCTTCTTCTAAGAATGGATCCAGCTTTTCATACTTAGAACTGAAATGGCCGAGCAATAATTTTCCCGCGTTTGCTTCCTGGGCGATAATAGCGGCCTGCGTACTGGTGCAATGGAACCTTGCAATTGCGCGCTCTTCAAGATCTTTCAGGTAAGTCGCTTCGTGATACAACATGTCCACCTCTTTCACTTTTTCTGCAACCGCCTTATTAAATGCCGTGTCAGCGGCAAACGCATAAGATAACGGCTTGGGCGCGGCGTCTGTGACAAACTCATTCTTCACAACAAAGCCATCGTCTCTCGTATAATCTTCACCACTTTTCAATCGGTCAAAAAAATGTTCTGGTATTTTGTTTTCCCGTGCTTTTAATGGATTGACCTTCCGAGGAGCTCTGACCTGCATGAATTTAAATCCCCAGCATTCAATCCGGTGGTACACCTTAAAGGCTTCTACTTTAAACTTCGGACCACTCGCGATCACTCCTTCTTCGAGTAAAGGAGAAAATCGAATGGTATATGGAAGCGAGGTGGAAGCAACCTTCAGTTGCCAGTTGATCAATTCCTCCAATGGAGAAGGTGCATAAAGGAACAGGTCTTGTTCCCGGTTCATCAGGCCCATGCTTGTTAGCAAACCAATAAGACCGAAGTAATGGTCGCCATGCAAATGAGAAATGAAAATATGATTGATCCTGCTTCTCCTGATTTTATAGCGAGACAATTGCATTTGAGTTCCCTCTCCACAATCCACAAGGAACAGCTGGTCGTCCAATGTAACTACCTGGGCGGTAGGGTGACGATCATAGGCCGGAAGGGCCGAATTATTTCCCAATATGGTGACAGCTAACATGAAGATGCAAGATACAAGGAAGAAGGCACAAGGGACTAGGCACAAGGCGCAAGGAAGAAGGCATGAGACAAGAACTTACGCATATCGTTTCAAAATGGAGTGAATGGAAGAAAGATAGCCGCTGCCAAAAAGATTCAAATGTATCAAGAGAGGATATAGATTGCAGACGTCTGCTTGCTCATAAAAATTATTTGGTAACGGAAAATGATAGTGATACGCGTCATAGAATTCACGATCGAAGCCGCCGAATAAACGGGTCATGCCGAGATCGATGCTGCGATGCCCATAATAAACTGCCGGATCAATGAGTACTGGTTCTGAGTGCTCATCGCATAAATAATTTCCACTCCACAAGTCGCCATGTAATGCACAAACTGTTTCTTTAGGAAAGATGATGTCTAACTTTTTGTACAACTGCTCAAACAAAGCAAAGTCCTTTTTCGAAACCATTCCATTATTTTCTGCCAATTTCAATTGTGGTTGTAAGCGGCAATCAATGAAAAATGTAACCCAATCATCATGACGTGTATTCATTTGTGACAGTGCACCCATGTAGTTGTCTTCTTGGAACCCATATGTTTTGTGACCATCGCCTGAAGACAGATGCAACCTCGCCAATCCCCCGCCGAATTTCTTCCAGAATGAACTTGTCTTCATTCCTTGTTCAATCCACTCAAGTATCAGCACCTGTTTGTTTTGGCATTCGCCACACCAGATGACTTCCGGAACTCTTATAGCATTTGCCATTTTTAGAAATGCCAATCCATTCTTTTCCGTCTGGAACATTCCAGGAAAGTCGTCGACTGAATTTATTTTGCAGAAAAATTTTCCTGTCGGGCATTCGATTCGGAAAGTTTCATTGATAGACCCGCCACCAACTGAAACAAGCTGTCCACTAGTTTGCGATACATGGTTTATAATCCATTGTTGGAATTCTCTATCCATACAGGCAAGCAATAATAATCTTATCCCGGTCGTTTGCTACTTGAACAATCCCATCATGGCCAGGTTGGGAGGATCAATAGTAACGAAGCAGAAAGAACAAGTTTGGGTATGTGTTTTATTTAAGCGGATCAGGCTGGACATAAAACGAATGGAAATCCAAATCTAATGGGTATTTGATTACCCAGGCAAAGTCTAACTTCGACTGGAACTACCGGCTTAATTATTCTTCATCCCCTAGTAATTCTCTTTCTATTTCCTCCATTTGAACAATATCCCAGGCCTCACTTTCTGTGGGGGTATGGTTGATCAGTTCTAGTAATTCCTCTCGGTCGAGCGATTCTTCAACAGATTTCTGGAGTTCGCAATAGACGAGCGAGGCATTGTTTTCGTAGAAATATTGTTGAAGGTTGACAAGTGATTCAGCAGCGGCAGGCTCAACCGACTCAATGTTGTTCAAATTAAAGACAACGTTTTTAACAGCAGTTTGGAGAAGAGGATACATAGATTCTTTGATTTCTGCTGTCATATTAGCAGCGATGTTGGTTGAATTTAGCGTTATGACATGGAATTTCTCCTTGGTATCTATTTTGACTAACATAATTGCATTTGAAATCTTAACAGCCGTTGATAACTCGGCTCAAACGGTTTTCAAAAATATTCGTTATTATTGTATCATACTCAATTAATTAAAAAATGGATAACAACTTTTCAGCCCAGGTGAAAGAGATCATATCGTTCAGCCGGGAGGAAGCGTTAAGGTTGGGAAATGACTTTATAGGCACGGAACATTTATTGCTGGGCCTGATACGTGAGGGAGATAATACAGCCATCAAAATTTTGAAAGGTCTCAATGTGGATTTGTATGAATTGCGGAAAGAGATTGAATTGGCAGTAAAAGATAAAACAGGCAAGAATATAGCAAACATCAACAGCTTGCCCCTTACCAAACAGGCGGAGAAAGTGATTCGGGTTACAGTGCTGGAAGCGAAAGCCTTAAAAAGCCCTACAGTTGAAACAGAGCACCTGATGCTCTCGATCCTGAAGAACAAAGAAAACATTGCAACACAAATCTTAAATCAGTACGACGTGGATTACGATCTTTTCCGAAACGAATTAGGCGTTGTAAAAAGCAACGAAGTCCGTAGTGAATACACTGATGAAAACGATGATGATTTTGATGATGAGAAGAAGTATTCGCAGTCTAAATCTAAAGGCGCAGGTACTGCCAAGAGCAAGACTCCCGTTCTCGACAATTTTGGACGGGACATTACGCGTCTTGCTGAAACCGGTTCTCTTGATCCCATCGTAGGACGGGAAGAAGAAATTGAACGCGTTTCTCAAATCCTTTCGCGCCGTAAAAAGAATAACCCGATTCTAATTGGTGAACCAGGCGTGGGTAAGACCGCGATTGTTGAAGGTCTTGCATTGCGCATTGTTCAGCGAAAAGTGTCGCGCGTGTTATTTGACAAGCGCGTGATCTCTCTCGACCTGGCCGCTCTTGTAGCCGGTACTAAATACCGTGGCCAGTTTGAAGAAAGAATGAAAGCAATCATGAATGAATTGGAGAAGAATAGGGACGTGATTTTGTTCATCGATGAGATCCACACAATTGTAGGTGCCGGCGGTGCGAGTGGTTCGCTTGACGCTTCGAATATTTTCAAACCTGCACTTGCTCGCGGAGAACTGCAATGCATTGGAGCTTCTACACTGGATGAGTACAGAATGTATATTGAGAAGGACGGCGCACTGGATCGTCGTTTTCAGAAAGTGATGGTTGATCCTCCAACTGTGGAAGAAACAATTCAAATTCTGAATAACATTAAGTCGAAATACGAGGACTATCACAATGTAACTTATAGCGATGATGCAATCGACGCTTGCGTGAAGCTGAGCGATCGGTATATGACGGACCGGCTTTTACCAGACAAGGCGATCGATGTCCTTGATGAGGTAGGAGCGAGAGTCCACTTGAAAAATATCAATGTGCCACAGGAGATCGTTGATCTTGAAAAAAAGATCGAGGATGTGAAGAATGAAAAGAATAAAGTGGTGAAGAGCCAGAAATTTGAAGAGGCAGCCTCTTTGCGGGATGCCGAAAAACGTTTGCAAGAAGAACTTGAAAGAGCAAAGGCGCAGTGGGAAGAGGAAAGCAAACACAAACGGTACCCAATAGACGAAGAAAATATCGCGGAGGTAGTAAGCATGATGACTGGCATTCCTGTAAAGAGAATGGTCCAGGCAGAGAGTGAGAAGCTGCGCCATATGGCTGCTGATATGAGCCAGATGGTAGTTGGCCAGGACGATGCCATCGGCAAAGTTGTGAAAGCTATTCAACGTAACAGGGTAGGATTGAAAGATCCGAAGAAGCCAATTGGTACATTCATTTTCCTTGGTCCGACTGGAGTTGGTAAAACGGAGTTGGCAAGAGCATTGGCCCGCTATATGTTCGACAGTGAAGATGCGCTCATCAGGATTGATATGAGTGAATACATGGAAAAATTCACTGTCAGTCGTTTGATTGGTGCGCCTCCAGGATATGTTGGATACGAAGAAGGTGGACAGCTGACTGAAAAAGTTCGTCGGAAACCTTACTCGGTAATCCTGTTGGATGAAATTGAAAAGGCACACCCGGATATTTACAACATCCTTTTACAGGTATTAGACGATGGTCAATTGACGGATGGACTGGGAAGAAAGGTAGACTTCAAGAATACGACCATCATCATGACCTCTAACATTGGAGTTCGCCAGTTGAAGGACTTTGGTGATGGAGTTGGATTTGCAACTGCTGCAAAAATGCAGACTACAGACGAGACCAATAAGGCGGTGATTGAAAAAGCGCTGAAGCGTACGTTCTCGCCGGAATTCCTGAACAGGATTGATGATGTGATCATCTTCAATACACTGCATAAGGAACATATATTCCTCATCATCGATATTCTGATGAAGGGTGTTCTGAAGCGTCTCACAAATCTTGGATTCACTCTTGAATTAACTGAGGAGGCCAAGAACTTCCTTGCCGACAAGGGATACGATCAGCAGTTTGGAGCAAGGCCGTTGCACCGGGCGATCCAGAAATACCTGGAAGATCCTCTGGCCGAAGAAATCCTAAGCCTGAGTATCAAGCAGGGCGATGTGTTGGTAGCAGATGTTGATACCGAACAATCGAAGTTGAAATTCTCATTCAAGGAAAAGGCGCCAAAAGAAAAATCACAAGCCTGATCTGATTAATATCTTAACTTTCCCCCGACGATAATTGTCGGGGGTTTTTTTATTATTGGAGGTTATGGAGGACACTATTATCAAATCAGTTCAGCATACGAGCAGACAATTAATGGAAGCATGGAAGAAGAGCGACTATGAAGCTATGAACGAGCTGCTTCACAAGGATTTCCAATTTATAAGTACTACTGTCAACGGTTATAGGTATAATAAGATGCAGTGGCTTGAAGTTGCCGTGAACAAATACAAGGTCTTTCACTATAGATATGAGTTTCTCAGTAGTAATGACTGTGAGGATTTGCTCGTTTCGCTTTCAAAGCTAACAATGCTTTCATCCATATCTTTCAATGGCCAGCCTAACAAATATCTTGTAACAGATGTTTGGAAAAAAGAAAATCGTCTTTGGAAAATCCTGCTCAGGCAATCTGAATTAGTCATTTAGACGAAGAGGCACAACCCTCATCAAGTGGGTTCTACAATAAGGCCGAACTTAAAATCACCGGGGGTTTACTATTGATGATTCGGCGATAATTCCTCATTTTTGTCTTGTCGTTCCGATGCAGATCATTATAACCATAGATGGTTGGTCCTCTTGCGGCAAGAGTACATTGGCCAAGCAGTTAGCCAAAGAACTCGACTACGTATATATTGACAGCGGCGCTATGTATCGGGCTATCACGCTCTATTTTCTCCGTAACCATGTGGACTGGACAAAACCTAAAGCTGTTGAACAGGCGTTGCAGGAAATTATTCTCGAGTTTAATTATAACCCCGCGAGCAAGCAAAGTGAAATCTTTCTCAATGGAGAAAACGTGGAGTATGTGATTCGCGACCTGGTAGTGGCGGAAAAGGTGAGTGAGGTCGCTTCAATCAAGGGAGTCCGTGAATTTGCCGTGGCGCAGCAACAACAGATGGGAAAGGACAAGGGTATCGTCATGGACGGACGAGACATTGGAACAGTGGTTTTTCCTAGCGCAGAGTTGAAAATATTCATGACTGCAGACAACGCTATTCGCGTGGAAAGAAGATTTAAAGAATTATACGAGAAGAATCCGAATATCACGATTGAAGAAGTGAAGAATAACCTGGAAATGCGTGACTATATTGACTCTCACAGGGAGTTCAGCCCACTTCGGAAAGCAGATGATGCTATTGTATTGGACAATTCACAGCTTACCATTCGCCAACAGCTTGATGTTGCGCTGAAACTTGTAAGGGATAGATTGAAAAAAAATCATCCCATCACGCAATAAAAAGCTATTTCCTTTTCACTTGTAAATTTCCGTTTCACTTACTATTTTACCGGTTGCAATTTGGAGAGTTCTGCTCTTCATGTCAGCGTAATCGTATAAAATCAATACCACTATGAAAAAAGTCATTTCATCTGCTCTTGCTTTGTCCGTGCTTCTCTCCTTTACTTCATGCAAAAAGTCAGTAGAAGTCGTCGATCCTTCTATTCATACTGCGCAAATTGTTGCATGGATCTATCCGAATATCAATCAACCTTCTGATGCCGTACTTGGAGAGTCTTCAGCGCAATTTTCGGTTGGCGACAAAGTAATTGTATATGTTCCATATCAAATTGCCAATGATGAAATCAGCCAGGCGGACCTCGTGATCAAAGATGACCTGGGCGAATATTATTCATTGAAGCAACTCCAGGTATCAGTTGATCCCGTGGCTGAAGGATTAAATGTTCCTTCTGAGTTACAGGGTACTCAATTCATGTATGGCATAATTGAAATCGAAGACGCCTTTACCAATAAAAACCTGAGTCTGTCTGTGGAAGTCCGCGGAATTCATAGTGGATACAGTACAGACAAAATAGATAACGCATTTACGGTATTTCCATAATCACCGGGAACAGTTCTAAATTCTTAAAGTTCCGACCTATTCAAAAGGTCGGAACTTTTTTTTACATGCCTATAGCAGCGCGGAAGTTACAATCTGCGTAATAGTATTTACTAATATTTACTGGCCTTTGGACGGTGTGTAACTCCGCATAGCTAGCATCTTTCCATAAGCTTCTTTAAGAAAATCTTTGCATCTCTGAAAGAAACCAATCTGAATCTATATCCGTAATAAACGTCTGTGCTTACTTCTGAAATCATAAAAAGAAAACCATGAAGAGAATCTTCCTGTTACTATTTCTCGGTTCCGTCCTATACGGCTGTAGTAAATCTAATGCCGGAGGTGGAACAATTACGACGCCCACCTGTGAAGGAACTAAATCTTTTGCCACTGATGTTAATCCCATCATTCAATCAACCTGCGCTATCAGCGGTTGCCATGCGGCGGGGAGTTTCAATGGACCGGGCCCATTGACTAGCTATGCGCAAATTTCCGCTAATAGTGTTGCGATTCGGACGGCTATCGCAAATGGCACGATGCCTAAGACTGGAAGCCTTACCACGGCACAGCGGAATACAATCGTATGTTGGATAGATAACGGCGCGCCGAGTAACTAGTCTTAAACTGGAAACTGGAAACTGGCAACCGGAAACTGGAAACCGGAAACTGGAAACTGAAAACCGTATCACTTTCTCGTGATATTAAAAATCGGGATTCGCGGTGTGAAGTATTGATCACTTTCCGGTTGATTGTATATTTTTCTTACGACGTCTAATCCTTTCACGACTCTTCCGAAAGCCGCATAGCCTTGTCCGTCTGCGTTATTTTCTCCGCCGTAATCGTATCCTGGCTGATCACCGATACAAATAAAAAATTCGGTGGTTGCAGTTCCCGGTTCAAGTCGCGCAAGAGAAATTGTTCCATTCCTGTGCAGGATCTTAGTTTGTAAAGTTGATTCGTGAGGAATGCCCGGCAAGCTTTTTCTTTTTCCTGTACCCCAAAGTCCGCCCTGGATTAATTGTGATTTGAAAGCGTCGGATGGTTGGTTCTCATAATTGAGCACCCTGTAGAAGGTAGCGTTCTTGTAAAATCCTGAATCCACATAAGATAAAAACGCAGCCACTGACTTTGGTGCCTGCATTGGGTACAGCTCAACTTCAATATCTCCGACAGAAGTTTGTATTTCCACGTGCGGATTCCTGTGCTCATTTGAGCAACTAAGGAATAACGCGATAAGAAGAATTACAAAAGTTCTCAGCATGCCGCTAATTTACAAACATCAATCATCGAACTCCCGCACCAAGTATCAATTTCCCAATCCACCTTCGCTGGGCTTCGGCGGACACCCGCAGGGTCCTGCGGACAGTCCGCTCGCAGAGTCCTGCGGACAATCCGCAATCCTCAATCCGCAATCCGCAATCCCCACAATCCGCAATAAAAAAGAGCTCACTTTCGTGAGCTCCGTGTGCTTGTCATGTCAGAAACCGTCTTTATCTCAAAAAGAGAATTTCGCGATACTTAGGTAACGTCCATTCTTTGTCATCAACCAGTAATTCAAGTTTGTCAACATGATAACGGATCTGATCGAAGAATGGCTCCTTCACCTTTGCATTGTATTCTACTGCCCTGTCTCTTGTGTCGGTAATCGCATTACAATGCTTGCGTGCTTCAATCATTTTACCAACCATATCACTTACCGCATTGATGTGTTCCGAGAGGCGGCCAAGGATCTGCTTTTGGTTGGCATATGAACTTTCAGGAAGTCCAACCTCTTTCAAACCTTTGATGTTCGTTAAAAGTGTATTCTGATATTTGATGGCTGCTGGAAGGATATGGCTGCTGCAAAGTTCACCCATGATCCTGGCCTCGATCTGAACCATCTTAACGTATTTCTCTAACTCTATCTCATGTCTCGCGTGAAGTTCTCCATGCGTGTAAACATTGTTATGTTCGAAGAGTTTGCTTGCTTTTTCAGTAATGAGTGCATCCAGCGCCAGGGGAGTCGTCTTCACATTTGGCAGGCCTCTTTTCTTCGCTTCATTCTGCCACTCTTCGCTGTAGTTATTTCCTTCGAATAATACGCTTTCACCTGCCACCGCGTATTCACGAATCACATGCATGATGGCAATTTCCTTCTTCTCTCCTTTATCTATCAATGCATCCACATCGCGCTTGAATGATTTCAGTGTTTCCGCCATGATGCTATTCAGCGTAGTCATTGCATTCGCGCAATTCGCAGCAGATCCCACGGCGCGGAATTCAAATTTATTACCAGTAAACGCAAATGGAGAAGTGCGATTACGATCAGTATTGTCCAATAACAATTCAGGAATGCTGCGGTGTAAATCCAGCTTGAGGATGGCTTCATCCTGCTCATCGAACTTTGCATTCACTCTCTCTTTCAAATCCTGCAATACCTTGCTGAGGAACTGACCAATGAAAACTGAAATGATCGCAGGCGGTGCCTCATTAGCTCCAAGGCGATGATCATTTCCTGCAGAAGCAATCGCAGCGCGAAGTACATCTGCATAATCGTGCACTGCTTTGATGGTATTCACAAAGAACGCCAGGAACATCAGGTTCGTCTTTGGCGTTTTACCAGGAGCCAAAAGGTTCACACCGGTATCTGTTGCCATGCTCCAGTTATTGTGCTTACCACTTCCGTTAATACCGGCAAATGGTTTTTCATGCAGCAATACCCTAAGCTTGTGGCGACGGGCAACCCGGTCCATCACATCCATCAATAATAAGTTATGGTCAACAGCCACGCTCACTTCTTCAAACACAGGAGCACATTCGAACTGGGCAGGCGCTACCTCGTTGTGACGCGTGCGTAATGGTATGCCGAGTTTATAAGATTCATTTTCATAATCTCTCATGAACGCATAGACTCTTTCAGGAATAGATCCGAAATAATGATCCTCCAATTGCTGGCCTTTTGCAGGTGCGTGTCCAAAAACTGTGCGGCCTGATAATAACAAGTCAGGACGTGCATTGAACATTGCTTCGTCAACTACAAAATATTCCTGCTCCCACCCAAGGGTAGACGTAACACGGGTAACATTTTTATCGAAATAGTTACAAACGTCAACGGCTGCTTTATTCAAAGCCTCACTTGCTTTCAGAAGCGGGGCTTTAAAGTCCAGCGACTCACCTGTATAAGAAACGAAAATGGTTGGAATGCAAAGTGTCTTGCCCTGTCCAATCTCCATAATGAATGCCGGAGACGAAGGATCCCAGGCAGTGTATCCCCTTGCTTCGAAAGTTGCGCGCAAGCCTCCGCTCGGGAAAGATGATGCATCCGGCTCTTGCTGAACCAGCGCATCTCCGTCGAATTGTTCTATTGGAGTGCCATCACTCTTGATGGTGAAGAAGGAATCATGTTTTTCCGCTGTCGTTCCGGTTAAAGGCTGAAACCAGTGCGTAAAGTGCGTTACACCTTTGCTTTCTGCCCATTGGCGCATGCCGGCAGAAATCTGGTTAGCTACTGTGCGGTCTATTTTCTTACCCCCGCGAATTGATGAAGTCAGGCTCTTATATGCTTCATCACTTAGGAATTTTCTTGAAGTCCTGAGCGTGAAAACATTTTCGCCAAAAATAGCGGTGATTTTGGATGACCCCTGGACCTCAGTTCCGTTAGGAGCGGTGGTCAGGTCATTAATGGCCTTAAAACGTAGTGATTCCATTGTGATTGATTTTTTTGCTATACAAAGAAAAGGATTCCGCGCCCTCGTACAAAAAAAGGCCAACCTATTGTGGAAAAAATATGCGAATTGGGCATAAATTCCATCAACCGATTGGTAAATCCTTAACCTAATGCCCGGAAATACGGCTTTTTCGTTAAATGTTTATTTTTTTTAATTTGATGGGCAGGGCTACCGAAAAGAGCATGAAAAGCAATAATTCGGGTACTATTTTATACCGAACGATGGCTCCGGGAAAGGGAACAGTGAGACCGATAAACAAATATGCAGA
>Ga0136846_1238472_pt1 | contig 18879 bp, 15 predicted proteins | sample HopSoiMetagenom2_FD_96841 | JGI IMG/M metagenome (GOLD analysis project Ga0136846, IMG submission 96841) | Grasslands soil microbial communities from Hopland, California, USA - 2 Assembly 2016 (version 4) | ecosystem: Environmental > Terrestrial > Soil > Grasslands | place: USA: Hopland...
CTGGCATTGCCCGCGAAGACCCGGCTGCGGCGCGGGAACCCGCTGCCGTCGAGCGCCATGGCCAAGGTCACCAGCGGGCAGTCGCTGCGGCACTCCTTGCTGTGCCCGCGCTTGGCCTTGCTCACGCCTGCGGCGACGCCCTCGAAGTAGGTGTTGGTGAGGTCATACAAAGTGATCGTCTCGCCAAACCCGAAGATCGACTGCGCCTGCGCGAACATGTGGTCTTGCAAGGCCTCGCGGTGCTTGTACAGCGCGTCCGAGGCACGGTACAGGCGGTTCAGATCCATCGCCTCGAAGTCGTAGCCGATCAGCTCGCCAAGCGCCGAGCGCTGCTGCAGCCACGCGTGCGTCGCGAGCTCGCTCCCCGGATGTGCCATGCGGCCGATGATGTTGCCCACGGCCGCAGCAATCTGCGGGCGGTTCATACCCAGCTCAGCGAGCTTGTCCTCGAACCCGCACTGGCGCATCACCGACAGCGCTGCATGCTCGACGCCGACGCTGCGTGGACGCACCATTTCGAGGGAGTCGAGATCGACCTCTTGATAGCGCCCGGGTTCGTCCGGGTCGGCCATGGTTGCTTCGGCGCGCGTGATGCTTGCAGCCGAGGGCCTCAACGCGATCAGCTGCGCCGCATAGCGCTGTGCCAGGGCATGGCCCTTCTCGGACATCGTCGCATCGAGCAAGGGGCGCTGCCCCTGCAACAACTCATCGATGCGCTTGGCCAGAGCCGCCCACTCCTCCTTGGGCAGATCGAAGTGGCTGCCCAGGTTAAGCAGCGTGGTCTGCTTGACGCTGCTGCCCACCCGAGAAGCCTCAACCAGGCGGTAGGTCGTGTAGGGCTCGCCGGATGTGCGATTGCGGGTTTGGGTGCGCCGGATGAACATCTTTCGATGCTGCACGAAATTGCTGCCGGCGGTTCATCACTTACAAAATATTATGGCACTACATTTTGCTTTTCAGACGACATCCAGCATCCATGCGGGTTAGCGGCCGACGAGATCGCGAAATGGGCCAAAAGTTGGTGGAGTCGAGATGTGGCGCGGTGGCTTGTAGGTCGGAGCATCGCTGTTGCCGTCCCTTTCGGTTGACGGTGCCCTATGAGCCAGACCATGGCTCCGTTTCCACATCCCGCTCTTCGAACCGGACATGCGCTACTAACGCATCCGGCTCCCGGACAAGCACTCATGCTTTCGCCCACGGTAGGTCGTGCGTGCGAGGCGCCAGTCGAACCAGCCCCAATTTCTCGTAGAGGAATTGGTCGGGGAAGCGCGAAGACCCCGTGCTCGCATCCTTGTGTTTCTTGCACAACCACCGGCGCAGCCGTTCTCGAACGTGGGTGTCCAACTGCTGATACGCCGGACTGACGGGGCCCAGGCAGAAATAATTCGCCCAGCCTGTCAGCTTCCGGTTCAACCGACCCACGATCTCCTCGGCATCCAGCATCCCCGTGCGGCGATCCGTGACCTCACTGATGCTCGCCACCATCCGTTTGATGCTCTTCTTCGATGGGCGGGTGCCAATATATGCATGACCGTCCTTTCTTGAATAGCACCGCCCGAAGGTGTAGCCCAGGAAGTCAAACCGCTCCCGCGGTATCTCGCACAGATGGGTCTTCTCCTCGTTCACCGTCAACTTCAGTCGATCCATGATCCGGCGCATCGCGACCATCGCCTCAGGCGCCCCGCGTTTGCAGCAGATCACGAAGTCATCCGCATAGTTGACGATGTGAGCCGACCATCTCTGCTCACACCCCAGTCGCCTCCATCCCTCCACGAACCGTCGCATGTACAGGTTCGATAAAAGGGGCGAGATCGGTGCACCCTGAGGCGTGCCGCGCTTGCTGTCCCGGTTCGCCCGACTCCGCGTCGTGCGTCCCTTGCCGTCGTCCTCGTCGACCGGCGCCACCAGCCACGCCTTGATCAGGCGCAGGATGTGTCGATCAACAATTCGACGCGCCACGCATTGCAGCAATTCCGCATGCGGAATGCTGTCGAAATAGCCGCTCAAATCCGCGTCTATCACCTGCGTGTGCCCGGTGTTCAACAAGCTGTGGACCGCCCGAACTGCGTCGTGTGCCCCCCGATCAGGTCGGTAGGCGTACTGCTCGGGCGCCAGATCCGCTCCAAAGATCGGTTCCAGCACCAGCATCGCCGCCGTCTCGACAACTCTGTCAGCGATCGTGGGCACCCCTAACGGACGCAATTTGCTGCTGTTTGGCTTCGGAATCCAGACCCGCTTGACCGCATCCGGTTCGTAGGTCTTGTTCCTCAGCCGCTGCGCCAGTTCCCTGATCCATCGGACCTCCCCGTACGCCTCAATGTCTTCAAACGTCTGGCCGTCTACTCCCGCAGCACCCTTGTTGGCCTTGCAGCATCGGTAGGCAAATACAAGCACATCCGCCCGAGACACCTTGTCGTACAAAAGATAAAACCGATACCCAGGTTCTTCCTTCGCTTTGGCATGTAACGCGCTCTGCAACTTCTGAACGCTTGGTGGAGTTGTCAGGTTTCCCAATCTCCGGCTCCTCGTCGCTTCCTGCGTTTGTCTTGAACCAGGGCTCCTTTCCTCTGCCGGCATTACCCAGCGTCGTCGGTCGTACGAGCCCCTCCGCCACCCCGTGGTGCCCAGCTCAGCTCCTCGCGGAGCGCCAGTTGGCCGTGCGCACGGCCACACCACAGGGCTTCCCGTGTTGCCACTGTCTTCCTCTTTCGTGCATGCCATCGTCACTACCCCGGCGGAACCGGTGGGTGCATGTTTCGCTCACTTCCCCATCGATGACAGCCTTCCCCGTGTTTGCGCCGGGTCGGCTTCCGCATTACCCATTTCGAGGCCTGCTCAACGTTCACTCACATTACGGCCTGCACGATCGCCAAGTCCCTTAAAGGACCCTCTACACCGAAGGCTTCAACCGCTTCGTTACCTCCACGATTGCTCCGATTACTTCCGGCTGGAGCGACAGTTGCCGGGCGGGATTCGCACCCGCGGGAAGACAGCGCCTTTTCACGGCGCACACAAACTTGGGCTAAGCGAATTGATGTGGAGCTGTACCACTGCAAATTCTCGATGCAGCCAGAAGCTGGCGCGCGGGTTGACGACCTGTACGTGGTGTGCGGCCAGGCCCAGCGAAGCATCGTGTGGCTCCATAACCGCGACGTAAGCGTGCAGCCGTGGCACCTTGAGTCAACAGGAATAGCTCGCCACGATCGCGTGCATGACGCATGTGGTCGTGGATTGGGTCTGGTGTGCTGCACGGGCGTGCTTGGCCTGGTGTGGCCGAGTTGCGACCGCGGCGCGCAGCGTGTGCGGATGACCAAGGTGACCGAGCGCAAGACCAAAGTCGATGGGGCTCACTTCATCAATGACATCGCGCAGCAATATCCCACGGCTGAGCGCATCACACTGGTGATGGACAACCTGAACACGCATACGCCGGCATCGCTATATGAGGCATTCCCTGCTGAGCAGGCCAAGGCGCTGTGGGATCGGTTCGAGTTTGTCTACACGCCCAAGCATGGCAGTTGGCTCAACATGGCCGAGATCGAACTGAACGTGATGATTGCTCAGTGCTTGAACCGCAGGATCGACAAGATCGACACTGTACGCAGCGAAGTGGCTGCTTGGCAGGCGAGTCGCGATCAGATCAACGCCAAGATAAATTGGCAGTTCACTTCCGACCATGCACGCATCAAACTTAAGCGCCTCTATCCGACACTTGATGCGTGAAGCGACACTAGGGGATTCGAGAACTGCGCCCGAGCCCGTCGATCAGGTTCACGGCCGCCTCGTACGTGTTCCCAGTTTGAACTGAGACGCGCACCGGAACGATGTCGATGAATGCTTCCGTCATATTCGTCGCGTGCACCTCCACCTTTATCGCGCCACGAAGCTCGGCGGTCTCGGATGGACGCACGTGAAGGTCGATCTCAAACGAATGGGCATCAATTTGATGTCTCCACAGTGCGCATTCCAGACTGAACTCCTGCACGGGCAGGGATGGCCTTGAGGGACGGTAGTAGAACTCTTCGTCGTCGCGCAGACGTCTCATCTGGCCTAGATGCGGAAGGTCGAAATGCGATTGCGTAGGCTGGCCGAGGGCGCCGACTCGCGTGAACAAGTCGAATGCGCTCGTCCATCGACCTTTCGGCGGCGCGGGAGGCTGCTCGAGAGCCGGCTTCTGATACAGGCTCTCATCGTCCTTTGGTGGCGGCTGAATCAGGAAGGAGCCGTTTGCCGAGAAGGTCACGAGCGCGCTCTCCGCAGGGCGTGAGCCCATGTTGCTCAGCAGCATCAACAAGTGCGGCGGCGATTGGCACAACTGAAGGCGCATATGCAGTTCGCGAAAGAGCTTGGGGCTTCTCTCGAGCCAAGCGGCAAAAGCCGTCTTGTACCGGTCAATCTCTTCGTCGCTGGCTGGCGCAAAGTGCTTTGCCGGCTCGAAACTGAACAAGGCGACATCGAATGCGCCGCCCTCTGATGCTTTTCCGGGTGCTTTCTTGGGCTCCTGCGATCCAAAGTCCGTTTGCTTCGGGAAGCGACTCTGTAGGGTGAGAGTCAACGCCTCGATTTCATCTGCAGTGAGTGCCTGATAGACCACATAGTCACCAGTCAGCGTCTTGCTGTCCTTCGCATCTCCCTCCAGTACAAGGGAGATGCAAGGCTCAGCCGATTTGTAGCGCTCAAGGTCCGCCTGTACAGATTTGAGGCGTCTCTCGGCTTCGTCCGTTTCCGACGCAAGCAGCCAACTGTCCGGAATCGGTTGGCAGGGGACGCCCACAACCTTGGCGCTGGCTCGCGGCCCAATGTCGTGAGTGAGAACTCGAGCGTCTTCGCCGAGATGAACGTCTCGGTATTCGGCCACGAACCCAACCAACTGGTCGTCAGGCTCAGCGTAATCGAGTTGCTGCACCAGGCGCTCACTCGGCCTGCCTCCGATTCGCAACAGTAGCCGTACCTCGGGTCGTCCAGTCCGAATAACGAGCGAGTTGTTCGCATCGTCGAGTGCCCGCCCAATTAACGACGAAGCTGCCCTTGCGCGGGTCGATGTTCGACCGGAACCCTTTCCTTTGTGCTTGTCGATCTCGGCTTGGACCGGTCGCGTCACGACGAGATCGATGGTGTCAAACTCACCCAGGGAGCCCCAGTCGATTTCCTGAAGTGCCTTGCACTGAAGAAATAGGTTGGTATCTGGAAAAAGTGTCAACGTCTTGGCCATCGGCCTATTCTGCTCGGACGCCGTGCGTTCGGCGTCAGAAACGCGGGGAGATACCGCGTTGAACTTGGAAGTCTGAGGATGTCATCACTGACCCCGTGGTCGTTTGTCCTCGCGCGCTGTTGACGGGTCGTCTGGAAGCGCTTGATAGCTGACACCCCCGCTGAGCGTCGGAGCTTCGAAAGTACTGGCGATATGCAGTCGCGCCCAGGCCCGTCGCAACGGAGGCACTTCGCCTCGGTCGCCAGGAGAATCGCTCTTTCGTGAAAGCCACCGTTGTCCTGGCGCAGAGACGCAACAAGTCAACAAGTGGCAAAGGCACCAAGACCCAAGCAGAGATCGCATTGCTACAGCACTACTCGTAGCCTCGTAGCCGTTTGGCGCGCTCCCGAAACGCACGCTCACTTTGCTGCTGTTCGGTCGGCCGGCTTGGATGTCAGCAGATGTGCTTCTGCTGGCAACGCGTCTCGACGGTGAGACTCCGTTGATCAGTCGTCTGGGTGGTTTGGAGCTTGAGGGGTCTTATGTCCGAAGACTTGGGTTGCGTACAGCCGAGTGCGTGCGCAGTGGCGTGCTGCAGCGATTCGCCGCAGAGAACTAGCCGTGGCCTAGGTGTCTCCGAGCCGGTCCAGCGCGTGCATTCCTCCCCCTTGACGGATGTGCGTCAGCGATGCGGTTCGACGCCGGAGGCAGCGGCTTACGCGGACTGATCTATCGCGAATCCTGCTCAGGCATGGCGTCGGGGGCTCCCCGCGTGTTATGCCTGCGGCCAAGTTGCGGCTCAACCAGCACGGGTGAGGCGGCTCTCTCCAGACCGCCGCCTGGGCCAAGCTACTTGCGGAAATCGATCTCGCGCGTGAGAACGATGCCACGGAAGTCGCGTAGCTTTTCTCGGTCAACGGCGGAGTTCTCGGCTCGGGCCAAGTTGCTATTGACCGCTTTAAGCAACTGCTCTGTGTACTGCAGGTCGTTGTCCAGGGCTGCCATGTTCTTGTATTCAACCAGAATGAGCAGATCAGGTTCGCCGTCTCTGGGGTAGGCAACATTCAAGATCTTGTACGACACCACCCTGCCGTCCTTTTTCTGTTGTTCCACCAGGGCCCGCCAAAACCCCGACAGGTCCTTGACGTACTCATTGAACATACCCGCCTTGGTCTTGACGTAGGTGACCGTCCACACCGTTTTTTCGTTCCAGGCAGCGTCTTGACCCTGGGCCAGGGCGTAGCTCGAGACAAGGAACAGCGAAAGAAAGACAACTTTGCGGAGAAACGAAGTCATGGCCGCTTTCCCGATCGAGTAGGTCGGGCAGAGTCTATTGGCGCGGGATCGTGCAGTCAACGGACCTCAGGTGGCGCGCTGGTGGCGCGCCGCTGCGAGTCCAAACGGGCTGCTCTCAGACTTCTGGCTGATGCTCCCCTTCCTTTACCCCGTCGCGCCGGTGCCAGGCTCTTCCATTGACAGTGAGTGCGAAAGGGAGAATATTGCGCCGGCGGTTTGTTCTGATCAACCTTCGGAGGGTTCACATGCCTAGCAATCCTTTCCCGGCGCTTGCTGTCGCCATCTCTCTGTCAGTGGCCATTGGCGCGACCCATGCAGGCACTGAGCCTGTGAACGTCTCGAGAGACAGCATCGCTGGCGCGGGTAGAAACATCATGCGAACTGCTGACGGTGGCTTGGTCGCCGCATACAGCGTCAGCGAGAAGGGGCGCCTCCAGCTGGTCTTCAGCAGATCCACGGACAATGGGAAGAGTTGGAGCGACGTCATCGTTCCAGCTGCGGGCGGCGACGTGAAGCAGGCGGCGATCGATTCGAACTTCCAGGGCTCGTACATCGCATTTACTCAGCAGAGCGGGGGGACTACGGCGGGCAGGATCGCGTTCGCAAGCGCTCCGTTCGGGTCGGATCCATCGCTGGTTGTCTCGGAGCGCGTCACTCCGGCGGGTGTTGAGCCGAACGACACGTTCATTCAAGCCTCCCGCAAAGGGTGGGGAAACCTTGCTGCGGATGACCGGGAAACAGTCGTCTATGGCTGGCAGGATGGAAAGTCCAAGAGCCTCTACATCGGTGTGTCGCCGGACGGCCGTACCTTCCCGATGGCTCGGAAGGTGGTGGATGACCCGTTCGCGGTCTCTGGTCCTGCCGTGGCGATCAGAGGCAAGTTTGTCATCGCAACATTTCAAACGAAGGACCCGGCGATGGCGCCCGCAGACGTTTCCGCGACAGGAAGGGCATACCCAGCCTGGATCGAATCCTTTGACGCCGGGAAGACGTGGTCAACTCCGAAAGCTCTCTTCGGCCTGCGTACCGCTGACTTCCCCGCAGCCAATGTCGAGGTGCGTCCTGGCGCCTTCAAGGCTGTGCGGCTTGCGGGAGGGACATCTCAGTCGAATTCGCCCAGCTTGAACTGGGCGACCTCGCGCGATGACGATTCGAGCGAGGAAGCCGAAGACAAGACGGTCCCTCGTGCTGGAGATGCTGTGAGGTCGCCGCAAACGGCTGGTGGTACCACTTTCGTGCAGTCGTCGCTGATGGGCGTTGACAGTGAGGGGCGGCGAGGAGAAGTCAGTGTCGTCAGCTTCCGCCCCATCGAGCCTAGCGCCAAGTGGACGCACGTGATTGCACACAACAAGCTTACGCAAATCGCCAGCCGGCAATCCCCGACCGTCTCCCTCGCGGATGCCTCGGCTTCGCAGTTCCAATACAGCGCCCTGATCGACACCCCTGTTCGCGCGACTCTTTTTCAGGAGCACGACCCCGGGACCGATCAGTCTCGATTGGTCATCGCGGTGTCGACCGATACTGGTAAGTCGTTCGACAGGCACGTCAGCTTTTCCGCAGCAGAATTGGCTCGATTGGGCATCCCTCAACTTGGCAAGGACACGATAGTCTCTGCCAGTCAGTGCCTCTTTGAGGATCGGAATGGCGAGGTTTACATCGACCTCCTAGTGACGGAAGTCAGCGCCCTGAAGTACGTTCGGTTGCCTCTTGGAGTGAATGCGAGCCGACTTAGAGTGGAGCAGACAGTGGCGCGACGTGGCACGGTCTAAGCCGCGCGGCCGATCCGCCCAAGGACAGTCGAATGCTGCACCACGTCGAGATCTATGTATCCAACTTGGCCGCAACGCGAGCCTTCTGGTCTGAGCTGCTTGCGCAGATCGGCTACACAGTCACCGCCGACTTTGGAGATGGTTTTACCCTCAGCGCCGGGGAGGACACGTACCTCACGTTCATCCAGGTGGCAGACAGGCACGCTTCCCGTGAGTACCACCGATCTGGTGTGGGGCTGAATCACCTGGCGTTCAAGATTCCGGGTAGAGAGCGCGTAGATGCACTTCGACAGTTCTGCCTAGAGCGGCGCTATCAGTGTCTGTACGACGAGAGGTATCCATTTGCGAATGGCGGGACTGACTACTACGCGCTGTATGTTGAGGATCCAGATCGCATCAAGGTTGAGTTCGTGGCAACGTGATGTGACCCTCGCTGCTGCGGTGTTCCTCGCTGCGTGTGGCGCCGGTCTATGCCGCGCGCAGCCGGCCGTCGCGGGCGATTGGGGCCAAGCGGAGCAGCTGGGCGGGGCCTATAGCGTGTACTCGTACGGTGAGTCGCCGTACAGCCGATCTGCTCCCTTCCTAACGCTCGAAGAGCGAAACGCATTTTCGAGAGGGGCGGTCGAGTTCAACCGCGTTCGGCAGTTGAGCGCGGACCACAACGCAAACTCCTGCGCGCATTGCCACGTCAAGGATGGCCGGGGAATCACGCATGCGATTGACTTCCATTCAACGGGCTTTTCCGTTCTGAATCCAACGAACGGTGAGGCGGCGGGCATCTATCGTCATCCTGCTACTAGTACATATCCCCAAGGCAAACTGGAAGGCGTGCGGTGGAGGCATGTTCGCACAATTGAGCTTCCAGGCCGTTTGAAAGTCGATCTGGTCGTCCCTGACGCGATCGTTGATGGCCTTAGTAGTACTCACGTCGACCTGAGGACATCTCCTGGTGTGTATGGTCTTGGATTGTTGGAGGCCATAACGGATGAACAACTCAGAGAGCTGGTCAGACGGCGGCTGTATCTCCGATTCGGCGTAAAGGGGCGGCTCGGCGAGGTGGCGAAGTCCGAAGGCGGATTGCCCAGAGTGGGGCGGTTCGGCTGGAAAGCGAGTTTCGCCAGCCTCGATGAGCAGGTGGTGGCTGCGCTTGCGAATGAGCTTGGAAATAGAAAAGGCCAAGCTGGTCAGGAGGAGTCGCAACAGGGCGCGGCGGTGGCGGACCTTACCGCTTACCTTCGCTCAATCGCTGTGCCGGCGCGAGATCGCGAAAGCGTGGACCGCAGCAAGCGAGGCGCTGGGCTCTTCTCAAGAGTCGGCTGCGCAACGTGCCACAAGCCTAGTTGGGACCGAGTTGGTGTTGCAGGCTCGAAGGAGAGACTGGCTCGGCCAGAGAAAATCTATCCATTTACCGATCTACTGCTGCACGACATGGGGCCGGGGTTGCGCGCCAACAACTCCGATGCGCTCAGCGCGTACTGGAGGACGCCCGCACTCTGGGGTATCGGGGTGCAAGCGTCAGTGTCTCCTCAAGCTGGCTTTCTCCACGACGGTAGAGCGCGGACGGTGCTTGAGGCGATTCTCTGGCATGCAGGTGAAGCTCAACATTCGATTGCGAGATTTCAAGCGCTGTCGCCGCGAGATCGTGATCACCTACTAGGCTTCTTGTCCTCTCTATGAAGTGGACCTTGATTCTGAGCATTGCTGCGCGCCAAAAGCGGATCCTCCTCCAAGGCTTGATGAGGACGAGCGCACAGTTCCAGTGCCGGCGAGGCCACGCAGAACAGCGCAGGCGAGCGCCGCTTGCTCTTACCGCACTCGTACTCGGCGCGCTGTTGACTGCCTTAACAATGGCTGCTCAAGCGTCTACCGAACCGTCCTTTCTGAGAAATCCGACCGGACACAACGCCAGACTCGTCTTCGAGTTCAACGGTCGCCTATGGATCAAAGACGGTGACAATCCACACGCCCGCCGCCTGACGAAGGGAAATGATGAAGAGTTCTCGCCGTCGTTCTCTCCGGACGGAACCAGGGTCGCCTTTGTATCGCGGAACCAATCCGGGTCCGAGGTTCATGTCATCGAACTTGATTCTGGGTCGCCGAAGCAACTGACCTATGACGGTGGGTCCAACGTCAAAGTACAAGGTTGGTTCAGCGACAATGAAGTGCTTTATTCGACGACCATCATGTCGAAGAAGCGCGGACCGCTCCTATACGTTGTCAACGCTGATAGCCGCACAACCCGAGCGATTCCACTTGCTGAGGTTTCCGAGGGTTGCCCTATCCAGGGCGACTTCGTTTTCGTCAAGAACGAAGAGTTGATTGATAACAACCGTCACTACCGTGGCGGATACGCTCAAAGCATATTCAAGATCAACTTGGACGCCATTGCTGCCAACGGCGGCCCCACCCCGAAGCGTGATGCTTGGGTCTCAAGTCCCTTGACAGACCCGAAGCGCGCGATCAGTCGAAAGCCGATTTGCGCATTAGACAGAATTTACTACCTGTCGGACAAGAGCGGCCACTTCAACATCTGGTCGATGGAGGCGAACGGAAATGGCATGCTCCAGCACACATTCGAGACTGACTATGACATCCGTTCCATATCTCGCGGCGGTCGTGGCAGGATTCTGTACCACAAGCTTGGAGAGATCTACGAGTTGGATGTCGGTGCAGGTCAATCAGAAAAGATCGACATCCGCTTGCCTGCGGACGCTTACAGCAACGAACTGGCACTGAAACTCAGTGTTGCGGACGCCACTGAAGTGCAGGTTTCAAATGATGGCGATCGTGCCTGGGTGGTGGTGCGAGGCAAGCTATGGCGCATTGATGCTACTGCTCGAACGGCGACCTGCGTTGAGTGCGCGTCGAATCTGCGCGTGAAATCAATCCAGCTCGCTCCCGACGAGCGCACGGTTTACGCATTGGAAGACTCGACGGGAGAGTATCTGATTCGCAGGTACAGTCCGGTTAACGAGGATCCTGCGGTCCAGTTCGGTCGCGACATTTCCGAACCGATTCTCGACTTCTCCCTCTCGCCGAATGGTCGCGACATGCTGGTTCGCTCGGTTGCCGGCAAGCTGTTCGTTGTTGATGCGGCGACCGGTGAGTCGTGGCCCGTGGGTACAAATTCGAGGACCCTGCCTCAGGCCATCAGCTGGTCATCGAGCGGCAGGTTTGCTGCTTTCGTGACCTACACGGCACAAGACATTGGGCAGATCACCGTTCTGGATGTCAGCTGCCGTAGAGTTCGCCACGTCACGAGTGGCCGGTACGAAGCTTCGTTCCCGGTCTTTTCGCGCGGCGAAGAGAAGCTCTATTTCATCTCTGAGTCGAACTTCCGGTCGACCGTGGTGGACCCGTGGGCACCTCGCGGATATTGGCCCGACTACCAGAAGAGATCGCTGGTTTACTCCGTGGCGTTGGCACAGGATGCCTTCTTTGCGCAAAGTGGGGCTGCGCCTGTTTGTGCCGCTGACGGGCAGCGCGTGATTTCCATGCGGGGGTTGCAGCTGCAGACCGAAGAGCTGCCGTTCACAGCTGGCAACTACACCTTTCTCGCAAGATCCGGTAACCGACTACTGGCGATCTCTAAAGAGGCCGTACGTGATCCGAAGGGCCGGATGGTGAATTTCGGGCTGCCGGGGGGCGAGGGCAGATCCGCGCCTACCGCGCTCTTGCCGTTTGAAGTGAAGACGTATGCGCAGTCAAGGGACGGCCGCGCGTTGGTTGCATTACACGATGCCGGCCTTACCGTGTGCCACGTGCCTGAGTCGGAGTCTCGTTGCCTCGCTGCAACCCTGGACAACATAGGCGGGCTTGACCTGCTAGTAGACCTCCAGCAAGAGCGTCGGCAAATGTTTTGGGAGTTGTGGCGCTTGTATCGCGACTACTTCTGGCGCCCTGACATGAGCGGAGTGGACTGGAAGGCAGTCGGCGCAAAGTACGCCGAATTCCTGCCTAGCGTTTCCAACAGAGCTGAGTTCAATGAGCTGGTGTCCGCAATGATCTCCGAGCTGGGTGCTGGTCATACGTCCGTTAGGGGGCCGGATCAAGGCGCCTCTAGCTCCGCCGCCGCGGCGAAATTGGGAGGTTTGTTGACGAAAGACCTGGGTGGCTTGAGAGTCACCGAGGTCTACGATGGAGATCTTGATATTGTGGAAGAGCGATCCCCCCTCAGTAGGGCGACGCCGCCGATAGAGGTGGGTGATCTCATCACGCACGTCAACGGCGTCGCAGTAGGCGAAGTAGATTCATTCGCACGGATGCTGCTGGGAAAGGCTAGACAGCGCGTTGTGGTGGCCGCCAGCAAGCCTAGTGGTGAAGCGTATCAAACAATCGTTGAAGCAGTGTCTGCTCCTCGCGAATCGCTCCTGCGTCTCAAGAGTTGGGTGGCGAGCAATCGCAGGGTGGTGGAGCAGCGTAGCCGTGGGAAGGTTGGTTACATACACCTTCGCTCAACGAACGAAGCGGACGTGGCCGACTTGATTCGGCAGTACGCTGACCTGCATGATCGGCATGCGCTGATTCTGGATCTACGCGGGAATAGCGGAGGCAACGCAGATCCGTGGATCTTGAACTTTCTTCAGCGCCGAACGTGGCTGAGAATTTCCAGTCGAACCGATCGGCTTGAGCTGAGGAATCCGCGGGAATCCTTCAGCGGCCTGCTGATCGTTCTGGTAGATGGGGATACGTATTCGGATGGCGAAGCTGTCGCCGAGGGCGTGCGAAGGATGCGCCTCGGAGTCTTAGTCGGTAGCAGAACATCTGGCGCCGGCATCTGGGTGAATGATGACAAGTCACTGATTGACGGCGGCGGCGTGCGGATACCGGAGGCGGGTTCCTTTGTTGTCGAGAATGGCGTTCGGAAGATGGTAGTTGAGGGGCGTGGAGTCGAGCCGGACGTGCGTGTGGAGAACGATCCTTACGCTCTCTACCACGGACACGATGAACAACTCGACACCGCCTTGCGCTTGGCAATGCGAGGGGGTCGATCGTGGGCTGATCGGCTGCCCCGGTCGACACGTCGAGCGAAGACCCCCGGACACCATAGTGTCCTGGATTCCCTGCCAGTCCGCGCTCGGCTGGCACGCGACAGCAGCACATGCGCTTCCGCTGGCCACGCAGGCCTGAACGTCAGCAGTGGGTCGGCAGCGCCAGATCGCGTGACCATCGGATGCAGCCGGTCGCCGCCCCGAAATTGTCGCGGTCGTCCGTCGGCATGCGCGAACGACCGCTGTCGCCGTCACACATTTTCTTGGTCCGTCGGCGAAGGTCAGAGGTAGACCGGTCGTTCGCTGAGAAAACTGTCGCCGGCTCCTTTGGGTCGATACCGGGAGCTCGCGACTTTCGGATGCAGTCGTTCAGCGGCCATCGTCACCCGCTCGCCAGTGACACTCGAATGCCTGCTGGGATGACACGATGATTTGCTCGACGAGATCGGCGAACGTCAAGTTCCGAGGTGGACCGGTCGGCCGCCGAGAAAGCCGCCACGGGCAGCTTGCGGCAGCCGCCGTCATTCAGCAGGCCGAAGCCGAATGACCGCAGACAGTCTTAAGCCGAAATCCAAATTCCTTCTGCCAGCTACGCAGCGTATCCGGTCACTCGCCCAGGGGCGCCCAACTCACGGTCTCGGTTCCATTGCGGTCAATGGGCTCCCCGTCTTGAAGTTTCGCCAATGGCCGGTGTCGGAGGTACTGCCGACATCGCCCGCACTCGACCCGCAGTCTGGATGGCCCAATGACCGCTGCCGACAGTGTCGGACTCACGCACACGACCCCAAGCTGTCGTTGACGACCATTGGCAGCGGTCGTTCGTCTATCGGGTTCGGTTCGTCGGAGCACCCCACTCAATCGTGCCGTCGCCAAAGTAGCCTTTGGCGCGATTGACGGGCTCGAAGTCGTAAATACCGTGGTCGTACTTCTTCGTTACCCTCAAGACGAACGTTGCGCCGTTGTACAGCACACGATCTGCAACGTCGGGCTTCAAAGCCATGTTGAACGATCCTTCAAGAGCAACGCCCTGATAGATGATTGCTTCAAGGGCAGGCATCTTCTCGAACAGCAGTCTTGCTACCGTACGCGAGCGAATGTAGTCGTCCTTCGAGGCATCCTTGTCGCGCAGCAACGACGCCAAGAAGGCATCAGTGAAGACAAAAGCCTTGGCAGTCTGAAACTCCATGCCCTTGAAGATTCTGTTGATCTCCGGACCAGCCTTCTCTGCAAAGTCGCTCTACCCCATCGCTGAACATGCGTGAACTCGCCGATGAAGGCTGCTCGGACATGTCGCTTCTGCAGGCCGTAGCTGATGTAGTGAACAAAGTCCCCAGCCTCTGCCTGAAGTTCTTCTAACACCGAGAATTGAACCATCGAGACGTACAGCATCGGCTTGCCAGAATCATTCAATCGACCTGGCTTCGTTGCGGCAGCGGGGGGATAGTGAACCTCCCGGAGGTTCGAAAAGCCTTCCGGTCCACTGCACTTACGTCCCCTCCAAATCGGCGCGTCGTAGCCATAGTCGACGTTGTAGATGCCGTAGAACTTGATGATGAGGCGCAACCTGTCTTCAATGACAACAGGATCGCTCGACGCAAGAATCTCTTGTGACAATTCTTGAAGATGCTCAATTGGCAAGACATAGTGGGTCATGTCATGACCACCTCTCTTTGATCAGCCCTGGGGGTAGGTCGCAAGGATACCGGTGGACTTGGGGCCTGGACTCGGCACGATGTCCGCAATCAGCGATGGTGTCGAACGACGGCTCGTCGACGGCGATGCCGGTCGCAACCGGCAGGTCGCCATCCTCAAGTCTCATACGGCAATGCGGCGCCGAGGTTGGGAGAATAACCGGCGCTGCGCGACCCGTTGCGGTGATTCGAACCGAGATGACCGGTCGCCTCGCGCGGGAGTTCTTACGCCTGCGGCTTGCGCAAGTACTTGCGAATCAAGAACTCGTGCTGCATGCCGGTGGAGTAGACGTATCGCTCTGTTTGAATGACGATCGCCCTGTTGACCTCGCGCGCAAAGTCTTCATCTGTTCGTTGCCCGACGTTCTCACCGGTCTGAGGGTTATCGAACGCAAGCCACACGCGGTTCGGCGCTATGGGCATGACCAGCAAGTGCTCTTCGCCCAGCTTGCCGTCGACGAAAAGAGGTTTGTCTCCGATGACAAGGTCTCTCTTCGAGAGCCGCAGTTCGCGAACGGCCCACTGACCTTTGAGCACCCTTGATAGCAAGTTCTTCGAGTACACGAGACGTGGGAATACTCGAACCGCCATGTCGTCGAACTCGTGTGGCACGTGCTTCTCGAACCATGCGCGCAGGGTCGGCTCTGGCTCGCTACCTCGCTCTGCGAGGTATGCCTGCGGATCTTCGTCGAGCCCTTCCTCAAGCGTCCTGCGTCCTCGCTCACGCATCCGCTCCATCGTTGTGGGCACGCGGAGCAATTGAGCGATGACGAACTTCGCCCAATCTGCTTGCTCAGCATGACTAAGCTTGCCTAGTCCATCAGCCAGCATCTTCTTATGTACCGGAGCGGCTGGGTCGTCCACATGCGGCGCCATAAAGTCCCGCTCCAGCCAGACATCAGGGTTCGCGGTCCCGCGCCGTCGCGAGTAGAGGTGTTCCAACTTGGCGACCGCCTTGGCCTTGTGCCGCCGGTGCACCAACCGTCCCTGTGCCCAGCGAAAGGTGCTTAGCCTCTCATCAGGCGGCGTTTGCCATTGTTCAAGGATGAACTTCGGAACGTAGTGGTGCGCGACGTGTGGAGTGCCCATCCACTATCGTATCCGGGCGCCCGGCCATCTTCTTACGTCCGCATTGAGGCATTGAGTCGGTTGCGACGACTTGCCGCTTCATGACGAACCACAGGAACCTGTCTGTTCAAAAAGCCGTTGGCTCACCAAAGTCCCGCGACCCGGCAGCTTTACGGCGAGCTCTCCAAGAGTCCCGATGTCGCACTTGACTCACCGCGCGGCATCGACCGACGGCTTAGTAGCGACATCGCGGATGACCGGTCATGGCCGGCGTGTGAGTTCCCGGGCTTCGCCGACAGCTGACCTTGGCCGGCTCGGCCCACGCATCGAAGGTCAGCTTCCAAGCGCGGCCTCGTACTCACACTGCCGGCCACTTCCGGTCGCTCTCGGTGGACTGCTTTCGGGTAGCCTTGCGTAAATGACATCTGCATCCCCTGAAGATCGAGTTGCCTGGGTCACGGAGCTCACAGGTCATGAATTCGACCTGGAAGATCTCGTGCATTGGACAAGCAGAAACGCGTTCAACGTGCTGAAGGCGTCGGTCGAGGACTTGCCAGACAAGTACCACTTGCGCCTGCCAATTTCATTGGTCGGCATGGATCACAAGACGGTCATACAGCGAGCTGAACAGGTCATGGTGGCGCTGAACGGGCTTGGTGCAATCCTGGCTCCAAACTATGGAGGTGTGGAGTTCAGCAGCTCCATGAATACAGTGGACGGTACTGGCCAGCGGCGGGATGCCGTGATGTCACTGCAAGGAACCACGATTCGCACTGCCGTGGGCCGCTTGAACGCGATTGCCAATGGTCAGGCCATGGCCGACTCGAGCAAGGGGATGGCGGCTCAGATCCTGGCCGAAGCGGATGGCTCAGACGCCGTACATGATGCGCTCGTTCTCATGGGGCGCTTGAAGCCTACGTGGTCCGAGCTGTACGTGGCTTATGAACTGGTGGAGACGAACGACGCCGACCCGATGTACTCGGAAGGCTGGATAGACAGGACCGCACTGGCTTTGTTCAAGCGGACGGCCAATAGTCGAACGGCCCTGGGTGTGCATGCGCGCCATGGTGAAGAGACTAAGGATCCTCCGCCGAAGCCTATGCCCTATGAGGATGCGCTCGGCTTGGTCCGCACCCTAGTGAACCGATGGCTTGCGTACCGCGCCGGAAAGAAGTGAGCCAGCAGGTCGGTGCTGAGCGGCGGCCTTTTTTTTGTATCAGCGAGCAGCGGTGAAATGGGTCGCGATGCCAAAATTGCTGAAGGTCGCCGGCGTCGGCGACCTCACGTGCGCGCGGCCGTGCTGCAGCACATGAATCGGCAACACGAAGCGGCCGAGCATTTCTCGGCTGCACTACGGGTCACGCCGAACAATGGCGTGTGGTAGATGGGGCTGGGGATGTCGCTGGCGGTCGAGGGGCGTAGCGACGTCGCGCGCGAGGCGTTCAACCGAGCCCGGGGGAGCGGGAGCCTCTCGCCTTCCCCCTCCCCCGCAGACGTCAGAACTTGACCACTGCCATGGCGCTCTTGACCGTTTTGACGCCCTCGATCGAGCGCACAGTGGCAATGGCACCCTGGCTAATAGCTTCGCTCTTGGAGAAACCAGAAAGAATGACGACGCCATTGGTCGTTTCGACCGCGATCTTGCTCGCCACCATGTCCTCTTCGAGCTTTCGCTTGACTTGCTGCGTAATAAGCGAAATCGATTGGACTTCTGTAGTCGACAATTACGATATCAGTTCGTCACTGACGTGACACCTTTGATCTGCGAAGCCATCCTACTACTTGACGCGTCTGGGCCGTGCCGCCATCGCTGCAGCTTGCTCGCTCACGCGATTCAACATCGATGAGGCTGTAGATCGACGTTTTCAGCGGCGCCAACTCACGCGTGGCCGTCGCACCCTTGTGTTCCCACCTTGCGGTGGTGCTTGAAAAAGCTCACGTCATTGACAGTGGTCTCGATGCGCAGTACGCGCGAGAACTTGTCGTAGACCTCACCCCGGCCGCTCCCATGTAGTGCTTTATGCAGCGACGACTCGATGCGAGTGGACAGCCGAGAGCCGACCTCCTGGGCCAGTTGGGGTGTGATCTTCTTGCCCTTGACGCGGGAGGCGAGTCACTCGAAGATTGATTTGACCCCAGAAGACGGAGTCCACCGGGCCCTGTGACGAGGTCGATTGACGAAAGCCGCGCATGAATGCTCGAAGCCAAGTGAAAGTAGGAGCCACCCCAAAGTCTTTGTTCGCGCTTTGCTTTCTGGTTGCGGCCGGATTTGTTGCTGCGGGCAATGATGATGATGCTCGAAGGCAGGCTGAGGCGGCACGCCAAGCGTCGCAACAGGCGGCGCAGCAGGCTTCACAACGAGCAGCGGAGCAAGCGCGACAGGCCTCACAGCAGGCGGCGTCGAACGCCCAGCGTCAGCAAGATGCGGCCAGGGAGGCTGCACAGCAAGCTGCCCGGGAATATCAGCAGAAGAGTCAGCAGACTGTAGATGCAAACAAGCGAGCGCAGCCTGCTCAGCGAGTTGAGTCCTACCAAAGCAATGTTCAACGAAACGACCGGGCCGGGCAGGATACCAGCGCAATAGCCGAAGCTCGAGAAAACGCACAGATTGGCAGCGAGCGCGCCGCCGCGGCTCAAATGGCCTCGCGACTCAGCACCGAGCGGATCAACAACGAGCGGGTGACCGCACAGCAGTTGGCCTCGCGACTCAGCACCGAACGGAGCAACAACGAGCGGGTGACCGCACAGCAGCTGGCTTCGCGACTCAGCACGGAGCGGATCAACAACGAGCGGGTGACCGCACAGCAGCTGGCCTCGCGACTCAGCACGGAGCGGATCAACAACGAGCGGGTGACCGCACAGCAGTTGGCCTC
>Ga0136846_1221284_pt1 | contig 18869 bp, 20 predicted proteins | sample HopSoiMetagenom2_FD_96841 | JGI IMG/M metagenome (GOLD analysis project Ga0136846, IMG submission 96841) | Grasslands soil microbial communities from Hopland, California, USA - 2 Assembly 2016 (version 4) | ecosystem: Environmental > Terrestrial > Soil > Grasslands | place: USA: Hopland...
GCGTCTTCGTCGATGAAGGCCTGTTGCAGCGGGTGAAGCCGGCCATTGCGCTCGAGGCCCTCGACGGTGGTGATCTCGGCACCGTCGTGCATCACCGCGAGTGTCAAGCACGAGGTGACTCGCTGCCCGTTCACCAGAATCGTGCACGCGCCGCAGGCGCCCTGATCGCACCCCTTCTTGGTGCCAGTCAGACCCGCCCGCTCCCGCAGCATGTCCAGCAGCGACGTGCGGTTGTCCACGGTGATCTCGCGGGCTTCGCCGTTGACGCGTACCCGCACCACCGACGACGTTGCGGTGTTTGCTTGTTGGTCGTCGCCGCAGCCGGCGATCAACGGGGCCGTCGCCACCGCGCCGCCGACCGCTATGGACGCTCCGACGAATGTTCTCCGGTTGAGGTCAACCACTCAACCCAGGGTAGATATCTAGCCTGTGAGTCAACCGAACACATATCGAATTCACATCAAACCGGTGCGCGTGATGATGCGTGGTCCTGCGGTGCGGCTCGATCCTTCCTGAACCCCAGCAGCCGCATGCCGTGATACACCAGCAGCGCGGCGATCGAGCCGAGAGCGATACCGGTGAACGTCAGATCGCCTGCCTGCCAATGGAAATCCGCGATGCCGATGATCAATGGGATGGCCGCGGTCATCTGGTTCAGCGGCTTGGAGAAGTCGACGCGATTGGTCAACCAGATGCGTACACCCAGCACGCCGACCAGCCCGTACAGCACCACCGTCGCGCCGCCCAGCACACCCGGCGGAATCGCCGAGATCGCCGCGCCCACCTTGGGGCACAACGACAATGCGATGGCCACCGCGGCGGCGATCCAGTATGCGGCCGTCGAATACACGCGCGTCGCCGCCATCACGCCGATGTTCTCGGCGTAGGTGGTGGTCGCCGAGCCGCCGCCGAAGCCGGCGAGCGTCGTCGCCACCCCATCTGCCGCCAACGCGCGGCCGATCACCGGGTCGACATCTGTATTGGTCATCTGGCCGACCGACTTGACGTGCCCGATGTTCTCGGCCACTAGCGCGATGACTGCGGGCAGAAACATCGGCAGCACCGCCACCGTGAACGTCGGGGTGCGGAATTCGGGCAGTCCGACCCACGGTGCCGCGGCGATCGCCGATGTGTCGACGTCGCCGAGAATGAGCGCCAGCACGTAACCGGTGACGACGGCGAGAAATATTGCCAGTCGGCCGATGATGCCGCGAAAGAACGCGAGCGTCGACACCAGCAGCACCAGCGTGACGAGGCCGACGAGCGGACCCTTCTCGAAGTTCGATTTGGCGGCCGGTGCGAGGTTGAAGCCGATCAGCGCGACGATCGCGCCAGTGACCACCGGGGGCAGCGTGACATCGATCCAGTGTGTGCCGATCAGGTGTACGACAGCGCCGATGATGATCAGCACGACGCCGACCGCGACCAGACCGCCCAGCGCGCTGCCGGTTCCGTGTGACGCGACGGCCGCCGTCACCGGCGCGATCACCGAGAAGCTCGACCCCAGATAGCTCGGCAGTCGGTTGCCGGTGATCAGCAGGAACAACACGGTGCCGACCCCGGAGAACAACAGCGTGGTGGCCGGCGGGAAGCCCGTCAGCACCGGCACCAGGAAGGTGGCGCCGAACATCGCCACCACATGCTGGGCACCGAGGCCGATGGTGCGGCCCCAACTCAGTCGCTCGCCGGGGGCGACCACGAAGTCGGCATCCGACGGTGCCTCGACCTGTTTCCACGTCAGCGGAATCACGGTTTCCGACTACACACCATCACCGCGAGGTGCGCACGTTATATCGCGGCAAGCCTCGGGATGAGTTCGTCGCCGAGGCGCTTGATGAAGCCGACTGGGTCGGGGTCACCGGGCAGCGGGCCGACGTTGATCTGATCGATGCCGAGTTCGGCATAGCCTTCGGCGGTCCCGAGATACGCGTCGACATCCTCAAACGGGTTTGTGAACAGCCCTGCGGTCAGGCGGATGTCGGCGGGATCGCGGTCAACTGCTTCGCAGTGCCGGTGCAGCACATCGATTTTGTGCGCGAGTTCGTCGGCGCTCGACGCCGTACTGTTCCACACGTCCGCGTACTGGGCGACCAGCCGCAGCGTTTTCTTCTCACCGTCACCACCGATCAGGATGGGCGGACGCCGAATCGGTTGGGGCTGGCAGATCGTTTCCGCCAACCGATAATGCTTGCCCTCGTAGGGCCCGTCGTTGTCACTCCACATCTGTAGGCAGATCCGCAGCGTCTCTTCGAGCATCTCGAATCGGTCGCGAATCGGCGGGTAGGGCACACCGAGGCCCACATGTTCGCGCTCGTACCAGGCCGCGCCGATGCCGAACACCAACCGGCCTCCCGACAGCACATCGACTGTGGTGGCCGTCTTGGCCAGCACTCCGGGATGGCGATAGGTGACACCGGTGACGAGGGGAGCCAACGCGATGCTTCGGGTCTGACCGGCCAGGAATCCCAGTGTCGCGTACGCCTCGAGGAACGGGTCCTGTGCCCGGCCCATCTGCTCCATCTGGAAGAAGTGGTCAGCCAGGGTGAACATCGTGGCACCGGCCTCTTCGGCGGCCAGGGCCGCTTGCATCACCGTCGGAGCAAGCAGGTCCGGTGCACCGGGCAGGAAGTCAATGTAATGCACGCTCAATTCCATTGCTGAATAACACCTTTCAATCAGTGAGTCGTTGCAGCAGCGATAACGCCTCGTTGATGACCTGGCGCTCATGCTCGGTGTAGCGGTCTTGCATGGCCAGCACCAACCATTCGTCGCGAACCTTGCGATCGCTCTCTGCGTGCTTGCGGCCCCGCGGCGTCAACGTGATGAGCTGACGCCGGCCGTCCTCGGGATCGGGTTTGCGTTCGATCAATCCGTGGCGGTCCAGCCCGGAAAGGGTGGTCGCCATCGATTGTGGACGTACGCGTTCCGCCCCAGCGAGCTGACTGGTGGAAGCGGGGCCATCCTTGATGAGCCGGATCAGCACCGCGGTTTCCGACGGGGTCAGGTCGTCGGCGGTCGCGAGCTCCCTGAGCTTGCGGCGCAGCCGGCTGAACATGGCCCGCAGCTCGCGGGCGGCGACCACGGACGATTCGCTGATCTGTCTCACATTCGACAGTCTAATCTGCGTAGTTCAAACTGAACAGGTATGGCTGTCTAATTTTCAGCAGGGCGGGCCGGCGCACTGAGGACGTATGCGAGCACACCGATCGCCACCACGCCCGAACCGATGAGCACCGACGAGATGGGCAGAAGGACAGCCAGCAGTACGCAGCCGACCAGCCCGATGCCGGGAATCACCTTGCGGCTCAATGTCCATGCCGACGCGTTGGCGATCGCGTAGTACAACAGCACGGCGAACGACGAGAAGCCGATCGCCCCGCGCACATCCACCACTGCCGCCACCGCGGCGACGACGACTCCGACCACCAGCTCGGCGCGATGCGGGCTCTCGAACCGAGGATGCACCGCGGCGAGCGCGTGCGGCAGATGCCGGTCGCGCGCCATCGCCAACGTGGTCCTGGAGACACCGAGGATCAGAGCCAGCAATGAGCCGAGTGCCGCGACCGCCGCGCCGACCCGAACCACGGGTTCAAGACCGGGAAAACCTGCCGCACGCACCGCGTCTGCCAGTGGAGCCGTTGCTGAAGCCAGTGCGGCACTGCCCAATTCGCTCAGGACGGCGATCGCGACCACTGCGTACACCACCAGTGTGATGCCGAGCGCGATCGGGATGGCGCGCGGAATGGTGCGGGCCGGATCACGCACCTCTTCGCCCAGCGTCGCGATCCGGGCGTAACCGGCGAACGCGAAGAACAACAATCCCGCGGCCTGCAGCACGCCTTGGACGCTGACGTCGTCGCCGAACGCCAGCCGTGAGGCGTCCACATCGCCGAAGCCGAGGACGACCACCACCACCGCCGCAAGTACCGCAAGCACCAGCGCGACGATGACGCGGGTCAGCATCGCTGACTTCTGGATACCGGCGTAGTTCACCGCCGTCAGCGCGATCACGGCGGCCACCGCCACGGCGTGCGCCCAGTGCGGCCACACGTAGTAGCCAACCGTCAGCGCCATCGCCGCGCACGACGCCGTCTTGCCCACGACGAAGCTCCACCCGGCGGTGTAGCCCCAGAACTCACCGAGACGCTCGCGACCGTAGACGTAGGTGCCGCCGGACTGCGGATACAGTGCGGCCAGCCGAGCCGACGACGTTGCGTTGCAGTAGGCCACCACTGCGGCGACCGCCAGCCCGATGAGCAGGCCCGACCCGGCGGCGGCCGCGGCCGGGACCAGCGCAGCGAAGATGCCTGCGCCCACCATCGAGCCAAGCCCGATCGTCACGGCGTCGAATGTGCCGAGCCGCCGCTGCAGCGCTGGGCCGTCCGGCGTGCTCACGCGAGAGAATGCTACGTCAGGCCGTATCGCGGTGCGGCACCAGAGATTCGCGAGCCGACGTTATCGCCGACGCGGCGACAACAGCGAGCAGCACCAGGCCGCTGACCGCGACGAGCGAAATGGTCCACATCCGCCGCACGAGCAGCGCGGTCTCGCATTGGTCGACGAGGTTGTGCTCGCCGACTGTGGCCGCCGCCTGAGTCAGATCGGTGGCGTATCCCGTCCCGCACTTGACCTGGAATCCCCATTGGTCGTAGGCGTCCAGAAAGACTGGAAAGTTCAGTGCGATGAGCCCCACGACCAGCAGGACGGCGCAAACGATGCCGGTGTAGGCGAGGCGATGATGCCGCCGAGTCAAGAGTTCCCCCGTTCAGGTCATGCAGACGTCTGCGAAGAGCAGTACCGGCCAGGACACGATCGACCCCAGATACCACACCGCGAGGTCGGCACCGGCCATGCGCTGCAGGTGCTCGGTGTGTGTGCTCGACCAGATGAGACCGACGATCAGGTACGGGGTGCCAGGGATCAGCGCGACGATGATCGGTTCGCCTATCGTCACCTCAAACCCCAACAGCCGTCGCAGCGCGCCGAGCACCCACACTATGTTAATGGCCATTCTTGCGTACGCGACCACTTTTTCCCGATTTTCCAACCGAAGTGGGCCGCTATGTATGCAGGCCGTCCGTTATGGTGTTGGCCATGGCGCGCACCAGGCCCACCCGCGTCGAGGATGTCCGGCGCCGGCCGAAGGATCGCAAGGCGCAGATCGCGCGTGCGTCGGCCGAGGCGTTCAGCGCGCTCGGCTACTACGGCGTGAGCATGGAGACCATTGCGAAGCGGGTGGGCATCTCCGCGGCCGCGCTGTACCGCCACTATTCGAGCAAATACGAACTGTTTCGCGACGCGGTGCTCAACCTGGGTCAGCAATTGGTCGACTGCACGGCATTCGCCGACGAGTCGGCCGGCGACCCCGAGCTGACCTTGCGCCAGCTCGTCTCGGCGCTCATCGATACTTCGATGGCCAACCGCGAATCCGGTGGGCTCTACCGCTGGGAAGGCCGTTATCTGCGCGGCGACGACCAGGCCATGCTGATCGCGCAGATGCGGACCGTCCATCACCGGATCCAGCGGCCGCTCAGGGCAATTCGGCCGGAACTGACCTCGCGGCAACGGTGGACTCTGTCAACGTCGGCGCTGTCCGTGATCGGAAGCATCGTCGACCACCGTGCCAAGCTGCCCGCCATCCAGGTGCGGGCTTTACTCGCAGACCTGGCAGACGCGGTGCTGGCCGCCGAGCTGCCCGACGCCGCGAGCAGCCTCGTCGAGGACCGTCCGCGCCCTGCCACGGTCACAGAAACGCCGAAATACGAAGCGCTGCTGAACGAGTCGATGCGCCTGTTCAACCTCAAGGGCTACCGCGATACCAGCATGGAGGACATCGCGACGACCGTTGGGATGCCTGCGTCGGGCATCTACCGGTACTTCTCGGGCAAGAGTGACATCTTGGCGGCGGCGTTCCGGCGCGCGGCCGACCGGCTGTCAGCCGAATTGTCGGCCATCGTGGCCACAGTGTCCGACCCCGAGGAAGCACTGACCGCGGTCATCGACGCATACGTGACAAGATCGTTCGACCGGCCAGAACTGGACTACGTGTATTACACCGAGCGGCTCAACATGACACCGGGCGATCAGAAGATCCTGCGCAACCTGCAGCGAGCCAACGTGGAATCGTGGGTGGAGCTGGTGGTATCCGTGCGGCCGGATTGGACGCCGGGACAGGCGCGCTTCGCCGTCCACGCCGCGATGTCACTGGTCATCGACCTTGGCCGGTTGATGCGGTACGAGAATTCGGCGGCGACCCGTGCGGTGGTCGAACGGCTGCTGGACCTGACGCTGCTCCGCCGCTACCGGTTGCGCGCTGCGTTACCGGCCAAATAGGCGAGGTAACCGATCGTTTCAACGCGGAGCCTAATCACGCAATCTGGTAGTCGCTCATGGGAAACTCCGATGCCTCTTTGATCGCCGTGCGCGTCGACATCGGCCGCAGCAGCGTCGGTTCGCCCTGGGGATTGAAGTAGTAGGACCGCGACGTCGCACAGTTGCCGATAGTCCACAACGAATCGCCCAGCAGCTCGGTCATCCGGTCCCGGTAATTCATGTTGGCTTCCTCGGTGACCTCGAACGTCGTGGCGCCGCGCCGCTTGAGCTCACCGAACAACCGATCCATGTGCCGCATCTGGTACTCCATCGTGTTGAAGAAGTTCAACCCGAGGAACGCGAACGGACTGGCAAGGCTGAGGTAGTTCGGGAAGTATGGCATGGTCACACCCTGGTAGGCCTGGAACCTGGTGTCGCGCCACCACTTTCCGAGGTTGCGGCCCTCGCGCCCGATGATCTCGATGGCGGGGAAGTTGGCATCCCACAGGTCGAATCCGGTGGCCAGCACCAAGGTGTCGATCTCGGTCTTGGACCCGTCGACGTTGACGATGCCGTCGGCCTCGATGCGCGCGATGCCGTCGGTCTGCAGATGCACGTGCGGTTTGGTGAACGCGCGGTAGTAGCCGTTGGAGAATGTCGGCCGCTTGCATCCGAAGTCGTAATCGGGGGTGAGCCTGCGGCGCAGCTCCTTGTCGCGGATCGACGCGAAGCGGTGGATCTTCGACAAATCCGCCGCGGCGATGTTGAGTCGGCGGAAGTGGCGGTGATGAATGATCGCGGTGTTGATCATGACTTCGTAGATGGAATCCGTCAGCCAGCGAATGGCGCGCTGCGTCAAGGGAATCCGCGCGAATAGCCGCTTGGCCCGTTCGCCGAAGCGCAGGTCGATCTTGGGTACCACCCAGATGGGAGTGCGCTGGTAGACGGTGAGGTCGGCGACCCTCTTGGCCAATTCGGGGATGAGCTGGACCGCGGTGGCGCCGGTGCCGATGACGGCCACCCGGCGCCCCTCGAGCGGATATTTGTCGTCCCAGGCGGTGGTGTGGATGGTCTTGCCCGGGAAGTCCGTCACGCCAGGGATGTCTGGCACCTTCGGCTGGGACAGAAAGCCGGTTGCGGTGATCAGATATCGCGCCGAGAGCATTTCGCCGTCGGCCACCGTGATCCGCCAAACGTCGGCCTCCGCATCCCAGCGGGCGCCTTCGACGGTGGTGTTGAACCGCATGTGGCGGCGCACGTCGAACTTGTCGGCGACATCGTCGGCGTACTGCTTGATCTCCGGGCCCGGGGTGAACAGGCGTGACCAGTTCGGGTTGGGCTCGAAGAAGTAGGAGTACGTGGTGGTGGGGACGTCGACGGCGAGACCGGGGTAGCGGTTGACGTGCCAGGTTCCGCCAAGATCGTCTTCGCGGTCGAGGATCACGAAGTTCTCGAAGCCCATCCGCTTGAGCTGGATGGCTGCGCCTATCCCGCCGAAACCGGCTCCCACGATGACCGCGTCGTACAGCTCCGAAGTCATGTCCCAGACGGTACCTCAGGTACCGGAAACTTCGACGACCGGCTCAGCTCTTGAGAGTTCCGGTTCGCGGCGGATCCAGGGTGGCGATGCAGGTCACCGCGCGGTCGCCCTGCTCCCAGGTTTCGGCCGTCGGATACAGCACATACAGCTGCACCGAGTCGTCAGTGATCGCAGCGGGTGCATAGGACGCCAGCTCGGGCTCGCACTTGTTCTGGTACTCCTCGATCGCGGACTGCCCGGGGAAGTCGCCCTCCGGCATCAGCAGCACCGCGAAGACCTCTCCGGCGTGCGGCTGGTCGCAGCCAACGGTGTCGACCGTCAATACGCGGGTGCTGCCCGGGATCTCTTTGAGGCAATCGCCGACCTTGACATCCGTCGCGGTGACCTTGCCTTTGCCGATGATCATCACGAAGACGATGCCGGCGACGGCCAACAGCGCCAAGACGCCGACCACAAGCGCGATGATCAATCCCCACCGCGTCTTCTTCGGCGGAGGACCGTAGTAGCCCAACGGAGGTGGAGCCCCATACGGCAGCGGAGGGGGCGGTGGCGGATACCCGCCCTGCTGCGGCGGATACCCGCCCTGCTGCGGTGGCGGGGGATAGGGGCTTTGGGCCGGCTGGCCATATGGTCCCTGCGGCGGTTGGCCGGATGGCGGGGGATCGCTCGGCGGCGTCGTCACCCGCTGACAGTAGCTTCAGTCGCGCAGCGATGACCACCGTTCATGCTCCGACATCGCGACGCAGACGACGGACCGGTCGCCGTTTGCCCACGCCTGCGTCGTCGGGTATGCCACCGCAACCCGGAACACCGGTCCCTCAGGCGAGTTCGGCGCATAGTCGGCGAACTTTGTCCCGCAATCGTCTGCGCGGGCCACCGCGGCTTGATCGCCCGGGTAGGGCGCCGCGTCCGGCGGTGTCAGGACCGCGAACACTTCGCCGTAGTGCGGCCGGTCGCATCGCACCCGCTTCACCAACGTGGGGAGCGTGCGCTCATAGGCATCCTTGATGCAGTCTCCGGTGTTGAGGTCCGTCGCGTGCACCGTCTTGCCTTGGGTGGAGACCCCGTAGGCGATGACCGACGTGATGATTGCGATCCACGCGGCCGAAATGAGGAGTGCTGCGATGGCCAGCCCGCGGCCACGTTGGCGACGGTCCCTTGTCTGGACCAACGCCACGAGCGCGAAGATCACGCTGAGGATGGTGCCGCCGAGGATGCCCAGTACGAACGCGGCGACGGCCCAGCCGTTGGTTCCGCCCGGCCGCTTCGGCTCGGGCGATGCCGCGGTCACGCCAGCAAGCGTAGTGCCGCGTCGACCGCCAACACGGGAACGTCGAGCGTCTTGGAGCCCAAATCGTGTCGGCCGCCGGTGACTTCGACGATCTCGGTCGGAGCGGCGATCAGCGCCGCGGCGGGGCGCACTTCGTCGATGGTGCCGAACGGATCGGCGGTGCCGTGGGTGAACACCGTCGGCACCGTGATGCGGGGCAGGTGATCGGTGCGTGCCCGTTCGGGCTTGCCCGGCGGATGCAGCGGATACGAGAAGAGCGTCAGCACATCGACGGCGGCGGCGTGGTCGGCGATCACCATCGACGTCATCCGGCCCCCGTACGAATGCCCGCCCGCGATGACCGGGCCCTTGGTCATCGTGTGGGCCAACGCAATGGCCTCGACGACGCCGGCCTGGTCGGTCACGGCGGATCCGGACGGCGGACCCTTGGGACGACGCCGGCGGTACGGCAGGTTGTACCGAACGGCGAGCCAGCCGCGACGGGCCCACTCGTCGCAGATCTTCACCAGCAGCGGTGATTCCCGGCTGCCGCCGGCGCCGTGGGTCAGGACCACGACGCCTTTGGCCTTGCCTTGGGGGCGGTGGGCGATGCCGGCAATCTCGTCGAAGCTCATGACCACAGTCTGAACAACGCCGACACCGGGCCATGACCGTGGCCCAACGGGTATGCGGCGCGTAGACATTCGGTGACCCAGCGTTTCCCGAAAGCGACCGCGTCGGGCATCGAATAGTCGTGGGCCAGCGCACACGCGATGGCGGCTGAAAGGGTGTCGCCGGCACCATGGTCGTTGCCGGTGTCCACCCTTTCGGAGTCGAACTCGTGGAAGCCGGTGCCGTCGAACAACAGGTCGGGGCTCTTCGCCGACGATCGCAAGTGACCGCCCTTGACTAGCACCCATTGTGGACCGAACGCGTGGAGTGCACGGGCCGCATCACGCTGCGATTGCTGGTCGACAACGTCTATGTCTACGAGTAGCCGGACCTCGTCGAGATTTGGTGTGATCAGCGACGCCAGCGGGAACAGCTCGGCGCGAAAGGAATCGAGTGCGCTCGGGTGCAGCAGCGGGTCGCCGTGCATCGATGCGCAGACCGGGTCGACCACCAGCGGCACGGTCCCGGCCAGGCCCTGGTTGCGCCATGTTGCGGCGATCGTTCCGATAATCTCCTTGGACGCCAGCATCCCGGTCTTGGCTGCATGCACCCCGATATCGTTGGCCACCACCTCGATCTGCGCGGCGATGGTCTCCTCGGGTACTGTGTGAAAGCCCTTGACGCCCACCGAATTCTGTACGGTCACGGCGGTCACCGCGGCGAGTGCATGCACGCCAAGCAGAGCGCACGTGCGCAGGTCGGCCTGCAGCCCGGCGCCGCCACCGGAGTCCGATCCCGCGATGGTCAGCACCCGCAGCGGCGTCTCGCCGGGGGGCGTCAGCGGCAGAAAGCTCATGTGTTCAAGGGTAGATAGACCCGGTTGCCGTGTTCGGCGAATTCCTTGGACTTCTCGGCCATTGCGTCGCGGATGTCCTGCGTGATGCGCATGGAGCAGAACTTCGGCCCGCACATCGAGCAGAAGTGCGCGGTCTTGGCGGGTTCGGCGGGCAGTGTCTCGTCGTGGAATTCGCGCGCAGTGTCGGGATCGAGCGATAGCGCGAATTGGTCGTGCCAACGAAACTCGAACCGCGCCTTCGACAATGCGTCATCCCGCTCCTGCGCGCGGGAATGACCTTTGGCCAGATCGGCGGCATGTGCGGCGATCTTGTAGGCGATCACGCCGTCCTTGACGTCCTTGCGATCCGGCAGGCCCAGGTGCTCCTTGGGTGTGACATAGCACAGCATCGCGGTGCCGGCCTGGGCGATGATCGCGGCGCCGATCGCACTGGTGATGTGGTCGTAGGCGGGTGCGATGTCCGTGGCGAGCGGGCCCAGCGTGTAGAACGGCGCCTCCTCGCACAGCTCCTCTTCCAACCGCACGTTCTCGACGATCTTGTGCATGGGGATGTGGCCCGGGCCCTCGACCATCACCTGCACGCCATGGGATTTGGCGATCTTGGTCAGCTCGCCCAGCGTCCGCAACTCGGCGAACTGCGCCTCGTCATTGGCGTCGGCGATCGACCCGGGCCGCAGCCCGTCGCCCAACGAGAACGTGACGTCGTAGCGGGCCAGGATCTCGCACAGCTCCTCGAAGTTTTCGTACAAGAATGACTCGGTGTGGTGTGCGAGCATCCACGCCGCCATGATCGAGCCGCCCCTGCTGACGATTCCCGTGACCCGCTTGATCGTGAGCGGGATGTAGCGCAGCAGCACGCCTGCGTGCACGGTCATGTAGTCCACGCCCTGCTCGCACTGCTCAATCACGGTGTCGCGATAGAGCTCCCAGCTCAATTTGGTTGGGTCGCCGTTGATCTTCTCCAGCGCCTGGTAGATCGGTACGGTGCCGACCGGGACCGGGGAGTTGCGCAGAATCCACTCGCGCGTCTCATGGATGTTGCGGCCAGTCGAGAGATCCATGATGGTGTCGGCACCCCAGCGAGTGGCCCACACCATCTTGTCGACCTCCTCGGCGATGGAGCTCGTGACGGCCGAATTGCCAATGTTGGCATTGATTTTCACCGCGAAAGCCTTGCCGATGATCATCGGCTCACTCTCCGGATGGTTGTGGTTGGCCGGGATCACGGCACGACCCACGGCCACCTCGTCGCGCACCAGCTCGGCAGGCACACCTTCGCGAGCGGCGATGAACGCCATCTCCGCGGTGATCTCGCCGGCCCGCGCCCGCTGCAACTGTGTGCCCTTGTCGCGCACCACGCCGGGGCGCGGCGGCAGACCGGCGTGCAGGTCGATCACCGCGTGCGCATCGGTGTACGGGCCCGACGTGTCGTACAGGTCCAGGTGCTCGCCGTTGGACAGGTTCACCCGTCGAAACGGCACGCCATCGCGGTAGATCTTTGTGCTGCCCGCGATCGGGCCGGTGGTCACAGAAACTGAAGCGGAAACATCAGACAGCGCCATTTGGTCATCTCCCTACGCCGGCATTACCCGGTCAGGTTCGTACGGTCGACAGCCCCAGCTGTCCTCTCAGCGCACTGGTGTGCGCTCCCGCGTTGGACGGCTCCCACGCTAGCGCAGCCCTGTGGCGGCTGCCCAGTGGGAATGGAATTGCCCCTGGTTGGTTTGTATAGCTAATATATGTGTTTTGTGCCCGATAGCGCCTTGGTTACGTAAGTGAAGAAATGACGACTGAGATAGAGATGACGAAACCCCACGCCGGCGGGCAGGAGCGCAGCGACTCGGGGGTCGTTGTTGTGGCGGACGTCGACACGGCCCTGGCAGAGACCGCGCGCCGCAGGCGGCGGATGGACCACGACCATCCGTTCTACAAATGGATTGCGCTGTCCAACACCACGTTGGGCACGCTGATGGCCACGATCAACGCTTCCATCGTGCTGATCTCGCTGCCTGCCATTTTCCGAGGGATCGGGCTGAACCCGCTCGCTCCCGGCAATGTCAGCTACCTGCTGTGGATGCTGATGGGGTACCTGGTAGTCACGGCGGTGCTCGTCGTGCTCTTCGGCCGGCTTGGCGACATGTACGGCCGGGTCCGCATCTATAACCTCGGCTTCGTCGTCTTCACGGTCGCAGCCGTCGCGTTGTCGTTCGACCCGTTCCACCTCGGCGGTGGCGCGCTATGGCTGATCGGCTGGCGCGTCATCCAGGGAATCGGCGGGGCGATGCTGATGGCGTCGTCGTCGGCGATCCTCACCGACGCGTTCCCGGCAAACCAGCGCGGCATGGCGTTGGGCGTGAACATGGTGGCCGCCGTCGCGGGGTCGTTCCTGGGTCTGCTGATCGGCGGCGTGCTGTCGGAGTGGGACTGGCAGGCGATCTTCTGGGTCGGTGTACCGGTCGGCATCCTTGGCACAATCTGGAGTCTGCGGTCGCTGAAGGAACTCGGTGTGCGCACGCCAGGCAAGCTCGACTGGGCAGGATGTTTGACGTTCGGTGTCGGCCTGACCGTTCTGCTCACGGGCATCACCTACGGCATCCAGCCCTACGGCGATTCCGCCACCGGTTGGGCCAACCCGCTGGTGCTCAGCGCAATCGGGGGCGGCGTTCTGCTGCTGGTGGCGTTCTGTTTCATTGAATTGCGCATCTCGCAGCCGATGGTGAACATCCGGCTGTTTCGCTCTACGTCGTTCGGGATGGGCAACCTTGCCGGCTTGATGTCATCGGTGGGGCGGGGTGGTCTGCAGTTCATGCTCATCATCTGGCTGCAGGGTATCTGGCTTCCGTTGCACGGCTATAGCTTTGAGTCAACGCCGCTGTGGGCCGGCATCTACATGCTGCCGATGACGGTCGGCTTCCTGGTGGCGGGCCCGCTGGCCGGATCGCTTTCCGACCGCTTCGGCGCGCGGCCCTTCACCGTTTCCGGGATGGCGTTGATGGCGGTGTCGTTCGTCGCGCTGGTGATGATCCCGGTCGACTTCAACTACTGGGTTTTTGCGCTGCTGGTGTTCCTCAACGGCCTCGGCGGCGGTATCTTCACCGCACCCAACACCGCGGCGATCATGTCGAGTGTCCCGGCCGCCGAGCGCGGTGCGGCATCGGGCGTGCGGGCGACGTTCTTCAACGCCGGGTCGTCGCTGTCGATCGGCATCTTCTTCTCGTTGATGATCATCGGCCTGGCCAACACGCTGCCAACCGCGATGAGCTCGGGACTGCAGGAGCAGGGCGTGACGGCGTCCGTCGCGCAGGACGTGGCCAACCTGCCCCCGGTGGGCAGCCTGTTCGCGGCGTTTCTTGGCTACAACCCAATTGCTGAGCTGTTGGCGCCGTCAGGCGCGTTGCAGCAGCCGGGCGTGAATGTCGACGTGCTGACGGGCAAGACGTTCTTCCCGCATCTGATCACCGAGCCGTTCCACTCGGGCCTGGTCGTGGTGTTCATCGCTGCGGCGGTGATGATGGTGATCGGCCTGATCGCGTCGATCTTCAACCCGGGCCGCTATGGCGACGCGCCTGAGGCCGATAACGAGGCGTAACCGATCGCCGGTCATGGGTACCCAAGACCCATGACTACTACAGATCAGCGGTCTCCCCGGATTCGGCAGCAGGCGCGTGAGCAGGCCGACGAGGCCCGCAGCCGGATGGACACCTTGCGTCGTCAGCGCGATGAGGGGCTCGTCGGCTGGCTGAACGAGCGCGCGGGCGATTGGAAAGTGAGCGGTCCGGACGAGGCCACCATGCAGCGTCAGAAGTACTTGTGGAACTTCCTCGTCGACTACTGGTTCCGGATGGAGTTCGACGGCTGGGAGAACCTGCCCGATCCGCCGGTGCTGCTGGTGGGCATTCACTCGGGTGCGCCGTTTGTATGGGATGCATGGACTGTCGGCGTGCAGTGGTGGCGGCGCTTCGGCCAGGACAGGCCGCTGCATGGCACCGCGCATGACGTGCTGATGGCCATGCCGCTCGTCGGCCGCTACTTCCGCGCAATGGGTGTCCTTCCGGCCGCACCGGACTCTATGGCCACCGCGTTGGCGGAGGGACGAGATGTCGCGGTGTGGCCGGGTGGCGAGGTTGACTCCTTGCGCCCGTGGACCGAACGCGACCGCGCTAACTTGGCCGGGCGCAAGGGTTTTGTGAAGATGGCGATCCGTGTCGGGGTGCCGATCGTGCCGATTGCGACAGTCGGTGGTGCGGACGCAATGCCGGTGCTGGTCCGCGGCGACCAGCTGTCGCGCGGGCTGCAGCTGGATAAACTGTTGCGGCTCAAGGTGTTTCCAATCGCAGTTTCGCTGCCGTGGGGCATCGCACCTGCCGCGCTCCCGCAGTTCCCGCTGCCCGCCAAGATCCGCACCCGACTCATGCCGGCCGTCGAGCTGGAACACGACCCCGATCGCGCCGACGACGATGACTACCTCGAAGAGAAGTACTGGGAGGTGCAGAACAGCATCCAGCGCGGAATGGACGCGTTGGCGCGCAAGCGCGCACTACCGCTCTTCGGGTGAACGGAGCCGGAGAAGACTGCCGCGCCGAGCTAGGACAGCTCGACCATGACCGGCGCGTGGTCGCTCGGCGCCTTCCCTTTGCGCTCTTCCCGGACGATCTCGGCGTGCGTGACACGCTGTGCGAGCGCCGGCGACCCGAGGATGAAGTCGATGCGCATGCCGCGATTCTTCGGGAACCGCAATTTCGTGTAGTCCCAGTACGTGTACACCGCCGGCCCCGGCGTGAAAGGCCGCACAAGATCTGCGTATTGGGCGTCGACGATCGCCTTGAATGCCCTGCGTTCCGGTGGTGTGACGTGCGTGCTGTTCGCATAGAACTCGGGGCTCCAGACGTCCTCGTCGGTCGGGGCGATGTTCCAGTCGCCGACGAGCGCGATCTGCGCCGACGGGTCTTCGGCCAGCCAGTCCTGCGCCGTATCCCGAAGGGAGGCAAGCCATTCCAGCTTGTACACGTAGTGCGGCGAGCCGACGAACCTTCCGTTGGGCACATATAGGCTCCACACCCGCACCCCATCACATGTCGCGCCGAGTGCACGTGCCTCCGCCGCGGCTTCGATATCCGGCTTGTCGCTCCAGGTGGGCTGGTCGTCGAACCCGACCTGGACATCGTCGAGACCCACCCGCGACGCGATGGCGACTCCGTTCCACTGGTTGAAGCCGCAGTGCACTACGTCATAGCCGAGCGCGACGAACGGCATGGTGGGGAACTGGTCGTCCGAACACTTCGTTTCCTGCATCGCCAGCACGTCGACGTCGGCGCGCTCAAGCCAGTCCGCCACCCGGTCAACGCGGGCGCGGATCGAGTTGACGTTCCACGTGGCCAACCGCATGACCTACAGGCTACGGGCGTCGACGTAGCGCGAGCGGTGGTGAACGGTGAAGCCCATCGATTCGTACAGCCTTGTCGCCGCACTGTTGTCGGCGAGCACCTGCACGTAGGCGCGGGTGGCACCGCGCTCGCCGCCCCAACCGAGCAACTCTGCGCACAGGTCGCGGGCCAGGCCGCGCCGCCGCGCCGCCTCGACGACGTGTACCGCCGACAACCCCACCCACCGAGTGCCGTCTGGCGCCGACGTGACGGCACCACGTCCCACCGCCGCACCGGCCATCGTCGCGAACGCCACCTCGCCGTCAACGACCGCGGTCAACACATCGACCGGCACGTCGCGCCGGTACAGGCGCAGCCATTCGTCGCCCGGCCCGGCCGCGATCGTCACCGCATGATGGGATCCACCTGACGGCAGTTCGCCTGTCATGACCAAGGTTTCGGCATCGGTCGGTACACCGGGCGGGACGCGGAACAATCGGTCCGGCGCCGCCACCAGCGGCGCCACCTCGCGGGTCGCATACCAGTCGATCAAGGCAGCAACCTCTGAGCCACTCGAAACATCCAGAGGCACAGCAGAATTTGCGCGCCGGGTGCTGCCGTGACCGAAGCGCAGCAGCCAGCCGCCGAGCCACTGCTGCTCGACTCCGGGCCATGCCAGCGCCGCCGCATGCTCGAGGTTGCGAATGTCGCCGGTACGCACGGGCGCCGCGGAAAGGCCTTTGATCGCCACCACGTCGTCGGCCGCGATCTCCACCACGTCACCGCGTTTGGTGCGCACCGTCACCGTCGGGCCAACCGTGAGTAGATGGCCGATGACGTCGGTCAGCGGCGGCACCGACCCTGCCGGCAACCGGTACCGCACCACGACGCGAGCGCCGACGTCGGGCACGGCCTAGTGGCCGAACGGATCGGGGTCCTTGCCGGGTGTCCAGGACAGCCCCGGCACGCCCCAGCCGTGCGACTTCACCGTCCGCTTCGCGCTCCGCGCATGCCGGCCAACCAGCCTGTCCAGATACAGGAAGCCGTCAAGATGCCCCGTCTCGTGCTGCAGCATTCGCGCGAACAGGTCGGTGCCCTCGATCGTGATCGGGCTGCCGTCGGCGTCTAACCCGGTAACCCGCGCCCAGTCGGCCCGGCCTGTCGGGAACGATTCGCCGGGAACCGACAGGCAGCCCTCGTCGTCGTTCTCCGGGTCCGGCATGGTCTCGGGTACCTCGGACGTCTCGAGCACCGGGTTGACAACAACTCCTCGCCGCCGCATCGTCCTACCGCGCTCGTCGGCGCAGTCGTAGACGAACACCCGCTTTGAGACCCCGATCTGATTCGCGGCCAGTCCTACCCCGTTGGCGGCGTCCATCGTCTCGTAGAGGTCCTTGATCAAGTCCACGACATCGGCCGGCAGCGAACCGTCGTCGGTGACAGGCACCGGCTCGGTCGCAGTGTGTAAGACGGGATCTCCCACGATGCGGATGGGTACGACAGCCATGAGCGGCAAGCTTAATGAGCCGACTCGCGGGCCTGGGTAACGCCTCAGCTTCCGATCCCGTGGTTGAATGTTCGCCGAGCCAGCAGACACGTAATTTCTAGTGTGGGGAAGGGTCCGAGGGCAATATGGACGGCGCGATCGCGCGGACTGAGCAATCCGGGGACGACTCTGATCTCACCGACGGACTGACTCGGCGCGAGCACGACATCTTGGCGTTCGAGCGCCAGTGGTGGAAATACGCCGGGTCCAAGGAAGACGCCATCAAGGAACTCTTCTCGATGTCGGCCACCCGCTACTACCAGGTGCTCAACGCGCTTGTGGACCGCCCTGAGGCGCTGGCAGCCGACCCGATGCTGGTCAAAAGGCTGCGCCGGCTGCGGGCCAGTCGGCAAAAGGCTCGGGCGGCACGTCGCCTCGGCTTCGACGTCACCTAGGGGCTGGACCAGGGAGCCTGCGCCGGTCGCGCAGGCCCTGTCGATACAGTGGCAGTAATGAACCAGCGAAACTCCTCCGGGCTGCCTCTGCGCGCGATGGTGATGGTGTTGTTGTTCCTGGGCGTGGTGTTCCTGCTGGTCGGGTTCCAGGCGATGGGCTCCGGCGACTCTGAGGGTGATCAGTCGTCGTCGATCGCAACCACCATCAGCACCTCGAGCTCAGCAACGTCCTCCGCGTCCCCGGCGCCGGCGAAGGCCGGCGTCCGTGTCTACAACATCTCGTCGACCGAAGGCGCCGCCGAAAGCACCGCCAGTCGGCTGCGGGAAGGCGGCTGGAACGTCACTGAGACCGGCAACCTGAGCCTGCCGGAGATCACGGCCACCACGGTCTTCTTCAGCGACGCGCCCGGCGAGCGCGAGGCCGCCGATGCTGTGGGCAAGCTGCTCGAGGCGCCCGTGCAGCCGCGGGTCCCCGAGTTGACCGAGCAACCGCCAGGCGTGGTCGTAGCGGTCACCGGCTAGGCTCTTGCACATGCTCAAGCCCGTCGCTGTTGCAGCAGTGGTCGCCATCCCCGTCGTCGCGTTGAGCGCATGCAACGCACCGGAGCAGCCGGCCACCTCACCCGGTACCACGCCGCCGGTTTGGACGGGCTCGCCGTCACCGTCGGCGTCACCCAGCGAGACCGAGGGCGGAGAGGGTGCGGGTCCTGCCGCCAGCGGCGAGAAGCTCACCGCCCAGCTGAAACTCGCCGACGGCACCGCGGTGGCCACCGCCGACATCGAATTCACGGGCGGCTTCGCCACTGTCACGGTGGAGACGACCGCACCGGGCAAATTGACGCCGGGATTCCACGGTCTGCACATCCACTCCGTCGGCAAGTGCGAAGCCAACTCCGTCGCGCCGACGGGCGGCGCGCCCGGCGACTTCAATTCTGCGGGAGCGCATTTCCAGACGGCTGGCCACACCAGCCATCC
>Ga0136846_1231596_pt1 | contig 18866 bp, 19 predicted proteins | sample HopSoiMetagenom2_FD_96841 | JGI IMG/M metagenome (GOLD analysis project Ga0136846, IMG submission 96841) | Grasslands soil microbial communities from Hopland, California, USA - 2 Assembly 2016 (version 4) | ecosystem: Environmental > Terrestrial > Soil > Grasslands | place: USA: Hopland...
CCGTCGAATTCGACGGCGTCGTATGGCTACGTTGCGACCAGGGGCAAGCCCTCGGTGTGCGGCCGGACGCCGCCGGATCGCTTTTGCATCAATGCGGCGCGGGCGGCCTCTTCAAACGATCGCGTCGCGATCGATTTGACCGCCGCCCCGAGACTGCGAATGCCCTGTTCTGCCTGGACCAGTGGGTAATCGCGTTCGGTCAAACCGAGTTCCAGGCAACGCTCGCGCAAGCGCCGGTGTAGCGCGCTGAGTCCGCCGACGACCAACCGGCCAGTAGATCCCTGCCGCACCACCACGTGGTGTGCGCGCAGTTCGTTCACGATCAAGGCTTCGAGTTCCGGGTAACGTTCCAGCAACAGCGCAAAAGCGCCTGCCTTGCCGGCACGGCCGGGCTGTGCGATCTTTGCCGAACGCCAATACGGTTTGACGTGCTCGAACGGGATGAGTGCGCGCCACCCTTGCACGCGACCATCGGCATGCGGCGCCAGGCAGCGTTCGTAAAATCGGCGTACCGAACTAACGGGGATGCCGGTGGCTGCCTCGATTGCACGCAAAGGCTCACGCCCGCAATACAGGCGCACCGCTTCTGCACGGGCTCTAAAAATCTTCTGCTGCTCCTCAGGGAGTGCGGGCTAAGCCACGGCCGGCCATGTGGCGGGATCGGCACGATCTGTCGTGGTTTGTCGGCGCCGGCTGCTCATGCACATGCTCGCCGTAATCTGGTTTCGGTACCCAGCATTTGCGCACATAGCGCGTCGGCTTTGAGCCGTCCTTTGTGCAACAACATGAAGGCTGCGGTACGCACCAGCACAATGTCATGCGGTTGGAAATCGCGTTCAATTTCGCCGAGCGTCGGCGCATGCGACGCCGCCTGCTCAATGTCGGACAACAATTGTTCGCTGACGAAGCGCGCGTTGGAGGAGAGATAGGGCAGGATGCGCATCCAGTTTTCGATCCAGACGTTGCGCGAGGCCAGATTCTTGGCGTGCACATAGCGTACGTCGATGCTCTTGTCTGGACCCAAGACGCCGGCGCGAGCCGGCTGGGGTTCAGCAGTGACGACCCAGCACTGTTCGCGCCGCCCTGCGCTGACCCAAAAATCGATCAATTTTTGCTGTGCTCCCGCCTGCCAATAAGTAGGGCGCTCGCAATAGGTTGATACACGGGGATTGCTTTCGAGTAGCGTCCAAAGCCGCACATGGAACGGGTCGAACAGCGTGATTCGGCGCTGGAGTTTCGGTGCCCAGAGTTCAAAACGCGCCGCGCCCTTCGGTCGCGCATCGTCGATCGGAATCGTGAAGCGCGGCAGCGGTTTGTTAGGCTCCATGCGGGTCTCCGCCTGTTTTTTAAGAATTTAGCACTTTTACTTCGGATTTCAAGGATTTTCCAACTTTACTTCGCACGCGTGCGAAGTAAATATGCGAACAGCGAAAATCGAATTACTGCAAATTCAATGACTTACGAAATTGGATTTGTTCGCAGAATTACTTCGATTGACGCCACGGGCGAAATAATGCCACCTTGGGGGCAACCTTGTTCAGTCGGGAAGAGCTTGCCTTCTTCGATGAATCCCGCCTTCAGCCACTGTGCCAACATGCGGGTGTCGGTGCAGATGTTTCGCAACATCCACTCGTGGGAAATTTTGTCGAAACAGCTCTTGATGTCGCCTTCGAGCACCCAGTGTGCCGCTCCCTTTTGGGAGAGCGCGAGGAATAATTGCGCGATGGCGTCTGCCGTACAGCGTTCAGGCCGGAACCCGAAACTGTTGTGGTCGGCCGTCATCTCCGCAACGGGTTCGAGTGCAAGCTTGTGTAGCGCTTGCATCGCCAGATCCTTTTTCACCGGAATGCCGAGTGGGCGACGTGCGCCGTTCGCCTTCGGGATGTAAACTCGTCTCAGCGGTTTGGGCGGGTAGCCGCGCCGCCTGAGGGAGTTGATTGCTTCTGATTTTTCCACCGGTGTCGACCACGTGACCCCGTCGATACCCGGTGTGTGTTTGCCCTGATTTTCTGTTACCCGTCGCACGGCCAGCGCCTTGGCCGAGAACGAATGCGTCAGCAGCCATTGCAAGGCTTTCACCTTGCGCCAGCGGCGTTCACCTACGGCCTTCGCGATCCTGCTTTGCAGCTTCCTTACCTCGCACCAGCATGCTTTCCAGTCAATGGCAAGCCAGTCTGTCGGGCGGGTGAAGGCCGCATCCGCATCCGATGTTCTGAATGCAGTCATTTGCTTTGCCTTCCAAATTGAAGTTCCACAAGTTCTCTCGCGATCGTGACCAGGAATAAGTCTGCCGGCTTTCGCCGCGGGGCGATCGTTTCATCCCCTATCCGGGTCATTACAAACCGGCCTTCGCTTTTTATTCCATCATCTACCCGCTCCCCCGTCAGCGTTCCTTGCGGTCGGTCTGCCTGTCCTGCGACAGGCGGGTGAACGGGCTTACCTCGTTTCACTGTTTCAACACGACTGAGGTAGGTCCCATCTCTTCGCCATGCGCATTCCGTGTCCGTGCAATCCGAGGTTGAAACAGATTGACCTGCGCGTGCCATTTTGGCTTGAGCCGTTCAGCTTCTTGGGCTCATCTTACTTAATGACGTTTATCGATGATTCACTTACGTTGACCATGTCAGCCAGCCGGCCTTATTCCGGGTGAAGCTCCCAGAGCTGCGTCATGTCTCGCGGCATTACCTGCAGCTGCCTTTCGGCATTCAGTACCTTGCCCCCGAGCTTCGCACCCCGTAGTTACCCACGACGCACGTCAGGGTTGGCTACTTCCGACGGAACGGAAGGTTCTCTAGTGGATTGCCGTTATCGTCAATCTCCTTGAACAATTGAAACAGCGACTTTGCGAGTCGCACTCAACCGAAGTAATCTGGTTCTGTCGCAATAAGAGCGAGAGGTTCGATAAATGCCCATTTTGGACAGCAGATCAAAAAGCGAGCGAGTAGAACTGGGATGCTGCGGATGCGACCTGCCCTTCAGGACAGTGCAGCTATCCCTTTTTGATCATGTGCATCGTCTCAATGCCACCAAGGATGATGCGCGCGCACCGAAAGGTTTTGAATCCTAACATCGCTCGAACGAGCCGCTTGATGGCGCGATGGTCCTGTTCCACGATATTGTTCAGATATTTGACTTGACGCAGTGGAATGTCACAACCGGAGTCGGCTTAAACACTCTCGATCGCTGCGGTATTCGCGCCGCTCTTATCGATGGTGATTTTCTCAGGCACGTCATGCAGTCCGATCGCGCGTTCCAGAAAACGGCGTGCTGCCGCCTTGCCGCGCTTCGCGCTCAACAGGAAATCGACGGTATCACCGTCGCGATCAACAGCACGATACAAGTACTTCCACTGGCCGGCCACCTTGACGTACGTCTCATCCATGCGCCAACTCGAACCGACTGCGCGTTTTCGTCTGCGCAATACGGCATTCAGGACCGGTAGAATCTTCAAGGACCAGCGGTGCATTGTCGAGTGATCAACGAACACGCCACGTTCCTGCATCATTTCTTCGATATGCCGCAGGCTCAGCGGATAAGCAATGTACCACCGCACACAGGTCAGCATAACCTCAATCGGGTAATGCATTCGCTTGATCACCTTGCGCAGCGCGTCTATCATTGTCTCAACCACAAAACTTTTCGGACTCGCAGTCTAGCAGGATCGGCTTATTGCGACAGAACCGTTGGATGCCTGCGGCCGCGACTGTCACAGCATCGCGGCCGTACCGTTTGTTCAGCGCATCAACCGTTTGCATTATGGCGTCACCACGCATACGATTTTCAAGCTTTGATGGCGCGACGAACAGCTCTGATTGTTCGTTACGTGCTTTTGAAATTCCGGACAGGACAATCCCTGATTTCTTGTAAAAATACTCGCTCTTAAACAGATACTGTCAACTTGCTGCCAGGGATGAAAATCGGTAGGGTTGCTGGATGAACCAATATGACCTGTACCGTGGATTCCGCTATCCTGCCGCCATCATCAGCCATGTCGTGTGGCTGTATTTTCGATTATCATTGAGTTTTCGAGATATCGAGGACCTGATGGCCAAGCAGGGGTATTTTCGTCTCGTACGAGAGCATCCGGCAATGGACCTTGAAGTTCGGGCAGACTATGCCAATGCCTTGTGGCGTCGCCAGCCCAAGCGCGGCGACAAATGGCATCTGGACGAGGTCGTATTGACCATCCAGGGAGACCCCATTACGCCGGGGTAGAAAAGATTCAATAATCGCCGCTTGATTGTCGCTTCATCACGCCTATTTGGGTTCAATTTCACCAATGCCGCCCTTACGCCCCAACAAGTTGACAGTACCCCGCTCGCAAAATTCGGGCTAAGCAATCCCAAGACGGCGCGCAGTTAATACAGCTTGTGTACGGTTGTTCACTCTCAATGTCTTGAGAATGGATGATACATGCAATTTCACCGTCACTTCGGCAAGGCCTAATTGCAAGGCAATCTCCTTGTTAGGATGGCCTTGGATCAGCAGCCTGAGAATTTCTTTCTTCCTCTGACTGAGTGAAGGAAGCGAGTTGTCGTGGATGGGGAGGTTGGCGGACGGTTTGATCCACTCCGGTCTTTGCATATCGCCGGCAAGGATGCGCCTGATGGCCTGCATGAGGAGTTCCGTTGAAGCGGCTTTGGAGATAAAGGCGCAAGCCCCGTCCCGGAAAGCCGCCATCACTTCATGACGGCTTTCCGAGGCGGATATGACTGCTACCGCGGCTTGCGGGAAAGATTGGCAAAATGTGTCAATCGCTTCAGCGCCATTGATGCCCGGCAAACCGGGATCAATGAGTACCAATCGCAACTGGGCGCTGGCCTTCGCCAGATTCAGCCCTTCTTCCGCCGACTTTGCCAGCATCCCGACATCGCCGAGAATCATCTGTATCGCCTGGTTCAATGCGTCCCCATAGAGAGGATGGTCTTCTACGATCAAAACGCTATGGTTCATCGTTTGTCATCCTTTAGCAGTAGCAAGTAGCAACAACTCTTGTAGAACGGTTAGAACTCATATCGAGATCTTCAATGTGAGCTCATGGCAGGCTCTACGCAGTTGTTCCATATCGAGTGGTTTGTACAGCCAGTTCAGGCCGCTTGCGTTCAGTTCGCGAATACGGGTGGGGGACGTATCGCCCGTGATGAGTAGAGCAGGAATATTCGCTTTGCGTTTTTCACGTAATGCATGAACGAGATCAATGCCGTTTTCATGTCCGCGCAGTCGGTAGTCGCAAATGATGGCGTCGGGAGGGGGAGTGCGGGCTGCCAGCAGATCGAACGCTTCGCGCCCGGATGCAGCGGTGATGACGGAATATCCCCATTGCTCAAGCAGAAACCGTGTCGCATCGAGAATGGTGGCGTCATCGTCGATGACGAGAATGGATGCGTCAGCGAGTTCGTGGGTGATGGCGGTCGACTGCTGCTGTACGGGCAGTTGCACTTGCTCCGCGTGGGAAGCACAAGGCAGATCGACAGCAAACATGGAACCGTAACCCGGGCGGGAGACGAGTGTGATCGGGGCGTCAAGCAGCTTGGCGAGCCGTTCGACAATCGCCAGGCCGAGGCCTAAGCCTTTGCTGCGATCCCGCTCGGGGTTTTCAATCTGGAAAAATTCATCGAAGATGGCATTCTGCTGGTCGACGGCAATGCCGGGGCCGGTATCGTAGACGGCGAGCCGAAGCATCGCGCCTTTGCGGCGACAGCCGACGAGAATCTTGCCATGCTCCGTGTAGCGCACGGAATTGGAGACCAGGTTGCAGAGAATGCGTTCTACTATCGCAGGATCGGAGCGCAAATAAGACGAAGAGGGAGCCACGCGTAAGCTCAATCCTTGGGCAAAGGCTTCCAGCTCGAATTGCACCTTGATTGCTTCGAGAATTAATGCAATGGGAAAGGCACCGATTTTCGGTTGAATCGTCCCGGAATCCAGTTTTGACATGTCGAGCAGCGCACGGAACATGTCGTCCACAGAACGGGCACATTGGCGCACATTGTCAAACTGGGTGCGTACTTGTTCCGGTAACTGCTGCTCGATAATGGTTCCCAGATAGAGGTTGAGCGCGTGCATGGGTTGCCGCAAGTCGTGGCTGGCGGCCGCGAGGAATCGAGACTTCGCGATATTGGCCGTGACGGCGGCAAGCCGTGCCTGTTCCGCTTCGAGGGTGCGTTTCTCGACCAATTCCTCAAGATGAGAACGATGCTGCTGCAGCTCCGTATAGAGCGTTGCGTTTTCCAATGCAATGGCAGCCTGTGCAGCCAAAAGATCCAGCACTGTGACCCGTTCCGGCGTAAATACGCCGCAGACCAGTTTGTTTTCCAGGTAAAGCGCACCAACGACGTCAGCCTGTTTTACCAAGGGCAGGCAAAGAATGGACTTTGGGCGCATGCGGTGCATGTACTCGTCTTCCGAGAAAGGCGTGAAGGCGGTGGCATTGTCCAGCAACAGCCGTTCCTTGGTTCGAATCACATAATGCAAAACCGAAACCGGCAAGACAGCGGAGGTTAAAGTCTCCTGCCGGAGCGAAATCGTGATCCGGTCGCCATCTGTAACGGCCTCTGCCGCGAGACGTTCCTCATCTCGTTCAAGGATTAACAAGCCGCGTTCAGCCCCTGCGTGCTCAAGCACTATCTTCAACAGTGTTTCAATCAACCTGTCCAGTCCAAGTTCGCCGGATACTGCTTGCGTCGCCTTGACGACTGTCATCAAATCCAGTTCTTGTGCACGGCCATCGAAGGTTTCGGCACGTCCATTGAACATCATGGCGACAGGCATGGATGAGGCCGCGATCGCGGGGTAATGCCGATCCAGATGATGAACCTTGTCGGTTGCACCCCAGCGCAGATAACAGGCACGGGCGTTGCGCAGATAAACATGGGAGATCGTCTCAAAACCGCGTTCGTGATAGAACCTGGCTGCCAGTTCATGTGCAATGCCTTCGTTTTGCGCAAAGCCATTGTCGCGTGCCGATCGAATCGCTTCTTCATAAAATCGCATGGCATCGAGATCTCGGCCTTCGATACGAGCGTATTCGCCCATGACCATGGCATAGCGATTGTGGTAATTCTCGGGGCAGTTCTCCGCCCATAGTTTGAGCTTGTGCACATGCTGCGTCAGTAGATGCATGAACTCTTGCTGTTGCGTTGCAGATGCGGTTGGATAGAGTGCCGTGAGTGTCAGCGCGTAGTAGAAGTGGTGCGTAATCTCGGCCGGCGAAGACATCATTCCACTCAAGCTTCTGGTTGCATCGGCAGCCGCAGCAAGCGCTTCCGGATAACGTCCGAAGAGAAATGACACAATTTGCTTCGTCGTGTAGTAATAGGCAAAGCCGGCGTCGAATCTGGTCCTGACGAATCCGGCCAGAATTTCTTCTTCGCTGAAGTTGCCGTCTTCGAAACTTGAAGCTTCATGGGGCAATCCCTTGAGGCTCATCACCAATTGTTCCTGGAAACGGATCATCAAATACATGGCTTCGTTGTGGCTCTGCCGCGAAAAGGCAATGTATTTTTTGATGACGTCGAGCACGTCGTCGAGCGGATCGCCTTTCTCGGTGCTGCACCAGACCATCAATACACCGCAAAAAGATGCGTAGATCAGATTGCCCGCTTCCAGACAAGCCACGAATGCACGTTCAAGGCTTGCTACGCTGGTGGCAATATGTCTTTTCTTGTCGTTGATGAAGTGACCGTGAATGTAAAATAGCCTTCCCTTGAGTTTGGCATCGTTGAATTTTTCGTTCAGACGCAAGGCCATCTCGGAAAATGCAAAAGCCGCCGGGATGTTCTCGAAGATTCCCGATAATACGATGCTGTAACCGCTGTATGCAGCGCACGACTCTTCTGTATTGCCATGCGTGAGCGACAGGTTTAACGCCTTGAGAACGAGCAGCGGATAAAGGCGAGGGCGAGCGATAAACGCGCATGGGGTTGCGTCTGCAAGCAGGCCGATGATTGCCTGTACATCAGGATCGGTGGCAAGCGGCCCATCGGCCAGTTCTGCGATGTCGCGCCCGCGCAGCTGTAGCGGGATATCTTGATGCGCTGCGGCGAGTTCTTTCTGAATTTCCTCTTCCATCTCCGGAAACCTGACCCCGAACAGCCGCAAGCCTTCGAGCGCAACATCCACTGCCGTCGAATAGCGACCGGCGACTTGATACAGTCTGACGCGCAGCCGGTACACGCGAGCCCGGTCAGGATTGGATCGTGCATGTTCGAGGAGCAAACTGAACAACGCATCGGCATTGTCGAAGTTGCTTACCAGGTACTCGCACTCGGACAATTCAAAATAGAGCGAGAACGTTTCGCTGTAGTGCTCATTCCAGTCTTGCAGTGTTGACAGGGCGGCAGCCTGCGCCAGATAACTACGCGCTGAAGCCCAGGCAGTGGCGACCTTCGCTCGCCTTCCCGCCAAAAAATTCAATTGGCATAGCAGTTTCCTTTCGACGGGATCGGTGATCAGTTCCACACCCTGATTCAGTTGGTTGACGACCTCGAACACGCGCTCTTCCACCACAGTGGTCGGCAATTGCGCGATCATCTTTCGTCCTATGGCAATATGACGCGCAGCCCGCTCTTCGACGGAAATGAGCGCATAAGCGGCTTCCTGGATGCGGTCATGAATGAAATTCACCTTTCCTCCCGCACGCACAAGAAAGCCGGCGCGTACAGCGGCATCGATATCCGCTTCGGCTTTCTCTGCAGACCGATCGTGCAACATGCCAAGCGTGCTGAGAAAAACCTGGTTGCCCAGACAGGCGAGCTGCTTGAGCGATTCTCGCGTGGCTGCAGGAAGACGCTGTAGCTTGCTTATCATCAGTCCAACTACGTTGTCAGCCAATCCCTTGGTGCGAATGCGCTCGATATCCCAGTGCCATGTGGCAGTATGCCTGTCGAATTCCAGCAAACCTTCATCATGCAGGGTGGTGAGGAACTGAATCGTGAAAAAGGGGTTTCCTTCGGTCTTTTCATGGATTAATTGGGTGAGCGGCATCACACGGGATGCTGTGCATCGCAGGGTATCGCTAATGAGTTGATCCATATCGCTCATTGGCAGCTGGGCGAGGACAAGGTCAGTGACGATTCCGCCGTTCTTGCGGATCGTCTCCAGTGTCAACATCAGCGGATCGAAGGGGGTGACTTCATTATCCCGATATGCTCCGATCAAAAGTAAATAGCGCACCTCCGGATGCGTGGCTAGGTGCTCCAGCAGTTTGAGGCTGCCGTGATCCAGCCATTGCAAGTCATCCAGAAAAAGCACAAGCGGGTGCTCGGCGCGTGCAAATACACCGATGAACTGCCGGATCACTAAATGAAAGCGGTTCTGCGCCTCGCTGGAAGAGAGTTCCTGAACTGGCTGTTGCGGGCCAAGAAGAAATTTGAGCTCAGGGATCAGGCCGATCATGAGTTGGCCGTTCGGCCCGACCGCCTGCTGAATCGCGATACGCCAGCGTTCAACCTGTTCCTGGCTCTGGCTTAATAGTTGACGGATGACGGTTTGGAAGGCTTGCGCGATGGTCGCATAAGGAATGTCGCGCTTGTATTGATCAAACTTGCCTGCAATAAATATCCCGCGTGGCAAGACGATCACCTTGTGCAACTCATTGACCAGCGCAGATTTGCCGATACCTGAGTAACCCGACACCAGCAATAATTCCGACGTTCCGCTCGCCACCACACGGCCAAATGCCAACAATAATTTTTTGGCTTCTTCCTCGCGCCCGTACAGCTTTTCTGGAATCAAGAGCCGGTCTGAAGCGTCATGGCTTCCTAACGGGAAGGAGGGAATGTTGCCGATGGCGCTCCATTGCGCCAGACAACGCTGCAGATCCGCAACCACGCCTTCCGCTGTCTGATAACGTTCTTCGGCAGTCTTGGCCATCAGCTTCATCACAATGGCCGAGACCATTTTCGGTATCCCTGGATTGCGTTCAGCGGGAGGCGTTGGCAGTCGTGCGAGATGACAATGGATCCATTCCATCGGATCGGCGGCCGTAAAGGGCAGCACTCCGGTCAATAGTTCATAGTAGGTCACCCCGAGCGCATAAAGATCGCTGCGCGAGTCGACAGAACGGTTCATCCGGCCGGTTTGCTCGGGCGCCATGTAGGCAAGGGTGCCGGCAATAATTTCCTCAGGGGCCGGCACTTGCCGTTCGCGAAGTAGCTGTGACGCAATACCGAAACCGGTGAGCCGAACCTTTCCTTGTGCGTCGATCAGCACATTGGTCGGTTTAATGTCCTTATGAATAAGGCCGCGTGCATGGAGCTTGCCAAGGGCGTCGGCCAAAGCAATGGCGGTAGCAATAAATTCAGGCAAGCTCTTTATTTGCCCGATATATCGCTCCAGAGGTTCTCCGCCCGGGTCTTCAAGCACCAGAACAGGAATACCGTCAAACGAGGTCCATGTGAGAGGCCTCACTGCCCAGTCTGCATCGAGCTCTGTGCGTAGTGCATATTCGTGTTCGAGCCGATTGCGACTTCCCTGTGATGCGCATTCGGACAATGGCACCAAAATCAATACGGGAGACAAATCAGCGCTTTGTCCGCGCCACAGCGCAAACTCTGTGTCGCTCTTCAGCTTTTCTTTAAGCGTATAAGCCCCAATGAAATCCATGATACCTCGCAGAAAGTCATTCACTAAGTAGTCATGCAAAACAAACGGTGAATTTGTAGGAGCGGGCCTTGCCCGCGATAGTGCAGTGCCGACACCTGTCGCGGGCAAGGCCCGCGCCTACAAAAAATGCCGCGTAGAAATCACAATTAATTTTTCTCGATTACTTAATAGTTCTGAATTGCCATCGGAAGTGTAATTGAGTGCATGGTTGGCAATGTTGCGTGTCTCTTTTAGTTACAAAAAAAACTGTGACTTTCAGGCAGAGGAAATTTCCAAGCGTCAATGAGATTTCTCGAAAACTATACTTCAGTATAGTTTTCTCATTCTGCTGGGATTGCTACTCTAGTACTCATGCAAAAGAAGCGGTGAATTTGCAGGAGCGGGCCGCCCTTGATTCGCTAGAGCGGTTTGCGCTCCGATATAAGGTAGGGTGCGCCCCGCGCACCAGTGCTCTTGCGACGGTATTGGTGCGCGGGGCGCACCCTACAGTGATTTGCAATCCGCTCTACACCTATCGCGGGGTGGAGCAGGGAATTCGTGCGGCAAGCCGCATGCCTGCGGAACAGTTTGCGCTTGTAAGCGGATCGCCGCCCGGCGCAAATGCGCCCTGCAAGGGAGGCCCGCTCCTACAAAAAATGCCGCGTAGAAATCACAATTAATTTTGCTCGGTTACTTAGCTAGAAATATTGCAGCAAGCAGCTCCTGGATGAATGCGAGATGGAAAAGATTCTTCGAATTCTGAGTGGTTTTAATCAATGCGCCCAAGTGCCTGTACAACCGGGGATTTCCCTTGTTGTCGGAAGGCATCCTGATTGCGCAGTGATATTGGCCGACTCCGGTATCGCCGAGCGCCATTGCCGGATTGTGCTGGAGCAGAAAAATCAGAATGCGGCATCAGAGGTGTTATGCACCGCCATCGACGCCCACATCCAAGTGTCCGGCCAGACTCTGCAACCGGGCGAAACCATGCGCGTTCCCGATTACGCGGCAATACAGTGCGGTTCGATCTTTTTCGCACTTGGCGATCGTTCCTGCGACTGGCAACAGATTGAAGCATCGTTGGAAGAAAAACCTTCTTCCATTCAGGGCGTGATTCGCTATCGATGGCGTCAATTCATTCAACGCGTATATGCAATGTCGATACAACAGCGGCGCGCATATGGTGCGGTATTGGTATCAGGAGTGCTTGTCATGGTCGGTTTGATTCTAGCCGCTTTACCTGCGCGCCTCAATGTGAACTCGCAAGCCTATATTGATGAAGCAAAACGCTGGCTCAAGTCAGTAGCACCGCCAGGCAGTGAGCTGACGATCACACGCATGCAAGATGGTCAGTTACTCCTGTCCGGCTATATCGCGACAAGCTACCAAAATGACATGCTCGCATTGGAGGCCAGGAATTCGAAATATCAACCGCGCCTGGAGGTGTACGCAGTGGAGCAAATGGTCGCTTCGCTTTCGCGTTTGGCGAATCTCGGAAATTTGCCATGCATTGCCAATTACTTGAGTGCAGGACGTTTGGGCTGCAATAACGACATTCCCGATAAACAGCAGGCGACGCATTTGCAAACCTTGGCGCAGCAAATTCCAGGCGTAAAGGCATTGGAATTACGCCCACCTGTTGATTCCGTGGTGGCGGAAAACGCCAATAAGAAGAAGCCGGATTCCGCAGTTGTCGACGCTGCGAACAAAAAGCCTGAGGCGTCAAAGCAAGCCGCGGCATCAGGGTTTCCTGAGCTCAAACGAAAGTTGGGTGTGTTTATCAGCAAGCAGGCGCGATATGTCGTGGATACACGCGGATTCAAATTCCGCGAAGGCGATGTGATTGACGGCTACACCATTACTGCCATCAACCTGGATCAAATCCAGCTGGCGTACGGCGAGCAGCACTTTTCCCTGCAAGTCGCAATGGCGCAATAAATGAGATGAAGCCAGAGCTATGCCATTCGAGGAGGAAAAGGGTATGGAAGGACTTGCACAACGGCTGCAGCAAGACACAAGCGGACAAGTTATGGCTCTTTATGAAAACGCCTTCGAAACCCTGATGACGCAAGCGCAGTGCCGCTTGCGAGAGCCTCTAGCAAAGGATGAGTACTTGCTGAACAAGACGATTGCAGTGATGGCGGAAAACGCGCAGCGCGTCGTGAAGTGTTATTGGGAGCAATGTCATCAACGCCACAGCATGGGGCTGTAGCGTTTTCAACAGGCTCTTTCCGAGCCTTTATTCACGGAGGTGTAAATATGGCAATCAGCGGCGTCAATTTTCAAGGACTGAATCAACAGGCGATCGACACGAATAATGCGTTGGAAGCCTTGAGCAACAATACCGACCCGACGAAGATTCCCGAATTGGCGGCAAGGCTGCAATTGCAGTCTTCCGCACTTGAGTCGCAAAAAAAAGCGACGGAACAGGCGATCAACGCATTGGCCGGCAAGTGATCTAAAACGGCGTAGAGGAGCAATCCATGCCACGTGCAGAAGAAACGATATCGCCTGCCGCGCTTTTCCAACTGGTGGAAGCCGGTTTTCTTGCGTGTGACATGGGTTTGCCCGAGCAGGCTCTCGTCATCTTTTCCGGGCTGGCTCTTGTTCAGCACGACAGCCCTCATCCAGTGATCCATCAGGCCGTTGTGCATGCACGTTATGGCAGGGTGGATCAAGCAGTTGAATTGCTGCTTGGCTTGAACGAACGTTTTCATGACAGCCAAATCATCAAGGCAATGCTGGGCATGCTGTTCGTTGAGCAGGAAGATTCACGCGCGATGGCATTGCTGGATGAGGTATTGGAGGACGGGACTGATGCAGAGGCCGTCGCTGTGGCCAGCTCTTGCCATGAGTTGGCCCGAAGGCAACAGGAAGCCAACCTGCCACATCCATCCATGGAGGCGTTGCAGTACTTCAGGAATCTCTATTGAAAATTTAGAAGGTGATTGACACGCACGCCCCCCATCCCAACCTTCCCCCTTCCAGGAGGAAGGAGCCAAGTTCCCTTCCCCGGGCAGGGGGAGGGTTAGGGTGGGGGTCGAACGCATCAATACGCGACTCTGTCATTTACTTCCTAAAAACTTAGTAAAAATATGAGCAAGCAAAGGAAAGTGCAATGGAAACTGTGCAAGCTATCGGTGGAGCAGCAGTTCAGCAGCCAATCACGTTACAGGATCAGACATGGGTTCATCAGCCTGTGCCAAATGGAACCGTTGAACGCTTTCGTGTCCTTCTCAATGGCGAGACCAATACTTCGGAGGTGGCGCCACCGGAAATGCGGCATCAGACATCGTCTGCCGTGACCACGCCTGAATCTACCTGGGACGATGTGTTCAACCGCGAAACTTTGCTGCAGGAGATAAACAAAATGAACGGCGTGCCTTTGGTGGAGAAGCCAGAAGCCTCGGTAAAGTTGATGATGATGTCATTTGACCTCGGATTGAAAACACAGAGCGTGCGAGACGCAAGCAAGAACATGGAAGGCTCAATCAAGGACCTGTTGCATGGCTAAGCGACAGCAAATCGCGGTCACACAACGGGGTCGTGCCGCGCTTCGAACACTGCCTGCCATACTGCTCCTTTTGATGGTCAGCGGCTGCAAAGAGCCGATCTACCATCAACTCAGTGAACGTGAGGCAAACGACGTATTACTCACCTTATTAAAAGGCGGCGTTGAGGCGGAGAAGAAGGAGGATGGCGAAAAGCGTTATAGCGTTTTGGTCGATGACGCCAAAATGGCTTTGGCCATCGAGCTGTTGAAGGCAAATGCACAGCCGGAGGAAGCGCACCGTTCAATGGGAGAATTGTTCGCCCGTAACCAGCTTATCGCCACGCCCACGGAAGAACGTGTCCGGTTCATTTATGGTGTGGAACAAGCGCTGTCCGCCACGCTCTCGAAAATCGATGGAGTCTTGGTGGCGCGCGTGCACATTGTGTTGCCGGCGAATGATCCTCTAGCGACAGAAATGAAACCAGCCTCCGCCTCTGTATTTATCAAGCATCGCCCGGACGTCAACATGCAAGTTGCGATGCCGGCGGTAAAAGACATGGTCGTGCGCAGTGTGGAAGGACTGACGCCGGATCGGGTTGCCATCACCTTGTTTCCCGCATCGGCAACCTCTTCCAATCCAAATCAAGTACCTATTACGAGATTCTTTGGCGCCTTGGTTGCATCGTCGAGCACCACCACCTTGTGGGTGCTGATGGGGATTCCTTGGGCAATCGCATTGATGCTGCTTGTGCTCTTGATGAAGGCGACGCAGGTTCGTCAACTCATGGCCGCCTATTTGAAAAAGCGTACGCCGAAAAATGCTTTTATTGCCCGCGATGATGACGGCGATTTTTCCGTGAATACCCGCTAGAAAACCATGATCCTAGATTCGGCAGTTGACCGCTCACTTTCGTCTGGAGAGCCGCATGAACATTCACTTTTATTCGTTCGATAACCGTCACCAATTGGGTGGGAGCGCTACGGGCGCGATTGCACACTTTTCCGGCCCTCTGGCGTCGTTGCTTCTCCTGGCGGAATGCAGTCCGCGTCGTCGTCGCCCTTGCAGGGCGCGTCTGCGCTTGCAAGCGCAGACCGTTCCGCAGGCGGACAACATGTTGTCCGAAACCCCTGCTACACCCTAGCCAGAGGACCGGAAAAATGCACACTCGCACCCGTCCAACTACCGAATCTAGGATGACCGACGCACCTGTCAATCGTTCAGTTGAAAACGACAAGGAAAGAAAAATCCTGCGTGATCCGCTATTTGATGCGGTGCTTCGATTCAATCTCTTTCCCTCGGAGTACGTGCATCCAAGCTGGATGGAGATTGTTGATAACGCATTGCCGCGCGTATTTTCTCCGGTCAGTAGAACAAATGCTTTTGAATCGCGATGCGTTTCACGTGCATTACTTTCATTGTGTGCAGCAGAAAACGATTTTGATTTCGATTTTGTCGATCATGGAAAACGTGTTGCGCTGCTGCCCTGCGATACCTTGATGTCACTTGGGGTACACGTGAGCGCCGTTTTGGCGAAATCTCAACTACGAGAAGCGGTCATGCGCACACAGATTCATGCGATCAATAGAGCGATCGGTGAAGATGTGCGCATCTTTGGCTTGCGCTGGCCAGTTGAGGAAAACCGGATATCGCCCACACTGAGCGAGTTGAGCAAGAGGGTCGCCACGCATTTATCTGATGCAGATCGTTCTCAATGGTGTGCCGTGCGATTGATTCGTGCATCAATTCCGGCAAACGCAGTCGCAGTGGCTAGAAGGATCGCGCTGAAGCAGCCGGTCAGATTGCGAAGTATCACATCATTCGATTTGCATGCGCAACAGCGTAATGCGTTGTCCGCGCTATTTATTGCAGTGCTGAAGAGCAAGTGGCCTGCGCTATTTCAACAACTTTGGTCTGATTCGAGGGGGGGCCATGCTGACAACCACGCTCATTGACCGGAACACGCTTGCACTGCATCAGGGAAAAGTCCTGAAGTTTTCGACTTATAGTCAATTGGTTGAAGCGCAGGAATGTGTAAAACGCGCGGAATACGATGCTGCGCGAATCAAGGCAGAAGCCGAAGAAGAATCAGCGCGGGAAATGAGGCGAGCTTATGAAACCGGCATGACACGAGCGAAAGAAGCGTTTGCTCGACAGATGGCGGCAACCGTGTTGCGCCTGGAAAGTGCACATCTCGTCCTTGAAAATCGTCTCGTCAATCTGGTCATGCAGGCATTGCACACTGTGTTGGGAACATTGGACGATGCCTTGGTCCTTGAAAAGCTGATTCAGCAATGCATCCGTGCTGTGGGTCAGGAAAAATGCTTGACCTTGCGTGTTTCGGAAGAACAGCAGGATGCAGCAAGCAAAGCACTCTCTTCGATTCTATCGAGCTATCCCCATCTGGAATGCATCGACATGGTGACTGATCTGCGTTTGAAAAGAAATAGCTGCGTGTTGGAGACAGAATATGGCGCAGTCGACGGCAGCCTGGATACGCACCTTGTCGCGATCAGGCAAGGTCTGATTGCATCGTTTTCTGAAAAACGCACCCCCATCGCATCAACTTCTGTGGAGCGTCAGCCATGCTGATGAAGGTTGACTACCTGGAACAGGCGCTGGATAGCGCAACGAAAAAGCTGCGCACACCACAGGTCCGCGGACGTGTAGTGCATGCGGTAGGAACCTTGATCAAGGCTGCAGGCGTGACTGCACGTATTGGCGATGCCTGCATGCTTATTAATCCGGGAGATCACTGGCAGCTTGAAGCAGAGGTGGTCGGCGTGATACGGGATGAGCTGCTGCTCATGCCCTTTGGCGAGTTGACAGGAATATCGACACAAACACACGTAACGCATCTGGGCGGTGCACCTCATATCGAAGTCGGGCCTCATCTGCTAGGTCAGGTGCTCGATGGCTTCGGCAAGCCGGCAGGAGAAATCCCGTCGAAGAACGATGCGCAACGCTACCCGATTCAGGCCGCTGCGCCAGATCCGCTGCTGCGGCGTGCGGTGAAGGAACCGATGCAAACAGGCGTGCGCGCGATCGACGCCACGCTCACCTGCGGCAAGGGGCAGCGCATCGGCATATTTGCGCCTGCCGGCGCGGGGAAAAGCACGCTGTTAGCCATGATTGCCCAAGGCACCCAAAGCGACGTGAATGTGCTTGCACTGGTTGGTGAGCGCGGACGCGAAGCAGGGGAGTTTTTGCAGCATTTGGCGCGCAGCGGAAAAATGCAGAAAACGGTATGTGTCGTTACCACTTCTGACCGATCGGCGGCAGAGCGTGCGAAAGCGCCTTGTGTTGCCATGGCGATTGCCGAATATTTTCGCGATCAAGGTAAATCGGTGCTGTTGATGATGGACTCGGTAACGCGCTATGCACGGGCCTTGCGTGAAATCGGCCTGGCAGCGGGCGAACCTCCTGCACGGCGCGGGTACCCGCCATCCGTATTGACGGCATTGCCCAGGTTGTTTGAACGAGCAGGGCAAAACGAGCGCGGCGCCATCACGGGATTTTTTACCGTTCTGGTCGAAGATGACGCCAGCGGCGATCCTATTGGTGAAGAAGTGCGGGCTACCTTGGATGGGCATATCGTGCTTTCGCCAACACTGGCGGACGAAAATTTCTACCCCGCCATCGATATTCTCGCAAGCCGCAGTCGCGTCATGCGGCAGGTGGTATCAGCCAGCCATTTTCAGCAAGCTGGTGTGCTGCGCGAATTGCTGCACAAATACCAGTCCATCGAAATGTTGCTGCAGATGGGGGAATACCAGGCGGGTAGCGACGCGATGGCTGACCATGCCATTCAAACGCGCGATGCCGTCAAGCGGTTTTTAAAGCAGTACACGGAAGACAGCAGCCACCTGACGAAAACGCTTGCGGATCTGGCGCGTATTACAGAGGGAGTTTGATGGAAACGATGTTTGCCAAGACTTCGGATGAGCACACATTAGCCAAATTGCTCGGGGTGTATCAGCAGCGCATGCATGCGCTGCAGAATGAATTAGAACCCTTATTGAAAGAACGCCACCGCTTCGACCATTTGCAGCAATTGCTTTTTGCAGATATGCGTCTGGTAGCGGCGCAACGCGATGCATGGAAACAGCAATGGCAACAGTGGAGCCAGGAAGGCGGAACGCTGCGGCATGGCCGGAGTTATAGCGCCCGTCATCAGCAGCTTGCGGACATGGAAAAGCTGCTGGCGACACATGGCGAAAAGCTGGAAGGAAAGCGTGCCGAGATACGGGAAAAAATCAGCCGTCAGCATCAGATCATCCTACGTCAGCAGCAAAAGATGCAGTGCGTGAAAGATTGGATTGCAGGGGTTCGTCGCGGAAAGAGCGATGTGGTACAGCGGCGCGAAACTGGCGCAGATGAGGAACGTGTTCTTGGGCGATGGTTTGTGATGCATGACGAGCTTTAGTGTTCTGGTTACGTTTGAACATGCTCCACCAAGCTCCTTTCCCCTTACAGGGTGAGGGAATCTGAAAGTGAACACATTTCATACTCTGTAAAAAGCATCTTATGAACGCGATAACCGATCAAGGATGGATGGAAATTGCCGAGGACTGGTGCCAGGCGGTCAATGCCTGGATGTCAGCTCGTCCTGACGGCGTGTGTAAGCTGGAAGGACGCACTTTGGGATTTGAATGGGCCACTAAGGAAGATGTCGCTTTCACGGTGCATGCAATGTTCGAATGTCTTGGCTATCGTTGGGGAATCGCTCTCGATTCTTTATGCGCCTTCGACGAGCGTTTGAAGGGCACGCCATTCATGTGCATGCCGGAG
>Ga0136846_1231882_pt1 | contig 18866 bp, 19 predicted proteins | sample HopSoiMetagenom2_FD_96841 | JGI IMG/M metagenome (GOLD analysis project Ga0136846, IMG submission 96841) | Grasslands soil microbial communities from Hopland, California, USA - 2 Assembly 2016 (version 4) | ecosystem: Environmental > Terrestrial > Soil > Grasslands | place: USA: Hopland...
CCCGGGGTCGCTCTCCAAACTCGCGACAAGCGAGGCTGTTCCCCTCAAACGGTGGCGGTGGTGAGCAGGGCCCGGCCGCGCCCGGCCGGCGGATCGCCGAACCGCGCCCGGATCCGCGCCGCCACGGCGGCCTCCACCTCCGCCAGCCGGCCGCGCGCCTCCAGGTCGGGGCGCAGGGGCGAGCCGTGGGTCAGGCCGAAGGCGGCCGCCTGGGCCGAGGCCACCGGGGTCGGCAGGGTCACGATCTCGAAGCCCGCCTCCGAGAAGCCGGCGGCGATCAGCGCCTCTCCGATCACCGCCTCGTCGTGGTAGCCGTTCACCACACGGGTCAGGAAGTCCGGCGGATCGGCGGGGAAGGCCTCGGCCAGCACCTCGGTCACCGCATGGGTGAAGTCGTTGGCGGCCAGGTCGCTCCAGACGCTGAACACGAACCGCCCGCCCGGCTTCAGCACGCGCCGCGCCTCGGCGTAGGCGGCCGCCTTGTCGGGGAAGAACATCACGCCGAACTGGCAGACCACGGCTGCGAAGCTCTCGTCCTCGAACGGCAGGGCCTGGGCGTCGGCGGCCTGCCAGGCCACCCGCGGGTCGGGCAGCCGCGCCGCGGCCTCGGCCAGCATGGGCTCGCTGAGGTCGGTGGCCGTGATCCGCGCCTGCGGCTCCAGGGCCTGGGCCAGCGCGCGCGTCAGCCGCCCGGTGCCGGCGGCGGTCTCCAGCAGCCTGCCCTCGAAGCCGGCGAACCGGCCGGCCAGGTCCTGCGCGAACGGCTCGAACAGCATGGGCCCCAGGCAGCGCTCATAGACCTCCGGGATCGAGCCGGCGAAGGCGACGGGCGGGGTCGGGCCGGGGCGGGTCTCGCTCATGGGGCGTCTCCTGTCGTGGCGCCGACCCTAAGGCCTGCGCATGCCGATCCAAACGCCTCACTCGCCCTCAGCGCGCCGTCAGCCAGCAACCCTACCGGCGATTTAAGGGTCATTTTTCCGCCCTCATTTACGCCCTGGCTTGTCTTGTCGGGGGCGACAGGTGTGGGAGAGAAACCAGATGCCCCAGATGGATGGCCTCGGCGGCGGCGCGACGATGGCCAATCACCCCGGGCCCGGCTCGGGCAACCTCTCCGGCGACGACCATGGGGGCGACGACACCCAGACCGACCTGGAAGGCGGCTCCGGCGACGACACCCTGACCGGCGACGACCACGGCGACGTCATCCACGGCCAGGACGGGGACGACAGCGTCATCGGCGGCTCGGCTCACGACGCCATCAACGGCATGGCCGGGGCCGACACGGCCGACGGCGGCGCCGGCGACGACTGGGTGCTGGGCGGCAAGGGCGACGACAGCCTCGCCGGCGGCGACGGCGCCGACCTGGTCAACGGCAACATCGGCAACGACACCGCCGACGGCGGCGTCGGCGACGACACCGTCCACGGCGGCCAGGGCGCCGACAGCCTCTCCGGCGGCGCCGGCAATGACTGGATCTCCGGCGACAAGGGCGACGACACGATGGAGGGCGGCGCGGGCGCCGACACCTTCAACGTCTTCGCCGGCGGCGGGAACGACGTGATCGTCGACTTCAACGCCGCCGAGGGCGACCGCCTGCATGTGGAGGGCGACGTGCCCTACACCGTGGCCCAGGTGGGCGCAGACGTGGTGGTGACGCTGGTCGGCCACGAGAGCGTCACCCTGCAGCACGTGGATCTCGCCACCCTGCCGCACGACTGGATCGTGCACTGAGGCAACGCGTCGGGCGGCCCGCTGCGGCCGCCCGATCGCCTCAGCCCGCCCGCAGGAAATAGCGCGTCGGCGTCTTGCCGCCGTGGCCGCTGGCGAAGCGGAAGTGGGGGTGGGTGTCCTGGTTGTCGGCGATGACCATCTCGTCGGCGCTGAGCGGCTTCAGCACCAGGTAGATGTGGTCCTGGCCGTGCAGGGGCTTGTCGCCGCAGGTGGTGCCTACGTCGCCGGCCCGCTGCTCGCCGATCGGCACATGGCTCCAGCCGCGGTCCCGCAGGGTGTGGGTCAGCTGGATGGCCTGGAAGTTGTCCGCCACCGCGATGCCCGCGTCCTGCAGCAGCACCGACAGCGTGATCGCACACCCGTCGTGGGGATAGAGCTCGCCGTCGTAGGCCAGCAGCCGCTTGGCCGCGACCCGCTGGGCCCCCAGCAGCTGCACGTCGTCCGCCGCCAGCTTCAACAGCGCCGCGATTTGATCCGTATCCGCCATGATCGCCCCCGGTTGGTGAAGAAGAACGACGTTATACCGGGCGCAGCGGATTGCAACGCCCGGGAGGCGTCGGCGCGCTGTGCGCGGCCGACGTGTGGCGCCGCCGGCGAGGGCGGGCGTCGGTGAAGGGTTGTGGATCCGCGGCGCGACTGGGCGCAGGTCGGCGCCGCGGCGGGCCCGTCGGCGGCGCACGGGCGGGCCGCCGGGCCTTGGTGGAGGCGCGGGCGGGATCGTCGACGCACATGAGAACAAACATCGAACATCGCGAGGGCGACGTCAAGCTTGGGCGATGTCGAGACGGACGCAGGGAGCCTTGCCTCATCCGGCGACGACCCTAACGTCACCGCGAAAGTATAGGGGACCTGAAGATGCGCCGCCGGATGTCTGCAACTGCGCTAGCGGCCTTGGCCGTCGCGACCGCCGTCCACGCGGACATCGCGGAGACCCGTGACGCCAAACTCCGCGCCTACCTGCGTCAGGGCGCCTCGCCGGATCCGGCCGTCCGCTACCACGCCGCCTGGGCCGACCTGAACGACGATGGTCGGCCCGAGGTCCTGCTCTATGCCCAGTCGCGCGACGACTGCGGCTCCGGCGGTTGCAGCCTGGAGATCCTGGAACCCACCGCCTCCGGCTTCCGGTCCCTCCGCAGCATCCTGGTCACGCGGCTGCCCATCGGGGTGCTGCCCGGCAAGCATCACGGCTGGCACGACCTGACCGTGCGGGTCGGCGGCGGCGGCCTCGTCGCGGGCTATGTGGCGGTCGTGCCCTACGTCGGCTGGAGCTACGCCTTCAATCCGACCTCTGCGCCGGCGCATCCCATCGCGTCGGGGGTAGACCCAAAGATCCTCATCGCCGCCGACGATCCTGGGTTCGTCTTGGACGCGCCCGGCACGCCGTGAAGCTCGGCGGCCCTAAGGGGCGCACACCCGCCCTTAAACCCCATGGTTGATTGCGAGCCTGCGGGGAGAGCCGTGTCAAGGACGGCCCAAAGGGCCGCCGCGCCGCGGCGAGCGCTGCGCGCTCGTCCTTGAGACGGCTCTCCCCGCAGGCAAACTCTGGCCATGGGATTTAGGGCGAGGAGCTATGGTTCGCCTCGCTCCGCCCGCACCGCCTCGGCCGGGCTAAGATCCGCCGAGACTGGACTCAGCGCAGCCAGCCGCGCCTTAAAGGCGGCGACGGTGGGACGTTCCGCCAAGGCCGCGAACTCGCGGAGCAGGAACTGCTCAAGCGAAAGCCCGGCGGACGCGGCATGCGCCTTCAGCCGAGCGACTGTCGCTTCAGGCACGTTGGCGATGCGGATCGTGTGCACTGGAAGATCGCCGCCATTGGCTGGCGGCATCCCATTAGGGATGACACCCGCCCTTGAATCCCATGGCGGATTGCGAGCCTGCCGGCCTGAGCGTGTCAAGGCCGCGCCTCCGGCGCGCCGCGCCGCGGCTGGCCTGCGGCCAGGCCTTGAGACGCTCAGGCCGGCAGGCAAACTCTGGCCATGGGATTTAAGCCGAGGAAGGGCGATCGAATCGGCTTGCAGCAGCCGGAGCATTGCGGATTTCGCCTCAGTCTTTGAGCCCCGCCTTCTTCAGATACCACTCGAAGTGGGATGATCCACGCCTATCGGTGAGCCATTCTTTCACCACATCGTTCGACAGGCCGATCTTGTGCAGCAATATTGCATGATATAGATGTGAAACAATTGCACTTCTCACCGAAAGATATTGTATTGAATTTCCAGAGTCGACCGCTTCATTTGAATGTCCATGGTGAGACAGATCATTTCTAATTTTGGCGCACAGTTTACAGAATTCTCTCAATCTTCGATGATCAACTTCCAGCGGAATTGACTTGAATAATCCAAATAGACGATCTTCTAGATTTGTGCCGCCAATGAATTTTGTTCGCTTAGACAGCCACTTTCGGTCCGTTTCATCAGTTATATCATGTAAGATTCTCGATATTCTATCCTCAATTTCTATTGATTTTCCTTCACCATCTATCGTCCTGTGAAGTGACTCCAACCCCCACATCAGATTTATAAATTTATGTTCTTGATATAGATGCAACCCTCGCCGAGTCGCGAGATACAAATATGCACCAGGACCAAGGTCAGATCTCAGAGAGATCCAGTTGAAAAATATTTCACCCAGGATATTCTCAACATCTTTAAATTCTATGCAAGATTCATGCCATTCTGGCGGCTTTGCTTCAGAGCGATTCTTAAGAAAATAGGCGATGCAAGATTGTCTCGTGGTCAATGTAACTGTTGGCCAGTCTGGCTGGTATTCAGATCCCGTAAGGAGAATCATAAGTTCGTGGGTAAGGCCATAATTCCGAATCGCCTCATCGAGCCCGACGGACTTCCTCGGTGTAAACCGAAATTTGGCGATCTCACGGAGATCTGTTCCACGAGATCCGAAATATCCATGCTGATTTGCAACTAACTTTCGTTCGAGGACAACATATCCAGTTTGGTGCCAATAGGATATTTTTCGCTTTATTCTATGCTTAAATGTTAAATTTCTCGACGTCTTGGTCCTATCCACCTGTCCCAATCTTAGCCACTCCTCATACCCGGCGAGATCAAACTCGACGGTACGGATTTTGGGTTGCTTTGGGATCATAACATCAGAAATAAGACAAAACTGAGCTCCGAATCTATCATAGCTGATTCCGTTACTGCTCCAGACACCGCCCTTGCTATGAACGCCAACTGCAAGAAGGTAGCGATGTTCCGCCTTCAGAAGGCCAGCAATCTTGCGGTCTGGTGAAGGTTCATCCCAAATCGCAAACTGGCCCCCTGGCGACGGAAGGACGCCATCAAGCTCGATGGTTATGCGGCCGTCATCGGTGATCGTCAGCGAACCCGCGATAGCCTCATCGGGCGCGAAGTTCGTGGGCGGCACCTTCGCGTCGGCCCACCAGAAGATGCCTCTGGCGTTGATCGTGTCAGCCACAATGCCCCCAATCGCCCACGACCAAGCTTATTCGATTTCGCCGATGCCGACCCGAAACTGTTCAGCGCGCACGGAGCTGAGCCGAGATAGTAGCTTGCCGAGAGCGCGGGTAACTTGGTCCCGTTGCTAGGCCTAATCATATCTCAGGTTCCCCTTCCGTTCGCCCCCTCCACCCACTACCCTCCCGCCCGTGACTCTCCCCGCCACCAACGCCCTGCAGCTCGCCCCGGCCCTCGTGGTCCTGCCCGGGCCGCGGTGCGCCATCTGCCCGCCCGAGGGCGAGCCCTCCTCGCTCCGTCCCCCCGACGCCCGCGACCTTTTCAGCGCCTCGCCCGTGCTGGTGGCGCATGCGGCGATGACGGCGCGGCGGCTGGATCTGCATGCGCCGCCGCGCTCGCCGCGACTGTTCGACGTCCTGGAGCTGTTCGCCTTCGTGCGGCCGGCGCAGTTCACGGCGCCGTCGGCGGCGGGGCTGGCGCAGGCGCTGGGGTTGCCGGCGCCGCAGGGGCCTGAGGCGCAGGCCGCAACGCTGCAGCTGGCGGCGCGGACGCTGCTGGCGGAGCTTGCGGCGGCGCCGACGCCGTCGCGGGAGGAGGCGCTGGCGGTGGCCGAGACGCTGCTGCGCGGCGGGTGGGCGTGGGGGTCGGCGACGGTGGCGGCGCTGCGCTCGGCGCCGACCTCGAACCACTTCCGCTCCAATGGCCTGGATGTGTGGGCGCGGCTGGCGGAGTGGGAGGCCGAGGCGCCGCCTGGGGAGCCGTCCTCGCGGCCGGTGGCGCCGGAGGCGGCGGCGGCGCGGCTGGCGGCGCTGCTGGCGACGGCGGGGCTGGACGAGGCGCGGCCGTCGCAGGCCGAGTACGCCGCCGAGGCCGCCCACGTCTTCCAGCCGCGCGAGCGGGAGGGCGAGCCGCGGATGATGCTGGCCGAGGCGGGCACCGGGGTCGGCAAGACCCTGGGCTATCTGGCGCCGGCCTCGCTGTGGGCGGAGGCGAACGGGCCGGCGGTGTGGGTCTCGACCTATACGCGGGCGCTGCAGCGGCAGATCGAGCGCGAGAGCCGGGCGATCTATCCGGACGAGAAGACGCGGGCGAAGAAGGCGGTGGTGCGCAAGGGGCGCGAGAACTACCTGTGCCTCTTGAACTTCCAGGAGCAGGCGAACGCCGCGCAGCTGGGGGGCAGCGACCTGGTGGGGATGGCGCTGGCGGCGCGGTGGGCGCGGGCGACGCGCGACGGCGACATGACCGGCGGCGACTTTCCGGCCTGGCTGCCGAGCCTGTTTTCGATCTCGCCGGCGGCCCAGGCCAGCCCGGCCAACCTGGTGGACCGGCGCGGGGAGTGCGTGCACGCCGGCTGCCAGCACTATCGCACCTGCTTCGTGGAGAAGGCGATCCGTGGGTCGCGGCGCGCCGACCTGGTGATCGCCAACCACGCCCTGGTGCTGACCCAGGCGGCGTTCGACGGGGCGCGGGCGGCGCGCGGCTCGAAGGGCGACGGCGAGACGACCCAGCTGAAGCGGATCGTGTTCGACGAGGGCCACCACCTGTTCGAGGCGGCGGACAGCGCGTTTTCGGCGGCGCTCTCCGGGGCGGAGGCGGCGGAGATGCGCCGCTGGATCCGCGGGCCCGAGGGGCGCGGGCGGCGCGGGCGCGGGCTGGAGGCGCGGCTCTCCGACCTGCTGGGCGACCGGGAGGCGGCGCGCGAGCAACTGGACGCGGTGATCCATGCGGCGACGGCGCTGCCCGGCGAGGGCTGGAGCGGTCGGATCGCCCCGCCGAACGGGGAGGTGCGGCCGGTGGGGCCGATCGAGGCCTTCCTGGTGGCGGTGATGGAGCAGCTGCGGGCGCGGGCGGCGCCCAGCGAGGTGGGCCAGGAGTGCGCGGCGCGGCCGGCGCTGGACCTGGTGCGCACCACCGCGCGCGAGGCGGCCCAGGCGCTGGCGCGGATCGAGGCGCCGCTCTTGGCCCTGGCCCGGGCGCTGGAGGACGTGCTGGACGAGGAGGCGGCCGAGCTGGGCGGCTCGGAGCGGGCCCGGATGGAGGGGGCTTTGAGGGGGCTCGACCGGCGCGCGCGGATGACGCTGCCGGCCTGGCGCTCGATGCTGGCGGCCATCGACGAGGACGCCGAGGACGACCCGGACTTCGTGGACTGGTTCGACGCCACGTTCCTATACGGCCGGGTGGTGGACGCCGCCTGCCGCCGCCACTGGGTGGACCCGACCGAGCCCCTGACCAATGCGGTGATCGCCCCGGCGCACGGGGTGCTGGTGACCTCGGCGACGCTGGCCGACCCCACGCTGGACGACCCCTTCGCCCTGGCGGAGATGCGCACCGGCGCCGCGCGGCTGCCCGAGCGCCCGAAGACGCTGAAGGTGGCCAGCCCGTTCGACTACGCGGCCAATGCGCGGGCGTTCGTGGTCACCGACGTGGGCAAGGATGATCCCCGCCAGATCGCCGCGGCGCTGCGCGAGCTGTTCCTGGCGGCAGGCGGCGGGGGGCTGGGCCTATTCACCGCGATCCGGCGGCTGAAGGCGGTGCACGAGAAGATCGCCGCGCCCCTGGCGGACAAGGGCCTGGCCCTCTACGCCCAGCACGTGGACCCGCTGGAGGTGGGCGCCCTGGTGGACATCTTCCGGGCCGAGGAGGACGCGTGCCTTTTGGGCACCGACGCGGTGCGCGACGGGGTGGACGTGCCGGGGCGCTCGCTGCGGCTCCTGGTGTTCGACCGGGTGCCCTGGCCGCGGCCGGACATCCTGCACAAGGCGCGGCGGGCGCGGTTCGGCAACAAGGGCTACGACGACGCCATCGCGAGAGGCCGCATCGCCCAGGCGTTCGGCCGCCTGATCCGGCGGGCCGACGACAAGGGCTGCTTCGTCATGCTGGACGCCGCGGCGCCCACCCGCCTGTTCTCGGGCCTGCCGCCCGGCGTGGAGCTGCAGCGCGTGACGCTGGTGGAGGCGATCGAGGCGGTGGCGGATTTCCTGAAGACGTAGGCCCTCCTCTCCGCCGGACGGGCCAGCACCTCAAGATTCGACCGCGGAAAACGCGGAAGGACGCGGAAGGGTGAGCTGCATCGCTTTCCGCGCCCTTCCGCGTTTTCCGCGGTTAAAAAGGAACCGCCGGCGGCGCTGAGCGGGGAACGTGTCCGTCCCGTTTCAGGGGTGGCCTTGCGATGGACATGGTGGGGGTCCAGCGTGGGGTGTCGAAGGAGCCGTCATGAAGCGTCTTGTTCTTGCTGCCTGCTGCGCAGCGCTGGCCGGCTCGGCGGCGTCCGCGCAGGAGATCGTGCGGGCGGGGCCTGAGGGCGCGCCGCCGGCGGCGGAGGCCACGCCCACCGCGCCGGCGGTGGATCCGGAGGCCGCCAAGGCGCGGGCGATCGGCGACTGGGCGCAGCGGGTGCTGGCCGGGGCGCCGGCGGCCGAGGACGAGGCGCCTGCGAACGGCGCCAAGCCGGCGGCGGCCAAGGGCTGCAACGCCCTCCCCGCCTCGGACGGCAAGCCGCACGGCGAGGTCTGGGCCGGCGTCGGCAACCACGGCTACCGCGAGGTTGGCGGGGTGGTGACCCAGCCGCTGGGCCGCTGCGGCAGCCTGACGGTGGCGGTGGACCGCACCGAGGGCAATTTCGGCCGCCGCGGGCGGCGCTAGGTCTCCGCTTTAGCGCGGATAGTCGTCGCGGACCACGGCGCTGGCGTCGGCGGCGTAGCGGTCGACATAGGCGTCGTTGACGGCGATGTGCATCTGGGCCGAGGCGCTGCGGACGGCGTCGTCCTCGCAGCTGCGCGTGAGGCCATCGCCCACGCCGCCGCCGGGCCCATTGACCTCGTCACAGAGCCGGCGGGCGGTGTCGCGGATGCGGTGGCGCAGGACGTTGCGCCCATCCCAGGTGGAGAGGTCGAGGTCGGCGTAGCTGACCGGCTCGGACAGGCGGTCAGGCCGCCCGTCAGGGCCGAGCCGGGCGCCGTGGACCACGACCTCGCCCACGGTGGTGGCGTCGTCGTCATAGACGGTCTGGGCGGCGGCGGGGACGGCGGCGGCCAGGGCGGCCGCGCCGGCCAGGCCAGCGGCGGCGAAGAGGGCGGGATGGCGGAGGCGCATGGCGGGCTCCTGTTCCGTTTCAAAGGTCCGGCCCAAACCCCTCTCGCCGAACAGGGTTCCTAAAGCGCAGGTCGCGCGAAGGCGGACGGGACGGTCTCCAGGAAGGTCCGCTCCTCGCGCAGGACGAAGCGTTTCTGCTGGGCCATCTCGAAATTGGCGCGGCCCTCCGGGTCGGCCCTCAGCCGCGCGCGATAGGCCTCGTAGGCGGCCAGGCTGTCAAAGGCGATCAGGCCCCAGGCGACGTCGTTGGTCCCCTCGTCCGGCAGGAAATAGCCCACCAGGTGGCCGCCGCAGCGCGGGATGATGCGGCCCCAGGCCTCGGCGTAGGCGCGGAACGCGTCCCGCTGGAAGGGGTCGATCTGGTAGCGGATGAAGCAGGTGATGCGGGTGGCGTCGGCGGTCGGGGTCTTGGCGGCAGGCATCGCAGGGTCCTTGGGCTGGCCCCGGGCGGTGGTCGCGAAGGCGGCGGCGGCGAGCAGGACGCGGCGGCTGGGACGGGGCATGGCCAGGCTTTTGCCTGGTCCGGCGGCGTCGATGCTGCGGCGCAGGTCGAAGGATGGGCCGGAGATCGCGCCTCCAGCCGCCGGGGCGGCTGAAGGCGCGGGCGTCCGTCGTCAGGCGGTGGCGGGCGCGTTGGGATCCAGGGTGGCTCTGCGGCGGCGCAGGAGGGCGCCGGCCAGGCCGAAGCCGGTGATCATCATCGCCCAGGCGGCGGGTTCCGGCACGGCGGCGGAGCCGAAGGCCTGGATCTCGGAGACGGCGTAGTAGTTGTCGCCCCCGGTGGCCACGAAGCGCAGCTGGTTGGTGGTGATGGCCGGCACGGTGCCGGTGTCGTGGGTCCGCAGGCCGTAGGACGGCGCCTCAGGGATGTTCCACGCCGCCTGCCAGGCCGTACCGTCCCACCAGTCGAGGCGGTAGGTGTCGTTGTTGTCCGTCTGCACCACGAAGCGGCTCAGGCTGAAGAGCCCGTCGAAGTGGATGGTGTAGGTGACCTCGGTGGAGGGGTTCACGCTGGGATCGGCGTCCCACCAGAACGAGCCGTTGTTCCACTGGGTCCCCTCCGGCTGGAAGGCCCCGTCGACCGGCGCGAGCAGGTCGACGGGCGTCGAGCCCGGGCCCCAGGGCGAGCCGGCCCGCAGCACCCCATAGGTCCCGGTCAGGTGGATGGAATCCCAGTGGCCGGGAACGATATTGGTGTCGGCGCGGGCGGTGGTGGCGGTGAGGAGGGCCGCAAGGGACGCGGCGACGAAAAGTCCGCGCAAGGCGGGCTTGGCAGAGTGCATGGCTTCTGGCTCCACAATCTAGGATAGGTTCCAGACGCCCCCAAGGCCAAGGTTAGGCTAACCTTGAGTAGAGTTGCAACGCTGAAATAACCACGTTTTCCAGTTTCACCCTGCAGGGGAATGGCGCTCGCCTCTCAGGGGTGCGCACGGGCGACGACGGGCCGCGGCGAGCGGCGCCTTCTGAGCACTGTTCAAATCCAGATTATCGGCGTTCACTGCGCGCCGCGATTTGGGGAGACGAGCAAGATGGCCGCGGACGGAAACGCAATGGGGCTGGCCGAGGCGCGGGCCCAGGCTTACGCCCTGCCCCTGGAGAAGCTGGACCCGGCCCAGCCCGCGCTGTTCCAGGCCGACGCCCATTGGCCGATCTTCGAGCGGCTGCGCGCGGAGGATCCGGTGCACCTGACCCGCGAGCACGAGTTCGGGCCCTACTGGTCGATCACCAAGTACAACGACATCATGGCGATCGACACGGACCACAACCGGTTCTCGTCGGACTTCATGAAGGGCGGGATCACCATCGCCGGCGGCCAGGCCAACATGGACCCGCTGCCGATGTTCATCGCCATGGACCCGCCCAAGCACGATGTGCAGAGGAAGGCGGTCAGTCCTGCCGTCGCGCCGCCGGCCCTGGCCGCCATGGCCCCGCAGATCCGCGAGCGCGCCGGCGCGATCCTGGACAGCCTGCCGATCGGCGAGGAATTCGACTGGGTCGACAAGGTCTCCAAGGAGCTGACGGCCATGACCCTGGCCACCCTGTTCGATGCGCCCCAGGCCGACCGCCGCAAGATCACCTACTGGTCGGACGTGGCCACCTGCATCCCCGCCCCCGGCGCCCTGGTGGAGACGCTGGAGCAGAAGATGGGGATCTTCTCGGAGTACCACGCCTATTTCACGGGCCTGTGGAACGAGAAGGTCAACGCCGCGCCGGCCGGCGACCTGATCTCCATGCTGGCCCACCACCCGGCCACCCGGAACATGGAGCCGCGCGAGTATTTCGGAAATATCCTGTTGCTCACCGTGGGTGGCAACGACACCACGCGCAACACCATCTCGGGCTCGATCCTGGCGCTGAACCAGAACCCGGACCAGTACCAGAAGCTGCGCGACAACCCCGACCTGATCCCCTCGATGGTCTCCGAGACCATCCGCTGGCAGACGCCGCTGGCCCACATGCGCCGCACGGCGACCGAGGACGTGGAGTTCCAGGGCAAGTCCATCAAGGCCGGCGACAAGGTGGTCATGTGGTACGTCTCGGGCAATCGCGACGAGACCGTGATCGACAATCCCAACGCCTTCATCATCGATCGCGAACGTCCGCGACAGCACATCTCCTTTGGCTTTGGCATCCACCGCTGCGTGGGCAACCGCCTGGCCGAGCTGCAGCTGACCATCATCTGGGAGGAGATCCTGAAGCGCTTCCCGACGGTGGAGGTGGTGGGCGCGCCGAAGCGCAGCTACTCGACCTTCGTGAAGGGCTACGAGACCCTGCCGGTGGTGATCCCGCGGCGGAACTGAGGGGGCGCGCTTCCCGCACCGAAGCCGGGAGCCCCGTCCGACCCTGGCCAGACTCATCGGCGCTCCTCTCCCACAGCGCTGCGCGCTTGGGAGAGGAGCTGGTCCGCGCGGAATGCCGCCTCCGCGCTTGAGGACCGCTCCTCGGCTCCATCGTCCCGATGGGGACCGGGACATAAATCTCACGGTAGATGCGAGCCTCGGGGCCTGGCCGCCATGAGATTTAAGCTGGGGTGCGCCGCAGGGCGGCGGGCGCTTTCGCGCAGCGCCCCACGCAACCCAACTGCGATCTCGGCTTTGGCAAGGCTGAAGACGGGGTGACACACTTCGGGTCTGCTCTGCTCCTGTCGGCGTTCGACCCTTAGCGGACCATTAGGCTCCTCCCCCAGGCGCGGCAGCGTCGTGGGGGAGGCCGGGTGGGGGCGGCGCGGCGGTGGCGACAGCTGCGACGTAGGACCCCGGGGGCACGTCGGGATACTCGATCCAACGATGTCGCAGCGGCGAGGCCGCGCCGCCCTCACCCGGCCTCTCCCACAGCGCTGCGCGCTTGGGAGAGGAGCCGGTCAGCGCGGAACGCTGCGTCCGCGGTCCGCTCTCCACCCGTCGCTGACGTTCCAAATGTCCGCTCATAGGCGACATGGCTCAACGTCCCGTTCCTAGCCCGAGTCAAAGACCGCGTTCGGACGCTCCGGTGGGTCAGTAACTCGCGGGCGGCGGGGGAGGTGGTGGCGGTGGCGTGGCGGCGGCGCTGACGGCCGCGACGGTCCCAGCCACGACCATTCCGGCCGCCACCGGATGGTAGACGCCGCCGTTGTAGCCGCCGCAGTTGTAACAGCCGCCACCGCCGCCGCCGTTGACGTTGACGTTGCGGTTTACGTTCACGTTGTTGCCGCCGCTGACGTTGGTGCGGTTGGCTGAGGCGGTGCGATTGCCTCCGCTGACGCTCATCGATGCGCTGCGTGCGCCACCGCTACCGCTCCGCCCGCCTGCAGATTGAGCCGCAGCGCCGCCGCCGCGGCCTCCTCCCCCGCCACGGCTGGCGCCTCGCTGCGCGTCGGCGACGCCCACGGACAGCACAAGCGAGACCGTTCCGGCCAGCAGCGCGAGCTTGACTATTTGGGGATAGGACATGGTTGACCTCTCAGCGCGACGGGGGCGCGTCGACAGCGCGGGCGTTCTGAGGCGGAACGAAGGTGAATAGGCCGGGACCGAACTGCGGCGCCGTGTTCCAGGCGAGGTCGGCCCGGAACTGAGGACGGGCGGCGTCTTTGCTGGAGACGATCACCACCCGCAACGGCGTCGGCTTGGGGCCATCAGCGATCCAGATCTGCCAGTCTATGCCGGGCTGGCGGAAGGCGTAGTGGCTCGTCGTCTGGCCGGCGACCTGGGACTTGCCGATGTAATGCGCTGCGGTGAGCGCCTTGGCCCGGCTGTCGCCCTCGGTCCATGTGAACAGATCGTCCAACGGCACCGCGACGCCATACTTCTGCTGGGCAAGCTCCAGCGTGGCGCGGATCGTGGTGGGGGCCTGGAAACTCGAATAGACGCGGGCATTGGCGTCGTAAACGGTGACCGTCTTTCCGTCGTAGACATACCGCGCCGCCAGGCTCGGCAGATTGAGGTTGATGGCGAAGGCGTTCGGCCGGCGCACGCTGTAGATCGCTCCGCCGGCGAGCGTAATGAGCTGCCCATAAACATCGACGTCGTCGCGCTGTGTCTGCAGGGTGATCTGGAACGCCGGGATCGAGCGTAGATAGGCGCTCATCTGAGCGAGGGCGTCCACGGCCTTGGGGTCAACCTGGGAGGCGCTCGGCGAGGCTATCGCCGCCCCAGGTCCGATCAGGGCGCATCCCAGCGCCGCCGTGATGATCAGTGTCGCAATCTTCATGTCGCCACCGCTCTGGCGTCCGCCCATGCGGACCCTTGCTGGCTCCCACTCTGGGCGTCTCCCGGGAGCGGCAAAATCAGGTCGCCGCCTACCGCGGGGCAGGCATAGCCCGGAGCCGGTGACCGGCTCATGGCGCCCGCCCCGGCTTAGCTTCTCCGCGTGGCGAGAACGCGTCACCACCAGGAATCCACCCGAGTGCGCGCCCGCTCACCAGCGACTATTCGGCTTGTCCATTGGCGCGGAGACACAAGGGAGCACGACGATGGAAACACTGAAGGTGCTGAGCGCTCTGACAATCCTGGCCGGCGTCGGCTCCACATTCGCCATGACCACCTTCGTTCAGACCGCCCATGCACAGACCTCGGGCATGGATCGGCGCGACGACCGACGGGATACGCGCCAGACTTCGCGGGAGGTGAAACAGGCGTGCAAGGCGGGAGACGAAAAGACCCGCGCCGATTGCCGCCAGACCAAGCACGACGTCAAGCAGTCGGGACGGCAGGGTGAGACGAACAAGCCGCCGCCCAAGCCGCAGTGAATCTACGTCAGCGCGTCGCCGCCGTCAGGGTATCATCCAATCCACTCTCGCAGCGGTAGTTCCGAGAACGGGACGCCCAGGAGAGTGTCATGGCCGCCTCACAATCCATCGAGCATGACGAAGCGACCTTCAGCCAGGCGCTCGACTTCATTCGAACGACCGTGATCGGCGGCGCGCTGTTTCTGCTGCCGATCTTCGTGGTGCTTCTCGTCCTCGGCAAGGTGCTCGGGATGATGGTGGGCCTTACCGAACCCCTCGTTTCGGCGCTGGGCGTGACCAGCATTGGCGGGATCGCGGTCAGCAATCTCATCACCATCTTCGGCGTCGTCGTGCTGGCGTTTGTCGCCGGCCTCTTTGCTCGGACCGAAACGGGCCAGGCCGCTCTGGCTTGGATGCGCGAAGGGGTCTCGGCGACCATCCCGCAGTTCAGCCTGATCCATGATGTGACGCGAAGCGTCGGCTCGGACGAGGAGGTGGCCGATATGCCGGTCGTCCTGGTGCCCACCGACGCCGGCTGGGCGTTAGGCCTGCTGCTGGAAGCCGAGGGCGACTGGCATGCGGTCTTCATTCCGGGCGCGCCGCAGATGTCCTCGGGATCCGTCGCCTACGCGCATACGGACCAGATCCACCGCACCGATCTGACGCTTACGCATCTCTGGGCGATGCTTCGTGCGCGCGGGAAGGGTTCGTCAAAGGTCTACAAGCTGCTCGAGAGCCTGCAGGCGGCCGGCAAATTGTGATCCGGCGGAGGCGGCCGTCCGATGACTATTGTCGCGCTCATCATACCGACGCTACAGGCGAGCATCGCGGTGCTCGTGTGGCGGAACGCCGCGTTCAGAGCGTCACGACCACCTTGCCGATCTGGGCGTTGCCCTCGAGGCAGCGATAGGCGGCGGCGATCTCCGCGAGCGGGAAGGTGCGCGCAATGGTCGGCTGCAGGCGCCCAGAGGCCAGGTGGGCGAGGATCAGGGCCTTCGCCCGCGCGAGGGCGGCGGGGTCGCGCACCAGCTCATGAACGAGGTAGCCGCGCACCGTCAGGCTTTTGGCCAGCAGGACGGCCGGCGGCAGCGCCGAGGGATCGGCATCGAGGGCGCCGTAGGTCACGATGATCCCGCCCACCGCCGAAGCGGCGATCAGGATCGGCAGCAGCTTTCCGCCGACCGCGTCGAAGGCCACGCGAGGGCCGGCCGGTCCCGCCAGGGCGCGCAGGGTCTCGGCCACGTCGCCGAGGTCCAGGCTGACGACATGCCGGGCGCCGGCGGCGAGGAGCGCCTCGCGCTTGCGGTCGGAGCGGGTGAGCGCGATCGGAACCGCGCCGGCCAGGTTGGCCAGCTGGATCGCCGCCAGGCCGACGCTGCTGGAAGCGGCGCTGATCACCACGTGATCGTGGCGGGCGACCTTGGCCACCTCGAAGAGCGCGCCATAGGCGGTCAGATAGGCCATCCAGGTGGCCGCGGCCGCGGCGAACGACTGGGTCTCCGGGATCGCCACCACGAAGTCGGCCGGGACATTGATGAGCTCCGCCTGGACCGGGCGCAGGCGCATCGAGATCGGCGGGATCACCGCCACGCGGTCGCCGGCCGAGACGCCGCTGACGTCGGGGCCCAGCCGCTCGACCAGGCCGGCCGCCTCCAGGCCGAGGCCGGAGGGCAGGTCGGGCGTCTCGATATAGGCGCCGCTGCGAAAGAGCGACTCCGCGCGGTTCAACCCGAACGCCTGCGCCCGAATCTGGACCTCGTCCGGCCCTGGCGCGGGGACATCGATGTCCTCAAGCTGCAGCACCTCGGGGCCGCCGAGACGGTGGAAGCGAACAGCCTTCGACATGCGAACTCCATCGATGTAATTCGCAATTCGTCTAGTCAGCGGGCCCGCGGGGATAAACCGGCAGGCGTTTTGTTGATCCCGTAACAGGAGTTCGCAATGGATCGGCTGGGCAGCATGGCGGTCTTCGTCAAGGCCGCCGACCTTGGATCGTTCACGGCGGCGGCCGAGGCCACCGGCCTCTCGGCCACCATGGTCGGCAAGCACGTCCAGTTCCTGGAAGGCCGGCTGGGGGTGCGGCTCCTGAACCGGACCACCCGCCGCCAGAGCCTCACCGAATTCGGGCGGGCCTATTACGACCGCTGCCGGCTGATCCTGGAGGAGGCCGAGGCGGCGGACGCCCTGGCCTCGGAGCACCTGAACGTGCCGCACGGGACGCTGCGCATCACCATGCCGGCGCTGCTAGGCCGGCTTTGCGCCGCGCCGCTGCTGTACGAGCTGGCGCTCCGCACCCCGTCGCTGCGGCTGGACCTGCACTTCGACGACCACATCGTCGACCTCGCCGCCGACGGCTTCGACCTTTCGATCCGCACGGGCGAGGTCGCGGATCGCGTCGGGCTGACGATGCGCCGCCTCGGCAGCCACCGCATGCTGGTCTGCGCCGCGCCTGGGTATCTGGCGGCGCACGGCGCGCCGGGCGACCTGGAGGCGCTGGGCGGGCATCGGGCGGTGACCTACGCCCGGTCGGGGTGGCATGCGGGATGGCGGTTCGGCGACGGCGCCGGCGGCGTCCTGGAGGTGGCCCCACCCGCCGGGATGCGCCTCAGCGACCTGGCCGCCGTCACCGACGCGGCCGTCGCCGGCGCGGGCCTCGCCTGGCTCCCCGCCTGGCTGGCCCGGCCGCACCTGGCCTCAGGCGCCCTGGTGGAGGTGCTGACCGCGCAGCCGGGCTATCGGTTCGACAACTATGCGGTCTGGCCCCAGGCCCACCGCCTGCCCCTGAAGGTCCGCGTGACGCTCGACCTGCTGGCCGCGGCGCTTCCGGGGCGGTTGGAGTAGGGGTGCGGGGATGGCGCCTACCTCCCCCGCGCAGCGGCGGGAGGGGGACCGGCCGCCGAGCGCAGCGGAGAGCGGCGGGTGGAGGGGGCGAGCCTCAAGCTCCGAGGACCGCCTGGCCGCTCTGGGCTCAGTAGATGGGGCTCGCCCCCTCCACCCCCCGCTCTACGGCCGGCTGGCGCCGACCTCGGCGTGCGGTCCCCCTCCCGCCGCTTCGCGGGTGAGGCAGGTGCTCGCGAAGTCGTTGCGCGAGACCCATCGTCCAGATGGAGTCCGGGGCCATAAACCTCACGGTGGATGCGAGCCTCGGGGTCTGGCTGCCATGAGACTTAAGCTGGGGTAGGCCGCAGGGGGCCGGCGCTTTCGCGCAGGACCTCATCTGCTCCCCACAGCTGTCATCCCGGTTTTCGCCGCAGGCGGAAGACCGGGACCCATTCAGCGCCGCGCTGGGGAATGCGCGCGCCCGCTACGCCGCGCTCCACCACCGCCCTACTCCGCCTGGTTGCCGGCGATGCCGTTGAGGCGCCAGCCGGTTTCGCCCATCAGGCGGGTGAAGAAGCCTTCCTCGTAGGCGTGCTCGGGGTCCTCGCGGACCAGGCGGTCCATGGCGTGCGCGTCCTCGCCGACCAGGATGCGCCAGCGGTCGGCCTTAACGCCCTCGAGGATCACCCGGGCGGCGTCGACCGCGGTCATGGGCGCGTCCTCCAGGAAGCGGCGGGCCTGTTCGTGCACCATGGCCTGGATGGCCTCGTTGCTGAGCTGGTCGGGGTCCAGGCCCATGCGACCGATGCGCTGGCGCGCGCGGGAGAGGTCCTCGGGCGAGAGGGCGTCGTCGTCGACGCCGGCGATCACCTTGCGGGAGTTGGCGACGATGGAGGTGCCGATGTGGCCCGGCATCACCACGCTGCACTTGATGTGCGGGGCGTTGAGGCGAAGGTCGGTGATCAGGGCCTCGGTGAACCCCTTCACCGCGAACTTGGCGGCCGCGTAGGCGGTGTGGCTGACGTGCGGGCCCAGGCTGGCCCAGAAGCCGTTGACCGAGGAGGTGTTGACGATGTGCGCCTCGTCGGCGGCCATCAGCATCGGCAGGAAGGTGCGCACGCCCAGATAGACGCCGCCCCAGCAGACGTTGAAGGTGCGCTCCCACTCCTCGCGGCTGTCGTTGATCATCGAGCCGCCGCCGCCGATGCCGGCGTTGTTGAAGAGCAGGTGCAGCTTCTCGGTGTCGTGCGCCTTGGCGGCCTCGTCACGGAAGCGGATGAGGTCGCCCTCGCTGGAGACGTCGGCGTGGTGGGCGGTGATCTTCGCGCCCTGGGGCACGCCGTCGCCTTCGGCCAGGCGGATGGTCTCGGCCATGTTCCTGTCGGAGACGTCGCACATGGCCACGCTGCAGCCCTCGGCGATCAGCTGGCGGGCGAGCTCGCGGCCCATGCCCGTGCCTCCGCCGGTGACGACGGCGATTTTCCCGGCGAAGTCCTGCATGCGTCACGCTCCCGTTCTCGTTGACGGGCAACCTAACCGGTGACGTGGCGGCAGTTGAAGGGCGGAAATCAGGCGCCGATCTC
>Ga0136846_1216331_pt1 | contig 18862 bp, 16 predicted proteins | sample HopSoiMetagenom2_FD_96841 | JGI IMG/M metagenome (GOLD analysis project Ga0136846, IMG submission 96841) | Grasslands soil microbial communities from Hopland, California, USA - 2 Assembly 2016 (version 4) | ecosystem: Environmental > Terrestrial > Soil > Grasslands | place: USA: Hopland...
CGGCTCGCGCTCGACCACGATGAGCGGCGGCGCCATCGTCATGGTCAGCGACAAGATCATCGCCAAGGGCAAGAGGCTCGCGGCGCATATTCTCGAAGCGTCGGAAGGCGATATGGAGTTCAAGGAAGGCCGCTTCACCATAGCCGGTACCGACCGCGGCCTCGGCATCCACGAGGTCGCCAAGGCCGCGTTTCGGCTGGAGAAGCTGCCGCGCGGCATGGAGCCCGGCCTCTACGAGACCGCGACCTACCGTGCTCATTCCGGCAACTTCCCGAACGGCGCCCACGTCTGCGAGGTCGAGATCGATCCCGACACCGGCGCAACAGAGCTCGTCGGCTACTCCGTCGTCGACGATGTCGGCACCGTCATCAACCCGATGCTGGTTAAGGGCCAGATCATGGGCGGCATCGCCCAGGGCATCGGCCAGGTGCTGATGGAGGACAAGGCTTACGATCCGCAAACCGGCCAGGTCATCGCCGGCTCGTTTATGGACTACGCCATGCCGCGTGCGGAGAACTTCTGCTCCGTGACCATCGAGGACAACCCGGTGCCGACACCGACCAATCCGCTCGGCGTCAAGGGCGCGGGTGAGGCCGGCACCGTCGGCTCGCTATCGGCCGGCATCAACGCCATCGTCGATGCGCTGTCGGTCTACGGCATCCGCCACATCGACACGCCGTGCACGCCGTATCGCGTGTGGCAGGCGATCCAGGCGGGAAAACGCGGCCAGTAGAGACCCGCATCAGGACTTCGCGATCGCCATCGCGGCGCGATAGGCGAACACCATGCCGGGGCCGAGCGTGATGCCGGGACCCGGATAGTGGCCGCGCATGATCGAGGCCATGTCGTTGCCGCAGGCATAGAGACCGGGGATCGGCACGCCGCTCGTAGACAGCACACGGCCGTCGGCGTCGGTCTTCAGTCCCACGCTGGAGCCGAGCGTGCTGGGATAGACCGCCATCGCGTAATACGGCCCTGCCCCAATCGGCCCGACGCAAGGGTTCGGCTTGTGCGTTGGATCGCCATTGTGGCGATCGAAGTCGGTCGAGCCCTTGCCGAAGTCCTCATCAACGCCGGTTTCCGCAGAGCGATTGTTGCGCCCGACGCTGTCGTGCAAGCCTGCGGCATCGACCTTGATCTTCGCCGCAAGCGCATCAAGCGTATTCGCCTCAACCAGATAGCCGCTCGCGATCAGCTTCCGCCAGCTTCGCTCCCCGGGCGGCACGCGGCCGAGCCCGTAGCGTTCTATAAAGGCGCGGTCGCAAACGAGCCACGCCGGGATGGTCGGCACGGTTTCGTGGGAGCGGTGCATGCCGACGACGAACTCATGATACGACACCGCCTCGTCGACGAAGCGCCGGCCCGCGCCATTCACGGCGATCAGTCCGGGCTTGGCGCGGTCGAGCGCCAGATGCGGATAGGTTCCGCGCCCACCAGCGAGCCATCCGGTCTCCGACACTGGCGTCCAGAACGCCGGCTGCTCATGATCATCCTCGACGGCGGCGCCGGCCGCACGCGCGACGGTCATGCCCTCACCCCGCGCGCCCGCGAACGCGACCGTATGCTTCAGCGGCGGGCGGACATAGTCGTTGAGCCGCTCGACGCTGCCGCCGAACCCGCCGGTCGCCAGAACGATCCCGCGCCGCGCGGTGACGCGGCAGGTTTCGCCATCGACCAAAAGCACGGCGCCGGTGACACGGCCCTCCGCGGTGATCAGTTCGCGCACCGAGGCGTTGAACCAGACCGGGACCCTGCGCTGACGCAGGCTATAGAACAGCCGCGCCGCGAGCGCGTTGCCCATCAGGAGCCGCGTGCCACGACGATGGCGCAGGCGGTCCGTGGCGTGCCGCCACAACAACGCCAGCGTATGGCGAAAATTCGCCACCGATCCGAACGGCCGCGCCAGCGGCTCGATGTCGTCGCGGCCAATCATCATGCTGCCGAGCGCCATGAACTCGCCGATCGGCGCACGGAGCTTTGCAAAATCGTTGCCGAGCAAGCGGCCGTCGAACGGCAGCGGCGCCAGCGCCCGGCCGGCCAACTTGGCGCCGGGACGGTTCGACAGATAGTCGGGGTGCTTGGCGTAGAGCGAAAACTCCACCTCGCTGTTCTGCGCGAGATAATCGACCAGTTCGGGGCCGGTTGTCAGATACGCCTCGCGGCGACCGTCCGCGGCCGGCCCGATGATCGAATCGAGATAGCGCCGCGCGTCGGGAATGTCGTCGGAAAATCCCGCCTTGCGCGCCTGCTTCGTGCGCGGCACCCAAATCGTGCCGGCGGAGGTGGCAGTGGTGCCGCCGACCTGCGCCGATTTCTCGCAGAGCAGGACGTCGAGCCCTTGAAGCGCGCAGACCAGCGCCGCGGTCATGCCGGCGGCGCCTGCGCCGGCGACCAGAACGTCAACCTCGATGTCTCCGCTCATTCGATCTTGATGTTGGCCTCGCGCACCACCTTCGACCACTTGTCGGTTTCGGCCTTCATGTGAGCGGTGAGCTCTGCGGGGGTGCTCAAGGTTGGGTCGAATCCGATGGTCGCGAAACGCTCCTTGACGTCAGGAAGGTTCATGATACGCCCGATCTGGCTGTTCAGGAGTTCCACAACCGGCTGCGGCGTTCCGGCCGAGGCGTACACGCCCATCCAGAATCCGACCTCGTGGCCGGGGAAGCCGGCTTCACCGATGGTCGGCAGATCGGGGAAGTGCGGCGTGCGCTTGCTGGCGGCAACCGCGAGCGCCCGCATCGTGCCGGCGCGAACGTGCGGCGCGACGGCCGGCAACACGTTGTGGAACACCGGCGTCTGCCCGGCGAGGACGGACTGGACCGCCGGCGCCGCGCCCTGGAACGGCACGTGGGTGATCTCGATGCCGTTGTCGAGTCGGAACAGCCATTCGCAGGCCAGATGCGGTGTCGTGCCGTAGCCCGGGCTGGCGTAGCTGTACTTGCCCGGATTGGCCTTGAGCAGCGCGATCAGCTCCTTGACGTCATTCACCGGGATGGACGGATGAACCACGATCATTTCCGGGGCGGTGACGACGAGCGTGACCGGCGCAAAGCTCCTGACCGGATCGTACGGCACCTTGGCCTTGATGATCGGCTGCACAATCAAATCCTGATTGGCCACGAGCAGCGTGTGGCCGTCACCCGCAGCGTTAGCCGCGGCGCCCATGCCAATGGTGCCGCCGGCGCCCGACGTGTTCTCGACATAGAACTGTCCGCCGAGCGCCTCGGTGAGCTTCTGCGCCAGAATCCGCGCGACGATGTCGTTCGGACCGCCCGGCGCGTAAGGCACCACGAGCTTCACCGGCCGGGCCGGATAGTTCTGCGCTTGCGCTGGACGCTGCATCGCGCCGGTAACGGCACACAGCGCCAGCAATCCTGCGGCAAACCACGACCGTGTTGGTTTCATCGCACCCTCCCCAGCTTCCTTGGCGAGCTCTTCGCGCGGCCCAAAGGCCCGGCCCATGGCGGAACGATATCGCAGGCGGTCACGGACGGTCCATGGACCTCAACAGCTATTGGGCCTTGAAGTTGGCCTCACGGATCGTGCGTCCGGTCTCTTCGTATTGCTTGCGGATGAAGGCGGCAAAGCCCGCGCCGCACACGCTGACCGCGTATGAATCCTGGGCAACAAGCTTCGACTTGATCTCAGGCGCGGCGAGCGCAGCGGTGAAGTAACTTGCGAGCTGTGAGATATCGCGATCCGGTGTCTTGGCGGGCGCGAGCAAACCCGACCAACTCTCCACCTCGTAGCCAGGATAACCTGCTTCAATCACGGTCGGGACGTCCGGCAAGGCTGCGATCCGCTTCAGCGAGGCCACGGCGAGCGCGCGCAGTTTTCCCGACTTCACCAGTTCCGCCACGGTCGGATACACGGCGAATAGCGAAGAGATATGACCACCCAGCAGCGCGTTGCTGGCCGGCGCATTCCCGGCATATGGCAAATATGTGAGATTGGCTTTCGCCGCGCGCTTCAGTTGCTCGATGGCGACCTGGAAAATGCCGGTGCTCGCCATCGTCACCTCTCCCGGCTTGGCGCGCGCGGCATCGAGCAGATCGGCGAGTGTCCGATATGGCGATTCCGCGTTGACGACGATGACAGTCGGCGAATTCACCAGCTGGCAGATCGGCTCGAAACTGGTCAGAGGATCGTAGTTCGGCTTGCGCAGATGCGGCGTGATGACAAATTCAGGCGAGATCATCAGCAGCGTGCTGCCATCCGGCGCGGCGCGCGAAACCGCTTCCGACGCAATCGCCGTTCCGCCGCCGGGGCGATTCTCGATGACAATCGCCGGGCCCCCGGCCCGACCGATCTGCTCCGCGAGCAGGCGCGCCACAATGTCGGCGGTGCCGGCGGGCGGATAGGGCACTACGAGCTTGATGGTCCGGGCCGATTGCGCCTGCGCCGAGCACTGCATCACGCCGGCGACGGCGCACAGCGTCAGCAAACCTGCGGCGAGCCACGATCGTATTGGTTTCATCGCACCCTCCCCATGCGGGCTCTTCGCGCGGCCCCTGGCGAAGACGATATCGCAATGGACAGTACCCGGCCATGCCGGACGCGCGGAGCAAAGGTGTCAGGCCGCCTCGAGCTTGACGTACTCGAAATCGCCCGGCCGGTTGTCGATGCCGACCTTGGGCGGCGCGATCCACGAAGCAAACCGACCGGGCTCGCTGACCGGCTTCATCAGCGAGGCGATGAACTCACCGTCTGCCAGCGACGGCAGCCATTGGTCCTTTTGCTTGGCCCAGGTCGCCGTGTTGACCAGCACGCCGGTCGGCGTCGCGTGGACATCCTTGAACTCGCCGATGTCGCGATGGAAGGTGACATGCGGCAGCGCCAGACGGAAGTCGACGCCGATCCGCTCGATGATCTTGTTGAAGCGCTCGACGCCTTTGGCGCAATCGCGCGTGTAGTCGTCGCGGAGCCGCATGTTGAGCGCGGTCAGCGCCGGCTCGTCGACCAGCTTGATCTCACCGTTGACGAATTTCAGCACCGGATAGAAATCGTTTTCCAGGCGATGATCGTCGTCGATCGAAGTCTCGCGGAAGCGGCCCTTGAGGCCCGCGTTGTAGGCGTTGGCGGCGTTGGTTGAGACCTCCGAGCCGAACAGGTCGAGCGACAGCGTGTAGTGCAGGTTGAGCTTCTTCTGGATGGTCGGCAGATCGATCACGCCGAGCGCCCGCACCTTGTCGATGGCGTTGGCATCCTCGATGCCGGCCGCCTTCATCGCCTCGCAGGTACGTTGTACGACGCGGCCGATGCCGGTCTCGCCGACAAACATGTGGTGGGCTTCCTCGGTGAGCATGAAGCGGCAGGTGCGCGATAAGGGATCGAAGCCCGATTGCGCCAGAGACTCGAGCTGCATCTTGCCGTCGCGGTCGGTGAAGAAGGTGAACATGAATAGCGAGAGCCAGTCCGGCGTCGCCTCGTTGAAGGCGCCGAGCATGCGCGGCGCGTCCTTGCTGCCGGAGCGGCGGCGAAGCATGTCGTCGGCTTCGTCACGGCCGTCGCGGCCGAAATACTTATGCAGGAGATACACCATCGCCCACAGATGACGGCCCTCCTCGACGTTGATCTGGAACAGGTTGCGCATGTCGTAGAGCGAGGGCGCGGTCTTGCCCAGGTGGCGCTGCTGCTCGACCGACGCGGGTTCGGTGTCACCTTGAATGACGACAAGGCGGCGCAGCATGGCGCGATACTCGCCCGGCACGTCCTGCCAGACGGCATCGGCTTTGTGCGCGCCGAACGGGATGGTGCGGTTCTCTTCCGACGGCGCCAGCAGGATGCCCCAGCGGTATTCGGGCATCTTGATGTAGTCGAATTTGGCCCAGCCTTTGGGATCGACCGACACCGCGGTGCGGAGATAAACCAGCGATTCCTGGAAGCCATCCGGCCCCATGTCATGCCACCAGTTGAGATAGCCCGGATGCCAGCCTTCGAGCGCCTTCAGCACGCGGCGGTCCTCGGTAAGGTTGACGTTGTTCGGAATTTTTTCGCGGTAGTCGACGTTGATGATGTCTATCATCGTACGCTCCCTTAGACTCGCTTGGTGTCGAACACGGCCTTCTGGCCGGTGCCGTAGCGACGCAACGCGCCCTCTTCGCCGACGGCGTTGGGGCGCTGGAAGATCCAGTTCTGCCAAGCGGTGAGCCTGGCGAAGATTTTCGTTTCCATCGTTTCCGGCCCGCCGAAGCGGAGGTTCGCTTCCAGACCGGTGAGGCCGTCTGGCGAGAAGCTGGCGCGCTCCTCAAGGAAAACGCGGATCTCGTCCTCCCAGTCGATGTCATCGAGCGCGAAGGTGACGAGGCCAAGCTCGGCCGCGCGTTCGGCATCAAGCTTCCCGCCGATGGCGTTGCGCGCGGCTTCGAGCGATTGCGGCTCGCCGAGAAACCGAGTTTCCAATCGCGTCAGCCCGTTGCTCATCGGCAGGCCCGATGCATTGGCTTCGCCGAGGATGATGGTGGCCGGCGGGTGGTTGTCGCCTTCCATCTGGCCGACCAGCATGTAGGAGCGGTCGGCCGCGAACACGAGCTCGGCGAGGGTGCCGGCGAAACAGGAGCCGGGCTCGACCAGTGTCACCAGAGAACGCGAGGTCAGATCGACGCGCTTGAGGACGCGTTTCCATTTCAGCACGATCTCGCGGGCGAGCCAGTGCCCGGCGTTGGCCTGAAGAAACTTGTCATAGGCCATCACGGCCTCGGGATCGCCGATCGACTTGAACACAATGACGGCGGTGTCGAATTCGTTGAGCCGGATATCGAGGATGGCATCATCGAGCTCGCGCGCCAGCCGCAACGGCCAGAATTCCGCGCCCTGGGCTGCCATTTCCTCGACGGATTTCGGCGGCGCGCCCTCAGGCCCGCGCAAGGTGATGGTGGCAAGCCGTTCCGTGCGAGCCAGTTCGACCGACACCGCGCTGTATTCGATACCGTCGGCCGAATGCTTGCGCTTCAGCGGCTTCAGCGAAACGCCCTTGGCGTCCTTCGGCCGGTCGGACTTCCCTGCGATTTCCTGCGCCCGCTCCTTCACCACCGCATCAAGCTTGGTGTTCGGCACCACCTCATCGACCAGCCGCCATTCCACCGCGCGCTTGCCCTTGACGCCCTCCTCCGTCGTGCAGAATACGTCGGCATGGTCGCGGCGGACCTTGCGCTTGTCGGTGATGCGGGTGAGCCCGCCGGTACCAGGCAGCACCGCGAGCAGCGGCAATTCCGGCAGCGAAACCGTGGAAGAGCCGTCGTCGGTGAGGATGATGTGGTCTGCGGCGAGCGCCAGCTCGTAGCCACCGCCGGCGCAGGAGCCGCTGACCACGCAGATCATGCGCTGACCGGAGAACTCGCTGGCGTCCTCGATGGCGTTGCGAGTCTCGTTGGTGAACTTGCAGAAGTTAACCTTGTGGGCGTGCGTCGCGCCAGCCAGCATGCGGATGTTGGCGCCGGCACAGAACACCTTCGGCTTGGCGGAACGCAGCAGAATGACGCGCACCTGCGGATGCTCGAAGCGCAGGCGCTCCAGGACGTCGGCGAGCTCGATGTCAACGCCGAGATCGTAGGAATTGAGCTTGAGCTGATAGCCCTCGAACAGCGGCGCATTCTCGTCGACGTCCATGAGCAGCGTGGCGACGTCGCCGTCGACCGACAGCTTCCAATGCCGATAGCGCGACGGTTCGGTGGCGAAATCGATCCGCCCGTTACCGTTGGATAATTTGCGATCGGTGTCGGCCATCGTTCAACCTTTGGTCCAAGGCGCGACGAGCTTCGTCAGTTTCGCAAAACTCTGCTGGGCGGTTGCACCCGACGTATCGAGCTTGGCTTCCGCCCGCGCGTAATCGACTCGCCGCGCCTCCAGAATGGCGTGCAGGTCCGCCATCGCTTCACGGTTGCGCGCCATCGGCCGGAAGTCGCCCTGCTTCATTACCCGGCTCATGTGCTCCTCGGGCTGCGCGCTGATCCACACTGCGTGGGTGCGGCGCAGCAGCAGGCCGTAAGTCTCGGGGTTCGACACGATGCCGCCCGCCGTCGCGATCACCGCCGCCTCGTTCTCCGAGATAACGCGCTCGAGGCACGCGCGTTCATGCCGCCGAAACGTCGCAAGACCGGACATTTCGATCAGCAGTGGGACGCTAGCGCCGTATTCCTGCTCGACCATGCGGTCGAGCTCGATCAAGGGCACGCCGAGCTTTTCGGCGAGCATCTTTCCGAGCGTGGATTTGCCGGCGCCGCGAAGACCCACCAGCGCAATCCGCCGGGCGCGATCGGTCGCGGCAGCGCCGTCGATCCGGCGTTCGATCGCGTCGGCGATGGCCGATAGGTCGCTCGGCGAGGCTCGTCCCAACAGATCGATGATGCGGGCGTAGGGCGTAGCGAGCCCGCCGGTGTGCGGCAACAATTCAAACAATGGAATTTCCAGCGCGTCGGCGATGGCCCGCATCACCAGAACGGACGGATTGCCGGCGCCGCTTTCGATCTGCGCCAGATAGCGCTCCGACGTTCCGGATTCCTGAGCGAGCTGGCGGCGCGACATGCCGCGCTTGGCGCGGCCGAGCCGCACCATGCGGCCGATCTCGCCGGCAAAGGCCGCATCGGCGCGGCCAAGATCCGTGACTTCGCGGGTATTGAGAACATCCACCATAACATGCACTATAATTCATGATCGATAGTGCATGCAACCCCGGTTACCCGGTTTTACCCTTTAACGGACCACGGCGGGCTGGGCTCCTTCGTGCTCGGGCAGAAGGCGCCGGCAGAAATCCGCAATCGCGTTCAACGTCGCCTCCGGCGCCTCGCGATGCGGAATGTGCTGGATGCCTGGGATCAGCAGGACCTCTACCGGGCAATAGCACTCCTCCCGCGCGATTTCGATCTGGCGCTCGGTACCGTAGTGGTCGTGCTCACCTTGGATAATGAGAACGGGCACGCGGATGTAGGCGAGCCGATCGCTGATGTCCCAGCTTTTGAAGTCGTTCTTCATCCAGACGTCGGTCCAGCCGCGCACCGTGGCGTCGGCGTCGGCGTGCCAGCGCTGAAAGCGTTGCCGCACGTCGGTGGTGTCGAAAGCGTGCCGGATCTCCCGGATGGAATTGATAGTCACGTCCTCGACGATGAAATGCGGTGCCATCAATACGAGCCCGCGCACACGATGATCTTGGACGCTGCCGCCGTAGATCGCGGCGACCGAGGCGCCGTCGCTGTGGCCAACCAGCAGGCCTTGGCGAAATCCGATCGAGTCGAGCAGGCGCGGCAGAATTTGCTCCGCCTCGACGTGCATGAAATCCAATGTGCGGGGCAGTTTCGCGGGACTTGAATGGCCGTAGCCGATGCGCGACCAGGCAAACACGCCGCAGCCGGTCGCAGCCGCCAGCTTTTCTGGGAAGTCACCCCACATGCCGGCAGAGCCGAGACCCTCGTGCAGCAGCATCAAGGTGGGCGCCTGATGCGGGCGCGGTCCGGCCATGCGGTATTCCAGCCGCAAGCCATCGAATTCGAGAAAGCCCTGGTCCGAGAGTGTCGCCATTGCGCGTCTATATAGACCCGGCGCGATAAAACTAAACCGGTACCGAATGCCCGAGACCAATGGCCCGAGCGCTAAATGCCAAGATACTGATGTTGAACCTGCGGCGCTGCCGCGAGTTCTGCCGAGGTGCCGCACCACACCACCCGGCCCCGCTCAATCAGATAATGCCGATCGGCGATCCGGGTGAGCGCCGCGACGTTCTTGTCGATCACCAGGATCGACTGGCCGGCGGCCTTAAGCCGCGTCAGACATTGCCAGATCTCGGCGCGAACCAGCGGTGCGAGGCCTTCGGTCGCCTCGTCGAGGATCAGCAGCCGCGGGTTGGTCATCAGCGCGCGACCGATCGCGAGCATCTGCTGCTCGCCGCCGGACAACAGATTGCCCATGCTATTCAGCCGCTCACCGAGCCGGGGAAACAGCTCGCAGACCTTGTCCAAGGTCCATGGGTCTGCGGCGTCGGTACGATTTGCAGCAGTCGCAACGAGATTCTCGCGCGTGGTCAGGTTCGGAAATATCTGCCGGCCTTCCGGCACGAGGCCGATGCCAAGCTGCGCGACACGAAACGACGGCAGGCTCGCAACCTCGCGTCCATCAAAGCGGATCGAGCCGGCCATGCAGGGGGTCAGCCCCATCACTGAACGCACGGTGGTGGTTTTGCCCATGCCGTTGCGGCCCATCAAGGTGACCATTTCGCCGGGCGAAATGGCGAGCGAAATCCCGAACAGCACCTGACTCAGGCCGTAGCGGGTCTCGATGCTGATGACTTCGAGGAGGCGCTCAGCCATGAGCGACCTCCTGCTCGCCCAGGTAAGCCTGGCGTACTTCCGTGTTGGCGCGGATCTCGGCCGGCGATCCCGAGGCGATGACGCGGCCGTAGACCAGCACGGTGATCCGATCGGCCAGCGCGAACACCGCCTCCATGTCGTGCTCGATCAGCAGGATCGTCAGCTCGCGCTTGAGCTCACGCAGCGTCTTTACCATGCGCGCGGATTCGTCGGGACCAAGACCGGCCATCGGCTCGTCGAGCAGAAGCATGGTCGGCTTCGAGGCGAGCGCGATGGCGAGCTCCAACTGGCGGTGCTCGCCGTGGCTCATGCTGGACAGCATGGTGTTGGCGCGATGCGTGAGCCCGACACGGTCGAGCGCCATGCGGGCGGGCTCACGCAATTCGCTCTCGGTGCGAGCAGGCCGCCAGAACCGGAACGAATGCCCGGCATGGGCCTGCACCGCCAGCGCAATATTCTCCAGCGCGGTGAAATGCGGAAACAACGACGTGATCTGGAACGAGCGCGCGAGGCCGAGGAGGCTCCGGTCATGCACTGGCAGCGCTGTGATGTCGCGTCCGTCGAAATGGATGCGACCGGCGTTCGGCACGATCTCGCCGCAGAGCTGGCCGATCAGCGTGGTTTTGCCGGCGCCGTTCGGCCCGATGATGGCGTGCAGCTCGCCCTTACTCACATCGAGCCCGACATTGTCGGAGGCGATCACGCCGCCGAAGCGCTTGGTCAGGCCCTCGATGGCGAGCAGCGCGTCAGCCATGGCCTTTGACCTCGCGCGGCGGCCGGGTCAGCAGTCCATCGATGCCGCCGCGGGCGAACAGCACGATCAGCAACAGCATCGGACCGAGGATAAGCTGCCAGTATTCGCGCGCACCCTGCACCTCATGGCCGGTCAGAAGCTGGCTCGCTCCGCCAATCAATACCGGCAGCGCCTCTTCCAGCACCAGCAGCGCAAACGCGCCGATCACTGGGCCGAACACCGTGCCCATGCCGCCGAGCACCGCCATGACGATCAGATCGCCCGAGCGGGTCCAGAACATGATCGAGGGGTTGATGAAATCGGTGTGGTTGGCCAGCAGAACGCCTGCGAGGCCGCACATCACGCCGGAGATGACAAAGCAGGTCAGCTTGTAGCGGTAGGTCGGAAATCCGATCGCGCGCATGCGGCGCTCGTTGGAGCGCGCACCCTGGATCACCATGCCGAAGCGCGAGTGCACCAGCCGCCACACCAGGTAGACGCAAGCGAGCAGCAGCACGAAGCACAGATAATAGAAGAACGTCTTATTGGAGAGGTTGATGGGATCGAAGAACTGGCTCCGCTTGTAGATCGTCAGTCCATCGTCGCCGCCGTAGCGGTCGAGGCCGCTCGCCACATAGTAAATCATCTGCGCGAAGGCGAGCGTGATCATGATGAAATAGACGCCGCGCGTGCGCAGGCACAGCGCGCCGACGCCGAGCGCGAACAGCCCCGACGCCAAGAGCGCCACCGGCCATTGCACGAAGCCGGAGTTGATGCCCTCCTTCGCCAGGATTCCCACGGCGTAGCCGCCGATGCCGAGATAGACGGCGTGGCCGAAGCTCACCATGCCACCGAACCCCATGATCAGATTGAGGCTCACCGCCGCCATGCCGAGAATGAGGATGCGGGTGAACAGCGACATCAGAAAATAATTGCCGGTGACCGAGCAATAGACCGGCAACAGCGCAAGCAGAAACAGCAGCACAGCAACAAGGGTATTACGCGGAGTGACGAGCGCCGTCATTTGCTTGCCGCCGGGAACAGGCCCTCAGGCCGGAACACCAGCACCGCCGCCATCAGCATGTAGATGATCATCGACGACAGCGACGGCCCGAGACTCGAACCGGCACTGTAGCTGACGAAGTTGCGCACCAGATCGGGCAGGAAGGCGCGGCCGATGGTGTCGATCAGGCCGACGATGATGGCGGCGACAAAAGCGCCGCGGATCGAGCCGATGCCGCCGATGATGATGACGACGAAGGCAAGGATCAGGATGTTCTCGCCCATACCGATCTGCACGGTAAGGATCGGCGCCTGCATCAGGCCGGCGAAGCCCGCGAGCGCAGCGCCGAGACCGAACACCAGGGTGTAAAGCAGCTTGATGTTGACGCCGAGCGCGCCGACCATCTCACGGTTCGACGCGCCGGCCCGAATCAGCATGCCGATGCGGGTGCGCATCACCAGGACGTAGAGCAGGAGCGCAACGGCAAGCGTCGCGAGAATAATAACGACCCGATAAAGCGGATAAAACACGCCCGGCAGCACCTGCACGGCGGTCAGCATTTGGCTTGGCAGCGGCAGCGTGAGCCCGCCGGGCCCCCAAATCAAACGCACCGCCTCGTTGAAGAACAGCAAAAGCCCGAAGGTGCCGAGCACATGGTCGAGGTGGTCGCGACCATATAGCCGTCTGATCGCGATCACCTCCAGCGCCATCCCGACGATAAGCGTCGCAACGAGCGCCAGGATCGCCCCGAGCACAAAGCTTCCGGTGACGGCGGCGAAGGTGGCGGCGAAATAGGCGCCAAGCATGTAGAGCGAACCATGCGCCAGATTGACCAGATCCATGATGCCGAAGATCAGGGTCAGGCCAGCCGCAAGCAGGAACAACAGCATGCCGAGTTGGATGCCGTTCAGGCATTGTTCGATCAGGTACAACATGGGCCGCGTCCCGCCCCAACTCTTGCAAACGTCAGACCCGATGAGGCCCGACCTTCCCCCAAAAAACAAGACGGCAGAAGCGCGCGCTTCCGCCGTCTGTTCGCGCCGCTCGGTCCATCACTGCGGCATGTTGCACTTGTCGACGTATTTATCGGCATCGGCGGCCGCGATCTGCTCGCCGGTCTTCATCGCCCAGCCGTCGCTCAGCTTCTCGGCAGACTGCAGGTAGAAGTTCTGCACCGGGATGTGGTTCTTGCCGAACTTGAAATCGCCGCGTACCGACTTGAAATCAGCCTTCTCCATGGCCTTGCGCATCTCGTCCTTCTTGGAGAGATCGCCATTGACGGCCTTCACCGCGCTGTCGAGCAGGCCGACTGCGTCATAGGTCTGCGCGCCATACATGGATGGATAGGTCTTGGTCTTCGCCTTGTAGTCTGCGACGTATTTTTTATTGGTCGGATTGTCCATGTCGTAGCCCCACTGCGACACGCCGAACACGTCAAGCGCCAGTTCCTTCTGCTGCGGCAGAGACACTTCGTCGACCACCGACGACGTGTAGAGCGGAATGACGCCTTTCAAGCCAGACTGGATGTATTGGGTGAGGAATTGGGTGCCGGCGGCGCCCGGATAGAACGCAAAGATGGCGTCGGGCTTGGCCGCGCGGGCCTTGGCGAGTTCCGCCGAGAAGTCGAGTTGATCCGGCCAGCGGGTGAATTCCTTGCCCACGAACGTGCCCTTGTAGTTCGACTCGAGGCCGGCGATCTGGTCGCGGCCAGCCGCGTAGTTCGGGGCGATGGTGAACAGAGTTTTGAACTTCTTGCTCAGGTAGGCGCCGACCGCGGCCGGCCGCTGGTCGTTGACCCACGAGGTGGAGAACACGTAGGGGGAGCAGAGTTCGCCCGCGATCTGCGACGGGCCGGCGTTGGTGGTGATCAGGAAGGTCTTGGTATCGGTCGCCGGCTTGAGCGACGCCAGCAGCACATTCGACCAGATATAGCCGACGAGGAAATCGACCTTGTCGGATTCGATCAGCTTCTGGGTCTTCTGCACGCCGACCTCAGGCTTGATCTGATCGTCCTCGTAGATCACCTCGACCGGCAGACCGCCGAGCTTCCGGCCGACGTGATCGAGGCCGACCTCGAATGAGTTGCGCATGTCGGCGCCGAGCGCCGCCGCCGGACCGCTGAATGTGCCGATGAAGCCGATCTTGACGGTCTTTTGTTGTGCAGCCGCAGGCACAACGGCCAATGCGAGCGCAGCGGCAGTGACCAGCAGAGCGAGTTTCATGATGTGCATCCCCTCAAGGCAGCGTGTCGCAAGAACCCTATGACGTACGGGATTTCTTGCAAAGAGCAGGCCAATGCCCGCGAGCAATAAAAAAGCGGCCCCGGCGACAATTCGCGGGGCCGCTTCGCTTGTTGCTTCGATGGTTACTTCGGCATGTTGCACTTGCCGACGTGCTTGTCCTGATCGTTCTCGACGATAGTGGCCACCGTCTTCAGCCGGTAATCCTCGCCGTCCTTGATCACTTCCTGCAGGTAGAAGTTCTGGATCGGGATATGGTTCGGCCCGAACTTGAAGTTGCCTCGCACCGATTTGAATGGCGCCTTCTCGATCGCCTTGCGCAGCTTGTCCTTGTCCAGATCGCCCTTGGTCTCCTTGAGAGCGGCGTCGAGTAGGATCCCGGCGTCATAAGTCTGCGCACCGTAGAACGACGGCGAGGACTTGTACTTCGCCTTGTAATCGGTGACGAACTTCTTGTTCTCAGCGTTTGGCAGATCGTTCACCCACTGCTGCGCGCCGGGAATGCCGACGGCGAGGTCCTTGAGGCGCGGGATCGACAGTTCGTCGATGGTGAACGCGGTGTAGAGCGGAATCTGGCCCTTCAAGCCGGACTGAGCATACTGCGTCACGAACTGGATGCCGGCCCCGCCGGGATAGAACGCGAAGATCGCGTCGGGTTTGGCGGCGCGGGCCTTGGACAGTTCGGCGGAGAAGTCGAGCTGGTTCGGCCACGCGGTCAGCTCGCGACCGATGACCTGGCCCTTGAACGTCGAAGCGACGCCTTCAAGCATGTCCTTGCCGGCGGCATAGTTCGGGCCGATCAGGAACGCGGTCTTCACGTTCTTCTGGTTCATGTAGAGACCGACCGCCTGCGGCGTCTGATCGTTGTTCCAAGACGTCGTAAACACATAGGGCGAGCACAGCTCGCCGGAGATCTGCGATGCGCCGGCGTTGGTGATGAAGGTGATGGTCTTGGAATCGACCAGCGGCTTGAGCGAAGCCAGCGCCACGTTCGACCAGATGTAGCCGACCATGAAGTCTACTTTGTCGGACTCGATCAGCTTCTGGGTCTTCTGCACGCCGACTTCCGGCTTGATCTGATCGTCCTCGTAGATCACCTCGACCGGCATGCCGCCGACCTTGCGGCCGAGATGGTCGAGCGCGAGTTCGAAGGAATTGCGCATGTCGTTCCCGATGGCTGCAACCGGGCCGCTGAACGAGCTGATGAAGCCGATCTTGACCGTCTTCTGCTGGGCCATGGACGGCGCCGCGGCAACAAAGGCCAGCGCGACAACAGCGCAGCCGGCAAGCAATAAGCGTTTCATGACTTGGAACCCTTCCGGATGAGACACCGGCGGGGAGCTTAGCGCGCCGCGCCCTCGCTGCGCAATTTGAAGCGCTGGATCTTGCCAGTCGCGGTCTTCGGCAGGTCGGCGCGGAACTCGATCCAGCGGGGGTATTTGTAGGGCGCGAGCTTGGTTTTGACGTGCTCCTGCAATGTCCGCGACATCGCGTCGCGAGCGGACGCGTCTCCGACTTTGGTCTGATCCTTCATCACCACGAAAGCCTTGGGCTTGATCAGGCCATCGCCATCGGGCCAGGCGACCACGGCGGTCTCCAGCACGTCCGGATGGGTGGCGAGCGCGCCTTCGACCTCGAAGGGCGAAACGTACATGCCCGATACTTTCAGCATGTCGTCGCGGCGGCCGCAGTAGACGAAATAGCCATCGTCGTCCTCGACGTACTTGTCGCCGGAGCGGGTCCACTCGCCGAGGAAGGTGTTGCGCGATTGCTCGCGGTTGTTCCAGTACATCACCGCGCTTGACGGGCCGGACACCAGAAGCTCGCCCATCTCACCCTTCTTCACCGGCAACCCGTCGTCGTCGACGAGCTTGCAGGCGTAGCCGGGAACGGGCTTGCCGGTGGTGCCGTATTTCACCTCGCCCGCGCGATTGGAGAGGAAGATGTGCAACATCTCGGTCGAGCCGATGCCGTCCAGGATGTCGACGCCGTAGCGATCGAGCCAGCGCTTGCCGACGTCCTCCGGGAGGGCTTCGCCCGCGGACACGCAGCAGCGGAATTTTGTCTCAGCACGCTGCGGCGCGGCGGAGCTTGCCAGGAACGCGGCATAAAAGGTCGGCACCGCGTAGAACACCGTGACCGGATGCTTGCGGAGGAGCGCTGCGACGCCATCCGGCGTCGGACGATCCGGCAACAGCACCGTGCAGGCGCCGGCTGACATTGGAAATGTCAGCGCATTGCCGAGACCATAGGCGAAGAACAATTTTGCCACCGAATAGCAGACGTCGTTCTCGGTGATTTCGAGGAACGGCCCGCCGTAGAGATCGTCGGTGAGCTTCAAATCGGCATGGACGTGGACGGCGCCCTTGGGCTTGCCGGTCGAGCCCGAAGTGTAGAGCCAGAACGCGATGTCGTCGCGCACGGTTGGCGCAGTGTGCACCTCCGCCATGGCGGACTCGATCAGTTCCTCGAACACCTTGTGGCCCCGCACGGGATCTCCCGACACGACCACGTGGTCGAGGTCGGTGGCCGCGCCGATCAGTTTCTGGAATCGCGGATAGAGCGCATCCGACACCACCAGCATGCGGGCACGGCTGTCGGCCAGCATGAAACGGTAGTCATCCTCGGTCATCAGCGTGTTGACCGGCACGGCGACGACGCCGGCCTTGAGACAACCGAGGAAGGCCGTGGGCCAATCGATGGTGTCGAGCAGCGCGATCAGCACCCGCTCCTCGCGCTGAATGCCGAGCGCGCGCAAGGTCGCGGCAAAGCGCGCGACGCGGTCGGCGAGCTGGCCGTAGGTCCAGGTGCCACGCGGGTCGATGAACGCCGGCTTGTCGGCACGGCCGGCCTTCAGATTGCGGTCGAGGATGTCGGCGGCGAAGTTGTAGTTGCGCGGGATCGCGCCCATTGCAGTGGGCGCCGGCGCCTCCGCCTTGGCATCGACGGCAACAGTCATTCGCATTCCCCCGGCAAGATGAACTATTATGCAAGCCGGCCTTCAGAGCCGCAATGCGTCAATCCCGCCGCCCGCCGGAGCAATGGTTTCATGATCTTCAGCCGCGACCGCATTCTCACCACCCACGTCGGCAGCCTGCCGCGCAACGAAAAGCTGTCCGACCTGTTGATGGCGCAGGAGGAAAACAAGGACTACGACCCGAAGGTCCTCACCGATGAGATGGACAAGGCCGTCCACCATGTCGTCAAGGCGCAGATGGATGCCGGCATCGACATCGGCAATGACGGGGAGCAGCGCCGGATCGGATTCCAAACTTATGTCCCGCAGCGCATGTCGGGCTTCGCCGGCATATCGAAACGCCGCCGTGGCCGAGAGTTCGAGGAATTTCCCGAACTCCTCTCCTATCTGATGCGCCGCTTTCCGAACCCGACCAAGAGCCAGCAGGGCGCGCCGGAAGCGCAGGCCGACATCAAATACCGCGATTTGAAGCCGATCACCGAAGAAACCCTGGGCTTCAACAAGATCGCGGATGAGCTGGGCGCGTTCTCTGAGCGGTTCATGACCGCGGCGTCCCCCGGCATTATCTCAACGACCATGCTCAACGCCCATTACGAATCGCACGACGCTTACTTGGACGCGATCGCGCGTGAGATGAGCAAGGAATATCAGGCCGTCCATAAGGCTGGACTGATCCTGCAGATCGATGCGCCCGACCTCGCGATGGACCGCACCATGATGTACCGCGATCTGTCCGACAGCGAGTTCGTCAAGCGCTGCGAGCGCCATGTCGCCGCGATCAACAAGGGGATCGAGGGCATCCCGCGCGACCGGGTACGGCTCCACGTCTGCTACGGCAACTGGGAGGGCCCGCACATCCACGACATCCCGCTGGCGACAATCCTGCCGGCGCTCTACACGGCGAACGTCGGGGCGCTGACCATCGAGTTCTCCAACCCGCGCCACGCCCACGAATACACGGCGCTGAAGAAGCATCCGCTGCCGCCGCACATGCTGCTGATCCCCGGCGTGGTTGAGACCACCTCAAATTTCGTCGAGCATCCCGAGGTGGTGGCGCGGCGGATCGAGGAAGCGGTGGCCGCGGTCGGCGACCGCGAGCGCGTGATCGCCTCGACCGATTGCGGCTTCGGCACGTTCGCAAAACGCGAGTGGGTGATCGAGCCGGTGGTGTGGCTCAAGCTCAAGGCAATCCGCCAGGGCGCCGACATCGCCTCAGCCCGGCTGTGGGGGAAGAAGGTGGCTTAAGCCGCCGGCTTCATGTCGCTCTGGTTGGCGGCCGCTCGCATCGAGCTGGCCTCCCGATCCTCGGTTTCGGCCAGTTCCAGGTACATCTGCTCCAGGCGCAGATAGCGCTGCCGGCTCTCTTCGTCGTGAGTCTGCTTGGCCAGGGCGGCGCATCTCGCCGCCTGCGTTCTGAGGCGTTTTGCAGTCACCATAGTCGCCATCTCCGACTATCCAGCCCGGCAACCGCACTGCAACATTTTTTATGACGCGGCGCAACATCAAACTGTCATGTTTCCGCAATTATTCGCCGCGGCACCACCAGATTGGACGTCATGACCTGAACCGGCTCGCCGTTCTGATTGAGCGTAGTGGTCCGGATTTTCGCCA